>Ga0209576_1000032_pt1 | contig 156189 bp, 123 predicted proteins | sample SaaInlV_DNA_135m_FD_184686 | JGI IMG/M metagenome (GOLD analysis project Ga0209576, IMG submission 184686) | Marine microbial communities from expanding oxygen minimum zones in the Saanich Inlet - SI075_LV_DNA_135m (SPAdes) (version 2) | ecosystem: Environmental > Aquatic > Marine >... | reverse complement strand
GATTGGTGCTGTAGCAGATGAGATCATGGTTGCCATTGAACAAAGCGTAAACAGGTTCTTTGTGCAAGCACTACAACTTGATGCATTTACAATGGAGCTTGAAGCCTTGCCTGATGCGGCTTGAGGGGGCTGAATGCATGATTTTGAACTCCGAAACTTGAGATATGAAGTACAGACATTTTTTATCAGAATTAGAGGTTTGACTCAACCGGACCATTCCATTACCTAGAAAGGAATCCCCCCTATCCCTATGCGGATGAAGGGAGTGGCGATATGCCGGTAGTAAATCTGAGTAAAATTATAGCTATGAACCATAATAGAGATCGAGTCAATGCCGTTATCACCCCCGCAGGCACTTTGGGGGTGATGTCACAACATGAGGTGGAGAAAATTCTTCGCAGCAGTCGTGATAAGGGGGCACTGCATGAGCAGTTCAGGCGCTGTGCCCTGGCGGTTCTCAACACCGGTACCGATATCGATGATTCCAAGATGGTGATGGAGAAATTTCACGATTTTGATATCGTACCTCATCAGTTGGACTGGGGGCTTCAGTTTGAGTTGGTCAATGCCCCGGCAGAGGCGTTTGTGGATGGTGAGTTGATTCACGGTATTCGTGAACATCTGTTTGCCGTCATTCGGGATATTCACTCTGCCCATGAGACACGCAGCTCCAGCTATTTTGAGAAGTCAGACGATGAGAGTGGTGGGGTGACCAATGCAGTGTTCCACATTCTCCGCAGGGCCACCATTTTTGATCGCCATGACCATTCAGGGTTGGTGGTCTGTTGGGGGGGGCACTCCATCGACAAGGTAGAGTATAAATATACCAAAGAGGTTGGATACCATTTGGGGTTGCGTGGCCTCAATATCTGTACCGGATGTGGTCCGGGCGCAATGAAAGGGCCGATGAAAGGGGCCACCTTTGGTCATGCAAAGCAGCGAAACCGGGAGGGGCGTTATATTGGTTTGACGGAGCCGGGCATTATTGCGGCAGAGCCACCCAACCCCATTGTCAGTAATCTGGTTGTGCTGCCGGATATTGAGAAGCGGCTGGAGGCCTTCGTTCGTACCGGCCACGCCTTTATTCTCTTTCCGGGCGGGGCGGGATCTGCTGAGGAGCTGCTCTATCTGTTGGGAATACTGCTCCATCCGGAAAATCGGGATGTCCCCTTTCCGTTGGTGCTGACGGGACCGGCTTCGAGTCATGCCTATTTTGAACAGATCAATGCCTTTATTGGAGAAACTCTGGGGTATGAGGCGCAGCAACGCTATAAAATTATCCTCGATGACCCTGCCGCAGTGGCACGAATGATGATCAAAGGGGTCAAGGAGGTGATCTCCTATCGTAAAGAGAAGGGAGATGCCTTCTTTTTTAACTGGCAACTCAATATTGATCTTCTGTTCCAGAAACCTTTTGAGGTGACCCATGAGTCGATGGCTGAATTGGATCTGCACAAGGGGCAGGACCATCATCTGTTGGCGGCAAATCTCCGAAAGGCCTTTTCAGGGATTGTAGCAGGCAATGTAAGAGAGGAGGGGATCTGTTCAGTCGAGAAGAATGGCCCCTATATGCTCAGCGGAGATTTGGAGTTGATGGAGTCTCTGGATCAGCTGTTACAAAACTTTGTAGATCAACACCGTATGAAATTACCGACCCATACCTATATCCCCTGTTATGAGATTCTAAAGTAGAAAGGGTGTTTATCCGGTTGTTTGTGCAGCTTTATTTCTGAATATAATTCCCTCGCTCTAACGTGGGAATGGATCATTAGTACCATAGAGAGAATGGCTGCCATAAAATAAGTAGCCATTCAATGTAATAATTGCTAAAATAGTTGAATATATCCATTTCATCTATAACTACGAAAAGAGCTCATACTTGATGAATAGACGCCCCACCATTCGCTTAAAGAGGAGAATAATTGGTCCGTTATCGCTGTTATTGGTATCCATCATAGTGATTGCTTTAATGAATTTCTACTTTTATAAAGCAGAGGATTGGCAAAAGGCGCATCAGCAGACAGTATCCAGCTTACAGGTGCACCTGAATGATGTGACCGAACAGAACCTTACGGTGATGCGTACTGCATTGCAGATGGTCGAGCACAACCAAGAGGTGATCCAGGCTTTTGTTGAGCGGGACCGGGAGCGGCTCAATACGATTTCTCAACCGCTCTACCAGATCTTGAACCAAGATCATCAGATTTCCCACTTCTACTTTACAGCGGCAGACCGGATCAACTTTCTTCGGGTACACCAACCGGATCGGTATGGTGATCGGATTGAACGCCCCTCAACCCTGCAGGCAGAGCAGCAAAGAGCCTCAGCCTGGGGGTTGGAGGTTGGCCCTTTAGGGACCTATACACTGCGTATGGTGAAGCCGATTTTTAATCTTGAGAAACCAGACCAGCTACTGGGTTATCTTGAGATGGGGATGGAGATCGAGCATGTGCTCTCATTTATTGCCAAAGATCTGGAGGTGGAATTTATCCTCTTGCTGAATAAAAGCAGAGTCAATAAGCAGCAGTGGAAACAGGGGATGAAGAGGCTGAACAGAGCGGCCGACTGGAACCTGTTTCCGCAGATGGTCTTGATCTACAGTACACAACCGGAGCTATCCAAGGTGCAATATGCGGTTGCCCGCTCGGTGCAAACACGAAACGGTGAGGGGTACCAGTTACTGAAGAGTGGTGAGCAACAAGTAAATGTGATCTACAGCTCGGTAGATTCATTGATCAACCGGAGTGGTGGACATTTGATTGGATTTAAGGATGTCTCCGCCGAAGTTGCACAGGTGAATCATGAGATGTGGATGTTTATCATCTATGCCGCGATCCTGTCGTTACTCTATTTGATTATGCTCTATCTCTTTCTGAATAAGAGTGAGTTGTGGTTTGCAGCTCAGCAAATGGAGTCAGAAAAGAGCTTGAATGAGCGCGAGGCGCGTCTGTTAGAGGCGCAAGAGCTAGGGCAGATCGGCCACTGGGAGCGGAGACTGGATAACCAACAGCTCATTGGGTCGAATCAGATCTACTCTATTTTTGAGGTTGACTCTACCCGCTTTGACGCCTCTTATGAAGGTTTTCTGGAGGTGATCCATCCAGAGGATCGGCAGCGGGTGAATGAGGTTTTTAATGAATCGATCACCAGCCAGCAGCCTTATCAGGTAGTGTACCGCTTGTTGATGGCTGACGGGCGCATCAAATGGGTTGATGAGCGAGGGCAGACAACCTACTCAACGAGCGGTACACCGCTCATCTCCAGAGGTACGGTGCAAGATATTACACAGCAAAAAGAGTCGGAGCAGGAGATCATTCAGGCCAACCGTGCCAAAGATGATTTCCTGGCCTCAATGAGCCATGAACTACGCACACCGTTGACCTCGATTATCGGCAATAGCGAGCTGCTGGCCGAAGCTGAAGTGGATCTGGATAAGAAGAAGGTGATTCGCGCTATTGAGGTTGCAGGGCGTAGTCAGTTGGCTCTGGTGAATGATGTGCTCGATATGTCGAAGATTGAATCCGGAAAATTTTCCATTCAGGAGGTGCCCTTTGATCTGGCGACATTAATCTATGATATTGAGCATATGTTTGAGTTACGGGCAAGGGATGCCGGGCTAGAGCTGGCAGTAGAGTTGAGGAGTCAGGAGCCCTACCGGTTGATGGGGGATGGACAGCGGATTGGTCAAGTCCTGATTAATCTGATCGGTAATGCCATCAAGTTTACGAATGAGGGAAAAGTCACCCTGAGTATCTGGTCAGACCAACGTTATCTGAACTTTGTAGTAGAAGATACCGGCGTTGGAATCTCTCCGGAGAAGATGGATAGCCTGTTTCAGCGGTTTGAACAGGCAGATAACTCCATCTCCAGACGTTTTGGTGGAACGGGTTTGGGGCTGTTTATCTCGGAAACGCTCTCCACCCTGATGGGAGGGATCATAGATGCTTCCAGTATTGAGGGTAAGGGCTCCCGTTTTGTTTTGAGCCTGCCTTATCGACAGAGTACTATTCTTGTTCAGCTCGAACAGCAGATTGAGCAGAGAAACTCGGTCTTGAGTGGTGGGTTTGAGGGGCGGGTACTGGTGGCAGAGGATACCCCTGAACTTCAACTGCTGGAGCGTCGCATCCTGGAGTCGATGGGGGTCAAGGTAGAGGTTGCAAATAACGGGGTAGAGGCGGTGCAGATGGTTACAGAGCATCCATTCGATCTGGTGTTGATGGATATGCAGATGCCGCTGATGGATGGGGTGGAGGCAACAAGACAGATTCGTGCACACAATAATCAGGTTCCGATTGTTGCACTGACCGCAAATGTGATGGAGGGGCACCGGGTAGCCTTTGAAGAGGCGGGGAGTAACAGCTTCTTGAGTAAGCCCATTGATCGTCAGGAGTTGCGTCAGGTATTAGCCGAGTTTTTGCCTGAATTAGATGAAATCCTTGCTTCAGATCGTAGAGCTGCCGAGCGCAGGGTTGTCAGTCGTCGTGTAGAAGAGAGAAGGAGCACTCTGTAGTGTTTTTTGAGCAGTTGCTGAAGTGAGAGCTTGTGGTGAGCGGTTGAGAAGGTTGTAGTTGCGTAGTTGCGTAGTTGCGTAGTTGTTGGAGTTATAGCGGTGAACCGTGCAGTTTTGATTCATCAATACCGAGTGTAATCAACTGTTCGCTCAGTTCAATCAACTGTTCTGCAGGGGCCGCAATATAGAAGTCAGCGCTGCTGAGGGAGAGGTTGCGTTGTGGTGGGTTCGTCAGTTGTGTGATCAGTTGTCGTGTGGAACCATCAGTTTTGGATTTGATCCACTGATAATCAAACTGTTCGAGTACAGCGTGCCAGGATTTGGCGTGGTTGTGCAGATAGGGGCGCTCAGAAGACACTCGATAGAGTGAGACCGGATTATCCATCTCCAGAGAGATAAAGTGGTCAATCAGACTGCGAATCGGGGCAAAGCCTCGCTCCCAGGCAATAAAGATCAAATGTCGATTGGAGCGTTCATCCAGTAGAAAGTGACCACGAGGCCCATTGATGGTGATTCGTTCACCCCGTTTCAGAGAGGAGAAGAGTAGCTGTGAGAAGCGGTCGTGTGCTCTTTGATGGATATGGAACTCCAGCTCCATACCGTTACAAGGACAGCTTGCGATTGGATAACGGTGCTCTGCCGAGAGGTGGGAGAGGACAACGTCCTGCCCTGCCAGAAATTGGAAGGTGTTGCTGCGGGGTGTTCTCAAGATGAGTTGAGCAAGACCGGGCTGCAGCTGCTCAATTTTTTTGACCTTGGCATGAACGGTTTGGTGTGGAATCTGTACAGAATCGGTAAACAGCGGCGCGTTGATCTCCAGTGTGGTTTTCGGGGTATGGGTACAGGAGAGAAACCAGCCACTCTCTCGCTCCAGTTGCGACAGAGGGGAGTCTGCGGGTTGTAGACGCTGCAATCTGCCGTTAATCAACCGGGAGCGACACTCGCCACAGGTTCCATTGGTGCATTTGTAGCGCATGGGGAGCCCGGCACGGAGTCCGGCATGGAGGATAGACTCCCGCTCACTGCACTCAAAGCTTTTGGTAGCCTCTTTGTCAATGTTCAGGGTTACGGTATGAATCACGGTCATAGAAAGGTGATGTTACTGAATCTGACTTGCAAGGAGTAGTGGAAAACTACAATAATGGCTCTACAATTTATGAGGAGAGTCTTTAATGGTGAGGGAAGCCTTTGGGGGGGGAGAGCGATGAGCGTGGAAACATCACTGTCAGCAATGATTCAGGCACGGCGTAAACTGCTGGAGGAGTTTCTCTCCCCCACAATGAAAGGGCTTGCCGAACAGATTGTGCCGTTCTGGAGTGACCAGCAGCACCTTTCGGATCTGTTGGGTCGAGCATTGCAACCGTGGGCAGAACTCTCTTTTGCAGAACGCCTCTATGCGATTTTTCCCTCAGGGGTTTTACACAGCAGGGTCATGAGCTGTGAAGGTGGTGCAGAGAATCAACGTATACGTTTCGACTCACTACGCGATTATCTCTATAAGGTGAACCCTCTGCAGCTACAGTTAACCGAGGTCTATATCAGTCCGGCACTGCACCGTAGCTGTATTACAGCCATTCAGCCACTCTATGATGGCATCCAGACGATTGGTTATGTTGTGGGTGATTTTGACCTCAGAAGGTTGCCACAAGAGGAGAAGGCACTCTTTCCACAGGCGACCTGGAGACAGATCAAAGGGGATCCTGCCATCCGTCAGCAGCTTTTTCATCAGCGTTTTACCCCGAGAGCAATCGATGAATATATCGATGATGTGATCAGTATTCTCGATGAGCTGGTGGTAGAGCGGGGGATCTTTCGTGCTTCACTTCGTTTCTCCAGCTCCCGCGCTACCCTCTGGGTAGAGGAGGACCCCTATGATGAACACACTCATGTGTTGAATGAGATTCTGGACCCATCAATCTGTCTGGCCTATCCCAGACGTCCATACCCTGAGCGTGCCAAGGTGTTAACGGATATGGTACGACCTATACTGGAGCGATTCCGTGAGCTGCGACGGGCAGATGATGTGGTCTATCTGCGCACGGGTACACTCAATATCATCAGTGGTCTGGTTGAGGTGAACTTCTCCTGTGATGGTACGCATCTGATGCCGGCAGAGATGTTTCTGGAGAAAGATGAGACCTTCTGGTTTGGCAACAGCTTTACAAAAGAGTGAACAGCGTTCTTTGACCGACCCTCTCTTGTCTATTACCCTTTAGGAGCCTGTATGGTGACAGAAATGGTCGCGGACTGATCCAGGGTCAGGTTATCACTCTCTGCCGCGCTCACCTCAATGACGGCAAGTCCTTCCCATCCATTATCTCCGTTGCGTTCAACAGCAACGATCTCGCCGGCACCTTGGCCTGATTTGGAACTCTCCGAATAGAGGGTGTCTCCAGCGCTGAGATCATGCTCTCCTGAGAGGGTGATGTGAAAGAGTCCCCGCTTCAGTTTTCCGAGATACTCCATGCGGGCAACAATCTCCTGTCCGGGGTAACACCCTTTGGTAAAGCTGAGTCCGTTGATGGCCTGAAGATTAAGCATCTGTGGGATGAATGACTCCTGAGTCGATTCGACTACAGAGGGGATGCCGGCGCGGATATTGAGCAGCTCCCAGCAGTGGTGGCCCACCGCTGTAGCCCGAACATCGAGATGGCTCCAGAGTTTTCGGGCCGCTTCAATGAGGTCAATCAGAATCAGAAAACGGGGAAACAGTGCAGGGTGAGCACGGATCACGGTGATATTGTCATCAAAACTGGCGCTGTCGATCTCAGCAGGAGGGGGGCTGGAGAGAGTTGAGAGCTGTTGTTCAGCATCACGCCCTGAGAGACCGATTCGAATGGTGGAGTCGCTGCGATCACGAATGGAGACTTTTGAGCGGAACACAAACATCTGTAGCCGTTTTATCAAACCCTCACTCAGTTCTGCCGGACACAGCAGCAGGAAGCGCTCTTCGCTCATGCGGATGGTCTGAAACAGGGCGACCATTCGCCCTTTCGGGGTACACCAGCCATTGAGCTGGCAGCTTCCACTCTGCAGTGCCTGAATATCGTTGGTGAACTGGTTTTGCAGAAATTCAGCACTCTCTTCACCGCTCACCTCCAGCACTGAAAGATGAGAGAGGTCACACATAATATCGCCACTGGAGACCACTTTGCGCTCTTGCTGAGGATTGCCAAAGTGCTCAATGAGGCCATTTTCCAGCTCTGCGCCGTTACTGACAAGGTGCTCTTTCCATGCGTTGATCATCGGTTTGCTCCTAAATGCTCTTTGAGCTTCATATTTTTCAGTTTTCACTTCAGACTCAGTTTTCACTCCAGGGTCGATCAGGAGAGAGGATGGTGTTCGAGGCCTGTGAGGATTTTTCGGGGTAGTCAAGAGTGTAGTGTAACCCACGACTCTCTTTACGTTGCAGTGCAGAGTGGATAATCAGCTCAGCCACTTGTGCCAGATTTCGTAGCTCCAGCAGATTGTTGGAGATGCGGAAATGGCTATAGTATTCATTGATTTCACTCTGCAGTAGTTCAATGCGGCGCAGCGCACGCTCCAGACGCTTGGTGGTACGTACAATTCCGACGTAATCCCACATAAAGCGGCGTAGTTCATCCCAGTTGTGAGAGACCACGACCTCCTCATCTGAATCCGTTACCCGACTCTCATCCCAGGCTGGAATGGTTACGCTGAGTGGTGCAAGAGCGGGGGAGCTGTTGATTGCATCGGCTGCTGATTTGGCAAATACCAGACACTCCAGCAGAGAGTTACTGGCCATCCGGTTGGCACCGTGTAGCCCCGTGTGAGCCACTTCACCCACTGCATAGAGACCACTCAAATCAGTCTTTCCCTGCAGGTCAGTGATTACGCCTCCGCAGGTGTAGTGGGCTGCTGGAACGACAGGGATCGGTTCACTGCACAGATCAAATCCATAGCTGCGTAACCGGCTCTCGACCATTGGAAAGTGTTGGCGAATAAATTCAGGTGTTTTAAAACTGAGATCCAGATAGAGGTGTTCAACGCCCAGCCGCTTCATTTCATGGTCAATGGCACGGGCAACAATATCTCGTGGTGCCAGCTCCTCTCGGGGGTCGAAGCGCTGCATAAAGGGTTCATGGTTGGGGAGTTGCAGTTTGCCCCCCTCACCACGCACGGCCTCGGTGACCAGAAAGGATTTTGCCTGTGGATGGTAGAGGCAGGTGGGGTGAAATTGGTTGAACTCCATGTTGGCAATACGACACCCGGCGCGCCACGCCATCGCAATACCATCACCGGTCGAGATATCCGGGTTGCTGGTGTAGAGATAGACTTTGCTGCCTCCACCCGTTGCAAGAACGGTATGGCTGGCCTGAAAGATGTGTACCTTCTCTTGGTTACACTCAAGGATATAGGCCCCCATGATGCGTTCATCGCTGCTGCTATCGTCCAGTTTATTACGGGTGATCAGGTCTATCGCAATATGGTGTTCAAAAATATCGATATTTTCTCTGGCAGAGACCTGTTGTGCGAGGGTGGTTTCAATGGCATTACCGGTGGCATCTGCAGCATGGATGACACGACGGTTACTGTGTCCCCCCTCTTGAGTCAGATGAAGTGGAGAGCAGGGGTTATTGTCATCGGTATGTGAGAAAGAGACGCCGGAGTCGATCAGCCCATCGATTGCCCGTTTTGCCTGTTCAACCGTATGACGAACTACGGTAGCATCACAGAGACCATCTCCAGCGTTGAGGGTATCGTTGATATGCGACTCGATAGAGTCCTCTGGGTCGAGTACGGCAGCAATTCCCCCCTGGGCATAGAGAGTACACCCCTCGTTAAGGGTTGATTTTGAGAGTAGGGCGACGCGGAGAGAGGAGTCAAGCTGTAACGCAAGGGTGAGTCCAGCGGCACCACTGCCGATTACCAGAACGTCATATTGATAGAGTGACATAATGGAACTATTCTACAATGACACTGTCTATTCTAGCCACTACAGAGATTGAACAGTTTTTTGGATGGTTGTTTTACCGTAATGGTGTGATTTTGAAAAGGATAAGCTACTTTTGAAACAACAGGATGTTGACCAGTTGCTGGTTACACAGGTGCAGAAAGGGGATAAAAGGGCGTTTGATCTTCTGGTTTTGAAATATCAGAGCCGGATTATTGCCTTGACCAACCGCTTTGTTAAAGACCGTATGGAGGCCGAGGATGTGGCTCAGGATGCCTTTGTCCGGGCTTATCGAGCGCTGGTCAATTTTCGCGGAGAGAGCAGTTTTTATACCTGGTTGTATCGCATTGCGGTCAATACGGCGAAGAACTATCTGGTGGCTAAAGGGCGTCGTCCGCCGATGCTGGATTTTGATGCTGAGGAGGCGGAGCAGCTTTTTCAGCAGCAGGGTCTGACCGAACACGCAACCCCGGAGGGCGAGTTGGTACGTGTTCAGGTCCAGCAGCAGTTGAATAGGGCGATGGAGGGGCTTTCTGATGGGTTGAAGCAGGCCATCATCCTGCGTGAAGTGGATGGGCTCTGCTATGAAGAGATTGCAGAGGTAATGGGAACCCCGATTGGGACGGTACGTTCCAGAATTTACCGCGCACGTGAGACGATTGCACGGCAGTTAGAGGAAGAGAGTGATTATGCAAAAACAGCCCTTTGATGAACAACTTTCAGCGCTGGTCGATGGTGAGCTCTCTGCTGAAGCCGTGGTTGCATTGTTGGCAGAGATTGAGCACAAACCAGAGTTGCGCACACGCTGGTTACAGTACCAAAATCACTACTCTGTTCAGAAGGGAGAAGGTACTCCTCCACCCCGTGTCGATGCAATGACCTTTGCGGATCGTGTGGCGGGCTCGATTGAGACCGAGCCAACGGTTCTCTCTCCGGGGAGTCGTATTCAGGTTTCTGATACCGGACTGGAGTCAGAGCAACAGCCGGTTGTGACAGTAAAGCGCCGTTGGAGTTGGGTGCCGCTTGCGGCAGCAGCCTCACTGGCAGTCTTCTCTTTTCTGCTGCTTCAGCCACAATGGCAGGAAAACTCATCTTTTACACAGCAGCAAGTGGCAATCTCAACCGAGTGGGTTGAGGTGGATGGTCACTGGGTAGAGCGCTGGATCAATCCGCAACAGCGGGATCATGCCTATCTGCTGCGTCATGATGAGCATGCAAGACATCGTGCTGCTCTGGTCTCTACAGCCCCTCAGGCATCAGCAGATGAGGCGGTGCCGGTCGAGAAGCATATTGTGGGTTGGCGACTGGGATGGTTGCCTGAGGGGTTTCGAGAAGTAGAGACGCTGCAGCATCAGATTCCGGTGATGGGCGGGGTTGTGACCCATCGTGTGCTGAGTAATGGTGAAGCTGTTTTTTCGGTATTTATTGAGCGTACTGCAGAAAAGGGGGTTTCAGAGCGTCAGATGAGTGGTTCAGAACAACCGGTGAACCTCTACAGCCACTCACTCCTGGGGCACAGGATTACGGTATTGGGCGAAGTGCCCGCTGATGTGGTGAAGGCTGTTGCTCTCTCAGTGGAGGTGGTGAGTGGTTGAAGCGCGTGCCACAGTGGTTGCAATTGATGCAGAATATACCTGGGTGGAGACTCGGCGTCAGGGGGGGTGTGGTGGCTGTGAAGGAGAGGGCAGTTGTGGGGTGTCAACCCTCTCCAAAGTGATCGGAAAACGTGCCTCAAAAGTTCCGGTAGAAAATCCACTGAATGCCAAAACGGGGGATGAAGTGACCATTTCACTCTCCGAAAATGGTTTAATCACAGCTACAGCCAAACTCTATCTATTGCCACTCCTGCTGCTTTTTGGCTCCTTTTTGCTGGTCGATCAACTGTTGGCGCAGTGGTCTCAATGGCAACAGGAGTGGCTGGTTCTGGTGCTGGCATTGGCTGTTACAGCGCTTGCTTTGGGGTGGATGAAGAGGGAGGGGATGTTAGAGCAAAAGGGGGTAGTGCCGGTGATTACAGAAATTCACGAGAGAAACATTGTTTCTTTTAATTTAAATAAAAACAGTTAGATGCGTTTATAATATAAAGGAAATAATAGGATGATAAAGCGATTGGCATTGGTTGGGGTTGTACGCTGGATGGGGCTTGTCGGGTTGCTTTGGATGGTTTCGTTGAGCAGTAGTTCGGCATCCGGTCAGGGGCTTCCAAACTTTACAGAGCTGGTAAAACAGCAGATGCCGGCCGTGGTTAGCCTGAGTGTGACCCAACGCAGAGAGATGGGAGGTTCCAAACACTCTCCCTTCTCACAAGGACCGGATGGACTCCCCTATGAGGAGTTGCCTGAACTATTTCGCCGTTTCTTTGAAGACCGGGGTTTGGGGCTGGGGCCAAACGGTCCGACAGAACCCCCTCAATTTGAGTCTCAGGCACAGGGGTCCGGTAGTATTTTGACTGAGGATGGCTACATTCTTACTAACCACCATGTGGTAGAGAATGCAGATGAGATTATGGTCCGCCTCTACGACCACCGGGAATTTAGAGCGGAAGTGGTTGGTTCAGATGCCCGCTCCGATATTGCATTGATTAAGATTGATGCAGTTGACCTGCCAACCATCAAAACAGGCACCAGTAAGGACCTGGAAGTGGGGGAGTGGGTGCTGGCCATCGGTTCTCCGTTTGGTTTTGAGATGTCTGCCACAGCAGGTATTGTGAGTGCCAAGGCACGAAATATTTCGGAGGGGGATAACAAGTTCAACTATGTGCCCTTTATTCAGACCGATGTGGCAATCAATCCGGGTAATTCGGGGGGGCCACTATTCAATTTAGAGGGTGAGGTTGTTGGTGTTAACTCGATTATCTTCAGTAAGTCAGGCGGCTATATGGGACTCTCCTTTGCGATCCCGGTTGAAGTCGCCATGGATGTGGTGAAGCAGGTGAAAAATGGTGGTCATGTGACTCGTGGCTGGCTAGGGGTGATGATTCAGCCTGTCACCCGTGATTTGGCAGAATCATTTGGAATGGACCGTCCGGTTGGGGCATTAGTGGCGCAGATTCTCGATGAGAGCCCGGCAGCCAACTCCAATTTGCAGGTGGGGGATGTGATTGTTGAGTTTAATGGTCACTTTGTAGAGAGCAATACCCACTTGCCTCCGATTGTCGGACGGACACCGGTAGGCCATCCCGTACCCGTTAAGGTGATGCGAGAGGGGCGGCAAGTGGTTGTAAAGGTAGTGATTGGTGAACTGCCCGGTGAGGATCAATTGGCAGAGGTGAGGCCAGACCCCCTGAACAGTGAGAAAGCAGAGCCGCTTGCGGTTCAACGTCTCGGGATGCATATGAGCGAAGTGCCCAAAGCCATTCGCAAAGAGCGCACGCTCGGGAGTGGTGGTGTTTATCTGGAGCAGGTGGAGTCTGGAAGTGTGGCAGACCGTTTTGGGCTGCGCCGTGGTGATGTGATCAGTCGGGTTAACTATGTGGTGGTAGAGGGGGTAGAGCACTTTCTGCAGTTGATTGAGCGGATGCCAAAACACAAAGGAGTTCCAGTCTATGTGGTGCGAGAAAAAGGCCCCATCTTTCTGGCCATGAGACTGCCTTAGGAGCTTCTCCAGGAATTGGATTGAAAGTCTCCTGAGTAAGTTTTGAGTCAGTCTTGAGTCAATTTTGAGTAAGCATTTGCAGCTGGTGGTTCGGGAAGGGTGTCATCTCTGTGATGAGATGGAAGATCTTCTGAACCACCACGCCCTTAAACGTTACTTTCAATTAGAACGGGTGGTGATCAACAATCAACCTGAACTGGAGGTAGAGTTTGGTATGAAAGTACCGGTTTTACTGGAGGAAAAGAGAGAAATCTGTCATTATTTCCTGGATGAATCACGGCTCCGAACGGTTTTGGAGGTGTGAGATATAAATGGCCCCATTGATGGGGTCATTTTTTTAGGAAACAGATCTTAGTGTACGACCTTTCGCAGATTCGCAACTTCTCTATTATTGCTCATATTGACCACGGTAAATCGACGATTGCAGATCGCTTTATCCAGGTGTGTGGTGGCCTCTCTGAACGTGAGATGTCAGCTCAAGTACTCGATTCGATGGATATTGAGCGCGAGCGCGGTATCACCATCAAGGCACAGAGTGTCTCGTTGGAGTACACCGCAGCAGATGGACAGATCTATCTGCTCAATTTTATCGATACCCCCGGACATGTCGATTTCACCTATGAAGTGTCACGCTCGCTTGCCGCTTGTGAAGGGGCGTTGCTGGTGGTGGATGCCGCACAAGGGGTAGAGGCACAGACGGTTGCTAACTGCTATACCGCAATTGATCTGGGTCTGGAGGTGGTGCCGGTACTCAACAAGATTGATCTTCCCTCGGCTGAACCAGAGCGGGTTATTGAAGAGATTGAGGAGATTGTCGGTATTGAGGCAGAAGATGCCAAGCGGGTCAGTGCCAAGACGGGTCTTGGTGTCGATGAGCTGTTGGAAGAGATTGTTGAACGGATCCCGCCGCCCGAGGGAGACCCGAATGGCCCGTTGCAAGCGCTGATTATCGACTCCTGGTTTGATAACTACCTGGGCGTTGTCTCACTGGTGCGTGTTGTCAATGGTCGTATCCGCACCAAAATGAAGATGAAGGTGATGTCCACTGGCGATAACCATCTGATTGATCAGGTCGGTATCTTTACCCCGAAACGCACCCCCAAAGAGGAGTTGGTGGCGGGAGAAGTTGGTTATGTGATCGCTGGAATTAAACAGATTGATGGTGCCCCGGTAGGGGATACCCTGACCGATGAGCGTAACCCGGTTGACCAGGCGCTGCCCGATTTTCAGGAGGTCAAGCCCCAGGTCTTTGCGGGGATGTATACCGTTGACAGCGATGACTATGAAGATTTTCGTGACGCACTGGCTAAATTAAGACTGAATGATGCCGCGCTGGAGTATGAGCCAGAGGTCTCACCTGCACTGGGGTTCGGTTTCCGTATCGGTTTCCTCGGTATGCTCCATATGGAGATTATTCAGGAGCGGTTGGAACGTGAGTATGACCTCAACCTGATCACCACAGCACCGACGGTGGTCTATGAGATTGAGCAGACCGCTGGTGAGGTGATCCATATCGACAACCCGGCAGATCTGCCGGTGGTTAATAAGATTCAGCAGATTCGTGAGCCGGTGATTGCCGCCAGCATTTTAGTACCGCAAGATTATGTGGGTGCTGTGATTGGACTCTGTATTGAGAAACGGGGTATCCAGAGAAATATGCAGTATATGGGGCGACAGGTCTCGTTGACCTATGACCTGCCGCTCTCCGAGGTGCTGGTTGATTTCTTTGACCGTCTCAAGTCAGTCAGTCGCGGCTATGCCTCGATGGATTACCACTTCAAGGCCTTTGTCCCGGCAGACCTGGTGAAGGTGGATCTGCTGATTAACGGTGACAAGATGGATGCGCTGTCGATGATTGTCCATCGTGACGATTCGCTTCCCAGGGGGCGTGTGCTGGCAGATAAGATGCGGGAGATTATTCCGAGACAGATGTTCGATGTGGCGATTCAGGCCACCATCGGTGCCAAGGTGATCGCACGAACCACAGTTAAGGCACTGCGCAAGAACGTGACCGCCAAATGTTACGGTGGTGATGTGAGCCGCAAACGCAAATTGCTGGAAAAACAGAAGGCGGGCAAGAAGCGAATGAAGCGGGTGGGTAAGGTTGATATCCCGCAAGAGGCCTTTATGGCGGTTTTACAGACAGGAAAAAAATAAGTTGTGTAATCAAAACGCTTACATAACCAGCAATTAGATAACAGAGTTTAGGAGCTATTAAACATTATGCATTTGGATTTTTCGGGAATATTGGTGATTGCCCTGGTCGTGACCGGAGGGATCTGGGCACTGGATGCGAAGCTTTGGGCAAAAAACCGTTTTAGTGAAGATGATCTGCCGATTTTGGTGGAGTATGCCCGCTCCTTCTTTCCGGTGATCCTCATTGTTCTGGTGTTGCGCTCCTTTCTTTTTGAGCCATTCCGTATCCCCTCCAGCTCGATGCGCCCCACGCTGGTAGTCGGGGACTTTATTCTGGTCAATAAATTTACCTACGGACTGCGGCTGCCGGTGGTGGATACCAAGGTTCTCGCACTGAATGACCCACAACGGGGTGATGTGATGGTCTTCCGTTATCCGGAAAACCCCAGTATTGACTACATCAAACGGGTGGTGGGGGTGCCGGGTGACCAGATTCAGTATCGCAACCGTCGCCTCTATGTGAATGGTGAAGCGGCAGAGATGACCCGGCATGGCACCCATCTGTGGATGAATAATCAGTGTCAGACCATTGATTCACTCCGTTTTCGTGAACAGACAGCAGATACAGACCATGAGATTTTGATTATTCCGCAACGCTCTTCGCGTGCTGAGGGTGAATGGGTGGTGCCAGAGGGGCACTACTTTATGCTTGGAGATAACCGTGATAACAGTCGCGATGGACGCTACTGGGGGTTTGTTCCAGAGGAGAATATCGTTGGTAAAGCGGTGGCGGTTTGGATGAGCTGGGACTTCAACTGCGGTGATGGGATCAGTTGGGGACGTATAGGGTCAATTGAATAACAGGTGAATGGAATGATCGCTAAAGGTGGAATGGGTGTGAGCACAAAATTTATAACATCTCTTTTCTTGTTGTTGATGGGGCAGCTACCGCTGGCGGTTGCAGAAACCGAAGAGCCATCGGTACGTCAGACACAGGAGCAATTTCAGCGCTGGACCGTTGCCTGTATTGAGGAGAAGATTACAGTCTGTGAGGCGCGCCATGCCATTTTAGCGCCCAACGGTGGTGTGCAGGCACAGTTGAGTCTGTCGAATCGTACCGATCAGCCGGGGCAGTTACTGTTACAGATTGCCCTGCCACTGCTGGCAGATCTGAAAAAAGAGGTTGTAGTGAAAGTGGGAGGGCAGCCGCTCCATCCGTACCACTACAGCTTCTGTAACCAGGCAGCCTGCTTTATTGCAGAGATCGCTGATGAGGAGGCCATTACAGCCTTTAAAAAGGGGATAGAATTTAGCGTGCTCTCCAGAAGTATTCAGAATGGTGATCAGGTGATGAAAGGGTCTCTGCTCGGCTTTTCTGCCGCATTGAATCGCCTCAAGAGTAAAGTGGCTCCATAACAAATGCCGCGCACACCACTACAGCGTTTAGAGCAGCGGCTCGGTTATCAGTTTCAACAGCCGGAGCTGTTGCAGCAGGCGATGACCCACCGGAGTAGTGGACACCAGAATAATGAACGACTGGAATTTCTGGGGGACTCTATTCTCGGTTTTGTGGTTAGTCATCTGCTTTATGCACACTATCCGGAGGCTTCCGAAGGAGACCTGAGCCGGCTTCGGGCGCGTCTGGTACGTGGTGAAAGTCTGGCTGAAATTGCAAAAGAGCTTGAGTTAGGGGATGCACTGGTGCTCGGTCAGGGCGAGTTGAAGAGTGGCGGTTTTCGCCGTGCCTCTATCCTGGCAGATGCGATGGAGGCGATTATCGGGGCGATCTACCTCGATAGTGGTTTGAACAGTTGTGAGCAGTGGCTGAAAAAACTATTTGAACCGCTGATTGTCTTACTGCCACCCTTGGCACAGTTGAAAGATCCCAAAACCCGGTTACAGGAGTGGTTACAGGCTCGTAAACATCCGCTGCCAGAGTATCAACTGGTTAAAGTGGACGGGGAGGGGCATAAACAGTACTTTACCATCGCCTGTGTTGTGAGTGCGCTGGGGCTGACCACTCAGGGGGCTGGCAGTAGTCGTAGAAAAGCAGAGCAGGAAGCGGCAACCCGGGCGATTGAACAAATGGAGTCCAAATCATGAGTGGAGCAGATCAGGCACAACAAAAGTGTGGCGTGATTGCAATTGTTGGACGTCCGAATGTGGGTAAATCCACATTAATGAATCGAATTCTGGGCGAGAAGTTGAGCATTACCTCACGCAAGCCTCAGACTACACGACACCGCCTACTGGGTATTAAAACCATGGGCAGCACACAGATGGTTTATGTGGATACACCGGGAATCCATAGTAATAAAGAGACCGCTATGAACCGTTATCTCAACCGTGCCGCTACAGGCAGTATTGAGGATGTGGACATGATCCTCTTTGTGGTCGATGGTGAGCAGTGGAATGAGGAGGACAGTGGTGTCATTGAGTTGTTAAAGCGGCAGCAGTGCCCGGTTGTTGCAGTGATCAACAAGGTGGATCAGATTGCAGACAAAGAGCTGTTACTGCCGATATTGTCCACCCTTGCGGAGCGTTACCCGTTTACTGAGATAGTTCCTCTCTCGGCTCTAAAGGGTAAGGGGGTTGATCGACTGGAGCAACGGCTGGAGTCACTACTGCCTGACGGTCCACACATCTATGAAGAGGATCAGATTACTGACCGTAGTGAGCGCTTTCTGGTCGCTGAGCGGATTCGTGAGAAACTGACGCGCCAGTTGGGGCAGGAACTTCCCTATGCGCTCACTGTAGAGATTGAGCAGTTTAAGGAGGATGGAAAAATGACCCATATTGCTGCTGTGATCTGGGTAGAACGCGCGGGCCAGAAGGGAATTGTAATTGGCAAGAAAGGGGCGCGGTTACGCAGTGTCGGCAAAGAGGCACGAGAGGAGTTGGAGGAGCTGTTGCAACGCAAGATTTTCCTGCAGCTCTGGGTCAAGGTGCGGGCGGGCTGGTCGGATGATGACCGTGCGCTACAGAGTTTGGGGTATAAAGAGGAGCTCCACTGATGAGTGGTGGGCAGTCTGCTCGGCCTGAGCAGAATGGACAGTTACACGATGCCTTTGTGTTGCATACGCGCCCCTTCCGTAATAGTAGTCAGATTATCGATCTGTTGAGTCTGTCGATGGGACGTATTTCATTGATTGCCAGGGGTTCCAGTCGAGGTAAGAGCCCTCAGTCGATCCTGCTGCAGCCGTTTCGGCCTCTACTGGTTTCATGGAGGGGGCGTGGAGAAATGCCCGCTTTAACCCAGGTTGAGGCTGCTGCGCCTCCTTATCGTTTACAAGGTAGACGGATGTTTTGCGGTCTCTATGCCAATGAACTCTTGGTGCGCCTGTTGCATCGTGGTGATGCCAACCCCGGCCTCTATCAGCTCTACCAACAACTGGTTGAGCAGTTGAGTGCAGGGGGTGATGAAGGGCAACTGTTGCGCAGCTTTGAGGTGCAACTGCTGGAGTCGGTCGGCTTTGGCTTTGACCTCCATTGTGATCGTGATGGTACGCCCATTCAGTCAGGCCAGCGTTACCGTTACCACCCGGAACAGGGGATGGTGCCGTTAGCCGCTGAGAACAGTCAGCAAACAACAGTAACAGGTGAAACCCTGGAGTGGTTGCGGACCACCGAGGCAGAGGTTGAGCAGACCATTTTGCGAGAGGCGAAACAGTTGTTACGTGCAGCCATTGACTATCATATCCCTGGTGAGCTGCAGAGTCGTAAGCTGATTGCGCAGTACAGTACGTTGAATTTACATTGAGGTGAGCAAGGACAAGCTCCTAGAGCAAGATCCTAAAGGAGAGTTGAGTTGAGTATAGAATGTACCCCTCTGTTGGGGGTGAATATTGACCATGTTGCCACCCTTCGTCAGGCCCGGGGAACCCGTTACCCTGATCCGGTACAAGCCGCTATTGAGGTGGAACAGGCGGGTGCAGATGGCATCACCATGCACCTGCGTGAAGATCGCCGCCACATTCAGGAGCGTGATCTGATGCTGGTTAAAGAGGTCATGTTGACCCGTATCAATATGGAGATGGCGGTAACCGATGAGATGATCACGATTGCCGAACGTCTACAACCGGCAGACTGCTGTCTGGTGCCAGAGAAACGTGAAGAGCTGACCACAGAGGGTGGGCTTGATGTGGCGGGGCAACTGGAGAAAATGAGGGATGCGGTGGCACGACTCTCGGCCGCAAAGATACAGGTCTCCCCGTTTATTGATCCTGACTCCCGGCAGATTGATGCAGTGGCAGCGGTGGGTGCGCCGGTTTGTGAGATTCATACCGGGCGCTTTGCAGATGCTGTTGACCGGGAGACACAGCAACTTGAGTTTGAGCGTATCCGGGAGGCAGCCCGCTACGCCCACTCGTTAGGGATTCAGGTGAATGCAGGGCACGGCCTCAACTACCAGAATGTTCAGAGGATTGCGGCACTGCCAGAGATTGTAGAACTCAATATCGGGCATGCCATCATTGCGCAATCGATCTTTAGTGGATTGCAAAATGCGGTGCGGGAGATGAAAAGGTTGATGGTGGGTGTGCAGCCTCGTACCCCGGATGATGAGAGGCGATAAACCGTGATTGTGGGAATTGGGACCGATATTGTCGCGGTAGAGCGGATCAGGCAGAGTCTGCAGCGTCATGATGGACGGATTGCGCAGCGTATTTTAAGCCCTGCCGAGTTGGAAGAGTTTGAGCAGCGCAATGAAAAGGTGCGCCCCCATTTTTTGGCTAAGCGATTTGCAGCCAAAGAGGCGGCAGCCAAGGCGCTCGGAACAGGATTTCGTGACGGCATACAGATGCAGCAGATTGAGGTGGCCCATGACCGGCAAGGTAAACCACAGCTACAGTGGAGCGGTGCCGCGCAGCAACAGTTTGAACGGCTCAGGGTGAAGGCTGCACATCTCTCGATTTCGGATGAGGAGAGCCATGCAGTCGCTTTTGTGGTTTTGGAGAGTTTGGTGGAAAGTTTGATGGAGAGTATGGAGGAGAGTCATTGATGGAATATCCAACCATGGAGATGTTGGTGGGCAATACCCCGCTGGTGCAACTGCAGTGCCTCTTGACTCAAGAGGCACTGCAGCGTAATAACCGGGTGCTGGTAAAGCTGGAGGGGAATAATCCAGCAGGGTCTGTTAAAGACCGTCCTGCGCTGAGTATGATTAAACATGCACAAGCACGGGGAGAGATTCAACCGGGGGATACCTTGATTGAAGCGACCAGTGGCAATACCGGTATTGCATTGGCGATGGCTGCGGCAATCATGGGGTACCGGTTGATTCTGGTGATGCCAGAACATATGAGTGTGGAGCGTCGTGCCTCTATGCGTGCATATGGCGCATCACTGGTGTTGACCCCACAAGAGGGGAGTATGGAGGCTGCAATTGATCAATCGCGTGAGTTGGAGTTGGCTGGGGCGGGGAAAATTCTCGACCAATTCTCCAATCAGGATAATCCGTTGGCCCACTATGAGGGGACCGGCCCGGAGATCTGGAGAGATACTGCAGGCGAAGTGACCCATTTTGTCAGTGCCATGGGGACTACGGGGACCATTATGGGTAATTCACGTTATCTGAAGGAGCAGAATGCAGCGATAGAGATTATCGGAGTGCAGCCGCAAGAGGGGTCCAGTATTCCCGGTATTCGCCGTTGGCCTGAAGCCTATCTGCCGAAGATTTTTGACCCAAAGAGAGTGGATCGGTTGATGGATGTCTCACAGCAGGATGCGGAAGAGATGACACGACGTCTGGCCGCAGAAGAGGGAATCTTTTGTGGAATCTCCTCCGGTGGTGCAGTAACAGCGGCACTGCGTCTGGCTGAAGAGGTGGAGCAGAGTACCATTGTCTCTATTATTTGTGATCGTGGTGATCGCTACCTCTCAAGCGGGGTTTTTCCTGCTGAGTAGAAGAGGGTGTAATACCCCCCCAGCATGGCTGCTGGAGAGGGTATTATGGGTATCTGCAACTATTCAGGTGTATGAGTGCTGCTTGGATTGACAACCTGGCCCACAGTCTTTTCTACCGCTTCTTCTACCGTCTCTTCTGCCGTCTTTTTCACCATTATGGGGGGGCGTGAAGGGTAGCGGCTCTGTTGCGACAGCTGTGGTTGTTGCTGCTGTGGAGCCATCTGCTGTGGCATCATCTGTTGTGCCCCATAACCGTATGGATTACCCCAGCTTTGTGGAGTACCACCCCAGCCGGAGCGATTTCCACTATTTCCACCCCAAGGCATGTTGCCCCAGTTGTTGCCACCTCCCCATGGTGTAACACCTGAGTTGCCACCCCACGGCATTCCCCCGCCACTGTTTCCACCCCAGGGCATGCCTCCGAAGTTATTGCCACCCCCCCACGGCATACCACCACGGTTTCCACCCCAGGGCATGCCTCCACTGTTGTTTCCACCCCAGGGCATGCCTCCACTGTTGTTTCCACCCCACGGCATACCACCACTGTTGTTTCCACCCCACGGCATACCACCACTGTTGTTTCCACCCCACGGCATACCACCACCGTTGTTTCCACCCCAAGGCATCCCTCCGAAGTTGTTACCGCCTTTCCACGGCGTTCCGCCCCAGTTACCCCCACGGTTCCACGGCATTTTTTCACTGTTACCCCCAGGAACCCACTGGTCAATATCCTCACCCCATTGATCCTGGCGCCACTTATTCATGTCGGGCACCCCCTCCCACTCATCCCATTTGCCCCATTTATCCATCTTCCACTCTTCCGGGTCAATAAAGGCACCGGCCTGGGTTGATAGACTGAGTGCTCCGGCAATCAGTAGTGTGGTTGAAACTTTCTTGATCTGCTCCATAATGGTTCCCCTTTTCTATTATTGTTGTGTACGCACGCTAACATGCCCGCTGAGTCAATTCAATTGTGAGGCTTTTATTGTTGATTGAATAGTTACGATTGGAGTGGGTGATAAATTGGCTGCCACGGAGAACAGGAGCAGAATAGTGCAATTGAGCGGACCGATGGAGAAGATGAAAACCCGCCTGGAACAAGAGGTTCAATATGAGCTTCCGTTGGGGGAGGTGTTGGTGCCGATGAATCGGCTGATCGGTACATCTATTGTGTTGGAGTATCAGCAGCAGATCCACTGTGTGGCCTGTGGACGGCGTACCAGTAAAAGTTTTAACCAAGGGTTCTGTTTTCCCTGTTTTCGAACACTACCACAATGTGATAGCTGCATCATCAAACCGGAACAGTGCCACTACCATCATGGAGATTGTCGTGATGCAAGCTGGGGAGAGGAGAACTGTCTGACCGATCACTATGTCTATCTGGCCAATAGTTCAGGGGGTAAGGTGGGGATTACCCGAGGCACACAGATTCCTACCCGCTGGATGGACCAGGGGGCGGTACAGGCTCTGCCCATTTTTCGGGTCAGGGATCGGTTAACTTCCGGTTTGGTTGAGGTGGTGATGAAGGCTCATGTGGCAGATAAGACCAGTTGGCAGCGCATGTTGAAGGGGGTGCCTGAAGCTGTTGATCTCCCGGCGCGTCGTGATGCGCTGTTTGAATTATGTGATGATGAGCTGCAAGAGGTTGTTCAGCAGCAGGGAGATGGGGCTGTTGAGTGGTTGAAAGACGGGGAAGTGGTCGATATCCACTACCCGGTCAAGCAGTATCCGGAGAAGGTAAAATCACTCAATTTTGATAAGAGTGCACGGGTCGAAGGGGTACTGTTGGGGATCAAGGGGCAGTATCTGATTCTCGATAGCGGTGTGATCAATATTCGTAAGTTTGGTGGTTATGAGGTGCAACTCACGACCGAATTGTAAGTGAGTATGGATGCTGGTAAGGCTGTTTTGGTGTAGACTTCGCAGCCTTTTAACGCTCTTGAAGTGGCAGTTTAGAACTTCAGGATTATGATTTGAGGTTTCGCCGGATGTGGTTTAAAAATGTCACCCTGTTTCAAATGACAAACTCTTTCAGAGTTTCAGCACAATCACTCGAAGAGAAGCTGGCACAGCGTACCGCACGAAAGTGTGGAGCGTTGGAACTCTCTACGCTGGGGTGGAGCAGTGTGATGCCTAATGGGGATGCGCTGAGCCTCACCGTTGATGGTGCTTATCTCATTGCAGCCAGAAAGACAGAGAAGATTCTACCGGCAACGGTTGTACGTGAAGCCCTCAATGAGCGCATTGTCGAGATTGAGACCACCGAAGGTCGAGATGTCCGTAGTAAAGAGAAGCAGCGTTTGCGCGATGAGATTACAGTAGAGCTATTGCCGCGAGCCTTTTCACGCTCCAGAGTTACCTACGCGCTGATTGATCCGGAAAATGGGTGGATATGGGTCGATACTGCCAGTCGTCCGCGAGCAGAAGAGCTGACGGTGTTACTGAGAGAGTCGCTTGGCTCACTGGAGTTGACTAACCCGGAAACAGAAACTTCTGCTGCAGGTGCAATGAGTCAGTGGCTCTTCCATAGCCAGCCACCTGCCGGTTTTACTCTGGATGATGAGGTTGAGATTCGGGAAAATGATGAACCGGGCGGCACTATACGCTGTAAAAATATTGATATCACCCAAGGGGCTGTTCGTAAACACCTGGAGTCGCAGAGTCGTGTGGTACGGCTGGCAATGAGCTGGAGTGATCGTCTCTCCTTTATTCTCGATCAGGATCTGGTGGTAAGGCGAATTCGCCCCCTGGAGTTGATTGAACAGCTTAGTGATGAGGATGAGGTGGATGCTGAAGCGATGTTTGTAGCCGATACCATGCTTTTTGTGGCTGAGATCCGTCAGTTGCTACAGCGTATTTTGGAGATACTCAATACCGGGAAGGAGACAGACAGCCGCACTTGAGCACAGCTCACTCCCCCTCCATAAAGTTCGGTGAGAATTGTGCAAGCTTCCGTAATACATCTCCTTATTGTAACTATTCATCACAACGCTGCAGCTGTCTAGACTACCTCATTTTTTACTATGGGTGCCCTCTATAACATCATTATTAGCCGCATCCTCAAAAAGCAGCCGCAACAGTACCACCGCTACATCAAACAGAGCTTTCACCTCTCACTGGAGGCGGAGGATGGCTTTACATTGCCGCCAGAATCACAGTGGGGAACAAAAAATTGTCGGGAAATTGCCGAGCTGACCCCGCAGGAGGTGCGCTGGTGCTCGCCCCTCTTCTCCTTTTGCCTGCCAAAAAATGTGTCACTGAATGGTTCCCCCAGCCACTACAATCTGCTCTATATCACCCACAGAAACCGACTCACCGGCCAGCTGCTGGAGCTGCTGGCACAACTACAGCAGCGTTATCTTCTGAGTGGGGATCCGGCCGATTTGAAACAGATCCCACGGCAGCAGCTGGTGGAACAGCATGGGGTCGCCTACCCCGATGGCTGTGTGCTGGATATAACAGCACTCTCCAGACTGTTGCAGGGGTGTCAGGTAGTGATTCGTGGAGAGTCACGCCTATTGCGAGTGCTGCTGCCGGGGAAGACAGAATGGATCGGCGGTCTATTGTGGAAAATGCTCTGCCAGTCACCCAGACTGAATGATATGCAACTGACAGAACAGTTGCGGCTGAGGTATGGAGTCCAATACTCGGTAACCCATGTCGGAAGTTGTCGGCGGGCAGCTGCCCTCCCGGCACTGCGGGAGAGGGTGGGAAAATGTATGCCCCGGTTCTGCTCGGGGCAGAGGTAGTGCTTAACCGTACCCTGCTACAGTCTCTGGAGAATCGCCCGGCGGTCTATGAGTTCAGCCGTATTGAGGGTGTAGAGCAGTACCCCGCAGGTTGCAGCGCGACCTGTTATATCGGCAGTAGTATTCAATTCTGTAAACGTATGCAGCACTACCTTGGGGGGCGGGCACAGACAAACTCCCTGCGTTGCGCGATTCACAACGGAGTGATGGTGCGCTGGCGTTATATCGAACATTGCAGAGTGGCTGAGGCGAAGATGATTCACAGTTTTATCCGGCACTATGGAGAGCGCCCCAGACACAACAGGGTGACACCGGCACTGCCGGATGAGACCTGTTCTCGGACAGCCATTCAGGGTGGTCCGAAAATAACCGTATAGAGAGCAAAAGAAAACTTGCAGAAGAAGATACTCCTCGTCCTATAAAAAAATCTATAGGAGGCTACGGGGTGGAGTCTTGGTGGGGGGGCACGGCATAAATACAGAGCTCTCTAAATAAATGATTATGTGTAGTGAACCACTACTGCTATGGATGATGACGAGCGGGTCTGGTCCGGCAGATTAAGAGCATGCTCCAATAATATGGACCATAGAGGAAAAATAGTGAAAGAGACCATTCTTGTGGTTGATGACAACCCGAGAAACCTCCAGAGCATGCGAGGGGTACTACAGCCTCTGACGGATGACAACTCCAGGTGGTGACCGTTGAGAGCGGTGCCCTGGCACTGGAGTACGCGATTACTCATCCGGTGGTACTCTTTCTGCTCGGTGTACAGATGCCGGAGATGGATGGTTTCGAACTGGCCGAGCTGATCCGACAGAACGAGCGCCATCAGGATGTGCCGATTCTCTTTATCACTGCAATCTACAAATCAGACGAATTTGCCCGTAAGGGGTTTGATGTTGGTGCCTACGACTACATTACCAAACCGGTTACTGATAATGAACTGCTGCTCAACAAGGTAAAAATCTTCCTGCAGCTCTATCGCCAGCAGCGCGAGCTGGAACATCTCAACCACTCTCTGGAAGATGAGGTCAAACGACAAACCACAGAGTTGGTGGCCGCCAAACAGCGTGAACTGGAGCTGGAGAGCCGCCGTAAAATTGAAGAAAAAGAAAAAGAAAAAGAGATTCAGGCCAGAGAGATCGCTTGGTTGCAGCGGGAAAAACTGTTTATGGAGGGGGTGGTCTCGGCTGTACCGGCAGGCTTGCTGGTTTTGCGTAATGGGGTTATCACCGCCGTTAACAGCCGCTTCCGGCAGCTCTTTACCTTTGAGCCCAATCAGGGGGATTCGATTCTTCCGGTATTGGCAAAAATTGGTCTCAATCCGCAGCAGATTGAACGCCTTCATCGCAGAAATACCAAAGAGGTGGCCGAGGAGCTGGAGGTTATCCATTCCGAAAATGATGAAATCCGGGTTCTTGACATCCGCAGTTGTTCCGGTTTTATTTTTGAAGAAGAAGAAGAAGAAGAAGAAGAAGAGGTCGTTATTCTGCTCTCGATCGGAGATGTTACCGAACAGCGCCGACTGGAAGAGCGACAGCAGTATATTGCCTTTCAGAGTGGTTTGGCAGAGATGAGTATGTCGGTGCTGCATAATATCGGCAATGTACTGATGGGTATTCAGCATCAGAGTGAACGTATTCTGGAGGGAGGCACATCCCTGCAGGAGATTGCCAATCTGCTCCAGCAGCTACCGCAACTGGCAGCGAAGCAGAACAGGGAGAGTGGGGAGGGCGATTTGACACCTCCGATGAAAGCGCTACTCAAAGCCAGTCAGCAGACCGGGGAAGACCTCAATCAACTCTATCAGACACACTTCTCCAGTAGTGCGGACCGAATTTATCGTGGGATTCAACATATTGAGGAGATCATCACCATCCAGCGGGGGGCTTCAGAGCTGGGGGGAGGGAGCAGTGAAGTCAGTCTGCATCGGCTGGTTGAGGATGCCCGAACTCTACTTGCGGATCTTTGTGGGTTACATCAGGTTCAGGTGGTGCAGAAGATTGATGAGCGGCTCCCCATGCCGGTATTGCCACGGAGTCCACTGCTACAGCTGCTTATCAATCTGATTAAAAACAGCTGTGAGGCCATTGTTGTGCGTCACAAACTTGAAAATAAGCAGCAAACTGATGGGGAAACAGAGGGACGTATTACCATCGAGGCAGAGTCGCATCAAGAACAGCTTCGCCTCTGTATAGTGGATAACGGTATCGGTATTGCCCCGGAACGGCTCCAGACCATCTTCCAGTTTGGTTTCAGTACCAAAAAAGAGGGGGGTGGAATCGGGCTTCATGCCGGAACACTGTTTGTCAATAAACTGGGAGGAACGATCACGGCCTTTAGTGACGGGGTCGGTGCTGGCGCCACGGTTGAGATTCTTCTACCGCTAAACTGGCAGCCAGACGCGGATGAGCAGAGGGAGGACTGAAGTGACCGGGAATCGCAGAGTGCTGGTGATTGATGATGATCTTGATTTGCTGGAGACCTACCGGCAGATCCTCGGTGAGCGTCCGGCCCGTTATGGAGAGGCACTGCGCAACCTGATTGCGGTCTCTGCACCCCCGGATCGTGCGCCGTTTGATTTTGACAGTGCCATTAACGGCGAGCAGGGAATTCAGAAAGTAGAAAGGGCGGTGGCAGAAAACCGCCCCTATGCGATGGTCATGATTGATGTCCACATGCCCCCGGGAAAGGATGGTGTAGAAACCCTGCGAGAGATCCGCAACATCGATATGCAGATCATGGCGGTGCTCATTTCTGCCTATAGCGAACGCACCATTGATGAGATTCAGCAGGCGGGTGAATACGATGTGCTGTTAGCGAATAAACCGTTGGGCCAGGAAGAGCTCTATCAGCTTGCCCGCAATGGCTGCTCCAGCTGGCAACGGGCTGAAGCGTTACGCCGCAGCCGTCTCCAGCTGGAGCAGCAAAATCGACAGATGCAAGAGAGTAGCCATGTGATGGAAGCGCTTCTCTCTCGGATCAGTGAAGGGGTCGCCCGTTTTGACAAAAATAACAGGATCAATGCCATCAACCCTGCACTGTTGTCTCAGCTGGGCAGACCACTGCGGACCCTGCTGGGCAGACGAATTGAAGAGGTTGAGCAGCCGTTGCAGGCACAAGGGATGGTGGTGGACCGTTTTGAATTACCGGACGGCAACAGTGGAATGCTGATTGTTCGCAAAGGGCAGAACGGGTAGTGGGTTAGCCGTAACAGGAAGAGCAAGGAAAAAATCTTAAATGAGTGATCAAGAACAGAGTAGTGTGGAGATGGATACCCCGTCCTTTATTGTGGGGGTGGGGGCCTCTGCAGGTGGGCTGGCGGCGCTGGAAGATCTCTTCAAAACCCTTCCCGATGATAGTGGGCTCGCCTTTGTGGTGATTCAGCACCTCTCGCCGGATTACAAGTCGATGATGGTAGAGCTGCTCTCCAAACATACCGCCATGCCGGTACTGAAAATTGAGGATGGAATGCGTCCATTGGCGAATCATCTCTATCTGATTCCGCCACGCCAGACACTGACCTTTATGGGGGGGCGGCTGTTACTGGAGGAGCAACCCATCCACCGCAAATTGATTCTCCCCATCGATATCTTTCTGCGCACTCTGGCCGAAGAGTTGGGTGAGCGGGCGATTGCGGTTATTCTCTCCGGAACTGGCTCGGATGGCACACTCGGTTCCAGGGTGATTAAGGAGGCGGGGGGGATGGTGATGGTGCAAGACCCGCATGATGCCCAGTTCGACGGTATGCCACTCTCCACGATTGACTCTGGAATGGCGGACTATGTGCTGTCGGCAAGAGAGGTTGCACCTACTCTGATGCAGTTTATCAACCACCCCTATGTGCTCAAGCATGAAGAGGTGTCTCGCGACGAATATCAATCCCCGGTCGATCAGAATCAAAGTTTTTATGCACGGGTTCTGACAGAGATTCGTGAACAGAGCGGTGTCGATTTTACCTTCTATAAAAATAACACTATACAGCGCCGTATTGAGCGCCGGATGACGGTCAACCAGGTCGATGACTACGCCCACTATCTCAACCATATCGCCCACCACCCAGAGGAGGTGCGTACCCTCTTCAATGAGCTGCTGATTGGCGTCACCCGTTTCTTCCGCGAGAAAGAGACCTTTGAGCGTCTGAGAGAGCAGGTAATTCCCGAGATATTCAAGGCGGCAGATAGCCGTAACCCCAACCGACAGGAGGCGGTGCGGATCTGGGTGGCCGGTTGCTCGACGGGCGAAGAGGCCTATACCCTGGCGATGCTGTTTCAGGATTATATCGAGTGTGAGAATATCGAGAGAGACTTCAAGATCTTTGCGACCGATCTCGATAAGCGTTCGCTGGATGTTGCCAGTACCGGGTGCTACTCGGAGTCGATTGTTGCCGATATCCCATCGCACTTGCTACAGAAGTATCTGAGCAATGACAAAGAGGGGTATCAGGTGAGCGAGGCCCTGCGCAAGCGGGTTATCTTTGCCCACCACAACCTCGCTACGGACCCCCCTTTTAGCCGAGTCGATCTGATCAGTTGTCGTAATTTGCTAATCTACCTGCAGAACTCGCTGCAGCAGCGGGTGATGGAGCTGTTTGGTTTTGCACTGTACCAAAATAGCTATATGCTGCTCGGTTCCAGCGAGACCGTCGGGGAGATGCACACCCAGTTTCGCACCTTTGACAGCGCCCATAAAATTTATCAGAACCGCGAGCGGGTGGCCTATAAGAATAGCCGCGCCTCCCTTCCGGGTACGACTATGCCGCACTACGACTCTGATCCGGTGGCAACCCACTATCCACAACGTTCACTGTTACCCAGCAGTGTGCGCAACAGTGTCCCGAGGGGGCATCAGTTGGATAGTGCCTATCGTCAATTGATGTCCCGTTTTGTCCCGCCGACCGCTATTGTCGATCAGGATAATAATCTGCTTAACCGCTTTGGAGATACCAGCAACTGGCTCAAACTGCCTGACGGAGATATGAGCACCAATCTGTTGAAGATGGCAGACCGTGGACTCTCAGCAACGCTCTCCACCGCACTCCATAAGCTGCGCAATGGGCCAATTGACGCCCCCCTTCTAAGCTACCCACTGAGCGGGGTTGAGTTGCAACTGGAGAGGGTGAGTGAAAAAGGTCCGGCTGAGTTGATGATGATCAGCTTTATGGCAACCTCCACGGGGGATAGAGACTCATCAGAAGCCGCTACCACCGAGATCAGAAGCGTCCCTTCGACCGGTTCGGGCAAAGAGGCCGCTACGGGGAAGAGTGTTGAACAGGAGGTTCAGGAGCTGACCAGTTTCCGGGTTGAGGATCTCGAATCTGAATTGCAATATACGCGCGAGAATCTGCAGGCCACCATCGAAGAGATGGAGACCTCTAACGAAGAGCTGCAGGCGACCAACGAGGAGCTAACCGCTTCCAATGAAGAGCTGCAGTCTACCAATGAGGAGTTGCAGTCGGTCAATGAAGAGCTCTATACCGTAAACAGTCAGTACCAGCTCAAGATTGATGAGTTGGTCGAGGCCAATTCCGATATTGACAATCTGCTCCATAATATCGATGTCGGAATTATTTTCCTGGATGAACATCTCAAGTTGCGCCGTATCACCCAGAGGGCGAACCGTTTCTTTCATGTGCAGGATTCGGATATCGGTCGCCCCTTTCATCACATCACCAGCAATGTGGAGCTTAAAGGGGTGAAAGAGAAGGTTGAAGGTGCCCTGTATCAGGGGGAGGCGGGTGAATTGGAGGGGCCCTTCATTGGTGAGCACGGTTGGGCACGAATCAATATCCGACCCTACCGTTCTCCTAGTAACAAGATTAAGGGTGTGGTGCTGACCAATAGCGATATCAGCCAACTCATCTGGCGTGAAAAGGAGTTGTCGGATGTCAATCAGCGCTTAAGAGAGAAAAAGACCGTGCTGGAGGAGGATGTCCAAACCAGAGGCATCGGAGAGGGGTGGTCTCTGCTGGACCGTGCACCACTGCCGATGTTGCTGATCAACCCCGAAGGGGGGGTCGAGCGGGCCAACTACGCCGCTGTAGACCATTTTGGGTATACCCTGCAAGAGGCGATGATCTCTAAACCGTTGGGCAATCTGTTTGAGCAGCTCACGTTCGAACAGATAGAGAAAAGCGCCGCAGAGGGGGAACCATTGAAAGGGATGACGCTGCTGAAGAAAGAGGGGGAGGCCGTGAGTGGGCAGACCCTGCAGTTGAGTCACTATGAAGAGGGGGGAGTGGAGCTGTTTATTATGGTGGTGGGGGGATGAGTTGTGAGCTGCAAGCTACAAGGGAACACTATTTCCAGGTATCGGGATGCTTATGTTTCATATGCAAGTATTCCCATCCAGCTTGCCATGATCTCAATTGCATTCATTTCTCTTCGCTATTTTTTCCAGCGCCATGGGTTCTTGTGTTTGTCGTAGAGATAAAAGAGGCCACTAATAAGTATCAGAGTTATCCCAAGCCCCGATGCCATGATCTCAATCTCATTCATTGTTATTTTCCTCTCTTTTTTCACTGACATGAATCATCAGCATACCAGTAATGTAGAACCCCAAAAACGCGAGTACACCAGCGCTAAACCCCAGTGGATTGCTCTGCGACCAATACGACTGGAAAAATACCAGTGCAGTAACAATGTTACCAAACGCAATCAACCCTCTGCCTGCCTCTTCTAACGATTTCATACTCTGAATTATACAACAACCTCCCTACTTTTTTACTGGAACAAGCTATGAGTGATCAAGACAATAACGAAACCCCAAATGCGGCACCTAAAAAGAAGAGAGTGGTGAAGAAGGCAACGGTCAAAAAAGCAGCGACTAAAAAATCGGTCAAGAAGAAAACTGCCCTCAAGAGGGCGGTGAGTAAACCACCCCGCAAACCAAGCGCCAAAAAACGCACCACCCGAGCGCAGCGTAGTGCCGCTGTCCCTTATCGCCGCACCCTCTACGAAGAGGACCTGCTGCATGAAAATGACAACAGTCGCTTTTTGCGAGAACTGCTGTTATCACTGAATGATTTCCAGAGAGGCGATTTCGAACACCTGTTACCGTGGGATATGCACGGTACCGAGGGAGAGATTGCCAACCTGCTTAATGAGATTATGATCCAGAACCACCACAGAGTGGAGGATGTGGAGACTCTGAGCCGTCAGATGGGAGAGGAGGGTGAATTCAGTCGCCGTCTCGGTCATGAGGGGCTCAGTGGGCGCTGGCGTGACGAGATTGATGCCTTGAATGGTCTGGTAGAGGGGCTGGTGCAGCCTGCGACCGAGATTGGCCGGGTGATTACCGCCGTCTCTGAAGGAGACCTGACCCAGCGTATGGAGCTGGAGGTGGAGGGCCGCGCACTACGGGGCGAGTACCATCGTATGACAACGGTGATCAACAGCATGGTGGATCAACTCAACCTCTTTACCAACGAGGTGACCAGGGTGGCAGTGCAGACCGGTACCGAGGGGGTACTGGGAGGACAGGCAGCTGTACCACAAGCACGGGGAGCATGGCGGGCGTTGACCGATGCGGTCAATACCATGGCCGATAACCTGACGCTGCAGGTACGGAATATTGCAGAGGTGACCACCGCTGTCTCCAACGGGGAGTTGACCCGCAAGATCACCATTGATGCCAGGGGTGAGGTGGGTGAGTTACGCAATACCATTAATGCGATGGTGGATCAGTTGGGGCTCTTCTCTTCCGAGGTGGTGCGTATTGCCCGTGAGGTGGGTACAGACGGTATCCTCGGTGGGCAGGCGGTGGTTCCGGGGGCGACCGGGGTTTGGCTGGATTTGACCCAAAACGTCAATACCATGGCCAACAACCTGACCAATCAGGTGCGTGGTATCTCCGGTGTAGTGACTGCCATTGCCCGGGGCGACCTGCGTCAACGGCTACGGATCGAGGCGCGAGGGGAAATTGCTGACCTGGTGACCGTTGTTAACGAAATGACAGATATGCTCAACAACTTCTCATCCGAGGTGACCCAGGTCGCCCGCGCGGTGGGGCTGGAAGGGGTGCTGGGTGGGCAGGCCAATGTTCAGGGGGTGGAGGGGACCTGGCGCGACCTGACCGATAATGTCAACCTGATGGCACAGAACCTCACCAATCAGGTGCGAAGTATTGCCGAGGTGACCAATGCGGTGGCACAAGGGGATCTGACCCGCAAGATTACAGTGGAGGCACGCGGTGAGATTGGTGAGTTGAGAAATACCATTAACATGATGGTGGATCAGCTTTCGATCTTCTCCAACGAGGTGAGCCGGGTGGCGCGTGAGGTGGGGACTGAGGGTGTTCTCGGTGGTCAGGCCAATGTGCCGGGAGTGACCGGAGACTGGTCCGAGCTGACCAATAATGTGAATCTGATGACCAGCAATCTCACCACCCAGGTACGGGGGGTGATCAATGTGGTGACCGCCATTGCCCGGGGCGACCTGCGCCAGCAACTACGGTTTGAGGCCAGGGGCGAAATCGCTGAACTGGTCGAAGTGATCAATGGCATGACGGGACGACTCAATAGCTTTTCGATCGAGGTAACCCGTATCTCCCGAGAGGTCGGTAGTGAAGGGATACTCGGTGGACAGGCACAGGTAGAGGGGATAGAGGGGAGCTGGCGCGACCTCACCGACAACGTCAATCTGATGGCGGGGAATCTTACCAGTCAGGTGCGAAACATCTCCGAGGTGACGACTGCCGTAGCCCAGGGGGATCTGACCCGTCGTATCGAGATTGATGCCAGGGGTGAGGTAGCCGAGCTACGAGACACCATCAACAGCATGGTCGACCAGCTCAGTACCTTCAGTGATGAGGTGAGTCGGGTCGCGCGGGAAGTGGGTACCGAGGGGATTTTGGGCGGTCAGGCCAATGTACCCGGTGTCTCTGGCAGCTGGGCAGATCTCACCGGCAATGTAAACTTTATGGCACAAAACCTGACCAGTCAGGTACGGGATATCGCTACAGTAGTGACTGCGGTAGCGCAGGGTGATCTCAGTCAGAAGGTGACCTTTGAGGCACAGGGTGAGGTGCAAGAGCTGACCGATACCATTAACAGCATGGTCGATACCCTCAACATCTTTGCCGAGCAGGTGACCAATGTTGCCACCGAAGTAGGAACGGAAGGGGTGCTGGGTGGCTCTGCCGAGGTGCCCAACGCAGAGGGAACCTGGCTGGCGCTGACCAACTCAGTGAACAATATGGCGAGCAATCTCACCACACAGGTGAGAGGGATTGTCGAGGTGGTCACCGGGGTAGCGCAAGGGGATCTGACTCAGACCCTGAATCTGGGTGCGCGTGGAGAGATTGCTGCGCTGCAGGGTACCGTCAATAACATGGTGGCGATGCTCAATGTCTTTGCAGAGCAGGTTACAACAGTCGCTCAAAGCGTAGGGGTGGATGGTGTACTGGGCGGTCAGGCCCGCATTGAAGGGGTAGAGGGGAGCTGGCGCGACCTCACCGACAACGTCAATCTGATGGCGGGGAATCTTACCAGTCAGGTGCGAAACATCTCCGAGGTGACGACTGCCGTAGCCCAGGGGGATCTGACCCGTCGTATCGAGATTGATGCCAGGGGTGAGGTAGCCGAGCTACGAGACACCATCAACAGCATGGTCGACCAGCTCAGTACCTTCAGTGATGAGGTGAGTCGGGTCGCGCGGGAAGTGGGTACCGAGGGGATTTTGGGCGGTCAGGCCAATGTACCCGGTGTCTCTGGCAGCTGGGCAGATCTCACCGGCAATGTAAACTTTATGGCACAAAACCTGACCAGTCAGGTACGGGATATCGCTACGGTAGTGACTGCGGTAGCGCAGGGTGATCTCAGTCAGAAAGTGACCTTTGAGGCACAGGGTGAGGTGCAAGAGCTGACCGATACCATTAACAGCATGGTCGATACTCTCAACATCTTTGCCGAGCAGGTGACCAATGTTGCCACCGAAGTAGGAACGGAAGGGGTGCTGGGTGGCTCTGCCGAGGTGCCCAATGCAGAGGGAACCTGGCTGGCGCTGACCAACTCGGTGAACAATATGGCGAGCAATCTCACCACACAGGTAAGAGGGATTGTCGAGGTGGTCACCGGGATTGCCAATGGTGATCTGACCCAGACCCTGGAATTGGGTGCCCGTGGAGAGATTGCTGCGCTGCAGGATACCGTCAATAACATGGTGGCGATGCTCAACACCTTTGCCGATGAGGTGACCAATGTCGCCCGAACTGTTGGTTTTGACGGGGTCCTTGGAGGGCAGGCCAATGTCCCCGATGCGGAGGGGACCTGGCGTGATCTGACCGATAATGTGAATAACCTGGCGGAAAATTTGACCACCCAGGTACGGGCCATTACCGAGGTGGCGGTAGCGGTTGCTGCCGGTGACCTGACTCAAACCGTCGAGGTGGAGACACAGGGAGAGGTGAGTGCCCTGAAGGATAACGTCAATATGATGGTCTCCAATATGAACGAGGTGGTCCGGCAGGCCAATGTGATTGCCGACGGGGACTATAAGGTCGATATTGCCCCCCGCTCCGAGCGGGATGAGCTGGGACAGGCGATGCGGCAGATGACCATAAACCTTCGGGATGCGGATAGTCAGGCCGTTCGCAACAGCTGGATTCAGGATGGACTGGTCATGCTCAATGACTCGATCCGGGGTGAGCAGCAGATTGCGGCACTCGCCAACTCGATTATCAGGGAGTTTTGTAACTATCTACAGGCACCGATGGGGGCGCTCTATATTCGCAGTGAGGTGGATGAGCAGCAGCGAGAAGGGGCGGATCTGTCGGTGGGTGAAGTGGTGTTGCGGCTGGTGGGCTCTTTTGCCTATACCCGTCGCAAGGGGCTCTCCAACCAGTTTCGACTGGGTGAATCAGTGGTGGGGCAGGCGGCGCTGGAAGAGAAGCCGATTCTGCTCTCTAATGTACCGGAGGACTATGTCAAGATAAGCTCTGGACTGGGAGAGAGCACTCCCAACCACCTGTTGGTGGTTCCCTTCCTCTATGAGGGGGAGGTGCGCGGAGTGATCGAGATTGCCAGTATTGAGCCGATGTCTGATGATGCGATTGAGCTACTGGAGCGGGGCATTGACGCGGTGGGAATCGCCTTTGAAGGCGCCAGCCGGAGAACCGAGCTGGATACCGCACTCAAGGACTCTCAGACACTGACAGAAGAGTTGCAGACCCAGCAGGAGGAGTTACAAGAGACCAATGAACAGTTGGAGGAGCAGACCCAGGCGCTGGAGACCTCGCGCAAGGATGTAGAGGAGCGCAATCGTCGCCTGGAGGCGGCACAGGACGAGCTCAATGAACGTGCCGAGCAGTTGGCGCAGTCGAGCAAGTACAAGTCCGAGTTCCTCGCCAATATGAGCCATGAGCTGCGTACACCGCTCAACTCTATTATGATGCTCTCGAAGATGATCGCCAACAAGGATGTGTCCGATGAAGCGGAGCAGCTGTCTAATGCACAGGTGATCCATGATGCCGGTAATGACCTGCTCAACCTGATCAATGAGGTGCTGGACCTCTCCAAGATTGAGGCGGGCAAGATGACGATTCATCTTGATAGCGTAGATACCAGCGAGTTTATCAACAGCTTTGATGCCCTGTTCAAGCCACAGGCCCGGGAGAAGGGGTTGAAGTTTGAGGTGGAGGTCGAGACGGGGCTTCCCGGCTCCTTCCACAGTGATCGGGATCGTCTGCAGCAGGTGCTGCGTAATTTCCTCTCCAATGCCCTCAAGTTTACCTCGCAGGGCGGGATTGTGATCCGGGCACAGAAGGTCTCAAGTGCCATTATCAAGGGGCTGGTTACCTTTGGTACCCTGCGTGAGGCGCTGCGTGAACGTCCCCATGAGTATATGGTTTTTAGCGTTAGTGATAGTGGTCTCGGTATTCCACAGGAGAAGCGTCAGGTGGTGTTTGAGGCATTCCAGCAGGTGGATGGCACCACCAGCCGCACCTATGGGGGTACCGGGCTGGGGCTGTCGATCTCCAGCCAGATTGCCGAGATGCTGGAGGGTGCGCTCTCGTTGCAATCCAGTGTGGATGCAGCGGGACACGGCTCCACCTTCAGTATTGTGATCCCTATTCACCCCAGTCGGGAGCTGGAGGAACGTTCGGTAGAGAGTGAGTCGCAACGCCAGGCGTTGCAGCAGACTTCGCTACAGCGTAGCAGTGAGGCGATGAGTCGACAGCTGACAGCGCAAGGGAGCACCGAGCGGATCAGGGATGATCAGAGCATCATCAACCCGGAAGAGGAGCGTATCCTGCTGGTGGTAGAAGATGACCCCCGTTTTGCACAGACGCTGCTTGATCTGGGGCGCAAGCATGATTTCAAGGTGGTCTATGCCGGTACCGGAACCGAGGCAATCCGTATGGCAGAGCACTATCTGCCTTCAGCGATTTTGCTGGATATCCAGTTGCCGATTATGGATGGCTGGGCGGTACTACGATATTTGAAGAAGAACCCCTCAACCAGCCATATTCCGGTCCATATTCTCTCTGTACTGCAGGAGGAGCAGTTTGGCTACCGTCTCGGTGCGGCAGAGTATCTGGTCAAACCGGTCGATCCGGAGGCGATGGAGCTGGCTTTTGAGAAGATCGAGACCCACCTCAATACGAAGGTGCGCAATCTGCTGGTGGTGGAAGATAACGATATTGAGCGTGAGTCAATCATCAAGCTTCTTTCCTGTGAACGCGATGTGAACTGTGTCGGTGTCGCTACCGGTAAAGAGGCGCTGGAGGCACTGCGTACTAATGAATTTGATGCCTTTATCCTCGATCTGCGCCTGCCGGATATGAGCGGTTATGAGATTCTGCAGGTGGTGGCAGAAGATGAGTCCATCGAGCGTATTCCCACCATTGTCTATACCGGCAAGGATCTCTCGATGGAGGAGGAGCAGCAGCTGCGTGTATATGCCGAGAGTGTGGTGCTGAAGACTGCGGAATCTCCCGCCAGACTGCTGGAGGAGACCACCATCTTCCTCCACCGGGTACGTGCCAACCTGAGCGAAGAGAAGCAGCAGATCATCTCCGAGTTGATGAATGTTGAAGAGCAGTTCAAGGACCGTACCGTACTGTTGGTGGATGATGATGTGCGCAACACCTATGTGCTCAGTTTAGCCCTGCAGAAAAAGGGGTTGAATATCCTCACCGCCGGGGATGGTCAAAAGGCGCTGGAGATGCTGAAGGAGAACGCCGATCTGATTGATATTGTACTGATGGACATCATGATGCCGGTGATGGATGGTTATGACGCAACCCGTGCTATACGCAAGCAGAAGCGCTTTGAGCAGTTGCCGGTGATTGCACTGACAGCGAAGGCACTGAAGGAGGATCGTGACCTCTGTATTGCGGCTGGTGCCTCGGACTACATGACCAAGCCGATTGACTATGATCAGCTCTTCTCGCTGATCCGGGTCTGGTTGTCGACGATGTAACGGTGAGCGTGTTGAACTGCAACACGCAAGTCTTGAAAAAATCATAATTGGGGACTCATAAATTGGGTAATGAAGAAAAAATGGGCGCTGAGAGTGAACGTCTACAAGCACTGCGTCAGCGAGCTATCGAGCAACAGCAACAGCAGCAGCAAGAGCCTGAAGAGGTGAGATCTCAGGAGGAGATTCTGGAAGATCTGAGGATCCATCAGGTTGAGCTGGAGATGCAGAATGAATCGTTGCAACAGAGTGAACTGCAGCATAAGAGAGTCGCCGAACAGTATATTGAACTCTTCGAACTGATCCCTATGGCTGTCATCGTCATTGATAGCAAGGGGTACTTTCAACAGATCAACCGGGCGGGGTATCAGCTTCTGGGGTTGGATGCCAGCCACTCTAAATTCCACCGCATGTTGATTCCGTTCTTGAGTGATCTCCAGTTTATGACACACCTGCGGCACACGATTCATGCCCCCCGGCATGAGAGTGGTGAGGGAAACAGTACGGGTTATGGCCATTTCTGGGGGGAGACGGAGCTGGTTGACCAGCAGAAAAATGTACACCAGCTGGAGGTAACCGCTTATCTACAGGATCGGGGAGAGGAAGAGCCTCACTATCTGCTGGTGCTGAATGACCTTACTGAACGGGCGCTGATGGAGCGGCAGCTTGCCAAGGCCGAACTGGAGCGTGACAGCAGAGAGTCACAGGATGAGTTTTTGGCCAGTATGAGTCATGAACTGCGTACTCCGTTGAGTAGTATCATTGGAAACTGCGACCTGCTGCTGGAGGTGGAACAGGATAGTGATAAACGACGGATGTTGAAGGCCATTGAGTTTTCAGGAGAGAGCCAGTTGGCTCTGGTCAATGACATTCTCGATATGTCAAAGATCGATTCCGGTAAATTTACCATTGAAAATCACCCCTACCTGTTTTCGGAACTACTGAAGGCTAGTGAACAGCTGGTGCGGCAGCGGGCAGTGGATGCGGGGTTGATACTCAAAATCGAGGATTGTACGGACCTAAAAGATCTGCTGCTGGGCGACAAGGGGCGAGTGGGACAGATTCTTCTTAATATGCTCAGTAACGCGATCAAGTTTACCGGTCAGGGAGGCGAGGTCACCCTGACGGCCTGGGTGGAGCATAAGACCCTGATGATGGAAGTCAGCGATACCGGGGTCGGAATGTCGCCCGAGGGGATGAGGAAGCTTTTTGGTCGCTTTGAGCAGGAGGATAAATCGATCTCTCGTCGCTTCGGGGGAAGCGGCTTGGGGCTCTATATCTCCCTTAATTTAGCGGAGATGATGGGGGGAAGCATTGATGTAACCAGTGAGCTGGGGGTTGGCTCTCGCTTTAGGCTAACTCTTCCCGTTAACTGTTCCGGAAAACCGTTACCGGGGTCAATGGAGCATAAACTGACCCTAGCCAGTACCAGAGCAGACGTTGCTGCGATCGGCATGACCTTACTCCGAGGGCACCTGTTATTGGCAGAGGATACCCCGGAGCTGCAGATGCTGGCACAGCGCATTCTGGAGAGGATGGGCGTTACAGTGGAGGTGGCCAACAACGGGAAAGAGGCACTTGAACGGGTTGCAGAGGGGACGTTTGACCTGATCCTGATGGATATGCAGATGCCGGTAATGGATGGCATTGAGGCATGCCGCACCTTGCGGGAACAAGGGAATCAGATCCCGGTCATTGCCCTGACGGCCAATGTGATGCAGAAGCATCGTGACCGTTTTGAGGAGGCGGGCTGCAACGGGTTTGTATCCAAGCCGATTGACAGGCAGCTTTTGCATCATAGTATCGCCTCTTTTTTATCGCCCGCTTCTTGAAAACTGGACAGATGAGTTGCGGTAGTAACCGCTGGAGTGGTCTCTTTTCTGGTGGGCTAGAGATAGACCGAGGGGTTGATACCATCTCACCGAATGAGATGGAACCGGTGTTACAGATCTGATGGCGATTCCCACGCTGGAGCAGCTCGAAATTTTGGCAGAGCAGATTTACGAACTCTATGGTCAGGATTTCCGTAACTATAATCGCTCGTCGATGGGGCGACGCGTCGATGTCACCATGACCCAGTTGCGGATTGACCGTTTTGAGCAGTTTTTGCCCAGGGTGATGGAGGATCTGGAGGTGTTCCAGGCGCTGATGAGGAACCTCTCGATCAATGTAACCTCGATGTTTCGTGACCCCTATGTTTTTCGCTACTTACGAGAGAAGGTGGTGCCGGTACTGGAGACCTATCCCCATATCCGTATCTGGTCAGCCGGGATGTCGACCGGGGCCGAGCCGTGGTCGCTCTCTATTCTGTTGCGAGAAGCGGGGCTGCAGCAGCGCAGTCTGATTTACGCCACTGATTTTAATCCGGTGGCGGTACGACAGGCGCAGCAGGGGAGCTTTCCACTGGAGAATATGGCTGAGTATACCCGTAACTATATCCGGTCGGGAGGAACCACCGCCTTTTCCCGTTACTACACCGCAACTACCCATTTGGGCCATCTTGATCCAACACTCAAAGAGAATATTGTCTTCTCCTCTCATAACCTGGTAACCGATAGTGTATTTAATGAATTTCATCTGATCCTCTGCCGCAATGTTTTGATCTATTTTGATGATCATTTGACCAACCAGGTGTTGCAGCTGTTTTCTGAAAGTCTGGCAGAGCGGGGGTACCTTGTGCTTGGGACCAAGGAAAATTTGCGCTTTCATAATGCAGGGCGCTATTTTGAGACACTGCATGATAAGTACAAGCTGTTTCGGAAGTTGTGAGGTGAAGGATACGAACGGCTGTAGGGTCGTCAAGGTGGTTGTGCAGGAAATGGGGGTTGAGGTGTATCAATAGCCTTCTGTCAGTAGCCGTTTATTGAGTAGCTCAACCTGATCACGAAGCTGTGCGGCCTCTTCAAACTCCAGATCTCTGGCGTGTTGATACATGTTCTTCTCCAGCCGTTGAATCTCTTTCAGTAAAACTTTGGGGTCATCGCCACTATAGAGTGCGGGGGCCTCAGCGACCTTGCGCCCCTTTTTCTTGGCAGAGCCTGGAATCGTCTCCAAAATATTGGAGATCTCCTTGAGGATAGTTTTTGGAGTGATTTTGTTTTCAAGATTGTACTGCTGCTGTTTGTTGCGACGGCGCTCGGTCTCTTCAATGGCACGCTGCATTGAACCGGTGATGCGCTCTCCATAGAGGATTGCTTTACCATTGATGTTACGGGCAGCGCGACCAATGGTTTGAATCAGTGAACGGTCAGAGCGCAGGAACCCCTCCTTGTCCGCATCAAGAATGGCGACTAGAGACACTTCGGGCATATCCAGCCCTTCACGCAATAGATTGATCCCGACCAGCACATCAAAAGAGCCTTTGCGTAGTTCATGGATGATCTCAACGCGCTCAACGGTATCAATGTCCGAGTGGAGATAACGCACTGCAATTTGGTGCTCTGCCAGATAGTCTGTGAGGTCTTCTGCCATCCGTTTGGTAAGGGTGGTAACCAGTACGCGCTCATTGACGGCAGTTCGTTGATGAATTTCACTCAGCAGATCATCGACCTGCGTGGTGGCAGGACGAACCTCAAGCAGAGGGTCTAGCAGTCCGGTGGGACGCACCACCTGCTCAACAATATCGTCAGCGGCATGTTCCAGCTCATACTTGCCGGGGGTTGCTGAAACATGGATGATCTGTGGGGCGAGACGTTCAAACTCTTCAAACTGTAGCGGACGGTTGTCCAGCGCAGAGGGGAGGCGAAAGCCGTGTTCTACCAGCGTCTCTTTTCGAGAGCGGTCTCCCCGATACATGCCGCCAATTTGAGGGATGGTGGCATGGCTCTCATCAGCCACCAGCAGGGCATTGTTCGGAAGGTAGTCCATCAGGGTGGGAGGGGACTCGCCTGGGGCGCGTCCAGAGAGGTAGCGGGAGTAATTTTCAATGCCCGAGCAGTATCCTAACTCCAGCATCATTTCGATATCATATTTGACACGCTGCTCCAGCCGCTGTGCTTCAACCAATTTGTTGCGACTGCGTAGTTGCTCCAACCGCTCTTTAAGCTCCTCTTTGATGGCCTCAATGGCGTCCAGGATTTTCTGTCGCGGTGTGACATAGTGACTTTTCGGATAGATGGTGACGCGGGGCAGTTTATGCAGTACCTCGCCGGTCAATGGGTCAAAGCGGGATATCCCTTCAATCTCTTCATCAAATAACTCAACCCGGATCGCCTCACGCTCAGAGTCCGCCGGAAAGATATCAATGATCTCACCGCGAACCCGAAAGGTGCCACGTCTGAGTTCGGTATCGTTGCGGGTGTACTGTAGCTCTGCAAGCCGACGCAGTACTGCTTTGCGATTAATAATCTCTCCACGGGAGAGGTGGAGTACCATGCTGAGGTAGGACTCCGGGTCGCCCAAGCCGTATATCGCCGATACCGTTGCAACAATGATGGAATCTTCCCGCTCCAGTAACGCTTTGGTTGCTGAGAGACGCATCTGTTCAATGTGCTCATTGATTGAGGCATCTTTCTCAATAAAGGTATCGGTTGTGGGAACGTATGCCTCGGGCTGATAGTAGTCGTAGTAGGAGACAAAGTACTCGACTGAATTGTTGGGAAAGAACTGCTTCATCTCTCCATAGAGTTGTGCGGCTAATGTCTTGTTGTGGGCCATCACAATAGTAGGTCGTTGTACCTGCTCAATGACATTGGCGATGGTGAAGGTTTTTCCTGAGCCGGTTACTCCGAGCAGTATCTGGTGAGCAAGTCCATCGTTCAGCCCCTCAATCAGCGTTTCGATTGCGGCAGGCTGGTCGCCGGAGGGGGCAAATTTTGAATGTAACTGGAACAGGCGCTCACTCATAGGGAGACTCGTGCAGAAAATGACAGAGTACAGTATAGTACGATATTTTTCAGACTACATATTTCAAGTGTCTAAAGGCGCTGGCCTCCATGCAAAAATATTCACTATCGGACCGCGTTCAGCGCGTAAAACCTTCTCCAACCCTGGCGGTGACAGCACTGGCTGCACAGCTACGCAGTGAGGGGCGAGATATTATTGGCCTGGGAGCGGGGGAACCCGACTTTGATACCCCGGAGCACATTAAGCAGGCTGCAATCCGGGCGATTGAAGAGGGTTTTACCAAATATACAGCGGTTGATGGTACCCCTTCACTGAAACAGGCAATTATTGATAAGTTTCAACGTGATAACGGGGTTAGTTACCAACAGAATCAGGTGATGGCCAGTTGTGGCGGCAAGCAGGCCTTCTATAACCTCTGTCAGGCACTGCTCAATGCAGGGGATGAGGTGATTATTCCAGCACCCTATTGGGTCTCCTATCCCGATATAGTGATGTTGGCAGATGCTACACCGGTGATACTCGCTGCCGGAATTGAGCAGCAGTTCAAGATTACCCCGCAGCAGCTTGAGGCGGCGATCACGCCCAAGACCCGACTGTTTGTCCATAATACCCCCTCCAATCCAACCAGCGTGATGTATACCCATGAGGAGTTGGTTGCACTGGGGGAGGTGCTAAAGCGCTACCCTGGTCTGTTGATCGCCTCAGATGATATCTATGAGCATATCCTGTTGGGGGATATCCCGTTCAGTAATCTGTTGATGGCCAATCCTGACCTCTATGACCGAACGATTTTGCTCAATGGTGTCTCCAAAGGTTATTCGATGACCGGATGGCGTATCGGTTATGCGGGTGGGCCGGAGGAGATTATTACAGCCATGAAGAAGGTGCAGTCTCAGAGTACCTCTAACCCGACCTCAATTGCACAGGTTGCAGCTGAGACGGCACTTAATGGGGATCAAAGTTGTATAGCTGTCATGAATGAGGCGTTTCGTCAGCGTAACTTGTTTGTAACAGAAAGGTTGAATGCGATTCCCGGAGTGAGCGCACTCTCTTCTCAAGGTGCCTTCTATAGTTTTGCCAATGTAGAGGGGGTGGTTGAACGATTGCCTGAAATTTCAAATGATACGGAGTTGGCTTCAATGCTGTTGAATCAGGCGGATGTTGCTGTTGTTCCCGGTGTTGCCTTTGGTATGGAAGGATATATTCGGCTCTCATTTGCAACCAGCATGGAGGCATTGAGTGCCGCGATGGAGAGAATTACCACTGCACTGAATGGATAGAGAGGGGGATGGTGAAAAAGTGGTATAAATCATCCCCAACCAGTTGACCATTTGTGACTCAATCGGTAATATCTGCGCCTCAATTCCCCTGTAGCTCAGTTGGTAGAGCAAAGGACTGTTAATCCTTGGGTCACAAGTTCGAGTCTTGTCGGGGGAGCCATTTTTATTTAAATTTGACTCCGATTTTTTGTAGTCTAATCTCAGTTTGTTGAGTGGAAGATAACGCCCTCCACTTTATGACAGTTTGCGGATACGCCCCGCAGGCTGTAATTTTTTTGCAACTCTTTTATCTTAGATAAGACCTCTACCCTAAGCCAAATACTTTTCAGTATTTGGCACTTCAATTTTATTCTGCAAACCTCTGAGTGCAGATATATCTGTTGAGACATAGACTATAGTTGTAGAGATATTGGTATGTCCCAGTGAATGTTGTAGTAGTTGAATATCACCAAAGCGCGCCATGTTGGTTGCATATGAGTGGCGCAGCTTGTGGGCTGAGATCTGGATACCATGTCGTTTCAACCTTCTGAAGAATGCGCTGATCTTATACTCATCCATGTTATTGCTCTTCATGTTGTGTGAGTATGATGTCAGGTCAAATATGTGAATGGATCAATCTATAGTCTCACTTGATTGATGTAATGTGATGGATTACACTTGATCTGTGGTCAAATCATTTGAACATAAGGGACTGGAGCGTTTTTTCCATACGGGGAGTAAACGAGGCATCAATGCCCAACATGCTAATCGTCTTGAGCGGCTACTGGATCGACTGGATGCTAGCGTGTTACCTGAGGATATGGATCTTCCCGGATTTGGATTCCATGCCTTGAAGCACAATCGAGAAAGAGTATTTTTCAGTCAAGGTCACGGGTAACTGGCGTCTGACCTTTACTTTTGATCGAGGCGAAGCACACAAAGTCAACCTTGAGGATTATCACTAATGGTACAGAGAAGAAGAAAACCAACTCATCCAGGTGCAATCTTGCGGGAGGATCTACTTCCAGAGCTGTCGATTACTCAGAAAGAGTTGGCAGAGCGGCTAGGGGTCTCTCGATTGACGGTGTCAGAGTTACTGCATGAAAAAAGATCACTCTCGCCAGATATGGCGATTCGACTTGCTCACCTGTTTAACACTACACCAGAGAGCTGGCTGAATATGCAGCAAGCGCTTGACCTGTGGCTGTTGAAGACGGAGAAAGCAGAAGAGTATCGCAGTATTCATGCCGTAGCTGCTTAGAAATGAAGCATAACCCTCGTTATTGCTTTACAGAGTCGATATTGGAGGCAGAGCTGTTCCACAGTAATAGGAAATGAGAGAAGTTTATTTAACTCCTGAGCATAGTAAGTGGTGGCTGTTGAGTCCTGGGGTCACTATCTACTATGACAAAATCAAGATATGTCAGTCAGATTATGACAAGTCTTTGAAGGAGGCTGACCAATCTTCTTATCATAATCAAATTGCACTACATCTGGATGCATTCCTGTCTCGTGATGACTTTCCTGAGATAGAAATCATCCCTGATGATGAGCTAAATCTGGTTGAGGATCATCCACAAAGGTCAGAAGTGATCAAAAATATACTGTTTAATAGGGTAGAGGACAAAGATGATCCAACGCTTGAAGCCAAAGACTTGGTAAAGCTGACTAGTATCAATAGCTATTCCTATCTTTAAGAGGCTATTCGGGCATTTCTCATTGCGGATGCTTTTTTCCCTATGGAACCTCTGAACAAGTCTGGGTAATTTGAATTACGTCCATAGCGTCCAAGATCAAGGCGAAGATCGCAGCCAATAGCAGGCTATTAGCAAGGTTTTCAACGAAGATATTGGGCGCTATGGGCGTTAGGCATTTACACATGACTTATTCAGAGGTTCCCTATGCCTTCTGAGAGTTTTGAACTTTCCGTTCCAGCCCTCATCCCCTGATCCATCTGTTGTCCCAAGTCTATTGCCCCAACAAGCTGGTGGCGCCGCATTATTGTTGTAACTCTGCCTAGGTAGTGTATGGTTTACAAAACATATATATGTGATAAGATACATATATGAAAGCCAAGCTGGTTATTGAGGACTCCTTCTCTACAGGGGCAGGTGTTGTGTATCTGAAAGTCTGGAAAGTTCCTGACCCTGTACCACCGTCAGAACATTCGTTCAAATATCGATTGGCTTATATTGTTAAGGGTGAACGGGTCGTCGGCTATGACAATGAGAGAGGGAAAGGTGATCATAAGCACCTTCGGGATAATGAGTTTGATTATCTATTCTCTGGTGTTGGTAAATTAATCGATGACTTTATGTCAGATATACAAGAGGTACAGCGTAATGAAAATATTTAATATCAGAATAGGTGAAGCTGTCGAAACCGCACTGGATCGTGCAAAACAGGCGATGATTGATATTGAGGAGGGGAGAGAGCCGACCGAATATTTTGGGGCAGGTTTTGAAACTATGTCTCAGTTGACAAAGATTTTCACTCCGACTCGATGGGACCTGATTGAGTATTTGAAGAAAGCGGGTGCAATGTCAATCTACCAGCTGGCCAAAGAACTGGGGCGTGACTATAGAAATGTTCATTCAGATGTACAGACCTTACTGGAACGGTCTGTGATCAAGAAAGATGAGGATGATAAAATTTATATGCCTTGGGACAAAATTGTCGTTGACTGGCCAATTCTCAAAGATGCAGCCTGAAGATTTGTGATCAGGGCAAACTGAGTCAACGTTGTTATTTGTGCGCCATTATTGTTACAGTTCTGAAACAGATATTACAGTAACCTGATGATTTAAAAGAAAAAGATATTAAATATTGCTTGGCAATTTGTTTGTGTGGCCGATACTATGGCTACACACATAGCCGTCTAGCGTCACAAGGCCAATCGGTACGCTCTGTGGGTCCATTCCGCCACCCCTCTCCGTAGTAGACCTGTCGCCAGTCCACTTTTTCCTGCTCCTGGTGGGCCAATCAGGACAATATTCTCTGTCTGTTGTATAAAGTCGAGACTGGCCAGTGAACGAATCTGTGAGGGGGATACTTTGGGTTGCTGCTCAAAAGGAAAGCTCTCAATCGACCACTCCCAGGGAAGTTTGGCTTGTTTGATTCGGTTTGCCATACTACGTTTAGGGGTTGGTTGGCGCAGTTGGGTTTGACGAATCAACCGGGTCAGGGTGGAGTAGCCTCTATGAGTGACCGCACTAGAGATTAAGGAACCTCCGAATAAGTCATGTGTAAATGCCTAACGCCCATAGCGCCCAATATCTTCGTTGCTCGACCTCGTTCCTCGGTTGAAAACCTTGCTAATAGCCTGCTATTGGCTGCGATCTTCGCCTTGATCTTGGACACTATGGACGTAATTCAAATTACCCAGACTTGTTCAGTGGTTCCTTAATCAAGCTGAAAAAGCTGTACCACGTTATCCTCTTTAGCCTTTCCAGCTGGTGGTATCTTATTTGATCAATATATCAGTATCCGTCTCTATCTGGATGAGATTATGGAGATTAACATTGTGGCTGAGTAAAAAAGGTATAAAATAGATGCCATGATGAGGTTTGATTTTGACCCTGCAAAGAGTGCAGCAAACAAAGAGAAGCATGGGATTGACTTCATTACCGCCCAATTACTGTGGGCAGATCATAACCTGCTACAGATACAGGCGAAATCAGAGATAGAGGATAGGTACTTGGTGCTTGGAATGATTGCCGGCAAGAACTGGTCTGCGGTCATCACCTACAGGGATGATGTGATAAGAATTATCTCAGTACGCAGGTCTCGTAAAAAAGAGGTAGAGCTATATGAAAACTGAAGATTTTGATAAAAAATTTGATGATGGGGATGAAGATGTGATCGATGATCTGGATCTGTCCTCTGCAAAAAGGTTAAATCACCAGCAGAAGCGGGTTAATGTGGATTTCCCCCAGTGGGTGGTCGATGCTCTTGATAAAGAGGCTGACCGGGTGGGTGTAACCCGGCAGTCTGTCATAAAGATGTGGTTAGTTGAGCGGCTGGAGGAGCAAACCAGCCACCGGCAAGCCTTGGTGTAACTCTGGGCCCGCAGCGCCACTACATTATCACTTCTCCTCTCTCCAATAATCCTTTGTAGCTCCCGTACCCATTTTACTGAAGTTTCCTACGAATTCTGAAGCCCCAAACTCTCCCTCTCAGGCCACCATGCGTAACAGCGTGTGGATGAAAGAATTTTGCGGCTGTTGCCCTGCTTTTGGCAAAAGCGCCCAAAAATCCTGATTCAGTGCTGCCTCTGCAATCAGCCTTCGCACATCGGAGAAGGCAAAACCGGATCGTCCCTACACCTGATGCCTTCGGCTCGGGGTATAGGGTAACCGATCTGTATAATCAAAATGCTGCCCTTGCTCACTAATTTAAGGGAAGAAGAGTCTTTTTTTTACTAAGGAACCTCTGAATAAGTCATGTGTAAATGCCTAACGCCCATAGCGCCCAATATCTTCGTTGCTCGACCTCGTTCCTCGGTTGAAAACCTTGCTAATAGCCTGCTACAAGGTGAATTGCGCTTGCGCAAGAGAAGGTGCCCTGGGGTATTGGCTGCGATCTTTCAAGGTGAGACGTATTACGTCGAGAGAGACACCCTGGGGTGCGCCTTGATCTTGGACACTATGGACGTAATTCAAATTACCCAGACTTGTTCAGAGGTTCCCTAATTACTATGGTGGTTGTAATGGACAGTAGTGCTTTCAATATGTTAAAAAAACATGTGAAGTAATGGGTTATGATTTATACTTGAGAGAACTTTATCCTATGTATAGTAACAGTTGTTAGATTCAGTGCTGTTTTAGAAAGAACCAAGGTTGATGAGCGACTCAAAGTTATATTCACCGCGTGTAATGATTGCAGATGATGAGCAGACTATGCGTACTCTGCTGGGTGATCTGTTGCGTTGGGAGGGCTGTGAAGTAGTTGCCAAGGCCGCGGATGGTTTAGAGGCTTACGACCTTTTTAAGACAAAAAAACCTGAGATTATTTTTCTCGATATCAATATGCCTCAAGAAGACGGCATTGGGGCGCTGAAGAAGATCCGTGCGGATGATCCAAAGGTGTTTATCTGTATGGTGAGTGCAGATGCCTATCCAGAGACCGTGAAAGAGGCGGTTGCGCAGGGGGTTTCAGGTTTTATTGTGAAGCCTCTGAGTCAGACACGTGTCCATGATGTGGTGACGAATTTTCTGAATAAGCGTAACAATAGTTAAATTTCACTATTTCAGGTTTTTTTTAATTTTCTCATCTTCTCTCTCAACGCATAGAATTGATTGCGATTTCTCGCTTTTTATGGATAATTGGTCCGCTAATTGAGCTCAGTTCTAGAGCGGCAGTAGCCATGTGTTTTACTTACCAGGTGAGGGGCAGTGTTTAAAAGCGTTTTGGTGTTGATTTTTATCCTTCTGTTGTTGATTTTTTCATCACAGAATATGGAGCATGCGGCGATTCATGTGGTTACAGGGAGGCCTCTCCAGGTACCGTTGATCCTGATTATTGCAGGTGCTTTTGTGGCTGGGTATGCAACCGCGCTCTTCACTTTTATCATGAAAGAGTCGAAACGCAGGAATAAGAATAGAGATATTGTTGTGAGAGGGCCTGACCGTTTTTGAGTCAATCAGCGGTGGGGTATGTTTTACGATCAGAATTAGAGTTAAGTGTCTGTTTTGATATAGGTTGAAACAGTTTGGAGTAGAAGGGGAAGCATGAGATATTCAAAGTGTATCAGCTGCGCAAGCTATGTAGGCTGGGTTGGACTGGGAACAAACCTGGTCTTGATGATCCTTAAAGGATTTGTCGGTTTTGTTTCAGGCTCACAGGCTTTGGTTGCGGATGCAATGTATTCAGCCAAAGATGTCGTCACCTCTCTGTTGGTAATAGTGGGGCTGAAGGTCTCGGGCAGGCCTCTGGACCGTGAGCACCCTTACGGTCATGGAAAGATTGAATTTATCTTGTCAATGATCATCAGTGTGGTCTTTCTTGGAGTTACTGCACTGTTGCTGATTCACGCAATTCAGGTTTTAGTCAATGGGGATGTTCATCAAGCGCCACATATTATTGCGCTGTGGACAGCGATTATCTCAATTTTGGTCAATGTGATGATGTACTTCTATTCACGTTGTGTCTCGATTGAGGTCAACAGCCCTATGGTGCGGACCCTCTCTCGCCACCACCATGCGGATGCCACCTCATCGGTTGCGGTGGCCCTGGGTATTGTGGGTGCTCATTATCTGGATATGCCCTCAATTGATACCGCTGTTGCGCTGTTTGAGACGGCTCACCTGATGTATTTAGGGAGTGAAGTGTTCCGTGAAGCCTATAAGGGGTTGATGGACGGGAGTGCGCCGCCGGAGGTACAGGAAGAGATTCGCCAACAGGCAATGAAGGTTGCGGGAGTTGAAGAGGTTGAGGAGCTGAAGAGTCGACTGGTAGGGCAAGACCTCTGGGTCGATCTGGTGATTCGCGTTGATGAAGGGATTACTGTAGATGAGGCGAGTGATATCTCGGATGACGTTTCCGATCGATTGATCAGGGTGATTCCGCATATGGGGAGTGTGCACGTCAAATTTACTGCAGAGTCTGCAGAGCAAGACGGCTCTGACGACTTCGATGGTTATTCTCCGGTTACCCTGTAATAGACCAAGGATGAGCATGGACCATCAAGCAAGATCTGGGCAGGACGTTCAAGGAAAACGGCTCTCCCACAATAATATTATCTTTTGTAAAAAAGGTTGGAGATTACCCGCGTTGCTGTTGGCGGTATTTAGTCTGCTGACCTTTCTCTGGGGTTTCTATATTCTGGAGAACTATTTGGAGGAGTTTGAGCTGGAAGAGTATGCCATCAATAGCCTTGAGCTAGGGATGGGGAGTGTGACCAGTGGTGGGATGCTGAATGTGGCTGCACAACATTCAGGGGCGCAGCGGGTAGATGTGGTTGGTCAGCAGGTGAAGCCAGCCCTAGTGCATATTCAGATGGCAAAACAGCAGCAAGGTGTTGGGCCGTTGGCATCAGGTGTGTTGGTTCATCCGGATGGTTATGTGGTTACTGCATTACATCCACTGCTCAATATAGACAAGCTGCAAGTTGGGATTCCCACGCCACAAGGGCCTCGGCACTATAAGGCAAAACTGATTCAACAGGACCCGGCCCATAATTTGGCACTGTTAAAACTGAAAACCAGAGACCGTTTTCTCTACCTTAAACTGGCGGATACCTCTCAAATTACGAGTGGTTACCCCGTCATTGCCATCGGCTTGGGGCAACAAGGCATGACGCTGAGCAGCCAGGGAAGTGTGTTGCAACGCGGTGAAGTCATACAGAGTCGGTTGGGAGCAAGTATTACACGTCTGCTCAGGACGGATGCAGTGTCTGTCAGTGGGCAGGTGGGTGGGGCGCTGGTCTCCTCCAATAATGAATTGGTAGGTATCAACCTGCCGGTTGTTACGGGGCAGGGGGTTGTGGATGGCTACGCAGTCCCTTCACACGTAATTTACCATGCATTTCAAAAAGATGTGAAGTTCACAGTGGGTACAACACTGACCCCGCCTGCAGGGATGTCAACACAGACGCAGGTGGAAGATATGCGTTTTGTCGGGCCAGGCGGCAGTTTGCAGACAGTCAATGTTGCAGCTACGCAAGGTACAAATCCAGCAACAACCAGTGCTGCACCATCAGGCATGGCAAGTGACGTTGATCATGTGGTGGAGTTTCGCCTCGGTGGGCATACCATAGAAGCGATTATGGGGCTGGGACTGCTGGGACTGTTCTCTGGCTTGGTTGGCGGCTTTATGACTATGGGTGGAGGTATTATTCTGGTTTCAGGGATGTTCCTCTTCTTTGGTTATGGTATGTTGCTGATTCGCCCAGTGGCTTTTGTGACGAACGTCTTTACCTATGGTGCTTCCTCTTGGAAAAATTGGCAGACTGGATTTATCCAGTGGGGGTTAGTCAAACAGCTGATTCCTTGGGCGTTAGTTGGCGCAGTTGTAGGTTATTTTATTGGTAGTGCAATGAATGATGAGTGGATTGGTTATCTGCTTGGGATTTTTGCCCTCATTATGGGGGGTAGAACGCTGCATGAAATCTTTAACCACCGTGAAGAGTATGAACTTGAGCTATCAGATGAGGGTGATGAGGGCGATGAAGATCAGGTCTCGGTAGTTGACCAACTGAAAGAGAATACAACGGTCCGGCATGGTTTGCTGGGTCTTCCAATGGGGTTGGTGAGTGGTCTGCTGGGTATCAGTGGTGGAGTAGTACAGGTGCCGTTATTACGTTATCTGGAGGATATCCGCTGGAAAAATGCGATAGCCAATAGCTCAATTATGGTTTTTTCGGCCTCTCTGGTTGCAGCAGTGGTCTCATTGATACATGGTACGGTAATCGGCGCTTATGACTTGATGCAGCCACTGGGGCTGGCGATGGTGTTGATTCCAACCTCATATCTGGGAGGAGTACTTGGGGCACGCTGGCTGAAGATGGTCTCTGTAGATGGTCTGAAATGGCTCTATGCAGGTCTGATGCTGGTCATTGGAATTAAGATGTTAATCTTGTCTTGATCAAGGTGGAAGGTTTGATCCGTTTAGGAATAGAAGAGTAATTATGGCAATCGAAGTACAGTTGAGTGATCTGTTGGGTCTTTATGGAAAAGCAGGAGCACGTATTCTGGGGCGGGTGAGTGATCGTTTTATTAACGGTTTTCATCAGGTGTTCAAAATTGATGATGACCTGCGTCATGACTATTTTCGTGACAAGGGGATCTCTCTTGCGCGCCGTCATCGCTACCTGCAAGCACAAAAACTACTGATTGAATTACATCAGGAGTTCCCGGATGATTTTGAGGTGAGCCTCTATTTAGGGATCTGTTACTTCAAAACAGGAAAAAATGAGAAGGCGTTACCACTGTTGGAGTCTTCGTTGAAGGAGCGCCCGGACAATCAGCGTTTACGCTCGGTATTGGTTAAGGTCTACTCTGTAACGGGCGATCAACAGAAGTTGCTAAAGCTGCTGCGTGAAAATCGAGAGGCTCGGGTGGATGATTATGACGTTAATTTACAACTAGCCATTGCACTGGATCGCGCTGGTGAGGTAGATGAGGCGATTGAGGTGTTGCAGAAGGTGTTGGAGATTGATGAAGACAGCTTAAAGGCGCACCGTTTGATTGCCGTACTCTATGAGTCTCAGGGCGAGAGTAGCAAGGCTTCAACACACCATCGTCGTGTTATTGAACTGGAGGAGGGAGAGATCAAATTATCTCCATTGATGGAAGATGAGGATGTGAGTGCTGACAAAGCACCTTCTAAAAAACCATCAATAGAGACAAAAAATGATGAAGACAGTCCTGCAGCGGAGATAAAGGAAGAGGAGGCAACTGAGCCCGTATCCGATGAGGCGCTGCTGGCAGCAAATGCGGCGCAACAAAAAAATAGCACTAAGGGCAAGGGGCAGGCACTGTAATGCCTCTGGGTTACGATGATCAGACGGGTGGGCGGCGAGAGCGGATGAATGAGTCCAAGGACCGTTTACGTGAACTCTACCATGAGGAGATTAATCCTCGTTTTCATATGCCTCATATCCCCGGAGCAAAGATTATTCTGGTGATTTCGTTGATCATCTTGACTATTTTTTCTGCGACAGTCCTCTACAAATTTAATGCCTTTATTATGATGCAGGAAGAGGTGCTGGCAAAGCGTGGGCACCTAGAAGGGGCATTCCAGCGTAGAGCCAATCTGTTTGAAAACCTGTTGAAGTTAACGTTGAATCACGCCTCATTAGAGCATGCGGTATTCTCTCATGTGGCGGATGCGCGTAAGGATATTATCAAAAAGATCAAGTTACCACCGGAGGTTGAAGCTTCGATTACCCGTAGTCTGGCCAGTGAGAAGAACCCAAATTTTGATGATTTTGGTAAAGTGATACGAGAGATGAGTCAGGGTGGAATGGAGGCCTCTCTGGGACGACTGTTAGGTTTGGCTGAGCAATACCCTGATATTAAGTCATCAGAAACCTATAAAGAGATGATGGCCTCATTGGTCCATATTGAGGATCGTATTGCAGATCGTCGTATGGCGTATCAAGAGAAGGTACGTATTTTTAATACAGAGATCTCAAACTTCCCTTGGTACATCTTGGCTGAAGTAACCCGTTTCCACCGCTTTGACTACTTTGTGGCAGAGGAATTTGCGCATCGTCGACCAGAGATACACCGTAATGTATTTGAGCAGTTACTACCCTTTAGTATGGATGGGACTAGAAAACCTGATGAGAAATCTGCTGCAGATTCACATCAGAGTGCTGAAGGAGAGAAAGAGTGAATCCATTGTGGGTTGTGGTTGGGCGTATCGGAACTCTGCTAGGAGTTACGATCAGTCTGAAGAACTTGCGAGAGATCCAGTTGAGAGAGCGAAATGAGATTCAGCCTCACCGAATCTATAATACTCGCGAGGCAGCACTCCTTCTTGGGGTGGAACGGATCGAGGTGGTGGCGAAGTTAACGAAGGGGCAGATTAAAGGGCGCATGGTAAATGGTAATTATCGTATTCCGGGTAGCAATCTGCTTCGATATCTGGAAAGTGAAGAGATAGCCTGAAAGGGTTAGCTCCATAGAGACATATAAATTCAGTGAAAGGTTCAGCATAGATTATGAAATTTGAACATTGTAAAGGTTGTCGTGACGAGGTGGTCTGGTGGGCCTTTCTGGTAAATATTGGGCAGATGATCTATAAAGGGTTGTTGGGTACCATGACCGGCAGCGCAGCACTGGTCGCGGATGCGATGCACTCAGGGGCAGATGTTGTTGCGAGTGGAGTGACCATGGCAAGCTTGAAGCTCTCTAACCGCCCTGCTGATGAGAAGCATCCGTATGGTTATGGCAATATTCAGTTTATCTCCTCTTCTATTGTTGGCCTCATCCTGATTTTTGGTGCAATCTATCTGATCTATGAGTCTGTTTCGGGGATCATTGCTGGGGATATCTCTGAGCCCAATCCAATGGCTCTGCTGGGTGCGCTGATTTCAGCGTTGACCAATGAAATTATGTACCGCTACCAGAGCTGTGTAGGGACAGAAAACAAGAGCCCTGCCATCATGGCCAATGCCTGGGATAACCGCTCGGATGCGCTCTCCTCAGTAGGTGTTTTGGTCGGTATTGGTATTGCGGTGATGGGGTTCCCGATTGCTGATAATATTGCTGCGGTGGTGGTTGGATTCATGGTCATCCATATTGGTATTGAATTGAACCAGGAAGCAATCTCTGGGTTGATGGATTCAACACTCGATATCGATGATTTGAAACAGGTTTATGATCTCTCCCAGGAGATTGAAGGGGTGATTGGGGTCGTCTATCTAAGAGGGCGTCATGTGGGCGAAGAGATGCATGTGGATATGAATCTCCACGTTGATAAGGGGTTGAGCGTCAAAGAGGGTGATCAGATTGTTCGCTGGGTTAAAGAGAAGATCAGCTATGAAATGGAACACATTCATGATATTCGTGTCACATTGACGCCCGCGCAGGTGGTCAAGGGAGGACGCACGGGTCGTAAAAGCAGTGGTACCGGTCATGGTGGGGACATTCCGGTGGTAACCATCAACTAAATCAATACGGTGCAGCCAGGAGATCACCATGGGTAAACTCTTCTCACAACTCAAGCCAGAGGTGTGGGTGATGCTGGGTGGTGGAGTACTCTTTACCAGTATCATCCTTGTTGCAATGGTTCCTGGTGATTTGGATGTTGATGTAGCAACGGCGAGAAGTGGTCCTGCTCAAAATCAGGCTCACCTCCATAGACAGGTGCAGACAGGAGCCGCAGTTAAAGCTAAAACAGACAGTGGAATAGCTCCAGTTAATGCACCGCTCAATCAACCCGGAATGGCAGCAGTTCAATGGACGCAGCCCGCACAAGCTCAGACGGTCCGGCAACTGCAGCCCTTTAAAATGGCCACGACAGAACCCTATCAGGGGACCGTTTCGCAGATTATAAATCGCGACCCTGGAGGTTGGGGGCAGATCCACTTGATGCTACAGCGTGGTGGTCAGCGTCAGGAGGTTTCTCTAGCGCCGGAGTGGTATCTCTCTTTTCAGGGGTGTAAGTTTTCAAACGGACAACGTGTTGAGGGGAAGGGATTCCGTTTTGACAAGGTGCGCCCTGATTCTCTGATCTATGCGCGTCACGTTACGGTCAATGGTGTTCGTTGTCGCCTCCGTTCTATAGAGGGTTTGGCGCTTTGGGGCGATCAGCTCCGTTAACTGTTCGAGTACTAGAGATTCTTTGTGAAGAGAATGGATCGTCTGCTTGCTAAGGCTAGATCGGCATTAACGCCTGCGGTGTGGATCTTTGTGGTGCTGGTGCTCATCGGCACTGGTTTCTTTTGGAAACAGATGATGCAGGATCCTTCACAGCATGCAGCGACCAATGGCTTGATGGGGCGTTTGCCAAAACCAACAGAACCTTCACTAATGGACCCTGTGTTCGATTTGATCTCGCCGCAAGAGGAATTTCGTCCGATGCGTGTCACTCATATACCTGCTATTAAGTTGGGGGTAAAAATGCCTCACCCCTATGTGGGGGTTTGTATCAACTGTCATTTGATAGAGGGTGGGGCAATGGCGGGGGCGCAGGATAAAACTCCCATCGGTGCACTCTACGAAGCCATCAGTAAGAATGTAGTGAAGCTTGGTCCTCCTATTAAGGCCACTTCGAAGCGTCCACACCCCGCAGCAGGGCGCTGCATCAAATGCCATGATCTGATTGTAATGCAGCCTGTTGAAAAGGGGTTTTTCCGCTGGAAATAGTTCTTATTTGCAATTGGAGGGCTGGTTCATTGTAAAGCTGCGCTCGTTAGATGATTTGCAGGGGTTGCTGCATTTAGTTGTTGATAATTTAGTTGATTTTTAAGGTGTTTTTGGTGGTAAAGAAGAGACTTCCCTGATACCATTTCAGAAGTAATTAGACGGGGAACCTTAATCAGCAGGGGAAGATGATGGCAGAACAGATTTTAATGGCACAGGTAGATACAGCTAATCAAGTTTCACAGCTACTGGCTGCATCTGGAAGTAAAACTTTCACGGTTGGTAAAGTGAGTGCTGTAGCAGGCAATGCAGGGAGCATGATCACGTTGACACCAAGTACCGGGGGGAGTGCCGTTGCTGTCAAGCTGGAAGGTGCTCGCCAGATGGCGGATATCTCATCACTGGTGGGGAAAACGGTTGCAGTCAGCAAGCCCTCTATGATGGCAGGTGTTGGCGTGGGTAATAATTGGTTAATGTTGCAGCCGGTTAAAGCGGGTGCAGCAAAAGTAGCGGCCTCCTCAGCGACCATGCTGAAGCTTGAAGGTGCACGCCAAGGGATGCAGGCAGCATCATTGACAGGACAAAAATTTACGGTTGCTCAACCGATGATGGCTGGAAAAACGGGGGCCTCTACGCTCTTTCTGCAACCAGCCAATGGGGGTGATCTGGTTGCATTAAAAATGGCCAATGCATCACCTGCGATCTCAGGAATGGTTGGTAAAACGGTTACAGTTGGACAGGCCCCGATGGTTGCGGGTGGTCAGCAGGGTGCCTGGATTGCTTTAAAACCAGCGGCAGGAGCTACAGCAAGCAAGGTGACAGGTGGGGCTGCTGCTGCCAAAGTGGCTGCACCGGCAGCAGTTAAGGCTAAAAGTGTTGCTATGGTAGCGCCACTGGCTAAAGCACAGACTGTAGCCATGACCTCAACAGTACCTGCTGCTAAAGCGATGTTGGCAAAAGCTGTAGGCGGTGGTGGTGTTACTGCAATGGCTGGAATGGGAATGGTCACACTACCACCGGGTGTTGAAGTCGAAGGCATGCGTGGTCTGGCGGCAAAAGCTGGAGCCGGAGTTAAGGGGGCAGGTGCCAAGGCGGTAGAGATGGAAGGCATGCGAAATGGAGTAATGGCAAAAGGTGCAGCTACAAAAGTAGCGGCAGGTAAGGCCGCTTGTCCGACAGCTACGGCAGGGTTTCAGGCTGGCGGGAAGGTTGCGGCAACAACAAAGGCGGCAACAGTGGTGAAAGCAACTCCTGTAGTCGGTGTTGGTGGTGCCAAAATGGTCAATGTGGCTGCAGTTAGCGCGAAAGGTGGCTCTGCTGCGGGAGGGGGGATGACTGCTGTTAAGGGGGCTGGTTTTGGTGGTGCAATGGGGCTGGGTGTTGGTATTTGGGGTACAGTCTTGATCGGTACGTTGGGTGCAGCCGCTGCCTATGGTTACTACCGTAGTCGTCAGATTGAGGCTGAATTATCGGGTGAAGAACAGAATCATGCTGTCACTACTGCGACAGCCGAAAGTTAATTAAGAACGTTAATTTATATTGTTAGCCAATCAATTTTTAGAAGGGGATCGAGATGGTAGAGGCTGTATTGCAGAGCAAGGGGAGTATGAGGTCAAAAATTCTGGCAATGATGAGTTATCTGGGGATTTTAGTATTTGTACCATTGATCATGAATCGGGATGACCAGTATGTCTACTTCCATGCTCGCCAGGGGCTGGTGATCTGGATTATGGGGATATTGGCGATCTTTACACTCTACCTTCCAGGTATCGGAAAGTTCTTCTTTAGCTCCATGGCAACACTTGTATTGCTCTTCTCCTTGGCTGGTATCGTCTCTGTACTCTTTTATAAAGCGTGGCGTTTACCGTTAATTTATACCTTGTCGACGCGATTCTGATCAACCTAGGAAGATCTCTGGTATTCTGTACGGCCCACTGATGTGGGTCGTTTTTCGTAATCGTTCATTGTGAGTAGGGTCATCCATGCAGCAAAAACTTGAGGGGTATCATAGAAATACACTCTATTTGCTCTCTGCTATCTGTATGATTTTTATGACCATGGTGTTGGCAATCCAACCCATTTTCTTGCGTACTGTGCTGGATGTTAGTGCCGATGACGCGGGGATGATCAATGCGACTGTGCAGACAGTCACAGAAGTTTTCGATCTGTTGTTTGTAGGCTATCTGGGGTATCTCTCAGACCGTTTTGGTCGTGTTCCAGTGGTTATTTATGGCTTTCTTGTTGCAGCATTGGGTGCTCTGATTATCCCCTCCAGTCTCGAAATTGGACTCTGGTTGGGGATGAGTGGACTTACTATCTTCTATCTAATGCGCATTATTATGTCTCTGGGCACGGCTGCAGTCTGGCCTCAGCTTGCAGCACTTGCCGGGGATTTCTCAGACCAGAAGGGGCGAGCATCGATGATGGCAAATGCCGCATTTATGATGTCCTTCGGGGCGACACTGGTGTATGCAGTGATTATGCAGATTCCACAACACGCTGGTCTGATGGCAACGATGTATCTGGTTGTAGCGGTTGCATTATTGGGGGCCTGGTTCGCGCAGCGTTCATTGATTGATGTAGCGGTACGCCTAGATGAGCCAGAGATTCCATGGAGGAAAGTTGCAGCTCTACTAAAGAATGATCTCCGGTTACGGCTCACGTTTGCTTCAGCCTTCTCTTCTCGCAATGATATGGTTTTAATCGGTCTCTTTTTAATGCTTTGGTTTGTCTATTTTGCGGACATACACGGCTTGACTCAGGAGGAGGCGGTTGCTCAGGGAGGGCTACTTATTGGGTCAATCGGGGCGGTTATTCTGATCACAATCCCGATCTGGGGCTGGTTTATTCAGCAGTACGGACGACTACCGGCTATTGTGCTGAGCATGTTTCTATCGGGAGCAGGGTTTGCCTCAATGTGGTTTGTGGTCAACCCGTTTCAATGGGAGATCTATATCCCTGCATTGTTGATTGCGGCTGGCCAGGCGGGCACATTGCTCTCCCCACAGGTGCTGACCATTGATCTGGCACCCGAGGAGATGAGAGGGTCTGTGCTGGGTGCATTCAATACCGTAGGTGGAATCGGGATGATTCTATTTGTACAGATTGGCGGCATTCTGTTTGATTATTTAGGCCCTTATGCACCATTTGTCTTTACTGGAATCGGAAATCTGGCTATCATGCTATACGCTTTTTGGGTGCTGCAAAATTGTGAGGAGCCTGTCCCGCCAGGTCGAGAGGATCCAGCAGTGGAGTATGATTTCTAATGTTACTCCCATCGCTCAGCCATGAGAAAGACAGAATTAAAATAGATGGAAGGAATCTTTAAGATGCCAAGTATTATTGTTGGGTTGTTAGCTTTTGCCATGGGACTGTGGGGACTTTCCGTTTGGTGGTATTCAGTTGAAGAGCTGTTAAGAGGTATGGTGCCTCTGTTGTTGCTACTGTTTGGCGTGGTTGCATTAATGGCTGGAGTGAGCCGGGTTGTGGAAATCTCTAATGATGAGAAGAGTGATGAAGAGCTGATAGATCTTGATGATGAAGCAGTTAGTGATGAGCCGGCAGAAAAGCCAATAGCTCCTGTTAAGCGAGCCGTTAAAAAGAAGCGTGTGGTTAATAAGCGTGTGGTTAAGAAGACCGCAGAAGCAGGCAAGCAGGAGAAGGAGAGCGAATGATCAAGTCGCTACTAAATCCACAAATTACTTGTGGAAGAGATCTACGTAAATACCTCTTTGTAGTGGGCGGAGTAGCAGCCACTATTTTGGCTTCTGTTTATACCTATGAATACCAATATTTACCTTATCAGGCAGAGAAACAGCTTCATACATCGGCACCAATCAACCAGTTGACTCCGGCAAATGCTGCGCAAGGCAATACGGTAGCAATGATGCAACCGGTGGCTGCACCGCCTGCACCACCTATTCGTGCCAATGCGCCAACGCCGGGCAACCACAAGCGTGATGGGCGGAATAAGGTTCCCTGTGCACAGTGCCACAAGATTGTTGGTGGGCAAGGGGTTGCATTTATGCAACCGATGGCGGGGAACAATGGCATGGGGTTGAATGTCAATGCCAATGAGGATGCCCCACCCAGTTTTCGTGGGGTAGCGATGGCTCTGCGACCCAGTGTAGTAAACATTAACGCAACTACCACAACGGTTAATATGAATGCCGGACAACAAGATGGACAGCTTCACTTTGCAAATCCATCTTCAGGTGTCTCAACAGAGAGTATTGGTTCGGGTATTGTGGCGAGTAGCAATGGGCTTATTTTAACCAACTATCACGTTATCAAAGGTGCAACCGGTATTCATGTCACCGTATTTACCGGTATGGGGACCAAACGCCATGTTGCCTCAGTGGTCAAGGTAGATGAGACATTGGATCTTGCTTTGTTGCGTATTGAGCCGGATCAGCTGCTGACGGTCGCCCCGTTAGGGGATAGTGATCGGGTAGATATTGCACAGTCCGTATTGGCAATGGGAAGCCCCTTTGGTCTGGACCAGACGGTGAGCCGGGGTATTATTTCAGCGCGTCGTAAATCGATGGTGATAGACAATTTGACGCACGCAGAGTTGATACAGACCGATGCAGCTATCAATCAAGGCAATTCAGGTGGCCCCCTGATTAACCGCAATGGCATGGTGATTGGCGTTAATACAGCGATCTATACCCCTACGGGAGCATTCTCCGGTGTTGGTTTCGCGGTGCCAATCAATAAGGCAAAGACCTTCATGCAAGATGAACTCAATACAGGGCAACAAGGACAACCGGTGGCTTGGGGTGGTGGTATGAATGGTATGGGGTTGAATGTGGCTGCAGGACAGTCAGGGCCGCCGATTCGTGTCGGTGCTGCTGCACCCAATAGCCATAATGATGGCCGTAACAAAATGGGCTGTAAAATGTGCCACCAGATTCGGGGCGGTAATGGTGCTGTAGCGGGGGGTAATGTTGCATTCAATGGAATGGCGATGAATGTAGTTACTCCGGGAGTGCCTCCTGTGATTCTGGCGAAGGCAGCCCCTCCAGGTTCACACCAAGCAGATGGCCGTGCCTCAATGATCTGCAGTAGTTGTCATCAGATTCAGGGAACGGTTCAGGGTAACGTAGTGGCCTTGGCGACCCCGGGTGGAAACAGTGGCATTGGGCTACCTCAAATTCTAACCAACCCCATGATGGGATTGAATGTTGCGGGTGGTGCAAAAAATGTGGTTGAAGGGGCTGAATTGGCACCTATTAACCCTCTGTTGGCAGATGAGCTGAACCTTCAGGTTACCGATGGCGCATTTGTCTCCACTGTTTATCCCAATAGTGGTGCAGACCGGGCCGGGGTCATGGCTGGAGATATTATTTTTAAACTGGATGGTCGCTGGGTATTGACGCCCAAGCAGTTGACACAACGTGTTGCGTCATCGCAGGTTGGAGACAGTTTGCGGCTGGGGATTTATCGTGGGGGAGAACGTATGAATCTCTACCTGGTGGTGACTGGACAGCAGATAGGCACAGTTGTAAATACTCCATCTAACTCCATGAGCAGTATGGTTGGCGCGGCTAATAATGGCGTAGGGCTGGTGAATGAGATTCGCTGGCTGGGGATGGAGTTGAAACCGATTGGCCCGGACGTGGTTGCTAAAAAACCGATGTTACAAGGCAAGCAGGGCAGTCTGGTGAAGGATGTTAAAATTGCAACCGTTGCCCAGAGTAGCGGTGTAATGAAGGGAGATGTAGTACTGAAAATTAATAGCCTCTCTGTTGCAACACCCGGACAGCTGGATATGGCGGTTGCACAGGCCAACATGCGCAGTGGAATCTTGTTGCTTGTAGAGCGTAACGGGATGAAGCGGTATGTCACGCTCCAATAATAATTAACCAGATTGAGTGTTGGGAGAGAGGAATGGCAGCGGCCAAAAAGAGAGCAGGGAGTAAGGCAGTTGTGAAAAAAACAGCAGTCAGAAAGAGCATACCCCCAAAAAGCACGGCTAAAAAGAAGGCTGTAAAGAAGAAAGCTGTTCAGAAAAAAGTAGTTAAAAAAGCAGCAGTTAAAAAGGTAGCAGTTAAAAAGGTAGCAGTTAAAAAGGTAGCAGTTAAAAAGGCAGTAGCGAAAAAAACGGCGGCTAAGAAAAAAGTTGTGAGCAAGCGTGCTCCCAGCAAAACAACAACCAGTAAACAGAGAGGTGGTGAGGTGGTGAAAAGTTCGGTAACCTCAACAAAGAGTTTGAAATCCAGTTCAGTTCAGGCATCAATCCCTCCCGGTTTTGCAGGAACACCTGTGCCTCAGAAAGAGAGGCCACCGGTTGTTCCGGTAGGTGTTGCAGAGAGAAAGAGTGGGTCAGTGGTTGAGTCTCAGTCAGTCTGGAATCACCTTGAAACCGTTGCAGAGAAGGTAAAGCAGCCGCCTGTAGAAGAGAATCAGCAGCATTCGAAGCCTCGTACCTTGATTGAAGAGGTTGCGATGAAGCAAGAGCGGGAGGAAACGGTCTTTAAACTTCGAAAGGCACACCCAAAAGAGGAGGTGGTGGTTGAAGAAACTCACCTTCCGGGAGCGAAACTGAGTAATGCTCATGTAGAGATTCCAGCGTATCTCTCTATCTGGTCTGGGCAAGAGACACAGAATAATGAAAATAGCAATGAGCATATTCAGCAGGCAGTTGAGTTCGATGCTGCAGAGATGGAGGCAGAGCGCTCTACCCCTCGGTCAGTCCGACAGCCTGTGATGGGGGCCTCAATGGAGTCTACTGCATCCTACTCACTGCTTGAGCCTCATAGCTCAATGTTGGCCGCTGTACATACAGTGGCTTCACACTCTGTGGAGAGTAATAATGCGGAAGTTGAGACCATTGAACCTCCTTCAGTTGAATCTCAAAGTCCAGCATCACAATATGATACCTCCTCAGATAACGCTTCCCCAGAGGTGATGATAGCTGGAGCGGGATATGAAAATACAAATAGCGAAAGCAAAGTGAGTCAGTCTGAACAAAAAATAGAGGCAACAGATCGTGAGGAGGTGCCGCCAATGGCTTCAATAGCAAGTAATGAGCAACAACAGGATGATCAGAGTGAAGCTGAAATAGCCGTTTCGGCTGAAGAAGTTCAGGAGGCCGATGATCCACATTTTGATGCTGCGCTGGATAAAATTGCAGGTACCCGCAGTGAAAGTTCTCAGTCCGTACAGCGTCGTGAGGCGATTCGCCACTTTACGGAAGGTGTTGTGAAAAAACGGACACAGCGCCGCAACCAGGTGAGCAGTACTGCGCCTGGTTTAACTCAGGATAGCGTTTTGTCAAAAACATCTACTCAACCCGAAGAGAGCAATGTTGCTGTAGAAGGGGTCGGAGAGGGGGTCTACAATCTTCTGAGCAATGGTGTTAAAGGTGTACTGAATATTGGCCGATACAGTGCCATGGGTTTGAAATACGGCATTCAGGATAGCAAAGCTGCAATTGGTAAAATCACCTCAAAAGAGTAGGAATTTTTGTATAATCACGGCTCATACAGAGAATAAGCTTTAATAATTATCAGGTTTTAATAATTAGTGGGTCGTAACCACAACAACAAAAAAGGTAGGAAAGGATGGAGAGTAAAGGAAAAGATCTATTAATTGGAATTGATTTAGGGACTTCAAGAACCTCAATTATGACTGATCGTGGCATGAAGACCATGATTGACTCAGTGGTCGGTTATCCAAAGGATCTGATTGGTGTCAAGCTTTTGGGGGCAACCCATGTCGTCGGTAGTGAAGCTCTGGAGCGTCATTACCTGAACCACTATTTTCCTCTTGAAGATGGTGTTATTAAAGAGACAGGGGACCGTGACCAGGAGGTTGCTAAAGAGTTGATACGCCATGTAGTGAGCCTTGCTGATCCTCAACCCGGTGATCGTGTTTGTGGCATCGTCGGTGTCCCTGCACGTGCTTCTGCCTTTAATAAGGATGTATTGCTTGAGTTGGCACGAGATGTAATGGATGTTGCGATGGTCATCTCTGAACCGTTTATGGTCGCTTATGGGCAAGACGTGCTACTCAATAGTATTGTTATTGATATCGGTGCCGGAACGGTTGACCTCTGTGCGCTGAAGGGGAAGGTCCCCGATGATGAAGATCAGGTAACGCTGATCAAGGCCGGTAATTTTATCGACAACCTGTTGATGGAGTCGATTCAGATGCGTTACCCCAATGTACAGATTAATCTTCGAATTGCTCGTGCCATTAAGGAGCAGTACGCTTTTGTAGGTAAGGCAGAGGAGGCAGTGATGGTGACCATGCGTGAGAATGGTAAACCAGTTACCGTTGATGTTACTGAAGAGTTAGAGCTGGCCTGTAATGCTGTTATTCCGGATATCGTAGAGCAGATTGAACACCTGGTAACCGGCTTTGATCCTGAAGACCAAGAGACTGTGCTGGCTAATATTATCGTGGCGGGTGGTGGTTCCAGAATTCGTAACCTCAACAAGGTGATCAGTGAATCTCTGACTGAGTACGGTACAGTTGTAGTGAACTGTGTAGAGGGTGCAGATTATGCCGGCTGTCTGGGGGGACTCAAGCTTGCGAGTGATTTACCTCCTGATTATTGGGATCATGTGGGTGAGATGGTAACTGCATAGTTTAACCATACAAAAAGCGCCCCGGGTCTGAGTTAATCTTCCGGGGCGTTTTCTATTTTCAATACGCGAGTCTATACTGTATGCATTAGGGGGCGTGTCTGGAGATTTCATCATTGCGCATCTTCAACACCTCAATTGCATTGTTAATGCCAAAATATTTCAAAATCAGCCAAAGAATTAACGGAATTATAAGGTAGCGGTACTTCATTGTGAGCGACGTTGGGTGCGGATTGTTGTTAAAAATAATGGGTAACTATTATCACCCAAGGGCGTTGCTTCACTTCAGAGGTTAGGAAAAAGATTAAAGAATTGGATAGTAGCTGTTCAGACTGCACCTGAAATTTACCACCTCAAGGCAAAAAATGTGAGTTTATCCTTAGATGACTGCGAGCATAGCTCGCAGTGTTACATGTGTAAATGACCATTTTTGAACGCCAAAATGGTGGGTTTCAGGAGTGAGATAAATAGTTACAATAATTGTAGCATAATGGACCTGTACAACCCTCTTTACATTCTCTATATCCTCAATGGCTTGGCCGGTCTGCTGCTAGGTGGTTTTCTCTATCGAGAGTTCCAGGATGGTTTTATGGTGCTTTTCAGGGAACAGGTCTACTCACTGAAGTGGGTGATGGTAATTCTGTTACTCTCGACTACGCTGGGGAACCTGGTCTGGCTTTTGAAAGTGAGAAATTTGCAGCAAGATTTACCTCTTTTACTGTTGATGTTCTCTGGAGTGGTTGCCCCTTTTCTCTGGAGAGGAGTGGTGGTTGTCGTCCGTTTTCTGTTGGTTGATGTCTTGATGGGTTTTTTGGGGGAGGTTTCTGACTCCTTTGCAGATCTGCGTAAAGATCTGAATGGTTGGATAGAAAATCGAAAAATTGAGGCCATTCATCACCATGAAGATGCGATGGAGAAGATTCGACAGGTGCGTTTGCAGTGGTCTAAGCGGAAAATCAGCCGTACTGATGCCGTTAAGAAAATAGATCGCTTGAAGCGGGAACAAAGTGGTAAAAAAAATCCACCACAAGAGCAGAAGAGAAAAGTTAAGACTAAAGTAAGAGTGCGTAAAAAGGGTCCTCCAAGAAAGAGGGGGGCGAAGCCAGAACAGCAGAAGATGCCGGAGTTGATGTCAGGATTTGTGGATAAGGTTATTAGGCGCAATGATGACAAAAAATAGTTTCTATAGCCCGAGTGTTTTGCTATGTTAATGGCTGCTTCAGAGGTTAGCTGAAGAGATTTGAATTAATTTATGATGAAAAACAGAAGGAGCTGTGAAAATGCAACATAACTGTCTGCTATGTAAATACGTCTATGATGAAGAGAAAGGTGATCCAGATCATGGGCTGGCGCCCGGGACCTCTTGGGACGACATCCCTGATGATTGGGTCTGTCCCGATTGTGGTGCTACCAAGATGGATTTTGAGCCAGTTTAGGGGGGGCGCTTGCAGGGTGTGAGCTACTCTTTTTGACAACTCAAAATGAAAGCTGTTTACAGAGTTTTGCGGAAAGAGTAGCATCTGGTTTTGTCTGATTGAGAGCGTGATTGCTGTCTATTGCAATATAAGAATATAGTTATAAAGTGTTTTTCAAGGAATGAGTAAAATGCCAACGGTATTGATAGCAGATGATGAGAAACCGATGAGAATGTTTCTTGCAGGTCTTTTGCAGCAAGAAGATTGTAAAGTAGTCGGTATGGGCGCGGACGGTCATGAGGCGTGGAAACTCTTCGAGCAGCATAGGCCAGATATCACTCTACTGGATATTAATATGCCTAAAATGAATGGCCTCGATACCTTACGAAAAATTCGTGAAATTGATCAGGATGCATTTGTCTGCATGATCAGTGCGGACACCTTTCCTGAAGTGATTCGGGAAGTGGCCTCGCTAGGTGTAGGCGGGTTTATCGTAAAACCGCTTACCCACAATAAACTACATCCGATTTTTCAGAAGTACGAAAGAATGCATGGGTAGCCTGAGCTAGAGGCTATTCCCAATATAGCTATTTTCGGTTGTAGCTGTAGGGGGCAGATTGTTTCTGTTCAGAAAGCTCAGAGTGAAGGCTGTAGAGTTTTTGTAAAATCTCATCAACCTCCTTCTCGCGACCACTATCCTGTAGGGTATTGTTGGCTGGTTTTTGCAGAGGTACCGGAACCACTGGTGCAACTATGGTGCTGGCGGCTGTGCTGGGCACGGCAGCTGTAACGGTAGGGTGTGAGGGTGCGGAGGGTATTGCCTGAACAATTTTCTCTTCTAACCGTTTCTCCAGTTCAGCAATACGTTTTTTCAGATCTTGCTCCATCAGTGAAAATGTCTGCATTTGAGTGTCATTCGCCTGAATCTTCTCCCGCTCACTGCTGAGAGCTGATTGAGTCTGGTTAAGGTTGCTCTCCAGAGTGCTCTGCTGCTGTTGTAACCGACTTAGACTCTGCTCCATCAATGCAAGTTCCTGCTCTCGCCTTAGCCGTTTCTCCTGTTCATCCAGAAGCTGCTGGGTTAATGATTGAGTGAGTGCTGAGTCCATTACGCTGTTTGTCACAGGAGGAGGGGGCTGGGTCGCGATGTTGGGCCAACCAAATAGATAGAGTGCGCCAGCAGCGGCCACAAATAGCAGCAGATTTAGTGTGATCAATAATTTATGTGTAGAGTAGATAGACTGTTGCGCGCGCCCCTGTTGTGCTTCATGAATGGCACTTCGAGTGGCTTCATGGGCAAACTCCATCGCCTCTAATGAGGCCTGTGCCGCCTCTTGAGCGGCCTCAGTTGCCAGTCGCACCTGACCGTTGCTCTTCTCTTCTTGAAAATGGTGGACTGCCTGTTGTGCTACTTTATGGCTCTCTGCTGCGCTCTCGGCAGATTGGTTCAGATAGTCGGTAGCATTTTCTGTAATGTGTTGTTGTTTTGTTGCAGTTGCCCTGCCGTAGCCTGTATGGGCAGAAGAGGAGACCGGTTCTTCTGTAGGCCGGTGGAGTTTCTGTTGCGGGGTCGGCTCTTTGTCCGGGGTATCTTGTGAAGGTGCCGGTACGGTATCCGCAGCAGGTTTTGGGTCAGTAGACTCTTGAGGCGGCGTTGATTGTATGGGAGCAAGGCTCTGATGGCGCTGCTCTTCAGCACGTTGTCTGATAAACGAGTCCAGATTAAAGGGCGTTTCAGGTTTCTCCATCAGACTATTATCCTGGATTCCTCAGTTGAACGTGCCAAAGTGTGTGCCTGTATTTACAATTTGATGCATAGCGTACCCTCACCTGATGAGTGAACAAGCTGATTATCGGATTTTTCAGTAATTGCATCAGGTTACATCTTTTTAAAGCAGTCAACTGAGATTTCTCGGGATTATGCGGCCTTAGAAGTTTTTAAGTTGCTTGCGAAGTTGTTCGGTCTGCTGTCTCAATAGCTGGGTGTGTTCAAATAGTTTACTACTGGTGAGGTTCTGTATTTCAGCATCATTATTGTTGATAGAGGATTCCATCTCTTCAAGCTCGGTCGCATGTTGCTGAGTAAATGAGTGCGCTTCCAGGGTGGACTGCCGTGCAGACTGGGCAGCAGAGAGCGCGCGTGAAGCAGCGAGGTTGGTTGCTGCGATAAACTCATTGGTTTGCTCTATCACCTGGTTAGCGACTTCAGTGCTTTTATGAGTGATCTCAGTCACTTCGCGCGCATTGATATCGGCCGCACGGGCAGCGTCTGTTGCACTTAAACTCTGAATTGAGGCAATGCGAGCCGCTTCTGCAGCAACATCAATCTGTTGTGTTATTGGAAGATTGTCTGCGGGGGGCATCTCTTGCTCCGGAGTGGGAGAAGGGTTGTCTTGGTTGGGGGGCTGAGGTGCGGTCTCAGGTGGTACCTCCTCAGAACTTGCATCAGAAGGTGCCAAGGGGTTGACCCCAAGGATCACCTCCATGAGGTCCGGTGGTGGGTTGACACCGGCACTCCATACATTATCTACCTTATTAATTGCCACAGCTAAGTTCTCTATCTCAATTACAAATCATTTGTGAGTTCAGTCGGGTCATGCCATTTTGGGAGGGTGCCACAATATTGGCATTTCCAACTGTCAGGACGGTTTGTTCAGATGAGCAGCAAGTGTTGTGCCAAAGGGTTTTTTGTGTGGACTGAAAGTTGTAACCACAAATATTCAGGAGCTCCTTTAGAGAGATTGTGATCCTTTATTTGAATAAAGAGATTTATACAATAATGGTACCTGTGATGGTAAAATTAGTGCTGATTTTTTTGTTTAAAGGCCCGCACGCTGCGGGCCGATTTTTTATGGAGATGAGACCTGATGGCGATTGAACGCACTTTTTCGATTATTAAACCGGATGCTGTAGCTAAAAATGTAATTGGTAAAATCTATTCACGTTTTGAATCTAATGGGCTGCAAATTGTTGCTTCAAGGATGTTACATCTGAGTAAAGAACAGGCTGGAGACTTCTACGCGGTACATAAAGAGCGCCCTTTTTACAATGACCTGATCGAATTCATGACATCAGGCCCAGTAATGGTTCAGGTTCTGGAAGGGGAAGGCGCGATTGCAAAAAACCGTGAAATCATGGGGGCAACCAACCCTAAAGAGGCTGCAGAAGGGACAATTCGTGCAGACTTTGCAGAGACTGTTGATGAAAATGCAGTTCATGGCTCAGATGCGCCAGAGACAGCAGCGGAAGAGATTAAGTTCTTCTTTGGTGATGATGGGGTTTGTGAACGTACCCGTTAAGCAATTGATTCGATCAGCAGGGATGGTTGGAGAAGGGGTGGGATGAAGGCTCTAAAAAAATCATTATGAGTACCAACCTGTTGGGACATAATCGTGTGCAGCTTGAGGCCTTCTTCGCTGAACAGGGGGAGAAGGCTTTTCGTGCCTCTCAGTTGATGAAATGGATTCATCAACTGGGGGTGACCGATTTTATGCAGATGACCAATCTCAGCAAAGGGCTACGTGAAAAACTGGCACAGGTTGCATCGATCGAACTGCCAGAAGTGACGGCAGACCGTCTATCGGTGGATGGTACCCGTAAATGGTTATTTACTCTGCAAGATGGTAATTCAGTAGAGACTGTTTTTATCCCTGAAGGTGAGCGAGGCACACTTTGTGTCTCTTCTCAGGTTGGCTGTACACTCAACTGTACCTTCTGCAACACTGCACAGCATGGATACAGTCGAAACCTCACCTCGGCTGAGATTATTGCCCAGGTTTGGCTGGCTGACCGCTTGCTAGGACGGGAAGGACCCGGTTCACATCAGCGAGTCATTACCAATGTGGTGATGATGGGAATGGGGGAACCACTGCTCAACTTTGAGTCGGTGGTTTCAGCGATGGAATTGATGATGGAGGACTTTGCCTATGGTCTCTCACGTCGTCGCATCACCTTGAGTACAGCCGGTGTGGTACCGATGATTGACCAACTTAAACAGCGGTGTCATGTGAGTTTGGCGGTTTCACTACATGCCACAAATGATGTGTTGCGTGATCAGATTGTACCGATTAACCAGAAATACCCATTGAAAGAGTTGATGGCGGCCTGTCGGCGCTATGTCGAGGGAGCGCCACGTGCACGTGTCACGATTGAGTATATTCTATTGGGTGGAGTCAATGACGGTGATGATGATGCCGCAGCCCTGATTCGTCTTTTGAAGACGGTCCCTTCCAAGGTTAACCTCATCCCCTATAACCCCTATCCGGGAGGGCAATACCAGCGCCCATCCAATCGTGCAATGGATCGTTTCCGATCGCACCTTATTCAGGCAGGATTGACTACGGTAACGCGCAAAACAAGGGGGGAAGATATCGAGGCTGCGTGTGGCCAGCTAGCGGGACAGTTTAAGGACCGAACACGTCGTAGCCAGAGTGTCAATGTTCAATAGTGTAATCGCTTATTCAGGTCTGGTTTGGATTGTGCTGTGGTTGAGTGCATGTACAATGCAGCAGTCACGTAGTGAGTTCGGTTTGATTGATGTGGAACGAGCCCAGGCTCAATTAGAGTTAGGGCTAGCCTATCTTGAACAGGAGCGGTTAACGTTAGCACAGCAGCATCTTCTAAAAGTGCTGGATTATGTTGATTTTCGGACTGCAGAGGGTTCGCAAGCACACTATGGCTTGGCTCTACTTCATCTGCGAAGTGGTAATGAACAGGAGTCAGAGGACCATTTTTTACAAGCACTCAATAGTGAAACCCCTTATCCTGATGCGGAAAACGGGTTGGGTGTCTTGCGTTGTCGGCAGGGAAGGGTAGATGAGGCAGCCCTGCTCTTTAAAAAAGCGATAGATAACCCGCTCTATAGTACCCCGGAAGTTGCAGAGAAGAACAGTAGAGCCTGTGCCAATCAATAATAGAAGCATTGTGGAGTGATGGATTGTGAGTGAGTCAGTTGGTCAAAAAAGTGAGTCAGTTGGAGTTGGTGGCGAGTCCGTACATGGATTATCACTAGAGGGCACACTAGGGGCGCGTCTGCGTGCAAAAAGAAAGCAACGTGATCTCAATATTGAGGATGTAGCGCACCACCTTAAACTCGATTCGACGTTGCTCAAGGCCTTTGAAGAGGATAGTGGCCCCCCACATGGTCTGCCGGAGGTTTACTATAAAGGCTTTTTGAGAAACTACGCCCGCTACCTGAAGGTGGAGATAAATGGTGCTGTGAACAGGACCGCTCGGTCTGAGTCTGTTCAGGGGCATGCGCGTTCGGATCAACCTTTCGAAAGCAGACGGGTCTTGTGGCCCTATTTTTTGCTGTTGATTGTAGCAGCTGCGTATTGGTGGCTGAAAGGTGGAGGCGTAGAGCTGTATCAATCTTCTGTGGAGCAGCCGGTGAAAACGGACTCCGGACAACAGTTGTCTCAACCAGAAAAAGCTGAGATGAAGGCTGAAGTGAAGCCAGAGACAGGGAGTGTGGATACCTCCGATGAGCGGTTGGCAGAGAGTCCAGCAGTAGTGAATGAAGTCAAGACAGAGATTGAAAAGGTGGTGCAAGAGGTGGACCAAACATCAGTAGAGCCGACTGTTGTGGAGCCTCAGTCTGGGGAGCATTCAGAACCCTTCATCAAGCCAGGAATTGCAGCGGAAACCGGGAATGTAGAGACGGTGGCACTTCGAGGTACGGTGACCATCCGTTATATTGACCGCTCCTGGACACAGGTTACAGATGGTTTGGGACGAGTATTGGTAAAACGAACATTGGACGCAGGTGCGATTGAAGATTTTGAAGGGTTGCTGCCACTGGAAATTAACTTGGGGAATGCGATTGGGGTCCGAGTACAGTTCAATGGTAAGCCTTTTGACCACCTGAACTATATTGATGACAATAATATTGCCCAATTTACTCTGGGGGGGCAGGAGTGATTCGAACCGCCTCTATTACGCGTAGAAAGTCCAGAGCGATCAAAGTGGGTGATGTTATCGTTGGGGGAGATGCTCCCATCTCTGTGCAGAGCATGACTAATACCTCAACTGCTGATGTGGCCGCTACGGTTCGACAAATCGAAGCTCTGCAACAGGTTGGGGCGGATATTGTGCGGGTATCTGTACCAGATATGGAGTCTGCAGAGGCCTTTGGTGAAATCAAGCGACAGGTGTTGGTGCCGTTGGTAGCAGACATCCATTTTGATCATAAAATTGCCTTACGCGTTGCAGAGTTGGGAGTTGATTGTCTGCGTATTAATCCAGGGAATATTGGCCGGGAAGAGCGGGTACGGGAGGTGGTTGCCTCTGCACGGGAACACGGTATCCCGATCCGTATCGGGGTCAATGCAGGCTCTCTGGAAAAAGAGATTCAGAAGAGGTACGGGGAGCCAACACCGGAGGCGATGGTGGAGTCAGCTCTTCGCCATATCGATTACCTGGATCGTCTTGACTTTCAGGATTATAAAGTGAGCCTTAAAGCGTCAGATGTATTTATGACGGTAGAGGCTTACCGCATTTTAGCCACTCAAATTGAACAACCACTCCACCTTGGGATTACAGAAGCGGGTGGTCTGCGCAGTGGTGCAGTCAAATCATCGGTTGGCTTGGGGCTGCTGCTCTCGGAAGGAATCGGAGATACCATTCGGGTCTCGTTGGCCGCAGACCCGGTAGAAGAGATCAAGGTGGGGTTTGATATTCTGAAAAGCCTTCATCTGCGCAGTAAAGGGGTCAACCTGATCGCCTGTCCCTCCTGCTCAAGACAGAATTTTGATGTAGTTGCGACGGTGAATGCGCTGGAACAGCGGCTGGAGGATATTATTGAGCCAATTGATGTGGCAGTGATTGGGTGTGTGGTCAATGGGCCGGGTGAAGCCAGGGAGGTTGCTGTAGCGGTTACCGGAGGTAGTCCCAATCTAATCTATCTTAATGGTGCTCCAGACCATAAGATCGATAATGAGCAGCTGGTGGATACACTCGAGAAGCAGGTGAGAGCACAGTTAGTCGCACGTGTGGCAGAGAAGGTGTGAGGGAGATACGATGAGTAATAAGATACAGTCAATTCGAGGAATGAATGATCTGCTTCCAGAGGAATCGGATCTCTGGCAAGCGGCTGAACAGGTGCTACGAAGTACACTCAATGGCTACGGCTATCAGGAGATTCGTATGCCGATTGTTGAGAAGACCGAACTCTTCAAACGGTCAATTGGTGAGGTGACCGATATTGTCGAGAAGGAGATGTACACCTTCGAAGATCGGAATGGCGATAGTCTCACCCTGCGTCCCGAGGGGACGGCAGGTTGTGTACGAGCAGTGATTGAGAATGGGTTGCTGCGTGGACCGGCACAGAGGCTCTGGTATACCGGCCCCATGTTTCGTCACGAACGGCCCCAGCGTGGGCGATATCGCCAGTTTCACCAGATGGGGGTTGAGGTATTTGGTTTGGAAGGCCCGGACGTAGATGCCGAGCTGATTGCAATCTCTGCGCGTATCTGGAAATTATTGGGGATTAAAGAGGTGACCCTGCAGCTTAATTCGCTTGGTTCAGCACAGTCTCGCGCACGTTATAGGACTGTTTTGGTGAACTACTTTAAGCAGCACCTGCAGCAGTTAGATGAGGATAGTCTGCGTCGTCTGGAGGGTAATCCATTGCGTATTCTGGATAGTAAAAATCCTGATATGGCTCTGTTGATCGCGCAGGCACCTACACTGGATGAATCACTGGATGATGCAGATCGAGACCATTTTGAGCAGTTGAAGCGTATGTTGGATCAGATGGATATCGCGTATGAGATCAATCCGCGACTGGTCAGAGGCCTTGACTACTATGGGCGTACCGTCTTTGAGTGGGTAACGGAGTTGCTGGGGGCTCAGGGGACGATCTGTGCCGGTGGACGTTACGATGGGCTGGTAGAGCAGGTGGGCGGGAAAGCGACCCGTGCGGTTGGTTTTGCGATGGGAATAGAGCGATTGGTCGAACTCATACGTGAGCACTCCAGCTTTGAGTTTAAAGCATCACCGGATGCCTACCTAGTGCTGGCTGGAGAAGCTGCAGCTGTTTCTGGGTTGAAGATTGCAGAGCAATTACGCAGCGCTGTTCCACAATTGAAGCTACTCTCCAACTTGGGAGGCGGTGGTTTTAAGGCACAGTTTAAGCGTGCTGACCGTTGCGGTGCACGCTTTGCGCTGGTGGTAGGGGATGATGAACTGGAGCAAGAGGTGGTAACGGTAAAGGATCTGACAGGAGAGTTGGAGCAACAGACACTCTCAATCGATGGTGTGGCACAACTGTTGGCAAGTTATAATGGTAAAAGGTCGCTCTAACAGCGCACTTTTCTTGTGATTTCGGTGTCAACTGAATGGTTACGAGATACGTTTAAATATATTTGGGATGATGGATAGGATTTGATGATGGAAATTAATACGACTGATCAGGACGAGATCGAGATACTCAAAAAATGGTGGAAAGAGAATGGAACTTCTCTGGTTACAGGTTTGGTTGTAGGGCTTACCATTCTGTTTGGCTGGAGGGGCTGGAATGAATATGTTGACAGCCAGGGGATGGCAGCTTCTCAATATTTTGAGCAGATGCAGAATGCGATTATCCAGCAACAGGCTGAGAAGGCTGAAGGGGTTGGAAATCAGTTGATTGACCAGTATCCTGGAACAGTCTATGCGACCAATGCAGCGTTGGCTCTGGCAGCACTCAGTGTCGAGAGAAATGATGGTGCAGCCGCGCGAGTTCACTTTCAGTGGGTTATTGAAAAGAGTAGTTTTGACTCATCACGCCAACTGGCACAGTTAGGGGTAGCACGTACCTATCTAAATGACGGCAATCTGGAGCAGGCTCTCAACAATCTTGAGGGTAGTGATGGTATCTACCGTTCACATTTCAGTGAAGTGAAAGGGGATGTGTTGCGTCAGAAGGGAGATCATGCTGCGGCCCGGGCGGCTTATGCAGATGCACTGCAGTTAACCGATGTGGTCGATCCCCGCAGAGAGCTATTAGAAATGAAAATTGATGAGGTTAAATCGTAATGGCAACAGGGTTGCGCCCCTTCGGGATACTCTTGTTTCTGAGCTTTTTGGTGGGCTGCTCTACCGTAGATCGAATGGTGGATCAGGCCAGTGGTTGGGTAGGAAAGGATCAGTCAATCGCCAAACTGGCCCCTTTGGCGATTGAAGAGGTGAAGCCTTCGATTGTATGGAGTGAGCGAATTGGCGATGGCACGGCAGGGTTGATTGTCAGGGTGGAGCACCAAGTGGTCGGGGATATGCTCTATATGGCTTCCGTCGATGGCGAGATTGCGGCGATTGATCTCCCTTCCGGAGCAGTGCGCTGGAATGTAAATTCTAAAGAGAGAATCATGAGTGGTGTGGTGGTTGGGCCACGTAATCTCTATGTGGGAAATGAATCAGGTTATCTGGTTGCATTTGATCGTGAAACAGGTCAGGAACGTTGGTCGCTCTCACTGTTAAGTGAGTTGTTGTCACCTGTAGCCATTGCCCCCGGTCGAGTGATCGTTCGTACCGTAGACGGAAAAATCTCGGCAGTGAACAGTGAAAATGGGGAAAAGCTCTGGAATTATGAGAGAGAGGTTCCTGTGCTGACATTACGAGGGACAGGAACCCCTATTGTTGTAGAGGATCAGGTGATTGCCGGTCTGGATAGTGGTGAGGTGGTTGCCCTGGCCCTGGAAGATGGACGCGAACATTGGCTCAAGAGTGTGACTACGGCACGTGGCCGGACAGAAATTGAGCGAATGGTGGATATCGATGCAGATCCTGTGGTGGCAGGAGATAAAATCTATGTCGTCGGCTATCAGGGGAATCTGGCTGCACTGAATGTGGCAGATGGTGAACAACTCTGGAAACGTAAGGTAAGCGCTGTTCAACAGCCGATGACTTTTGGAGGCTACCTTTTCCTCTCGGACCAAGAGGGAAATGTTTGGGCCTTTGATCAAAAAGATGGAACTGCCTTATGGAAGCAGGATCAGCTGAAAGAGCGCTCACCAACCACACCACTATTGGTTGGGAAAAGTCTGATTGTAGGGGATAGTGAAGGCTATCTACACTGGATCTCTGCAGAAGATGGTCATCTTCAGGGACGTCTTAAATTTGATCAAGAGGGCATTACCGTATCGCCACGGCAGCATCAGGGGAGTCTGGTGGTGGTTGGTAATAGTGGCAAGGTAGCCCTGATTAGCCACTAACAAAGTTGAATCTATGCTTCCTGTAATTGCGCTGGTAGGACGCCCCAATGTGGGGAAGTCGACACTCTTTAACCGCCTGACCGGTACCCGGGATGCACTGGTTGCAGACCGTCCGGGTTTAACCCGTGACAGGCAGTATGGAATGGCACGCTTTGATCTTGGAGGTGAGGAGGGGGCACGCACCTATATGGTGGTCGATACCGGGGGGTTGAGCGATGACCCTGAAGGCATTGAGACCTTGATGGAGGATCAGGTCTGGGTCGCTATTGAAGAGTCCGATGTGGTGCTGTTTCTGGTCGATGGGCGAGGGGGGATGACGTCAGCAGACCAGGCTATAGGGGAACAGTTGCGAAAGTTGGATAAAGCACTCTATCTGATTGTGAACAAATGTGAAGGGGTGGATGAAGATCTTGCCAACGCGGAATTCTATGCAATGGCACTGGGGCAGCCTTATGCGATCTCGGCTGCACACAACCATCGCATCGGTGCATTGATGGAAAAGGTATTATCTCCTTTTCCGCTGGACCCTGAGGTTGAAACCGATGAAGAGGAGCGCACCATTCGGGTTGCTGTAGTTGGGCGCCCAAATGTGGGTAAGTCCACACTGATCAACCGCTTGATTGGTGAAGAACGACTGCTCGCTTTTGATCTGCCGGGTACGACCCGAGACAGCATTGAAGTGCCGTTTGAAGAGAATGGTAGAAACTACACGCTAATCGATACCGCAGGTGTCAGAAGACGGGGCAAAGTTCATGATGTGGTAGAGAAGTTTAGTGTCATTAAAGCCTTTCAGGCAATTGAACAGGCCAATGTGGTGGTTGTAGTGATGGATGCTCGTGAGGGGATGACGGACCAGGATGCGACCCTGCTGGGGATGGTGATGGATTCTGGTCGCGCAGTTGTGATTGGGTTTAACAAATGGGATGGGATGGAGTCCTCTGAGCGTGAGCGTAATAAGAGTGAGCTGGCACGTCGGCTTCACTTTATTGACTATGCCGAGATTTACACTATCTCTGCGCTTCATGGGAGTGGCATCAGAGACCTTTTCAGTGCAGTTAATCGCGCCTATCGAGCTGCACGAAAAGAGTTGAATACCCCAGAGCTGACACGGGTGTTGGAAGAGAGTGTGGTTTCACACCCACCACCACTGGTTCATGGTCACCGTATCAAGATGCGTTATGCACACCAGGGTGGACAGAATCCACCCCGTATCATTATCCATGGCAACCAGCTGGACTCTGTTCCGAAAGGGTACCGACGTTATTTGATGAATCAGTTTCGAAAGGCATTTCGCCTGAATGGAACCCCTATTCGTCTCGAATTTAAAACTTCAAGTAACCCCTTTGCAGGACGTAAGAATAAATTGACTGACCGGCAGGTTAAAAAGCGCCGGCGGTTGAAAACATTTACCCAACGTAAATAGTGTCCGATGGCTCCCAGTCTTGGTTTCTCTACCTGCTGGAGTGTGAGAATGGGTATCTTTACAGTGGAATATCGACTGATGTAGAGCGGCGCTTTCTCCATCACCAACAGGGGAAAGGAGCTAAATTTACCCGTATCAACCGTCCGCTACGTATTCTGGGTGTTGAGTCTCATAAGAGTCGAAGCAGTGCCTCCGTTGCAGAGGCAAAACTGAAGAAAATGGTCAGGACAAAGAAGTTGGCGTGGGCTGCAGCAGCCCTCAAGAGGTGAAAATTGGGGCTAGAGTGATTATGTTCACTCTAATAAATATGATAAATATCATCTGCTAAGAGTAATTCATCCGATACTACTCTGAAGTGTTTATGGTGGGTGTCTGGATGACTTTATAACCAAGGGAGAGGTTGGGCTCAGTAGTGAAAAGAGCGTAACGCCAATCAGGAAAAAGATCAATATCTTGCTTCGACGACTCATGATTTACGTATACCATTGACTATGATTATGGGTAATAGAGAGTTTCTGGTCGAGAGTGAGTTGAGTGCTGAACAGAGGGGTGTTCTGCGCTCTATTGATGTGGCAGGAGGTGGATTGCTCTCTCTGATTAATGATATTTTGGATATGTCCAAAATTGGTGCCGGAAAGTTCTGCTACAGCATGGTATGATCCACATCGTTTAAATTTATGGTTGACCGTATTGGTCCCCTCGCAATGATACGCTGTGAATCCCGTCAGGCCTGGAAGGGAGCAGCGGCAGCAGCGGACTCATGTGCCGGGGTGTGGCTGATACGGTTGACCACCCTAATTCATTAGCTTAGCCACAGCGATCTAAATTCATGTCCTATCAGGTTCTTGCGCGTAAATGGCGACCTCGTAACTTCAGTGAAATGGAGGGGCAGGAGCATGTGTTACGAGCACTGATTAATGCGCTGGACCGTGATCAGCTACACCATGCCTATCTCTTTACCGGCACACGAGGTGTAGGTAAGACAACCATAGCGAGGATCTTTGCGAAATCACTGAACTGTGAAACCAATGGGGTAACGGCGACCCCCTGTGGAACCTGCGCAGCCTGTCAGGAGATCGATGAAGGACGTTTTGTTGATCTGATAGAGGTGGATGCAGCCTCACGTACAAAGGTCGAAGAGACCCGTGACCTACTTGATAATGTGCAATATATGCCGACCAAGGGGCGTTATAAAGTCTACTTGATTGACGAAGTTCACATGTTCTCCAACCACAGCGTCAATGCGCTGTTGAAGACACTGGAGGAGCCACCACCCCATGTGAAATTTCTGTTGGCGACCACAGATCCACAGAAACTACCCGTCACCATCCGTTCTCGCTGTTTGCAATTTAACCTCAAGAGAATCTCCAGTGAACGCATTGCAGACTATCTGGGCCGACTGTTACAGCAGGAGGCCGTTGCCTGTGAAACAGAAGGGTTGAAGTTGATTGCCAGGGCAGCAGAGGGAAGTATGCGTGATGCGCTGAGTCTATTGGATCAGGCCATTGCCTATGGTGGCGGTCATGTCGATGAGGCAGATGTGGCGGCTATGTTGGGAACCATTGAACAGCGTCAACTTCTCAATATCGTTGAGGCTTTGATACAACAGGATGGAGTGGCGATGCTGCAGCAGGTGGAGCTGCTGGCGCAACAGGCGGTCGATTTTGGTGGAGTATTGATCGAATTGATTGGACTCTTGCATCAAATGGCACTGTTACAATCTGTTCCGGAAGTGGCTGCTGATCGAGGAGTCAACGGTGAATGGGTGAATCTGGCCAATCAGCTTTCTGCTGAAGATCTACAGCTGTTCTATCAGATTGCCCTTATGGGTCGAAAAGATCTGCCACTGGCGGTAGATCCGCGTAGCGGCCTGGAGATGGTGTTGTTGAGGATGCTTGCATTTCAACCGCTTAACCAGGGAGGTGTTGCAGTAACATCCCCCCCATCATCGCCCACGCCCCCAGCCAGGATACAGCGCCCCTCATCGACGGCACGACATTCTGCCGAAGCGAAAGTTACACAAGCAGTACCTTTACAGATACATGAGCCACCACCGGCCACTGAGGCTGTAACCGGTCGAGCTTCACCAAACGTCACTTCTGTCCATTCAGATTCCCCTGTTTTGATAAAAAGCGGCCAACCACTGAGTGCAGAACACTGGGAACAGACGATTCCGGATCTCGGGTTGAGAGGGCTGGCTGGACAACTGATACAGAACTCGATCTTTATTGAACATATAGCAGATCGGGTGTTATTGGAGATCCCTAAAAAGAGTGAAGCAATTCGTAATGAGAAGAGTCAACAGCGTGTAGAAGAGGCGCTAGGGCAATTTTTGGGGGCACCAATCAAACTCTCGATTCAGGTGAGTCAGGAGACGGTGCTTGATACCCCCGCACACCGTGCAGAGCAGCGTGTTGAGCAGGCACGTGCTGAGGCGGTTGAGGTGATACAGCAAGATGCAGACTTTCAAAGCTTGCTGAAGACTTTTGAAGGCTCAGTGGTGGATGGATCAATTGAACCTGTTCCACCCTCATAAGGATGCTGTTTTGTAACTATTCAGAGGTTACTAAAAAGGTTAAAGAATTTGATAGTAGCTGTTCAGATTGCCCCTGAAATTCACCCGTTCAAGGCAAAAAATGTGAGTTTATCCTTAGATGAGCGCGAGCATAGCTCGTAGTGTTACACGTGTAAATGACCATTGTTGAACGCCGAAATGGCAGATTTCAGGGGTGAGCTGAATAGTTACGCTGTTTTATGAATAATTGAGGTGCCCATAAGTGATCATCGCTATTGAGCGTGATCATCGTTAATAGAAACTGGAAATGGAGTAGGTGATGAAGGGTGGTTTAGGTGGCCTGATGAAGCAGGCGCAGAAGATGCAAGAGGATATGCAGAAGGCTCAAGAAGAGTTGGCTGCCAAAGAGGTAGAGGGGCAGTCGGGTGCTGGACTGGTCAAGATTGCAATGACAGGCCGCCATGAGGTGCGTCGTGTCACAATCGATAACTCCTTGTTGGCAGAAGATCGTGACATGTTGGAGGATTTGGTGGCCGCAGCGATCAATGATGCCGTCCATAAAGTAGAAGATAGCAGTCGTGACATGATGTCTGGAATGACTGCTGGACTCAATCTTCCAGCCGGTATGAAACTTCCGTTTTAAAGGTCTTATGTCGCTGATTCATGAGTTGATGGATGCGTTACGCTGCCTGCCGGGAGTGGGACCAAAATCTGCACAGCGTATGGCTTACCACTTTCTGGAACGTGACCGTGAAGGAGCCCTGCGGGTTGCCTCTGCAATTCAACAGGCCGTTGAAAAAGTAGGTCACTGTAAACAGTGTAGAACCTTGAGTGAGCAGACGCTTTGTACGCTCTGTGCCAACCCCAAAAGAGAGGATGCACAGCTTTGTGTAGTGGAAAACCCTATGGATGTATTGGCACTGGAGCAGTCTGCAAGTTACCGCGGACGCTACTTCGTGCTGATGGGGCATCTCTCCCCTCTGGATGGTATCGGCCCCAAAGAGCTGGGTCTGGAATTGTTAGCAGATCGGCTCAGCTGCGGTGAAGTTGAAGAGGTTATTCTGGCAACCAATACCACGGTAGAAGGGGAGGCAACCGCTCACTACATTAGTGAGATGGCACGCTCCAAAGGGGTGAAGACGACCCGTATCGCCCATGGTGTACCTCTGGGAGGGGAGCTGGAGTTTGTAGATAGCGGGACTTTAGGTCACGCAATTTCAGGACGACAGCTCTATTAAGAATAAACTGGAATTCTCTTTTATAAAGTTCGGTTTGGCGGCATACAGTCCATTTGCAGGGGAGTCTTTAATAGGTCCGAAAACGTAACTGCTCACTCAAGTTCAGATTGAGTTCCACTTCACGCCCTTCCATAAAGTCCGGATTGTGGCCATTGATGGTTGCCTGGATCTTGATCAACATACTCTGACTATCAAAGTCGACTGTTGCTTTTAGCCTCTTGTAGTGAAAGTTAGAGAGTGCCTGTAATGCTTGGTTGATACCTTGCTCTCCCAGTGAAATAGTGGGTGGATTGAAGCGAATTACTCCACCGGATGGAGCGGCGTTGAGTGAACCATTTTGAATCTTCACTGCCCCTTGTTCGATGGTGATGGGTAGCTCTCCCCGGAGAGCTCCGCTGATGTTGAGTGCATGGCTACCAGCCATTTTAAGCAATCTTGAGAGTTCGATCTGCTGCAGCTGTAAGGTTGCCTTGCCAGTATTCTGTTGGATGTTGATAGGGTGTAGGCTTCTAATCGTCCCTCCCAGCAGTTGGAATGAGAAGGTGCTGAGTTTTACTGCATGGAGTGGAGCGGTTGATGAGTCTGGTTTTATCTGCAATGCGAGAGCGGTCTGGAGTTGGTCGATGGTCTCGGAGGAGCTACTTCCCACAGGGGGTAGTTCAATCTGCTGAATCGTTAGGGGGGCAATTGCCAGGCTGTATACTCCAGGATTGCGGGGGTTGGGCTGAATGGTGAAAGGGGCTGAAAGATTATTGATGGTGCCTCCAAACTGCTCTAGCGTTACTTGATGGAGAGACCCCTGGATAGATTGAATTGCGTCCTGTAATGAAAAGGGTGGTGTGAGGTCACTTTCAAGTTCTGCAGTTATGGTGGCATTCCCCCGGTGTAGATTGAGATCTGGTAGTTCAATGCCTGCATTGGCAGCAAGCTGAGTCAATGATTGCAGGGGTTGCGGAGGAAGCTCAAGACGGGCAGAGAGATGGTATGGTGTGTAGTGACCATCGTATAGGTTGATCATCAACAGTTGAGACTGGTAGCTGAGCTGTTGCAGGGTAAATTCATCCAACCACTGTTTCAGTAACTGGTTCAAGATCAATAATAGGGGCCGTGAGTCAGAAGATGGAGCGCTCTGCAGTGCTGTCTCATCCATAACCTTGACTTGGCCTATAGCCAGAGACTGGATGCGACCTTGCGAGAGGGTATCGAGATCATAGTTAAATATCAGTGAACGGAGTTCAAAATTTCGTTCATTGGCGTGGTCCCGAAGCCTCACTGAATCGATCACCCATTGATGATGGTCGGGTGGCTTCAGCTTTAATTCGATTAGTTTATACTCACTACCCTGTAAGCCAAAGGCGATTAGAGGCTGCACATAGAACGGGAGAGTCCACCACAGTAGTGCGACCAGAGAGAAGAGGGCAAGTAACGTTCGTCCGAAAATAGTGGATTCCTGCGGTTTCCTGGTTCAGGAAGTTTTGGGTTACTTCTGTTTCCAATCACCCTGGATCAATAACCAGCTCCCTTTGGGTAGTTTTTTAATGATTTTTGGTGCCATACGTTGACCGACCGTGGTGATTGTTAAATTATTTTTCTCAGCGATATGTCGGTATTTATTGAGCCGTTTATGGTTGATCTCCTCGACTAGAGAGAGCACGCTCATGTTTTTAGAACGTGCCACCAGCAGCCCCTCGCTGTTCTCTCCAACAATTCCACGATTTCGAGCCTCACTGAGGTCTAAAGCGTAGAGTGATGTGGAACACAGCAGGGTGAGAATAAGAGCAAAAAGTTTTTTAGAGTGTTGATGTGTAGGTTTCATAAAAAAGCCTGTGGATCGGTGGAGTGGTTAAAAGAGGTCTTCATCTTTATCCAGAAGGGACTCAAGGTCACGGTCTACTTTAAGCAGGATTTCATGTTCAATATTGACGTTAAGGTTGATAGTGATGGGTTTGTCGGGAGCTTCAACTTTTACAGTGGGACCGCAGCCCGTTAAGGTGAGTACAGTCAGCAAGATAGCCAGTGGGCGTGGATGGGGGTGAATCATAGAGTCTCCTAGAATAGGTACCCAATATACCATACAGTGAATGGCAGAGATGGAGGGACAGCTTAAACGGATGCTGGGTGGTTTAGTTTTTTAGGTAGAGTGATATACTTTATTGAAATTAAAGAAGATGACAACAGATGTTTATCTGTTGGTAGTTGTGTTGATGGTGGAGTCAGACTCTACAATAAAGCCATAAAATTATCATGAGATGGAGGAATGAATGAAGGTTAAAGACAGCTTTTGGGGGGCAATTGTTATATTGCTTTTGCTTGTCTGGCTTGTGGTTAGCTATACCCCAGAAACTGTTCAGCACTCCCAACTCTCACCGGGTACCTCTGCATTATTGGAGGCCTCCAAAAAAAGAGAGGGTGAAACTATCTGGGACTTACGTTTTGGGCACAATATTCCAGAGAGCAGTGCACTTCACAAAGCTGCGCTACGTTATGCCAAAGAGGTTGCTACAAAAACAGATGGCAAGGTTCGAATTACGGTCTTTCCTGCACAACAACTGGGTAATGATCATCAGATGGTTGAAATGGCACGTGCAGGTGAAATCGATATCATTCTGACGCCAACCGCTAAACTCAGTGTTCCGGTACCTGCAATGCAGTATGCCGATCTCCCTTTCTACTTCTCATCACCGGATGAGCTCCATGCCATGTTAGATGGTGAGCCGGGTAAAATGCTGCTTGAGCGGTTGAATGTCATTGATTTGGTCGGGGTAACCGTTTGGGATAATGGTTTTAAACATTTTACGGGTGATCGTCCATTGACGAAGCCTGCTGATTTTAGAGGACTTAATATTCGTACGATGAAAAGTCGAATCATTATGGAGCAGTTTAAATCGGTAGAGGCCAACCCGATCCCTATCGATTTTCATGCAACACGCCAGGCACTTTCAGATGGTGTGGTGAATGGACAAGAGAACCCACTGACGGCTATTGTAAGTATGGGGTTCCATGAAGTGCAGTCTGACCTCACGATAAGCAACCATGCCTATTTGGGGTATGTATTCTCCTTAAGTAGCAAGTTACTCGACAGGATGCCAATGGATATCCAGAATATTCTGATTGAGACAGCACAAGAGCTGACTCCATGGGAGCGTCAGCTGACTCATCAGGGGGAAGAGCGACTGTTGCAAATTGTTCGTGAAGCGGGTGTCCATATTCACCATCTTGAGCCGGAGGCTCAACAGCAATTTTCCCGGTTAACGGCACATATCCCTTCCCGTTTCGAGGAGGTGGTTGGGTCAGATCTTATCTCCAAGACTGAAGAGTTGAAGTTACTAAGAGCAATTCAGGCGGGAGAGGAGTTACCTGTTATCATTGGATTGGATACGGATCTCTCGATGGATACACGTACTTCGGGGTTAGCCATCAAGCGAGGAGCTTCAATGGCTATTGCCGAGGTCAATGCCAATGGCGGTGTCTTGGGTAGAAAACTGGTGCTGCTCACCAGGGACCATAAAGGGATTCCCAGTAAAGGGGTCTCCAATATCAAAAGTTTTGTTGCAGACCCCAATGTGGTTGCCGTTCTGGGGGGGCAGCAGAGTCCTGTTATTATTCCTGAACTGCCACTGCTCCAGCAGGCAGGATTACCGCTGCTGGCAACCTGGTCATCAGCAGACAGGGTCGTGGAAAATGGTTATGAAAATAATGTAGTGTTCAGAGTCTCTGCCAATGACCGCTTAACAGCCCCTTTCATCATTGACTATGTGCTGAAGCATTACAAGAGACCGGCGATTATCCATGAGAACTCCATCTGGGGAGCCGGTAACTTACACAACATGGAGAACGCTCTTCAAGAGCGAGAGAGTCGGTTTGTTCGGGTCGAGGAGATTAATCGTGGACAGCAGACCTTCTCGTCACTTCTTACCCGTATAAGACAAGCTAAAGCAGATGTGATTTTAATGGTTGTAAAGCCCCTGGAAGGCAGTCTGTTGATTAACGCAATGGCGGAACACGCTTCACCACTTCCTGTAGTCTCCCACTGGGGGGTTACCGGAGGTCACTTCTGGAAAGAGAATCGCGAAGCATTGAAAGTGGTCGATCTCAGTTTTTTCCAGACGGTGTTGCTGGATGAGTCAAACCGATTGCAGGCCAAGAAGCTGGTGCAGCGATTCCATCAACTCTATACGATTCCAGGAGAACATGACTATATTGATGCTCCAACCGGCATGGTACATGCTTATGATCTGGTTCATCTGCTTGCGTTGGCGATTGAGCAGGCAGGTACTACCTCACGCAGCGCAGTGCGCTCTGCGTTGGAAAATCTTCCCCTTTATGAGGGGGTAGCCAGAAAATATGCGCCTGCCTTTACAGTCGAGGATCATGATGCGCTGGATCAGGGAGATTACCACATGGCTCGTTATAATGATCAAGGTTCGATTGAAGCGGTACGCTAAAGTACAGTTTCTGATGCCGGGTTACTGCCTATGAAAAATGTTATTTCAACCAATAAGAGTCTGAAACGGAATCTGACGCGGCAGGTTGCCCTTTTTGTGGCGACAGTGATGGTGTTGGTGACACTGTTGATCTCGGTAATGCTGAATAATGCTCTGACCGTGCAGATGAAAGGGGCGTTGCAGAATATGGCGCGCTCCTCTGAACTGTTGCTGGAGCAGCGTATCTCCTACCTGGTAGAGAATATTGAGCGCTTGTCGGAGAACCATATTGTAGTGAATGGGCTGTTATCGGTAGAGAGCATTCAGGATGACCTGCTAAAACTGGTTGAGAACTTCTCTTCCGGGAGAGATGTAACCTCATTTGTGTTGGTTGATTTCGATGGGCGGGTAGTGTTTCAAAATGGGCGGGATACAGAGGTCGACTACAATAGTTTTCGTGGACTGCGTACAGCACTGGCACGGGGCAAACAGGCGCTGTTTGTAGATGCAGCGAGAACAAAGCTGGTTATTGTGGCCCCTGTGAGCTACTACAATACAACACAGGGTGCAGTAGTGACCGAGTTTGATCTCAATAAGCTGGCGATGTATGGACTGCCGAGTCGTGAAGATGCCTACTTCATGCTTTATCACCAGGGAGAGGAGATTGTGTCACTTAATCGGGACCTATCCACCCGGTACATCTCGGAGCGATTGGTTACCCAGCAGCGTGCGCTATTGATGCGTAGTGCAAAATTATCACTGGAGATTGGTGTACCTGAGTCTATTCACCGAAAATCAGTATGGGATGTCACTTTCCGCTTCCTGTTGGTGGGCGCGTTGTTTATTCTGGCGGCTGTACTGGTTGCAACTCGAATTGGAGAGGGTATTTCCCGTCCAATACTGGAACTCTATAACCGCGTTTTACGTGCCAGTAGGGCACAGGATGTGCGTTGTAGTCCCATTGGAACCGGTGATGAGCTGGAGGTGCTGGCCTCTGCCTTTGATGATCGTACTGCTGAACTCAGAGCGGTTCAAAGTGAGCTGGAAGAGCGTGTACGCCACAGGACTTTTGAACTGTTATCGGCCAAAGAGGATTTGGAACAGAGTCAATCGGCTCTGGAGAAGGCGCAAGAGTTGGCCCATCTAGGGAACTGGATTTGGGAGATTCCTAATTTTGCCTTTTCCTGGTCTGAAGAGATGTATCGAATCTTTGGCTTTAATCCACAGGATAAGGAGATTTGCCGAGAAAGTTTTCTCTCCTGTGTCGAGGAGGCAGAACAGCATGTGATCCGTGAGCAGTTTGAACAACTTCTTACAGATCCCGATGCAGTGTTAAAAATTGAGTACCGAATCTATCGTTCAGATGGTGAAATTCGTTATGTGCAGGAGCAGGCGGTTGTCCACTTTGTGCATGGCTCTCCAATTCGTCTCATCGGAACTGTATTGGATATCACCGATCGCAAGCTCTCTGAGAACAAAATTCGCGAAGCCAGTGCACTGGCAGAATCAGCCAACCGTGCAAAGTCAGATTTTCTTGCCAATATGAGTCATGAAATTCGCACCCCGCTGAACGCCATTATTGGTATGAATTATCTTGCGCTACAGACTCACCTCAGTCCAAAACAGCATAATTATGTGGAAAAAGCACACCGTTCAGCTGAGACGTTGCTTGGGATTGTGAATGACATCCTCGATTTTTCGAAAATTGAGGCGGGTAAAATGGATCTTGAAGAGCGGGAATTTAATCTTCAGGAGTTATTGGATAACTTGACCAACCTGATCGGCATGAAGGCAGAAGAGAAGGGGCTGGAGTTTCTGTTTGATGTCTCGCCCGAAGTACCAACGGTTTTTGTGGGGGATCGGCTACGCCTTGAACAGGTCCTGATCAACTTAGGGTTTAATGCAGTTAAATTTACTGAAGCGGGGGAAGTGGTGCTCTCTGTACGGCCTGGAGTGGTGCAGGATGACAGTATGGTGGTCCATTTTTCAGTACAGGATTCCGGTATTGGAATGAGCGCAGAACAGCAGGGGCGGCTGTTCAAATTCTTCTCTCAGGCAGATAGCTCAATTACCCGAAAATTTGGGGGTACCGGCCTGGGGTTGGCGATCTCAAAAAGCCTGGTTGAGATGATGGGTGGTGATATCACGGTTGAGAGTGAAGCGGGTTATGGCAGTAACTTCAAGTTTTCCGTGTTATTACCCTTTCGTGAAGAGATTGATCTCACTGTGGACCATCTCAACCTAAATGAAGTGACCAATAAACGGCTGCTAGTGGTGGATGATAGTGCGATTGCGCGTGAGGTGTTGGGGAACCTCTTAAGCTCTATAGGGTTTGAGGTGAGTTTTGCAGAGGGGGGCGAGTCTGCAGTGTCGATGGTTCAGCAGTCAGTTGAAGCGCAAAAAGGGTATCATATTGTGTTAATGGACTGGAGGATGCCTGTAATGAACGGTCTTGAAGCAATCTCAACTATTCGTGCCTCTATTGATATAGCCGATCAACCCAAAATGATGTTGGTGACAGCTCATGATGTCTCTGAAGTGGCTGAGGAGTGGGGGTATCATGGGCCGGTGTTAACCAAGCCGGTAACTCCTTTAACACTGTTTGATGCAATTATGGGGCTGTTGGGGCACCCTGAAAAACGCCACATCCAGTCGGATAATAAGGATGGGGAGCAGCGCAGTGCAGCGAACAGACTCTCTGGTGCACGAATTTTGCTGGTGGAGGATAATCTGATTAATCAGGAGTTGGCGGTGGATCTGTTGTCTGATGCCGGGATTATGGTGCGTGTTGCAGGAAATGGTCAGGAGGCACTTGAGCTACTGGATGTCGAGAGCTTTGATGGGGTATTGATGGACCTGCAAATGCCGGTGATGGACGGTTTGACCGCAATCCGGAAAATTCGCAGCCAACCCAAATTCAGTAAACTGCCGGTACTTGCAATGACTGCAAATGTGATGACTGGTGACCTGGAACGTGTACTCGATGCGGGTATGAATGACCTGATTGGTAAACCCATCAACGTAATGGGGATGTTTGAAACCATGGCGAAATGGATTGTTTCGGTGAGCCATCATGAGGAAGAGACTTCAGCGCTGGTCATTGATCCACAGGGAGTGGTTGATCCCGCTACGCTCCCAAATCTTGACGGTATTGATTCTGCAAAGGGACTGAAGAATAGTCATGGTAAGATTAAAACATGGCGTAAATTATTACGGCTGTTTCATGACGATCAGAGAGATTTTGTTGAGCGTTTCCGTTACCACCAGAAACAGCAGATGATGAAGGATATGATGCGTTTGGCACACACCCTGAAAGGTGTATCAGGAACCATCGGAGCCTATCAACTGAGTGATGCAGCACGCCTGTTAGAGGAGGCTTGTGGAGAAAAGATGGGACAGGATGCTATTGAACAGCGACTATTGGGTGTACAGTTACTGTTGAGACCGGTGGTTATGGTCCTGCATCAGTTTTTGCAGGATGATTCGACGGTTGGTCAGGAGGTTGTTGAGTTTGATCATGAGCTATTTTCTGATCAGCTGAATGAACTCTATCTACTGCTGCTAGAGGATAATACCGATGCGGTCGATTCTGTGGATAATCTGTTGTTGCTGGTAGGGGGAAGCGGCTCGATTGGTGAGGCATTGAATCAGATTGAAAAATGTACCAGCCGTTTTGATTTTGAGGGGGGGCTTGTGCTATTGGAGCAGTTGGCTCGGGAAATGGATATTCCATTAAATACGGTGCCGGAATAGAGTAGACGACAATGAATCAGATGAAAAAACAGAAAATACTGATTGTTGACGATACCCCAGACAATATTGAGGTATTGCGTAATACGTTGCATACAGAGTATAAGATTGTAGCCGCCCTCAATGGTGAAAAAGCACTTACTATTGTGCACCGGGATGAGCCGCCCGACTTGGTGTTATTGGATGTGATGATGCCCGATATGGATGGCTACGAGGTGTGTAGGCGGTTAAAGGAAAATCCACAGACGGCAATGATACCGGTGATTTTTGTGACCGCCCTCAACAAAACAGGTAATGAGGCGCATGGCTTGTCACTTGGAGCGGTGGACTATATCGCTAAACCGTTTGAACCTGCACTGGTTCGTGCCAGAGTAGAGAACCAGCTGGAGTTGAAGCGATACAGGGACCATCTGGAAGAGCTGGTCAGGCAGCGCACAGATGCACTGAACCTGACGCAACAGGTAACCATTGAGGCGATGGCTTCATTGGCAGAGTTCAGAGACCCAGAAACTGGGGGGCACATTAAGCGCACCATGGACTATGTCTATACCCTGGCGATGGAGATGAAAAAAATTCCAGAATATCAAATGCTTTTGACACCAGAATATATTGATCTTCTACACCGTTCGGCACCACTGCATGATATCGGCAAGGTGGCTGTACGCGATAAAATTCTCTTAAAAGAGGGGCGTTTCACCGAAGAAGAGTTTGAAGAGATGAAACACCATGTCGAGTTTGGCTCTGCTGCTATCAGCGCAGCAGAAAAGCGCCTGGGGACGAACTCCTTTCTCCGGGTAGCCAATGAAATCGCCTCTACCCATCATGAAAAATGGGATGGAAGTGGTTATCCCGAGGGGTTGATCGAGAGAGAGATCCCTCTGGCAGGGCGTTTGATGGCCGTTGCCGATGTTTATGACGCATTGATCAGTAAACGGGTCTACAAGGGTGCCTATTCTCACGAGCGAGCGATGACGATGATTCTCGAACAGCGTGGCACCCACTTTGACCCGGATGTGATTGATGCCTTCGAAAGGGTTTCAGAGGCCTTCAGAGAGATTGCAGTCAATAATCAGGATAACTGATCACAACAACAGGTCACCATATTTTGTGGATGTAATCGAGCGCGCTTGATTCAGAGAGTTTTCATCAACACACGATCAATTTTTCATAGAGTAGCCTACTCAAGATAACACTCTTACCCGGGCAGGCACTCTTAGCTGTACACCATTCCTATAAAAATATCTTTGGCACGCAATGTGCTATCTCATAGATAGGGTATTTATCGTTTATTTAACTGTTTGTAATTAAAAGAAATCATCTTTACATGAAAGCTGTGACTGGGTTTTGTTTGGTTGATCTGGATGGGAAGTATATTTGAATCAGCCCCTGGATTAATGGTTCCCAGTAAATAGGTTTTTTCAATAAATAGTTTAAAAAACAAATAGATATTTAAATTTATAGACTTGATGAAGAGGCTTTGATTCAAGCTAAGGAGATTCGTTGGAATCCGATCTTTTGGGTGTGGACTCAAGAGCGTGGTTTTTTTGACAATGGTTAAGGCTTTGAGAGAACAGATAGAAAAAATGGTTGATAAGGTTCGTGCGATAGCTGCAGATAATGCAGCTGTTGTTGGAAAGTTATCGACTGTTTTCAGTGCTGTAAAAGAGATGAAACTCACTCTGTTCATTGTGTCTGCAGCTCTGGGTGCGATGGTTGTGGTCCCGTTACTTCTGCAATGGAATGAAACAGATACACCACAAAATACAATAGAGCCAGAACTCACGGTGGATGGTGGTCAGACTACGATGCAGCAGCCACTTGAGGGTTCCCCTGCCGGGGGTGATGCAACTACTCAGACAGTTGAATTGTCGGATGGTGAAACCGTGTGGTCGACAGAGACGTACGACGGTGTTGTGATCGAAGATAATATTGGTTATGCCAGTGGGGTACTGAACCCAATAGAAGAACGTATTGAACCACAAGAACTTCAAGGGGCTTATGGGACGCTCTCTGTAGATGCAGGCCGGGGTTGGGTCTATGCTTTAAGTCATGACGCTGTACAGTTTCTGGGGGAAACTGATCATGTCGATGAGCTGTTTGCTATTCAACTAAAGGAGGGTGTTGAGCAGACTGTCAAAATTTTGGTGAGAGGAAGTGATGATCTTGCAGTCGTGAAGGGAAATGTGGGTCAAGTTCAAGAGGATCAACAGGGGGTCGCAGAAGGAACTGTAAAGGTTGTGGATGTGGATGATGAGGTCTCACAAAAAATTATCCCGATCTCCACCGATACACCCTATGGACATTTTACTCTGGAAGAGAGTGGGACATGGCGTTATGAATTGATTCATAGCGCTGTTCAAAATCTGAGTGGTGAAAAACAGATCACAGATATACTGCTCTTCGCCCTGAGTGATGAAACAAAGCAGACCATTACCATCACCATTATGGGTAGTGAAGATGCAGCCATTGTCGTTGGTGACCGATCTGCTGAGGTGACCCGAGGGGATGTAGAGTCTGTTGATGGAGTGTTGCGAATTATGGATGTTGACTATGGAGATGATCCTCAATTTATGTCTGGTGTGATGTTGGGTCAGTTTGGTGTGGTTTCAATAGATGAGGAGGGGCGGTGGAGCTACCAGTTAGATGCAGCAGCAGTTGAACATCTGTTTGAAGGGGACCGTGTGGAGGATACCTTTTCAGTCACTGCTACAGACAACACCCATCAGGATATTGTGATTATGATCCATGGTAGCGGTCATGCCGTAGAGAATGAAAAAGAGGTGACTCAGGCTCATGGTTGGGAGAATACTGCTGTGGAGGGTGGTATTGGCATTACGGGACTGGAGTCACAAAATATTGAAGTCTCGATTGAAGATATTGAATCGGGGTTATCAGAGGTGGGGAATACGATTGAAAATGGGGTATTAGACCTTTTGGGTATCTTCTCACCATTGGTTGAACAACTAGAAATAGAGCCTCCCTTTGATCCAGATGCATCCGCTTCAATTGTTCAAGGTATAGAGGAGATTAAAATTGACCCCATGCTTGTAGAGAGGGATAGCGAACAGAAAAAACAGCAGGTTGATGTGGAGCTGGAGGTCACTAATGGAGCTGCTGATCATGAGACAGCTGATAGCAGTGTGTTGACTGATGAGGAGCAAGCTGCAGTATCAGATACAACATCAGACGGAGTGGATGGAGTTGTGACTGAGGATAGTATGGGGTATGCAGACGGAGTGTTCACATTTGATCCACAACTCAAAATCAAGCCACAGGAAATTGCAGGCTATTTTGGTGTGCTGAGTGTCGATGCTGGTGGGGCTTGGCTCTACGCTATGGATAATGATGCCGTTCAGCACCTGGGTGAAGAGGAGGAGATTGAAGAGTTGCTAACAGTTACCTTGGCTGAAGGGGTAGAGAGAACCGTTAATATAACAATCAGAGGCAATAAAGATGTGGCAACGATTGAAGGCAACCTTGGAGAGGTTGAAGAGGATATGGTTGGTATCGCTGGGGGCAAAATATATATCGATGATGTGGACGGAGGAAACCCGCCCAAAATCATTCCTGCAACATCGGAGGGGGTTTATGGCCACTTTGTACTGCAAGAGGATGGTGTGTGGCAATATGAGTTAGACCATACAACTGTCCAGAATCTGGATGAAGATAAAACGACCACCGATACGATGCTTTTTGAACTGGAAGATGGTAGTCGACACGCCATTATCATTACGATCTATGGCAGTGAGGATCTATCGGTAGTGGGGGGTATGCGTAAAGGCGAGGTGACGGAGGATGGTGTCGGTATTGCCGAGGGTCTGCTGCGTATTATGGATATTGATTATGGAGATGATCCGCTGTTCAAAGGAGAGGAGGTTCCCGGAAATTATGGTCTTCTTATGCTGGATGATGAGGGGTACTGGAAGTATGAGCTTGACCATCAATCTGTTGAGAATCTGAATGGTGGGGATAAGGTGGTTGACACCATTACCTTGACGGCATCGGATGAGACCGTACAAGATATTTTGATTACAGTGTATGGGAATACCGATGCTGAAGAGGTGATTGATGGGCCTGTCTATACACTTCAGGATATTGTCTCTTATGTGGTGGATAACCACCCGGATGTGGTGAAGGCGCGTGAAGAGTTAAGTGCAAATAACCATTTGGTTGAATTTGCAAAAGCGGGTTTTCGACCAACGGTTGAATTGGCTGCAAATGTGGGAGAAGAGTTGGGTGCCCAGAAAGAGAATATGGTGATGACTCTCACACAGATGCTTTTTAATGGCAATGCGACAAAAAATGAGGTTAAGAAGTCGGATGCAGATTATAAGATCGCTAAAGCTACACTGGATACGGTTGAGAATGATCTTGTCTATAAAACAGTGCAGGCATATATGGATCTTATTCGTGCCCGTGCGATCAAGAAGTTGCACACCAACCATCTCAGTGCCCACAAACGGGTCTATAAACAGGTAGAGTTACGCTTTATACAGGGTGTTGGCAATCCCTCGGATCTGTCGCAAGTGGAGGCGAAACTCTCTAATGCAGAAGCCAATATCATCTCAGCAGAGACCGAGTATCTGGATGCGGCCGCTCGCTACATCTCACTGGCTGATGAGGTTCCTGAAAATATTAAATCTCCCACTCTGGAGATACCGATGCCAGAGTCAATAGAGATTGCTCTGGAGCGTGCCCAAGAGCTTAATGCGAAGTTAGAGAGTAAGCGTCTTGATGTTGATAAGGCAAATGCGATCCATGAGATTACCAAGAGTCCATTTCTGCCAACCTTGAACATGGAGGTGGTTGGAAACTATGACCGCAAAGGGGGAACTGTAGGGCAAGAAAAAGATATCAGTGCCATGTTAAAGATGAGCTATATGCTCTATAACGGAAATCGTGATCAATCAATGCGTCAGGAGAGTGCATTCCGTATTAATGCGGCAAAAGAGGCCTTTGATGCAGCTGTGCGTGTTGTTAAAGAGGAACTTTCGATTGCATGGCATGCTTATGAGCGTCAGCGTAAATTGGTCCCATTTTTGTCAGACAAGGCAGTGGCAAACCGTAAGACACGTGAAACTTATGAGAAGCAGTATAAGCTGAACCAAAGTACGCTATTGGAGATCTTGGGTGCTGAGACAGAAATGCTGGGTTCAGATACACTATTGCTCAATGCCGAGAATGACCTCTTTATGTCAAAATTCCGTGTGCTACAGACCATGGGTCTGTTAGACAAGATATTCGGTTACTAAACTATAGTCTTGCCATTGAACGTTAGCTTGCTCTTATTGAAAACTCAAGAGCGCCTCTTCAGCCGGTAGTGGTTTTGCGATAAAGTAGCCTTGTAACCCATCAATGGGGAAATCTTTCAAGGTATCGATCTGCTGCTGATTCTCAACCCCCTCTGCGATCACCTGAATGCCAAGACCATGGGCAATATCTGCCAATGAGTGGACAAAGAAACGGCTCTCTTTCTGTTGGTGAATGTCCTGGATATGGGAGCGGTCAATCTTGACATAGCGTGCCCTCAGATCAGTCAAATAACCAAATGAGGTGAAGCCAACACCGAAGTGGTCGAGAGAAAGTGAGCTGCCGATCTCATCCAGTCGGTCCGCCAGAGGACGGATGGACTCCTTGCCTTTATCCATATCCCCTTCACTCACCTCCAGACTGATTCTCTTGGCCGCCCCAGGAAAACGATTCAGGGTCTTTTCTAACCAGCCAATAAATTCCGGGTCGCTGGTTGAGCTGGAAGAGAGGTTAATTGAAAAATTAGCCGATGGTGCCTTACTACTGGCCAACTCCAATGTATTGAGAATAATGATGCGATCGATCTCTGGCATCAGTCCGAAACGTTCCGCCATAGGGATAAATGAACCACCGGGTAGTGTCTCACCATCGCTGCTGGGCATGCGTGCGAGAACCTCGTAGTGGACCAGGGTACGATCTTGTGTGGAGACTACTGGTTGCAGATAGATCTCAAGATTTTTCTCTGTTAGACACTGCTCAATATGGGCCTTCCAGTGCTGAGCACCCTGATGATGGGCGGTATCTGTCTCGCTGGTGTTGAGTAGATGCCAACCGTTGCTATGCTGAGCTCGGGCACTCTGTAGTGCATTGTCGGCGCTACCAAGAAAAGAGCCAATGTTAATCTCCTGGTTATGTATATGGAAGAGCATGCCGAGTGCAAAAAAATCATTTTCCAGAGGGAAGTCCATCGAGCGCAAGGTTGCAATTTTATTGGTGATCTCCAACGCAAGTGGTTCAGCCTGCTCCGTAGTTGTATTGGGCAAGAGTGCAGAAAATTCAGAGCCGCTAAAGCGGAACAGCTGTGCTTTTGGATAGTGTTGAATACTCTCTTGCAGCAGTTTGCTGGTAGTCTGTAGTAACTCGTCTGTGATCTGGTAGCCATGCTGCTGGTTGATGTTGTCCAGGTCCAGAATTTGAAGCTGGATGTAGATACCCTGAGAGGCACTTTCCTCATCGTTCAGGAAGGTATCGAGTTGCCCATTAAAATAGCGGCGATTTGGTAGTTTGGTTACGCCGTCTTCATACGCCTCCCGGCGAATCTCCTGATTCAGTGCAGCCTGATTTTCAAAGATCTGTTGGAGCCGTTCAACCATCTGGTTCATCGCTTTGGCAACTTGGCGCAGCTCACGTGCTTTGGGTAGTTTGTCGGTAATGATGAATTTTTTCTGAGTGACCGCAGCGGCCTGTTTCTCGATATCGTTGAGAGGTCGCAGAATGACCCGTAACAGAATTAACATCGCAATTGAGGCAATGGTGGTGAGCAGGATAAAAAGTGATGAGCTCTGAGTTGCCTTGCGCCAGAGATCAGCATAGGCATAGCCCGGATGGTTCTGGATGTAGATGTGACCAAGTTGGCTCCATCCGCTGGTGAGCAGAGCATGGCCAATAGGGGTCTCTAGCGGGAAAGCCTCAATAAACCAGGGAGGAACGCCATCAACCACTACCTCGAGTGAACGCTCAACCAGAACTGCATCTTGATTGTTTTCGATCCGAATCTGCAGGTAGTCCCCGCTATCGAATGCGGAGTTGACCATGGTCTCTAAAAGCGACTCATCCCCCAGATCAACGGCGCTGGTAAAGGAGAGTCCCAGAGAGGTTGCAACCTCATCCGCCTGCGATTTGAGCTGATTTTGCAGGTAGTCCTGACTGCTCTGGATGCTCAGAAAAAGTGTGCCGGCAAAGAACAGCACGAAAAGCAGAATAATGGTGGTAAAGAGTTGGGTTCGTAAGCTCATGGCTAGCCTCGTGTCGGTGCGGTATTTTCTACAGGTTGGCGGATATCACTACTGGTCATCCGTTTTTGGAGTTGTGTCCAGGCGTTTAGACTGGATGAGGAGCCTAACCGTTTGCCTCGTCCTCGATCTTTGCTGTTCCAGACATCACTACCATTGAAACTGTAGACTGGAGTTAGATCTTTTCTCAGGTTTGCAGGGAAGATTGAGCGTACCAGATTGTCGAGTACCAGGGGTACTGCATCATCTGTTGGATAGTAGGTGACAACCATGTGCGCCTGTTTGAGTTTGATCGCCTTAACATAAGTGATGCGGATTTTGCTGTCGTCGACCCCCGCCTGCAACAGGGTGAAATACTTTGCGATGGAGAAGTCCTCACAATCGCCTCCATGGGTGGCCAGGGTTTCGACCGGTGTAGCCCAGTAATCTTTCTCTCCCCAGTGGTCGATATCATTCACAAAGCGTACCTGTTCATTAAAAAATTCATTGGTCTTTTCAAGTTTCTCCTCTTCGGGCAGTTGAGTGATCTCTTCAATCAGCTTTTGCCACTCCTCCAGCCGAATACGGGCGGTGACACCAAACCGGCTCTCTGCTTCATGGAGTACAGCACTGTCGAGTTGTAGACCGGTAGGTGCAGCCACTACAAGCGCCACTGCAAGCACTACTATAAACGCTGCTACAAACGCTGCTACAAACGCTGTTACAAACGAGAGTAGAGGTGAGATAAAGAGGCTTCGGAGCATGGTCTTCGCGAGGAGTGGGTGACTTAGTGGAGGTGCCTGAAGATCTAAAGTTCTATAAGATCATCGTCACCCAAAATATCGGCATCAAGATTTTGTCTCTTTTCACGAATCAGCTTTCTGGAGAGTAGTTTCTGCTGGCTCACTTGGGGAAAGTCAGTAAAATGGATTGCCTTGTTTTTAATCAATAGGTCAATCAGATCCTCAAGTACACGAACCAGTTCCAGATCACTGGTTTCAAAATAGTGGTCGAACTCACTCTCATCCTTGAACTGGGCCGTGAGGAAGTTGATCACCTCAGGTGAATCAGTGAAGAGTGGGGTTTGGTCGCTGGTAGGGGTTGGATTGTCCTTAATCGCTGTGATCTTCCCTGATGTATCACGTTCTACATATATCTTAGCCATATTGCCTCCTCAGACCGGACCCGAAAAGTTTTCACCCCTATCAATAAATAGAGTTCTAAAAATAATTAAATTTGTATGAAAATAATAGCAAATGAGGAGAGGCTTGAGTCCTCTTTTTTTGTGTCAAAAAGGGGTATTTTTTTATTTAAACATCTGTTTTATAAGTAAAGGCATGTTTTTTGCAAAAGGAGGGTGTTCGTCAAGTTTTTGGACGATTACCCCTAACTGAAGAGGATTGGCGCTAGACATACTGCTTATAAGGTAAATGACTGAGGATGATGTTCAACAATGGGAGGACGAGGGGCTTTTCGGTATCGAAGACCCGCTTCTTGACTCTCTCATTATTCTATCGAAACACTTTGGTACCCCAGCCTCTAAAGACATGCTGACGGCGGGGCTACCGATGGTGCACGGGCGCTTGACGCCTGAACTCTTTGTGCGTGCCGCAGAGCGGATCGATATATCCTCACGTTTAGTGCGTAAATCACTGCAGCAGTTCTCAGCACTACTACTGCCCGCAGTATTGCTGCTAAAGGACCACACCGCCGTGGTGTTGCACTCAATCGACAACGAGCAGGGCATAGTCAAGGTGTTGTCACCTGGCAGCATGGGGGAGCTGGATCTGACGTTGGAAGAGCTGGATAGTCTCTACAGCGGCAAGGCATTCCTGGTCTCCCAGTTACACCGTTTCGATAAACGTACTCCTCAATTGATGAATGTACGTCAGCGTCACTGGTTTTGGGGGACTTTGATCAGCTCCTGGAGAATCTATCGAGATGTTTTATTGGCATCTCTGTTGATCAATATGTTCGCTCTGGCGAGTCCACTGTTTGTAATGAATGTGTATGATCGGGTGGTTCCCAATAAAGCAATCGAGTCACTTTGGGTCTTGGCGATTGGGATCTCAATCGTCTATATATTTGATTTTGTAATGAGAACACTGCGTGGCTATTTTGTAGATATTGCCGGTAAAAAGTCAGACATTCTACTATCAGCCCATATTTTTGAGCATGTGATGGGGCTTAAGATGTCCTCTCTGCCCCCTTCTGTGGGTGGTTTTGCCAACAGTTTGCGTGATTTTGAGAGTATTCGTGATTTTATTACCTCAGCAACCATTTTGGCGCTGATTGATTTGCCGTTTTTGGTTCTGTTTGTGCTTGTAATTAGTATGTTAGCTGGGGATTTGGTCTATATTCCTGTGATCAGTATTGTACTTATTGCCCTCTACAGTGTGGCGATTCAGAAGGTGCTTCAGGAGTCTGTTGAGAAGTCAGTTCGTGCCAGTACTCAGAAAAATGCCACCTTGATTGAGTCACTTTCTGCAGTAGAGACGATCAAAACTCTGGGGGCTGAGGGTATTCTGCAAAACCGTTGGGAAAAGGCGACTGGGTATATTGCGGACTGGGGAATTCGTTCCCGCATGCTAACGGCCTCTAGCGGTAATGTCTCTCAACTGATCCAGCAGATGACAACAGTCAGTATTGTAGTGTTTGGAGTCTACCTGATTGCTGAAGGTGAGTTGAGTCAAGGGGGGTTGATTGCTGCAGTCATGCTCTCCGGGCGTATGCTGGCGCCAGCGTCACAGATTGCAGGGTTGGCCTCTCGCTATTTCTATGCAAAGTCTGCACTCACATCACTAAGCCAGATTATGGAGCAGCCAACAGAGCGTTCAGACCATAAAGGACTCCATCGTGACAAGATTCAAGGGGGGATTCGTTTTGACCAGGTCTCATTCTCCTACCCTGGAGAAGAGTATAAGTCGCTGAATGAAGTAACTATAGAGATTAAGCCGGGAGAGCGTGTTGGAATTATAGGTCGTGTGGGATCAGGAAAATCAACCCTGGAAAAGTTGATTTTAGGACTCTATGATGCAGATGAAGGGGCCATTCAGATTGATGGTGTTGATGTGAGGCAGATCGACCCTGCCGACCTGCGGCGAAATGTGGGGTATGTAGCGCAGGATGTCATGCTCTTCTATGGATCCTTGAGGGACAACATAGCGTTCGGTATGCCGCACGTATCCGATGAGGAGATTCTCCGGGCAGCTCAGCTCTCCGGAGTTTCTGAGTTTGCGGCACAACACCCTTCAGGGTTCGATATGGAGGTTGGGGAGCGTGGAAGCCGCCTCTCAGGAGGGCAGCGGCAGAGTGTTGGGTTAGCGCGTGCCTTCCTGTCTAAACCTCCTATTGTACTGTTGGATGAGCCAAGTAACTCGCTCGATAACTCATCCGAAGCACAATTAATCAAACAGTTATCAGAATTTTCTGTGGGCAAGACTCTGATTCTGGTAACCCATCGCTCATCGCTGTTGAAGCTGGTTGACCGGCTGCTGGTGATGGATAAGGGGCAAGTTGTTGCCGATGGTCCGAAAGACCAGGTGCGTGAGGCGTTAAGACAAGGAAAGCTCCATGTCCGATGACCGCATGCTCAGTAAACAGGAATTGGCACTCATCGATGCTGATGATTTTTCCTATATTTCTGACCGCAGCGCTGCGGTTTTACTGCGCTCACCTCGTGGGGGGCGGATGATTGTCTGGTCAATCATGGCATTTATGTTTGTATTTATGCTCTGGGCAGGGTTTGCTGAGCTGGATGAGGTGACTGTGGGAGAAGGTAAAGTGATCCCCTCTAGGCAGCTTCAGATTGTACAGAACCTGGAAGGGGGTATTATCTCTGAGGTACTGATCAAGGAGGGTGACATTGTCGATGAAGGGCAGACCTTGCTCCGTTTTGATGGCATCATCATGAACGCCTCACTACAGGAGAATCGTAGAAAAATTCAGGCATTGAAGTCAAAAAAAGCACGACTACAGGCTGAGGTTGGGGGTAAAACGCTGCGGTTTGATGAGACGCTGATTAAGGCCTTCCCGGAATTGATTCAGCAGGAGCGCGAGCTGTATGAGTCTCGTGAGAAGGAGCTTCAAGCACGTATTGCCGGAGTCGATAGCCAGAATAAACAGATTGGACAGGAGATTGATGGATTAAGATCCAAGTTGAATACATTGAAGAAAAGTATTGTTATTTCTAATAAAGAGTTGGAGATAACAAGGCCGCTATTTTTGGAGGGGGCAGTTTCGAAGGTCGAACTGCTGGGGCTTGAACGGGTCGTGAATGACATGCAGGGTGAGATCGAAATGGTGCAGTTAGAGATCCCCCGACTAGGAACACAACAAGAGGAGATGAGGACAAAACGAACTGAAGTGGAATTAACTTTTAGGAATCAGGCGCGGGAGGAGCTCAACCAAATTATTGGTGAGCTCTCTGCACTTGAAGAGGGGGCAATTGCCCTCAGGGATAAGGTGGATCGAACCGCCGTACTCTCCCCAGTGAGGGGCGTAGTCAAACGGGTGCTCGCAAGCGGCATCCGTTCTGTCGTTCAACCAGGTTCTGATCTGGTTGAAATTGTTCCGTTAGATGATGCGCTACTTGTAGAGGCGAAAATCCGTCCTGCAGATATCGCCTTTATCCATCCGGGACAGGAGGTCATGGTTAAATTTACAGCCTATGACTTCTCGATCTATGGCGGTGTTACCGCTAAATTGGAGCAGATCAGTGCAGATACCATCCTCGATGCCGTAGATGGTGAGAGTTACTATCTAGTCAAGGTGCGTACAGATAAAACGCACCTCGGTACCGTTAAACGTCCGCTAGAGATTATCCCTGGAATGGTCGCCTCAGTGGATATCTTGACTGGTAAAAAGACAGTGCTGGAGTACCTCATGAAGCCTGTTTTCAAGGCACGTCAACAAGCGCTTAGAGAGCGTTGATTTTAAAGATAATATAACCTTGCTGGGTGATTAATCTTTTGTTTTAAAATTACCGTTCTATAATGGAGTGGCATTAATAATAATGTTAACGGACTCTTAATCTTTACCCCTCTCTAGTCAATCCATTTTGGAGCAGTCGTACCATGGCAATCCCAACCCAGCCAACTAACCGTAATTCTGATCTGATGTCGTATGCAACCGTTTCGGCGGCTGCTGACACCAATGATATCTTTACGGTCCTCTCTTCTGAGTTGCTACTCAAGGGCGAGTATAGCCGGAGCGGAGATGATTTGGTTATTCGTGGGGCGATGGGAGAGGAGATTCGGGTTGAGGGCTACTTCTCAGGGGATGTGCCTCCCACGCTGCAGACTGCAGATGGTGCTGCAATTATCCCTGAGATCGTCGAAAAACTGCTGGTCAACACCGATTCTGTGCAGGTGGCCGGGCCAGCCGGTTCGATTGCGATTCCCGAAATGCTGGGTGATCCGATTGGTGCGGTTGATACCGTGGGTAAAGATGGCAACATCACCGCAAAGGGTTCTGATGGCGTAATCCGTATCCTCAAGGAGGGTGATCCCATCTACAAGGATGATGTCATCGAGACCGAAGGCAACTCAACCATTGGTCTGAAGATGCTGGACGATACCAGCTTCCAGATGGGTGCCAGTACCCGTGCCATTCTCGATGAATATAACTATAACGCTGCTACAGAGACAGGCCGCTTTGAGGCGACCATTCTGGAAGGAGTTTTCCGTTATGCCAGTGGACATTTGGGTGGCCTGGATAAGGGTACCCATACTGTTCTTAAAACCCCAACCGCACAGTTGGGTGTGCGTGGCTCCGAGTTGGAAGGGCAGGTTACAGCGGATGGAACAACAACCTTTGTCCATCGTGAAGGAATTCTCGATGTTTCGGATGCTTGGGGACGTGGCTCTGTAACCCTAGTGGAGCCGGGTACCGCATCTGCTGTCAGCTTCAGACCTGGGCCACCCGAGCCTATTTTTGAGGCACCGGAGGCAATTACCCAAATCTTCGAAGAGATGTTACCGCCAGTTCCCGATTTTGTAATAGAAGCCAATGAGGCAGAAGCAGCAGAAGAGGAGCCAGAGGAAGAGGCTACAGAAGAAGAGGTTTTAGAAGAGGAAGCGGCCACTGCAGAAGAAGAGGTAGGTGATGAGGTTGCTAACGCAGAAGAGGTCATTGAAGAGGTTCCACTGGAAGAGGAGTTATTAGAGGAAGGTCTGGTTGAAGAGGAGTTGTTGCAAGAGGTCGTTGAGGAGACAGCTATAGAAACTCTTCAGGAAGAGGTAAAACCAGAAGACCTTACAGCCGAAGAGCTGAACGCTTTAGATGCCTCAGCTGCTGGAGGAGAGGTTATTACAGATTCAGAATTTGTTTATGAACGATCTGAAGCATTGAACATTGAGGAAACAGTTGACGAACCTGAGGAAGCACAAACAGCAACAGAAGCTACAGTTCAGCAAGTTGATGATGTGGTGAGAACAGTGAATGAGGCGGTTATTGCTGCTGAGGTGAATGAAGTACCTGTCGCAGAGGCCGTAATTACTAATGTCGAGGAAGATGGCTCAATTACCGGGCAGCTCCAGGCAACAGGCAATGACCTATCCGAAAGTGCAGCATTAAGCTTCAGTGCAACTGCTGATGTTGATGGTTTGATAGTTAATAGCGATGGAACATACAGCTTTGATGCCTCCTCTTATGACAGTTTGAATGAAGGAGAGCAGCAGACCATTGAGGTCCCTGTAGTGGTTACCGATGAACAAGGGGCTGCAGACACCACGACACTGACCATTAATTTGACAGGCACTGAGGATGCACCGGTTATTGAAGGTGTCAACACAGCCGTTCTGGCCGAAAATATAGAGGCTCAGAGTGGTGAAGAGGTCAGTAGCGTCTCTGGACAGCTGACGGCTACAGATGCAGATGCAATAGATACCCCAACTTTTACCGTAGAGTCTCAGGCGGGAGCCTATGGTGAACTCTCAATTACAGCGGATGGTAACTGGACCTATACCCAAACAGACCTCAGCTTGGCTGAAGATGAGGTGGTCGTAGAGTCATTTATTGTAACGGCTAAAACCTTAGATGGAGAGCAAGTCACTGAAACTGTACAGGTTGAAGTGAGTGGTGGAAATACAGCGCCTGTTGCTGTGGCAGCTGAAGCAGTGGTGAGTGAAGGTGCCCTTTTTAAGGGTCAAATAGAAGCAACAGATGTTGATTTACCTGAAGGTGCTGAGCTGACTTTTTCAACAGATGCAACTGTAGAAGGTCTCACTTTAAATACAGATGGTTCCTATAGCTTTGATGCAGCAAGCTATGACAGCTTAGGTGCAGGTGAGACTCAAACCATTAAAGTACCTGTTACTGTTACAGATGACTGGAATGAAATAACAACCACCACCTTGACCATCAACCTGACCGGCAGCGAAGATGCGCCGGTGATAAGCGGCACCAGCAGTGGAGCGCTGGTAGAAGATACAGCGAGTGTGAGTGGACAGCTGAGCGTGAGCGATGCGGATGATGAAGACAGCCCTGCGTTTAACGAAGAGAGCCTGAGCGGTACCTACGGATCGCTGAGCATAGATGCAGACGGCAGCTGGACCTACACGCCAGACAGCAGCATAAATAGTCTGAATGCAGGAGAGAGTGCGAGCGAGAGCTTCACCGTGACAGCGGAAACGGCGGATGGAGAGATAGTGACCCAGCAGGTGACCGTGAACCTGACCGGCAGCGAAGATGCGCCGGTGATAAGCGGCACCAGCAGTGGAGCGCTGGTAGAAGATACAGCGAGTGTGAGTGGACAGCTGAGCGTGAGCGATGCGGATGATGAAGACAGCCCTGCGTTTAACGAAGAGAGCCTGAGCGGTACCTACGGATCGCTGAGCATAGATGCAGACGGCAGCTGGACCTACACGCCAGACAGCAGCATAAATAGTCTGAATGCAGGAGAGAGTGCGAGCGAGAGCTTCACCGTGACAGCGGAAACGGCGGATGGAGAGATAGTGACCCAGCAGGTGACCGTGAACCTGACCGGAACCAATGATATTCCTGTGTTAACTTCAGGGTCCGTAAGTGCAACTGAAGATCAACTGGAGAGTGGGATTTCAGCCACAGCGGGTGAAAGTAACTTGTTGAGTCAAGTGAGTGATGCGGATGATGGTGATACTACCTTTACGATTGGCCAAATCAATGGTTCAGCAGCTAATGTTGGGCAAGCAATAACCGTTACTCTGAGTTATCAGGATAAGTCTGGAAGTTCTCAAACTCAGGATGTCAGCTTAACTGTAAATGCAGATGGTAGTTATTCAGTCTCCGGCTTTGATCTGGATGCACTACCTGCAGGGAATAATGCGACTGCAATATTTACCTATACGGCAATGGATGATAGTGGAGCAGAATCATCAACTGAAACTGCAACCATTACAATTAGTGGAACTAATGATAGTCCAATAGCAGTAGATGATGGTCTGGCGTCACATGCGCAGGGCGAATTTACAGTTGCTTCATTTGCATCGGGGCAAGAGCAATCTGTGCCTGATGTTGCAGCCCTCAGTAATGGTGGTTATGTAGTTGCCTGGACTGAAGAGAGTGGTTCTTCCTATTCTGGTGCAGAAACCCAAGATCTGAACGATGATGGAGATGTTTCAGATTCTGGTGAAACTATATGGGCAACCCGCACCAATCATGACGTGTTTCTGCAGCGCTATGATGTGAATGGTAATGAGGATGGCGATGCAATTCGAATTAATGAATTGATCAGCAGCACCAGCCAGGATGGTGGTAGAAGTCAGCATGATGTAAATGTGGTTGGACTGGAAAACGGAAACTTTCTAGTTACTTGGCAGTCCGATGACCACTATATTAGCCAAGATAACTGGGATAATGGTTCGCGTTATATTCGTGGCAAGATCTTTGATGAGGATGGTAATACAGTCAAAGAGGAGTTCACCATTGCCCGTGCTGAATATGATCCAATTGTTGCACTGCCAGATGGTGGGTTTATTGTCTCTTGGTCAGCTTCAGCCCAACTGGATAATACAGATCAAGGTGATGTAGATAATCCACTCTACTCGGATACCCATGATGGTAGTGGTTTTGGGGTTGTTGTACAGCGTTTTGATGCTGCAGGAAATGAATTAGGTAGTGATCTGGTTGTGAATACCTTTACCCAAGGGGATCAAATCGATACAGATATTACATTCCTGGGAGACGGTACGGCATTAATGACCTGGCAATCTGAAAACCAGGATGGAAGTGGGTATGGTGTTTATGCACAGCGTCTTGAATTAACTTCTGATGGACTCTCCAAGGCTGGAAGTGAGATTGCGGTCAATCAGACAACTTCCAGTGACCAGACAGACCCTGAGGTAACAGCATTGAGTAATGGAAATGCAGTTATCACCTGGGAGTCTGCAGCAACGGGCCAGGGTGTTGTAGCACAGCTTGTACAGAGTGATGGCTCGCTTTCTGGTAGTGAGATAGAAATTGCATCTTCGGGTAGTAACCCAGTTGTTACTGCTCTGGGAGATGGGTTTGTGGTGCTTTGGCAGGATGATGGTGAGATCTATACCCGTACCTATGATGCTGTGGGTGCTCCTTCTAGTGTGGCCTCTGTTGTCAATACAGTGACTGCTGGAGAGCAGAGTGAGCCTGCAGTGGTCGTTATGGGAGATGGAGGCTATGTGGTTACCTATGAATCAGGTGATGGTATTACCGGTGTCCGATTTGATTCATCCGGTAATCCGTTTGTTCAATCCAGTAGTGGCTTCTCTACGGATGAAGATTCAGTACTGACTATTCAAGGTAGTACCCTGTTGTCCAATGATAGTGATGTGGATAGCAGCTCAATCACTATTCAGAGTGTTGATTCTACTGCAACGGATGAGAATGGTGTAGTGATCGGCACTGTTGAACTGAATGGGTCAGGCAATGTGGTCTTTACACCGAATAGCGAGCTTGATGCACTGCGTGCTGGCGAGACCAGTGATGTGACTTTAAATTACACCATCACAGATGGGTCAGCTACGGATAGTGCAACCATAACGGTACGTGTAATAGGTACCAATGATGGCCCTGTTCTGTCAGATCTGAGTGGTACATTAAGCTATACCGAAGGTGATGGTGCCATCGTAATTGATAATACAATCACATTGACAGATGTGGACGACACAAATATCGAGGGTGCTACGGTCCAGATTAGCGGTAATTATCAGTCATCAGAAGATCTACTCAGTTTTACTGATCAGAATGGGATTAGTGGAAGTTGGAATAGTAGTACGGGTGCATTGACCCTGAGTGGTACCGCAACCAAGGCGCAGTATGAGTCTGCACTGGAGAGTGTCAAATACAGTAATAGCAGCGAGAGTCCAGATACGGCTGACCGAACTGTTAATTGGACAGTAACGGATGGGCATACCACTTCATCAGCAGGTACCTCTACGATTTCGGTTTCTGATTCTAATGACATAGCGACAACCAGTGATATCTCTGCCTCTGGTCTTGAAGATGCAAGTTCTATTTCGGTGACCCTCAGTGGCAGTGATAGTGATGGAACGGTAGCAAGTTTTAATATCAGTAGCCTACCAGCCAATGGCACACTCTATAGTGATAGTGGGCTGAGCCAGAGTGTATCGAGTGGGGCTACGATTACAGCAAGTAATGAGTCGGCAACTCTTTACTTTGTGCCGGATCAGGATTGGAGTGGTCAGACTACATTCCAATATGCGGCAACGGATAATCTAGGTGGCACAGATACAACTCCGGCTACTGCAACCATTACAGTTTCTGCGGTTAATGATGTGGCGACTTTGAGTGATCTGGATGGAACACTCACTTATACAGAAGGTGATCTAGCTACAGCAATTGATCATTCAATCACGCTGGCCGATGTGGATGATACCCATATTGAGGGTGCCGCCATACAGATCAGCGGTAACTATCAAGCAGCAGAAGATCTGCTGAGCTTTTCCAGTCAGAATGGGATTAGTGGAAGCTGGAATAGTGGTACGGGTACACTGACTCTGAGTGGTACCGCAACCAAGGCGCAGTATGAGGTAGCGCTAGAGAGCGTGAAATATAGCAATAGCAGTGATGATCCAGATCTATCAAACCGCACAGTGAGTTGGACGGTAAATGATGGAGATAATAATTCTGCAACCGGCACATCAACTATTACTGTCTCTGCTGTGAATGATGCAGCAGAGTTGAGTGGACTAGGTGGTACATTGGCCTATACCGAGAATGATGGTGCGACAGTAATCGATAGCTCTATTACATTGACCGATGTGGACGATACTCATATTGATGGTGCTACGATCCAGATCAGTGGTAACTATCAGTCATCAGAAGATTTGCTCATCTTTAGTGATCAGAATGGGATTAGCGGAAGCTGGAATAGTAGTACGGGTACACTCACCTTGAGTGGTACTGCAACCAAAGCGCAGTATGAATCAGCGCTCGAGAGTGTGAAATACAGTAATAGTAGTGAAAACCCTGATACAGATAATCGCACTATTTCCTGGCTTGTAACCGATGGAGATCTGAACTCGAGTACGGGCACTTCTACGGTCTCTGTTGCTGCAGTCAATGATATTGCTACGACATCAGATGTTGCTACAAGCGGAAATGAAGATGCAACATCCATCGCAGTAACACTTTCAGGCAGTGATGTGGATGGTTCTATCGCAAGCTTTACGGTGAGTAGCTTGCCTTCTAACGGTACATTATATAGTGATAGTGCATTAACTCAGGTGGTCAGTTCAGGAGCTATTATTGGGGCTTCAAGTGGTGCAGCAACCCTCTACTTTGACCCAGATAGCAATTGGAGTGGAGGTACCAGCTTCCAATATGCTGCAACGGATGATAGTGGTGCTACCGATGCATCACCTGCAACTGCAACGATCACCGTTTCTGCAGTAGCTGATGTACCTACACTAGATGTGGTTGTTGGTAGTGGATCTTCATCATCCACCGCTGACTATGCCATTGTACTCAATGAATCGGGTAATAATGATGCACTACAGGTGAGTAATGGTGGCGCAATACTCGGGGGGGAGAGTGAACTTACCCTCTCGATTGATTTCTCAATGGATGCCAACGACTTTACCGATTATGTGCCACTGGTCTCATATGCGACCAGTTCAGATGATAATGAGTTCCGTATTGAACTGGACCCTGATAGTAATGATGAATTTCAGATCAAACTGACAAGTCATGGAGATAGCGAAAGTAGTGCTCAGCTTGACCGTAGCTTACTGTTTGACGGTGAAATGCATAATTTGCAGGTCAGTATTGGTCAGAATGGTGCGATCGAATATATTATTGATGGTGTTACGGTCTCTACTGATACATTTGATAACTCTTCGACTCCTACCATTTCTAGCGGTGGAACATTGCTCTTTGGGCATGAACAGGACTCTGTTGGTGGCGGTTTTGATTCTGAAGAGTACTTCGATGGAAAAATTGGTGATATCAAGATTTATGATACAGGGACTGTAACCGGGGGTACCACACCAGTCGCTCACTGGGATATGAATGCGCTCAATAATGGTGTGATCTCTGACCAGATTGGAAGTAACGACCTCAATGTTATCTCTATTTCAGGTTCTGATTTCACGACAGGGAGTACGCCATATCTTGATGCTGTGGGCAGTGTGGAGGGGTCTGGTACCGATACCGTCTATCCATTAACCATTACCACAGCACTGGTGGATATTGATGGTAGTGAGAGTCTCACTATTGTTGTTTCCGGTCTGCCAACGGGGGTTGCATTAAGTGCTGGTACAGACAACGGCAACGGTAGCTATACAGTTACAAGTAGTGACCTGAGTGGACTGACAATGACAGTTCCTGACACGGTTTCAGCTGATTTTGATCTGACTGTGACTGCAACGGCCACAGAAAGTTCAAACAGTGATACAGCAGTTGCGTCAGAAACAGTCACTGTAGATATTACGAATATTGTTGCAACGACAGATGATGTTTCTTCAACCGGAAATGAGGATGCCACCTATGTTGCCATTACGCTCTCAGGAAGTGATTCAGATGGTTCTGTAGCAAGCTTTACAGTCAGTAGCTTGCCATCGAATGGAACGCTTTACAGTGACAGCGCATTGACTCAGGCAGTGACCTCGGGTGCAGTCATTGCAGCTGCTGGTTCTGCAGCGACTCTCTATTTTGACCCGGACAGTAACTGGAGTGGAGCAACAAGTTTCCAATATGCTGCGACAGATGATAGTGGGGCAACGGATGCCACACCAGCGACTGCTTCAATTACGATTACTGCTGTTGCTGATGCCCCGGTGGTCTCGATGACAATTGGTGGAGAGACCGTTAATACACCATCAGGTAACTCTCCTAATACCCCAACTACAGCAAGTGGTCCTGATTTAAGTGGTGCAACGGATTATGGGGATGGCCAAAGTGGTTGGGACCGGGTTCAGACCAGTAATAATGATGATGTTGTTATTGCGGGTAATGATTGGGATGAGATCAAACTGAAAAATGGTGATGATCAATTGTCGGCAGGAGATGCAGATTCAAACTGGAGTGAAATCAATGCGGGTGAGGGTGACGATGTTCTCTCTGTTGGCGATGATTGGAGCAAGATTGACCTCAAAGATGGAGATGATCAATTAACAGTTGGAGATGGTGATAGTGGCTGGGCTGAGATTAAGGCTGGTGATGGTGATGATGTTGTCACTGCTGGGGATGATTGGGATTACATCAATATGGGGAGTGGTGCTAACCAGTTGACTGCAGGAGATGGTGACACTGGCTGGGCTGAAGTCAAAGGTGGGGATGATGTTGATGTAATCTCATTGGGTAATGATTGGGATTATATTGACCTCAAGGAGGGTTCAGATCATCTGCTTGTCGGTGATGGTGATGCAGGTTGGGCAGAGATCAAAGCAGGTGGGGGTGATGACCGCCTACAAGTTGGTTCGGGTTGGGATGAAATCAATGGTGAGGGAGGAACGGATACCTTGATTATGGAAGGTTCCAGTTCGGACTACTCGGTTGGCTCTGATGGTGACTGGACGACCTATACCAAAGACGGTCATACCACCAGTGTCAAGAATGTTGAGGTGATTCAATTTGAAGATGATTTGGTTACAACCTATGAATATCCTGTAACAGTAACCGCTACCTTGAGTGATACAGATGGTAGTGAATCATTGTCTGATATGGTTATTAGTGGTCTCCCTTCTGGAACGGTCTCGTTGAAGGATGGTAATGGTGATGCCCTCACTGCAAATGGTGATGGTAGTTATACGGTCTCTGTCAATTCGGGTGAGGCGGCAACATTTACACTGGTCTCTAACCATTCGCTTTCCAGTAGTGAAAAGAGCTCAATCTCCTCAACGGTGACAGCAACGGAGGCTTCCAATGGTGACACTGAAGACTCTGTACAGAGTGCAACGATTGTGGATGGCATTATTGAAGGGCTAGAGTATACAACCTCTTCTGGTGTTAGCGGCCTTACCGATGAAAATGGCTCTTTCCTCTATCGCAGTGGTGATGTTGTCACCTTCTCGATTGGTGATGTGGTTGTCGGCACGGTAGATACAGCTCAGATGGGTGATGACTTGGTCTTCCTGCAAGACCTGGCCGGTGTGCTACGTACCAATATGAATGATGAGTATGTAGAGAATATGGCGGTATTCTTACAGTCTCTGGATGAGAATGGTGATGCCTACGATGGTATTCGCATTACTGAAGAGATGCGTGCAGCCTTTACTGATGGTGATACCAGTAATGATATTCACCTTGCAGATGCCACAGAGGAAATTACTGAACAGTTAATTGGGCAGGTTGGTGAAGAGGTGATCTCTGAAGAGGCCGCAATGGTACATGTTCAGGATATGCTTGAGGAGTATGCGGGATTGGATGAGTCCGCTTTTGAACAGCGAGTCTCAGAAGAGTCTGATATTTTGGGTGCTCTATCTGATGAAGAGATTCTTGCAGGGGATGGCTACTCCGATGAAGCAGAGTTGGTTATTGATCAGAATGAGACACTCTTTGCTGATGGTGATAGCAGTGAAATTCTTCTGGGTGACTTCGGAGATGAACCTCTGTTTGAGGGTGAAGAGTCCTCCGCGAGTCTCGAAGAGGAATCTTTTGCAGATCTGTTTGAGGATGAGTCTGAAGAAGATATTCTCTATGGTGAGTTTGCAGACGATGAGGCACTATTCGCTTCTGAGAGTGAGAGCTTTGAGGGTGGACTATTGGATGAAACCGATCAGTCACTGGATATTGGAGACCTGTTACCTGATGAGGTTGCTGATGATGAGATTACTCAATACCTGAATGAAGTCGTCGAAGCAGATGATGCCACTGAGACTGAAGTGGTGGTTGCTGAAGAGGGTGAAGAGGATGCACCTGTCACAGACTATTCAGACTACTCTCCATTGAGTGATTCATTGAGTGATCTTGGCTCTATCAACCCTATAGATGTTGACGTGATCAAATAAGGGTACACATCATAACGGTACAGAGGGCTGGTGAAAGAGAGCGAGAGTCGATAGAGCTACTGTATAGAGTAGCTCTAGAGAGCGCTCATGGAAATCTACAGCCAGAGGTATTTATTCTTTACTGTCGAGAAAAATTTGACGTCCCAGGCTGACACAGCCGAGTGGAATTACAAACAGAGTCAGAATGGTTGAGACAAAAACTCCAAAGAGTAGAGAGATGGCCATACCCTGAAAGATGGGATCGGTGATGATCACTGAAGCACCCAAAACCAGAGCCAGAGCCGTGATCAAGATAGGGCGTGTACGCGCCTTAACGGCCATAATAACCGCCTCAACCAGCTCTTCTCCCTGGTGGACCTGATGGATGGTGAAATCAACCAGAAGAATGGAGTTGCGTACAATGATACCGGCCAGTGCAATCCAGCCAATCATTGAGGTTGCCGTAAAGTCCGCAGTAAGTAGCCAGTGTCCGGGAATGATTCCCAGTAGTGTCAGTGGAATTGGAGCCATAATCACAGCAGGAATCAGAAAGTTACCAAACTGCCAGACCACCAGCATATAGATGGCGATCAAAGCCACAATAAAGGCAGTCCCCAAGTCTCTAAAGGTTTCAAAGGTGACGGTCCACTCACCACTCCACTCAAAGCCGCTGATGCGATCACTCTCAGGCGCACCCATGTAGGTGGCCTGCAATGAAAGCCCGTCTGGAGTGGTATAATCCTTCAGTCGTTTCTCAATATCCAGCATGGCATAGATCGGGGCAGCATATTGGCCTGTGGTATCGCCTACGACAAACTCAACCGCCCGAAGGTCTTTGTGGAAGATCATCTGCTCTCGTGGCACCTCTTCAAAATGGCCCAATTCTGAAAGAGGGATGGTGCGCCCATCCGGGGTTGCAACAGGTAGGTTGCTGAGTTGGCGGAGCAGGGAGCGTTTGTTGAGTGGGATCAACAGGGTGATCCAGGTTGGCTCCTGTACCCCCGGCTGTTTCAGATCGATTACCTTAAACTCGCCCATTGCCATCGCCAGGTGTTGATTGATGGTATCGACAGAAATTCCCTGTCGGGCGGCCTTGTGGATGTCCACCTGGAAATTCCAGGTTGTCGCAGGAGAACGCATATAGTTATCGACATCGGTGACCAGTGGAGAACTTTTGAAAATTTGAGTCATCTTGGAGGCAACTGCACGACGGGTTTCTGCATCAGGGCCATGGATCTCTGCCACGACTGTCTGCAAAACCGGTGGACCGGGCGGCATCTCCACAACAGTTAAGGTGGTGCCGCTAGTGGATGCAAATGGTGCAAGTTGTTTACGAATCGCGGTGGCGATCTCATGGCTACTACGCTCGCGGTCTCGCTTATCGAGCAACTGAATGGCGATATCTGCCTGCCAGGGGAATTGGCGCATATAGTAGTGCCGAACCAGGCCATTGAAATCGAACGGTTGTGAGTTTCCGATATAGCTCTGTAACGATAGAATTTCCGGAATTGACTGCAGCTCTGCTGCCAGTGATCGAGTCAGGTTTGCGGTCTCTGGAAGGGCTGTTCCATCGGGCATGTCGACCATCACACTGAGGGTTGGTTTATTGTCAAAGGGGAGCATCTTTACAGTGACACTCTTGTTGTAAAACATCCACATTGAGAGCGCAAAGCTGACAATCAGGAACAGGAGAAACCCCCAACTCATCAATCGATTGGTCATCAGTATACAGAGAACACGGTGGAAGAAGCTATCCAGGCCTGCATCCATCCTCTTCTCCCGTTCCTCCATCTTTTTCAGTCGCTCCATCGGTGGGCGCATACGCACCGAGAGCCAGGGGACAAAAATCAGGGCAGAAAAGAGAGAGAGCAGCATTGCCACTGAACCCAATACCGGGATGGGTTCCATATAGGGCCCCATCATTCCACGTACAAAGCCCATGGGTACCAGTGCGGCAACCACCGTATACGTTGCCAAAATTGTTGGATTACCCACTTCACGTACCGCGTCGACGGCAACAATCGTTGACATTTTCCCTGCACGTAACCAGCGACGATAGATATTTTCAACCACCACGATGGCATCATCCACCAGAATGCCGATGGCAAAAATCAGTGCGAAGAGACTGACACGGTCGATGGTATAACCGAGGATCATTGCAATAAATACGGTAGTGACCAGGATGACCGGAATGGTCAGTAGTACTACGATTGAAGGGGTCAAACCCAGGCTGAGCCAGACCAGAAGTGTTACCGCTGCAGTGGCAATGAGCAACTTGAAGAGTAGTCCATTGACCTTGTCGTTTGCTGTTTTTCCATAGTCACGACTGACCGTTATGTTTATGTTTTCAGGTATTTTATAGCCCTTTAGAGTCTCCAGCTCCTTCAGAATACGGTCCACCACAGCAACTCCGTTGGTGTTGACCTGTTTCGCCAGTGCAATGGTCACTGCTGCAGCATCACGTACCGATCTCTTGGTTGGATCGGGGTATGCCGGACCATTGGAGTAGAGCACCATCGATTGTGTCTCTTGAGGCCCCTCAACAACACGTGCTACATCTTTTAGAAAGAGTGGTGCTCCACGATGTTGCCCCACCACCAGATTCTCCACATCTTTACGGCTCTGTAGAAAACCTCCTGACTTTACGAAGTGGTGGCGACCTGAAAGCTCGATTGAGCCAACCGTCATACTGGTGTTGAACCCTTTGAGAGTCATGGCAATCTGCCCCATGCTGATCCCAAACCCTTCCAGGCGGGTCGGGTCCACTTCGACACGAATCTGTCGTTGACGGCCACCCACTACAAAACCGGTTCCTGTCATGGGTAGTTGTTTGAAATGTTGTAGCAGATCAACTGCAAGTGTACGTAACACCTCATCATCCACCTCTTCAGACCAGAGGGTGAGATTGAGCACAGGGACATCATCCACCTCTTTGGGTTTAACGGTAGGTGGTTTGGCACCCGGAGCCAACAGGTCCAGGTTAGAGGCAATTTTGCTGTGGACCTGAACCAGAGAGGGACCCATCGGTTCACCCACCTCAAATTCCAGCGTAATCAACCCCATCTCATAATCACTCATCGAGTAGACATGTTTAAGGTTGGGGATCTCGCTGAGTACCCGCTCAAAAGGGTTGATCGTAAGTGATGAAATCTCTTCAGGGGTGGCTCCAGAGTGTTGAAAGATAATGTCGATCATCGGAACAGATATTTGCGGGTCCTCTTGTCGAGGGGTATTGAAGAGCCCATAGATGCCAATTGCCAGCATCAGAAAGAAGAAGAGCGGGGAGAGAGGGGAGTGGATAAAGGCGTTGGCAATCTGTCCAGCCATCCCCAGATGTTTTTCATCTAACTCATTGAGTTCATCATTAAAGTGAGACTCATCGGCCTGTTTGTGGTGGATGCGACGACTACAGGCGAGTTTGGCCTGCTGGTGTGAAAAGTTGAAGAAGCTTTTTTTGGGAAATTTCATTAGATCGCCTTTTCAAACAGAGCTTAATCAAAATGATTAATGATCAAAGGTAACATTGATTGCTGTAATGGTCGAGTACCTGTGGCTCTGATTATTAAAGTTGTTGAGCTGCAGCAATGGCTGACTGCCCGATGGCGATACCCTGATCATTGGTTGGGGTTTTGGATTGGATAAGCACGGTATAGCCCATTTCGGTCAAATACTGTTTACATCCCTCCAGAAGTAACCGGTTCTGGAAAACACCACCGACCAGTGCAACTGTAGAGAAAGAGTGGTTCTTAGCGAGTTGAGTGGTGGTTTCACAAAGTGCTGAGATTAAGCCGTGGTGAAAACGGGCAGCAATAGTAGCTGGTGCGATCTGTCGCTGTAGATCCTCCAGTATAGCCTGCCAGAGTGGCCGCCAATCAATGGTTAGCAGGTCGTTTTGAAAAGAGTGTTGGTGAGGGTAGGCGGAATCCGTTTGTGTATCAAATTGTGAGCCTGCAAAAGATTCAAGTAAAATGGCAGATTCGGCCTCAAAATTATTGATTTCTCTGTTTAATCCTATAGATGCAGTAACAGCATCGATCACTCTTCCACAAGAGGAGCTTAGGGGGGAGTTGATCTGTTGATCGATCATCTGGCGAATGGTCTTGAGTGGTTTTTGCTGCAGATAGTGGATCAGTTCTAACCCGGAATAGTCGTTGGAGAGCTGCCCCCAGTCGAAAAAATGGAGCAGGTGTGCCAGGCTGTTTCGCCACGGTTCCCGGTTGGCGCGGTCTCCTCCAGGCAGTGCCACCGAGGTAAAAGATGCAATGCGTCGGTAGTCCTGATACCCCGTGAGCAGAAACTCACCCCCCCAAATCTCGCCTGAGTCACCATAACCGAGTCCATCCAGTGTGATACCAAGTACTGGGGGATGGTCCAGTGAAATATTATTTTCGACCATACAGCTGGCAACATGTGCATGGTGATGCTGTACCTCAATCAGCGGAAGTTGTTGCTCACTGGCCCACGCGCGTCCCAGCCGGGAAGAGCTGTAGTCTGGGTGGCGGTCCACCACAATGGCTTGTGGGGAGTGGCTGAATAACTGTTGGTAGAGCTGGAGGGTATGTTGGTATTCGTTAATTGCCGCGCTATTCTCAAGGTCCCCGATATATTGTGAGAGAGTGATGCCTTGATTGCGCAGTAGTGCAAAACTGTTTTTGAGTGCCCCCCCCATTGCCAGCAGTGGCGGGCTGTTTTCAAAACCATCAGGAAGCGGTATCGATTCTGGTGCCATTCCTCTTGCATAACGCAGGGTTCGGCTGCCGCTGTTCGAGAGCAGAACAACGGAGTCGTCGACTCGATTAATAATCTCCCGGTCATGCATCAACCAGAAGTCGGCGATCCCGGCAAGTTGCTGTCGGGCCGAATGGTTGGTGATGCATTGTGGCTCGGAACTTTGGTTTCCTGAGGTGAGGACAATCGGGTGGTCGAGCTGATCCAGTAATAGGTGGTGGAGTGGTGTGTAGGGAAGCATAAACCCGACCGTCTGCTGCAACGGTGCGAGTGAGGGTGCGAGTGAGGGTGTGTGTGAAGGTGTCAGAGGTTCTCCATCCACTCGTTGATCGAGAATGACAATGGGGGCGCTGCGGCTCTCCAGCAGTTTGCGCGCAGATTCCGGTATCTCAGCAAAGTGTTCAATCGCGCCACAATGCTTTGCCATCACCGCAAAGGCCTTGTTGACCCTTTTTTTTCGCACTCGCAACAGTGCAACTGCTTGCTCATTGGTGGCATCACAGGCGAGGTGAAAACCGCCCAGCCCTTTGATTGCCACAACCTCTCCTGCACGGATTTTCTCTGCAGCCAGCAGGACCGGGTCGCCGTCCAGTGTCACTCCTGATCGCTCCTCAAGCCAGAGTCGGGGGCCACACTCTGCACAGCAGTTGGGTTGTGCATGAAAGCGACGGTCTGCAGGGTCTTCATACTCTGTCTTACAGGCCTTACAGAGGGTGAATTTTGACATTGAGGTATTTGCACGGTCATAGGGAATCGCCTGAATGATCGAGAGACGGGGACCACAGTGGGTACAGTTGGTAAAAGGGTAACGGTAGCGGCGATTGGTAGGGTCAAAGATATCTTCGGTGCAGGCAGGGCAGGTTGCAGCATCGGCAGCAACACGGGTTGTGACTAACCCTCCATGACTCTCTACAATGGTAAAAAGGTCCGGCTGAACCCCAGAGAGCGGGGTCGTTGTGATCTGTTCAATAATGGCCAGTGGAGGTGGCTCTTGTTGTAATTGATGTAAAAATTGGTCAATCTGCTGCGCTGTTCCCCAGAGCTCAATCGTTACCCCGGAAGAGTGGTTCCAGACAGACCCGGTGAGTCTGTTTTGTTTAGCTAAATTCCAGACCGTGGGACGAAAGCCTACCCCCTGCACAACACCGGATACGGAAATAGAGCGGCCGATATTTATAGGAGAGGTCTGTTTCAAGATTGAGCGGTTCTCTGTGGTCTACGGTGAAATGCAATGGTGGTGGGCGTTCTCGATTTTGCAACCTTATGAACGAAATTGTAGCGTGCAATATGGTAGCTGGGGTCAAAACCATAGAAGTTCAGTCGCATCTTTTCCAGCTCTGCCTCACGATAACGGGCGAGCGGTCTTATCTGCTCGTCTGTTCGGCGTTGTTGGCGCTTCTGTTTCAGTTGCTGGTCAAAATCGGGTTGATGGATCAGTTTATCCACCTCACTTTTGCAGGTATTCAAGAAAGAGTCATGCGGGCAGTCAAACTGTTGATCAACCAGTCCCAAGCGGTGTGCTTCCTCAGTTCCCATCGGCAGGCGTGCCTGAGAGATCTGCTGGGCATGCTCGATACCGGCATGTTTGGGGAGTAGATAACTCCAATACTCAGAACCATAAAGGTTTCCCATATCCTTGTAGTGAGGGTTGAGGATGACCCCTTTTCTGGCCCAGATGAGATCGGCTGTACGGGCGAGAAAGAGCCCTCCAGCAGCGGCATTGCCCTGCACTGCACTGATGATTAGATGGTGATCACTCTGGAGAATCTCCAGGGCCAGATCATCCATCGCATTGATATTCTCCCAGGAGGCATCTGCAGGACTCTGGGCGGCCTCAATTTGGTTGAGACACATCCCGTTAGACCAATAGTTTTCACCGCCCAGAAGCAAGATGGCGCGGGTTGATCGCTGTTTGGCTTGTTGCAGGGTCTGTTGTAGTTGCTGGCAACGGGCAGTGCTCATGGCACCATTATAGAAATTGAAGTGGATCAGGCCGACACTGTTCTCCTCTTCATAGACAATCTCTCGGTAACCACTCTGCATTGCGGGTGAATAGTGGACCTCTTCAAGGGACGGGTGTTTGTTCAGCTCATCGGCAAGTAGTTGAGTAGCAGGTAGCTTAAAAGGGTGGGTGCTCTGCCGGTCTCTCAAATGACCGATCCACACACCTTTACCATCTGCTGTGGCACGACAGAGCGCCGGACCAGAACGGGCGATAATCTCACCGGGAGAGCCACTGAGTTGCTTTTCCGGTTGCGCATCATAGAGGTAGAGCGAATGCCCAAAGAGAGAATCCAGCAGACCGGGAGAGCCGTCTGCACTGTTAATCTTGCGCAGGACGCTCTCTTGGCTATCCTGTTGCCAATCAATTTTACGATCCTGCTGGCTCATCAACAATTGCTCTCCCCATCGTTCTGCATCTGGAAGAGCGTTCTGAGGATGAGGTGAAATAGAGCCGGTTTCAAATTGACGGACTACATTCAGGGTTATTCTTGAGGCTGCATCAGTCACCTCTTGGTGGTAGAGCACTCCCTTGGTTGTGTTGCGCATCGGAAAGGTTTCAAACCCCCAGATATCACCGCCATCCAGTGTTGCATTAGCCTCAAGCAGTGTGACGCCCCATAATTTTTCCTGCTTGAGCAGTGCCCAATCCAGTGCTGAGGGCCCACGGTCACCTGGAGGGCCGGGGTGAAGGATGAGGCAGGGGAGTTGTCTCCAGATCGTCTCTGGAATTCTGCGCTTGAGGAATGGGGCGATTAGCAGGTCGGGCTGGAACAGCGTAACTGCCTCGGCAGTGATCTCATCATGAATATCCAGTTCAACGGAGACCTGATAGCCAGCCTCACGCAGGTCGACAAAGAGCCGTTGCGTCAGCCCATTAAAGCTGTGTGCCAGAAGCAGGATTTTCAATCAGGATTCCTTAACATATTCTTGGCAATTGCTCTCCGACTAACCAATCGATCACCCGGTTTCCACCAAAGCTGGTCTCTAGCTGTACAAATCCCATCTTGTCCTCAATGACCTCTCCAATAATGGCCGCATCCTTTCCATTAGGGTGCTGTTGCATAGTGGCCAGTAGTTTGTCGGCATGTTCAGCCGCAGCGATACAGATCAATTTTCCCTCATTGGCGACATAGAGAGGGTCTAATCCTAGCAGTTCACAGGCGGCATTGACGGCTGGCTGAATCGGCAGCTTCTTTTCAATAATGCGCATGCCAACATCGGACTGTTTGGCCAGTTCGTTGAGTGTGGTTGCAAGGCCACCACGGGTTGGGTCACGTAGACAGTGGATATCAGGTACGGCGGCGACCAGGTCGGCAATCAGGCCATGCAGTGCGGCAGAGTCAGACTCAATGGTGGTCTCAAACTCAAGGTTTTCCCGGCTGGAGAGGATAGCAACCCCGTGATCTCCTAAAGTGCCGCTGACCAGTATCTTATCTCCCGGTTGTGCGCGATCTCCAGCAATGTTGACCCCTTCAGGAACAATACCGACCGCAGTGGTTGTAATAAAGATACCATCCCCACTACCTCGCTCCACCACCTTGGTATCTCCAGTTACCACAGGGACCCCCGCTTTGGCAGAGGCTCTTCCCATTGATTGAATAATCTGTTCCAGCTCAGAGAGAGGAAACCCCTCTTCCAGAATAAAACCGGCAGCCAGGTAGAGTGGTTTGGCACCCGACATGGCAACATCATTGAGTGTGCCGTGGACCGACAGTGAACCGATGTCACCACCGGGGAAAAAGAGTGGAGAGATTACATGCCCATCGGTACTGATCGACATACGTCCGGCTGGAATCGAAAAAGTAGCCTGATCATTTGCCTGTCGTAATAGGTCGTTGTCAAAGTAGTGGACAAAAAGCTCATCAATCAGTTGAGCCATGGCCCGGCCACCACTGCCGTGGGTCATATCAACAGTGCCGTTTTTCAGATCCAATTTAGAGCTGTAGTGTTTAGGGTGAGAAGTCATATCGATTGTCGTGTGTTTGTTAAATCAGTTTGAAAGAGAGTAATTACTATGTGGTTTCTAATATGTATTTGGGATACATGGAATTGTCTTGGCAAGGTCTTTATGGTTGAATTGTACTATGTTGTCAAAAATGAAACTGATTCCACGAACACTCATTATCGTAGGTGGCTCAATTCTGCTTCTGACAGCTATCGCCGCATTCCTGCTTGAAAAAGAGATGCGTAGCGAACTCAAATTAGAGATCGAGTATCAGATGGTGGCAACACTCTCGTTTATCCGTAGTCAATTGCAAGAACGTGTCGATGAAAATCGCCATATTGTTGATTTTGCATCACGAGACCCCAGGGTGGCTAAATTGTTGCAGGATCAGGTTTTGCTGACAGATGGACAGGCTGTTTTGGATGATCTGGTAAACGTCTATCCACAGCTTTTATCGGCCTTTCTGGTTGATCGTAATGGAAATGTGGTTGTGATCTGCAATCAGGGTCATGGAGAGGATGATTCGAAGCATAAGGAGATGATTGGTAGCAATGTAAATAACCACCCGTTGTATAAAACGTTAGAGTCTGTGGCTCTGAATAAATCCTATTTTAATGTACAAGTTCAAAAGGCTATTCCTGATCAGATGTCAGGTGTTGCAGCGGTTCGAGTTTCACCGCCTGATTTTGACCCCTGGATTGACTTATTGGGGGAGAGCAAAGAGGAGAAAAAACGTCGTATGCGCTGGTTTGTGGCTCCTGTTAAAGTAGAGGGGGAGCTGCTCGGAGAATTGGTCGTTGTTGAACGCTGGCAGCAGGTGACAGATCGGGTGTTGGAAAGTATTGCCCATAATCTTCCTCAGGATAGTGGGTTGGATGAAATAGAATACCTGGATGCAGATCAGGGGCAGGTGATCTCTGCCTGGCCACCTTATGAGGCGGGTAAGGGGAGTGATCATGAGCACGAAGATACCATTGAATGGCGTCTTTCACTTTGGGGGGATGAACCCGCAGTACGGTATCTCTCTTCACAAGAGGATTCTCATCACGTTACTCAAAAACCTCAGTCATTTACTCAAGGCCATTTAATTCATATTGTCTATGAGGAAGAGGTGGCATTAGCACCATTGGAGGATCTACAGAGGCTGCTCTATATCAGCCTCTTTCTCTTTGCACTATTCCTGTTAGCTATTATCAGCTGGGAGATGCGAAGTATTGTGTTGAACAGAATCTCTCTGCTCTATCGCGGTGCGCAGGCATTAACACGTGGTGACTTGAGTTATCGACTTGAAGACCAGAGTGGTGATGAGTTAGGCATGCTCTCTAAAAGTTTTAACCAGATGACCAAGACCATTGAGAAGGTTCAGCAGGATTTGATGCGTGAGAAAGCACAGAGCGTCTCTATTTTAGAGTCGATGCAGGAGGGGGTATTGGTTCTGGATCGCAGTGGTGTGATTCAGATGGTCAACCCGATGTTGGAGAATTTGACTGGAGAGCGCCGAGAAAAACTGGTTGGGAAACCATTTAATCAGCTGTTCGCCAAAGAAGAGGTACTACGAGATCGGACGGATAGTTTGAACTATATCGTTCAGGAACGTCTGCAAGAGCTGGTTGGTACTCAGCAGATTTTACTGCATGAATTTTGCATAGAGGCAGCTGTTGGTACATTAATTATTGATCAATCCGGGGTTGTTGAGAGCGTCAATGGGGCATTAGAGCTATTGTCAGAGTGGTCTGCTGAGCAGTTGGTTGGAGGAAATCTGTCTCCCTTGTTGCCTCTTGAGATGGGTGGGAATCACGATGCAATGATGCAGGCAGTTATTGAAAGGGGAAAACCGAGAGGGATGAAGCAGGGGGATAGAATCTCACTCAAAACCCAGAGTGGAGACCTGCTCTCTGTTGAAATCGGACTGTTCCCATTAACGGTTGAGGGTGAGACCAAAGTACTGGCTGTGGTCCATGATCCATCTGATACACAACTTTGGGATATATTTGCCACCACCCCGTTTGGACGACTTTTTCTGGATGAAGGAATGCTCTATGTGCAACGTAGATTAATACAGCAGAAAGGGGAGACGATGCCAGTTCAGATCAGTGGTGCAATGCTACGCCAGCAGCAAGAGCAGGGTAGTGAGATTGTAGGATCTGTATTGGTATTGCATGATGTTCGAGACCGAATTTGGGCAGAAAAACAGGAGCAACTTGCCGATTTTCAGAGTGGTGTGGCTGAGATGAGCGGGTCTGTGCTCCATAATATTGGTAATGTGATTACCGGGATGAGTGGGAATGTAATCCGTACACGTCGCAAAATTAAACAGTTGGAAAAACTGCAAAAAATGCAGCAGAAGTCTGCAGAGCAGATACGCACAGCACTGCAGTCTGAAGGAGATTCAGCCGCGTTAACCGGGGAGCTGGAGAAATCTGCCCAGGTGATGGAGGCAATGGCCAAGTTTGTAGGTCAAATGAGCCATTCATTTGATGAGTCAGGTGATCTCGACAAGATTGAGACCGGGATTGTACATGTTGGGGATATTATTGCACTGCACCGCAATGCGGCTCGTCCGGTGATTCAGTCGACCGAGTTTGAGTTGGTTACGATGGTTAATGAAACCTATAGTTTGATTGAGGATCGCTTCGAGAAAGCGGAAGTTCAGTTTGAGACTGAACTGGACCCAGTGGTTAACTTACTCTTCCTGCCTCGAAACCCATTGATGCAGCTACTGCTTAACTTTTTGAAAAATGCACTTGAAGCAATTAGTGAAGAGAGAAGTGGCAAAGAGACCTTCGAAGGGCGTGTCTTATTGCGGGTAGTTCCTGTCGGTGATGCCCATTTTGAGATGATGATCGCAGATAATGGCTGTGGACATGATCCAGAAGCGGCACATAAACTGTTTCGTGTGGGTTATACCACCAAAGAGGCGGGCAGTGGTTTTGGTCTCAATTCGGCGGCAAAATTGGTACGCAGCTTGGGTGGTACGGTTACTGCTGAGAGTGAAGGGGCCCATCAAGGGATGAGGATGATTGTCACTCTTCCTCTGCTGGTTAAAGAGGATGCTGAAGAGGTTAGTACTCGAACAACATAGGTTTGATAGGTACCCATCAAAACAATATTCTCGGACAAGCACCTAGAGGTGAGAGATCACTCTAAATCGCTCTCCGGGGAGACATTGCGGAACCGACCATAACTCCAGTAGGCGGCGCAGGCTCCTTCAGAAGAGACCATACAGGAACCCATCGGGTTTTCTGGGGTACAGACAGTACCAAACAGTTTGCAGTCACGAGGGCGTTTTGCACCACGTAAAATAGCCGGGCATTCACACCCTTTGATCTCTTTGGATTCAATCTCCGGGATGTTGAAACGCTGTTCCGTATCAAATTCATTAAAAGGCTGTTTGATCCGTAATGCACTATAGGGAACCTGCCCCAAGCCACGCCACTCAAACAGAGGGCGCAGTTCAAACAGTTCGGCCACCAGTGCCTGAGCCTTCAGGTTGCCATCACGGCTGACTACACGGTGGTACTCGTTTTCCACCTCATAACGTCCCTCATTGAGCTGTTGTATTAACATCAGCGTAGACTGCATCACATCGAGCGGTTCAAAACCGGCAATCACAACAGGGCGTTGAAACTCCTCAGCAAAGAACTCATAGGGGCGGCTGCCAATAATTGCGCTGACATGAGAGGGGCCAAAGAAGCCATCAATAGAGACCGTGCCGATCTCACGAACCTCTGGAGATTCCAGAATATTTTGAATGGCTGCGGGGGTGAGGACATGGTTACAGAATACGCTGAAGTTTGATAACCCTTCCGTTGCGGCCTGTTTGATGGCCACGGCAGTGGGCGGCGTAGTGGTCTCAAAACCGATGGCAAAGAAGACCACTTCACGCTCTGGGTTTTCCCTTGCAATTTTTAGAGCATCTTGTGTCGAGTAGACCATACGCACATCGGAACCTTGTGCCTTTGCTTTGAGTAGACTCTTTTTGTGGCTGGCAGGTACCCGCAATAGATCACCATAGCTACAGAGAATCACATCCTCCTGCTCCAGTAAATAGAGCGCCTGATCAATACGTGCTGTTGGGAGTACACAGACCGGACAGCCGGGGCCATGAACAAAGTGGACATTCTTTGGCAACAGATCGGGCACGCCATAGCGGAAGATAGCGTGGGTATGGCCTCCACAAAACTCCATCAGATTATATTGACGATTCGGATCAGTTGCATGCCGGATTTTTCTGGCAAGCTTCTGCGCCAGCTCCCCGGAGCGGAACTCATCAATGTATCTCATTTCAGAGGTTCCATTGTTTCGAGCCCCTTCATCTCTGCGAACAGCGCCAGTGTCTTTTCAGCTTCAACGGTATCTACTTTGCTGAGGGCATAACCGACATGCAACAGAACATAATCTCCTACAGCAATCTCCTCAACCAGTGCCAGTGAGATCTCTTTTTGGATACCATCAATTGAGACTGTTGCACCCTGTTGATCGGCAGAGACGGTGATGATTTGAGTCGGGATAGCGAGGCACATCAGCATTCGGTTCCAGTTGGGTTGAGGGTTAAATCATAACCAACACAGGGGTCAATTGCATGGATGATCAGAGAGGCTTGCTGCTTTACTGTTGCAGTGTCTGGCTCCAGTTGCTGCAATGCTTGTGTAACTACCCCTTGGGGGTGAAAATTCCATTCAGTTGGCGCAAGAATCTGGTAACGGATAATTTGGCTGTTTTCGACCGCAACACGATGCAGTAACTGTCCTCGGGCCGCCGTACTGAGTCCGATTCCGACAGAGGGCTGATAAGTGGCTATGGAGGATTGTGAGGCAGGGTTGAGCAGCTGTGTTAGCTGCTGAAACAGTTCTGTAAGACGAGCGACAGAACGGGTTAATAGTCCGTTTCCATAATGGGTGTACAGTGTTGTTAACAGTGGGCTCTGGGTACGGCTGAATGGGGTGGTCTCTCTGGGGATAGCCTTCCAGAGTGGCTGAGCAATAAAATCAGCTTGATCGAGTTGTTGATGGATTAACTCAGTCTCCAGAGTGGGTAATAGTGAACTATCACACTCTCCGAGATGATTCCAGCCGGCATGTTCAAGCTGTTGGATAAAGCGAGTTGCAACGGTTTTTTGCTGCTTGCTCCAGCCCCAAAAAGCATCGAGGCTGGTTATGGATTCCCACTGAGCGATAGAGATCCCCAGTAATGAGTGTTCTACAATCTCGATAAGCTGTTGCTGGAGGGTAGAGACCATTAAGGAATCAGACGGTGAGAGTTGAGGTTGGAGTTGGAACGGAGAGGTATCCCCTGTTAACGCCTTTCGCATCTGCTGTTGCAGTGTCATCACCCTTGCCATGGTCTGTTCGGATAGAGGCTCTCCAAGTGAAGCCCCCCAACCCAGCAAGGTTCTCCAGAGGTGCTCGCGAATGGTCTCCAGTGCAACCAACTGTTGTCGAATCTTTTCACTCTTAATTGAGGGGGAGTGATCAAGTGCCTGTTCACAGGCTCGTACTGCAGCAGCAGCCTGGGCTGTGCCACAGATACTGAAAAGCAACGGAAGCGCTTTGAGTGTTTCGTCGATGGATTTTCCATGAAACATCTGACAAGCATGTACCGGACGGGTAGAGTTAATGGCGACGCGATGGGCATTATCCTCCGTTGGGGATAAAGTGATTGCAATGCGTCCCTCCAGGTTCATCTCAGGAGTGGTGGTGATCGTGATTGTGAGTATGGTTGTGACTATGAGTATGCTGATGGAGTGCCACCCCATCCGGCTGCAGTGCAGGGGTTAAGGTGGTTCCGGTAGCAAGATGTCTGCGGTAGTGCTTCAGTTCATGGCGCAGCCAATCCAGCCAGTGCTTCAACCCTTCGCCACTCTTTGCTGAGAGTGAAATCATCTCAGCAGGGTTGGAGAGCTCGCGCAGGTATTGCTCTGCACGGGTTGGATCAAACTCTTCAAGATAGGGAAGCAGATCAGTCTTGGTGAGTAACATCAGGTCTGCAGCCCGGAAAATTACCGGATACTTGGCGGGTTTATCATCCCCTTCCGTGACAGAGAGCAGGGTGATGTTGCGGTGGTGTCCCAGATCAAAACTGGCAGGGCAGACCAGATTGCCCACATTTTCGATAAATAGAATATCGAGATCCTCCAGTGTGAGCTGGTGGAGTGCATCATGCACCATATGGGCATCCAGGTGGCAGGCACTTCCGGTTGAGATTTGACAGGCAGGCACCCCTTTTTTTCGGATACGGTTGGCATCATTTTCAGTTTCCAGGTCCCCCTCAACTACACCAATCCTGACCTCATCACCTAATGCATCAATGGTGGCCTCCAGTAGAGCGGTTTTCCCGCTTCCGGGCGAGGACATCAAGTTGATTGCCAGCAGCTGGTGCTGATCGAAATGTTGACGATTATGCATCGCCTGATGATCATTTTCATGCAACAGACCTTGCAGCACCTCTACCGCTTCACCGCCACTGCTGGTTTTGGAGAGCTTGCCATCATTGACAATCAGATGCTCATTGCCAGGGGTGATATTACATCCACAAGTGTCACACATTCTCTCTCTCCGTAGATTTATCCAGTTCTATACTTTGTAGCAGCATCTCATCGCCACTCACAAGTTGTGTTCTCCACTCTCCACAGTGACCACAGACCATGCGGTTGGCCTTAGCACGGCTCTCTCTGTCGCAGCTTGGACAGTGAATAGTAATCGGCATCTCTTCAACCTCAAACTGTGCCTCTGCAGCAATGGTGTTGGCACTGGCGATGGTCCAGGCATTTACCAATAAAGGTGTTTCTACCCCTGAGAGTGGTCCGATTTTAAGTTTTATCAGTGTAACCGCAGTTGCCTGGTGTTGTTGGGCAATTGTTTCAACCTGGGAGAGTATCGATTGGCAGACAGAGAGTTCATGCATGAGGCTGGCTCATCTCATCATACAGTTCCCAAGCGACACGAGCCTCATCCTCACTGACCTTTTGAGTCGCCTGTCCAAGGTGGCTCACAATATAGTCACCCACAGCCAACTCTTCGTATTGCAGCATAAAAAGATTGACCTCGCGTTCAAACCCTTTCGCTTCGCAAGTGGCGATGAAACGGTCGATACTTTTGATCTGCATTGGGATTCCGAAGCACATGATGTAGAGAATAGTAGGTTAAATTAATATAAAGTAAAACGGTTGATTAAATTGGAATCTAATCTACTGTATTGTGTGGGTATACGCCACGAGAATGGAAAAGATGATGAGAAAAATATTGGTATTGGGTTTAGGTAACACCTTGTTGGGAGATGAGGGTGTAGGTGTCAGGGTGATTGAACGGCTTGCAGAAGAGAATTTAATACCGAATGTGGAACTGATGGATGGTGGAACCTTGAGTTTTACACTGGCAGGACCCATTGCAGAGGCCGATCAATTGATTGTGGTTGATGCAGCGAATCTACAGGCTGAGAGTGGATCGGTGCAGGCCTTTGTTAATGAGGAAATGGACCACTTTATCGGTACCGGAAAGATGAGTAGTGTCCATGAAGTAAGCTTACTGGATCTCTTATCAATTACCGCCCTGAGTGGCGAATTACCGACTTCAAGAGCCTTGGTTGGGGTGCAACCGGAGTTTGTGGATTGGTCTGAGGCATTAACCCCTGCTGTTGAGAAGGGGGTTGAACAGGCTGTGGATGAAGTGAAACGATTGTTGAAGGAGTGGACGGATGAGTAGCCTGGACCGGATTGCGGTGAATCTTATTGATGAAGGTCACTCAGAAATGGTGCGTTCGATCCTCAGTGAGGTGGTATCACTACTGGAACGTTGGGTCAAGAAGGGTGAACCGGGGCAGCTGGATCTGAAAAGCCTGCCTCTTTCAGCAGCAGACAGCCAGCTACTTGAGAAAGCTTTAGGCCGAGGAGAAGTGACCGTCTCAATGGACGTAATGGGAAACAGTCAGATGATCGAAACCGCATTTTCAGGTGTCTGGTATGTGATACATCGAGACGACCAGGATCAGGTGATCGTAAAACAGATTGAGGTAGTTGATATTCCAGCCATAATTTTTCCACAGCCGTCAGAAGTGCTCTCTGCACTGGGGCGGTTGAAATTAGAGGTAGACAAAATTCACAATAACTAACTGTTTTGCTAGGTTAAATTTGGTAAAAATATGTATATATTGGGTTGACAAATAGTGTGTATTGCATATACATATAGATTAATGGGTTTTATATTTCAGTGTATTAACGAATGGTTTTTCGGAGTCAGTCATGAGTCAATTGAAACGCAATAATAGCCAGATCAGTGAAACCTTTGTCGATCATCTGGAACAACATGGTGTGAGCAGGCGCGGTTTTCTGAAGTTCTGTAGCTCTATGGCAGCCGCACTGGCACTGCCTACAGGTTCAGCGGATGTGATGGCTGAAGCCTTATCTGCGGCGAAACGGCCAACGGTAATCTGGCTCTCCTTTCAAGAGTGTACCGGCTGTACTGAATCGATCACCCGTTCACATACCCCAACCATTGAAAATCTGATTTTTGATTTTATTTCACTGGATTATCACCATACCTTGCAAGTTGCTGCGGGTCATCAGGCAGAGGAAGCGCGCGATATGGCGATGAAGGATGCTTATGGAAAGTATCTATTGATTGTAGATGGTTCAATCCCAACCAAAGATGGAGGGGTCTACTCAACCATTGCAGGTAGAACCAACCTCAGTATGCTGGAAGAGGCTGCGGCAGGGGCAGCAGCTGTGATTTCGGTGGGTACCTGTGCGGCGTATGGCGGACTGCCGATGGCTAAGCCCAACCCTACCGGGGCTGTAGCGGTGACCGATATTGTGAAAGATAAACCGGTGATGAATATTCCCGGATGTCCTCCGATTGGCCTGGTAATGACCAGCGCCATTGCCCACTTCCTCACCTTTGCCCGGTTACCGGATATGGATGAGTTGGGACGACCCAAGGCCTTCTATGGTGATAGCATCCATGATCGTTGCTATCGCAGAACCTTCTATGATCAGGGCTTGTTTGCCAAGGCCTTTGATGATGAGGGGGCGCGTAAAGGGTGGTGTCTCTATGAATTGGGCTGTAAAGGACCCACCACCCATAATGCCTGCGCAACCATGAAATGGAATGAGGGTACCAGCTTTCCCATTGAGTCGGGTCACCCCTGTCTGGGTTGCTCCGAACCCAATTTTTGGGATGCCGGCAGCTTCTATGAGGCGCTATCCGTACCCCAAGGGCGTGTTGGTGAAACTGTACTCAAGGCAGCTGCTGTTGGTGTCGGTGTAGGTGTAGCGGCTGCGGCACTGAACCGAAGTAACAAAAGCGCTGCAGTGGAGGGGCGTGAAACCATGACGGTTGAAGATCTGAAGAAGGAGTCCTGATCATGGAAGTCAATGAACTACTGATCTGGGCACGCGGGCCCGCCTTCAATATGGCGTTGGCAATCTTTGTGTTTGGTATGCTGTTACGGCTGTTTGAAATCATCAGTCTGGGACGAAAGAGTGACCTTTCTGCAGCACGTGACAGCGGGTTGAGTGGAGGATTACGTACTATCTTTAGCCGGTCCCTGCCACGCAAAACAGTATTCGCTCGTGAGCCTCTACGAATTTTGAATGGCTATATTCTCCATATTGGACTGTTTGTGGTGATTTTTTTCTATCGTCCACATATTGAGTTACTTGGGCTGGATTTGGCCGGACTCTCCTCCAGTGTGATTGATGCGGTTACGGTGATCACCATTCTTTCACTATTTGCGGCACTGTTGATGCGGCTCTACAGCCCTGTGTTGCAGCATATCTCTACCGTAGGAGACTATCTAGCATGGTTGATTACACTGCTGCCACTGATTACCGGTTATATGGCCTACCATCACCTGATGCTCGACTATACGCAGATGTTGGCTTATCACATTCTTAGTGTAGAGTTGCTGTTGGTGCTGGCCCCGTTTACCAAATTGACCCATATGTTCAGCTTTGTACTGGCGCGCTGGTATCAAGGGTATCTCGCAGGACGCCGAGGAGTGGAATCATGAGCAAACCATCAATTAAGAAAGGAATTGACTTCATCAAGGCGCAGATTGATGCACCGGTTGCCAGCTTCTTTAGCTCCTGTGTTCACTGTGGTCTCTGTGCAGAGGCATGCCTCTTTTATACAGAGTCCGGTGATCCAAAATATACACCGATCAACAAGGTGGAACCGATGCGTCGCATCTGGGAGCAGGAATATACCATGCTGGGCAAACTGAAATCGGCATTGGGTTTAACCAAGCCGGTTGATGAAGAGACCTTCAAAAAGTGGGAGACCATGGTCTATGATGGTTGCTCCCTCTGTGGGCGTTGTTCAGTGGTCTGCCCGGTGGGAAATGATATTTCCGGCATGGTACGTAAAATTCGAGAAGGTTTTGCTGCAGCCGGTTATGCACCACCGGATCTGATCGGAGCAACGCAGCGAGCGGTAGAGATTGGCAGCCCGATGGGGGTCAAACTACCAGCAGTGAAGGCGCAGCTCCGTCATTTGGAGGAGGATACCGGCCTCAAGGTGACATTGGATGAGAAGGGGGCAGAATATATGGTGCTACTCTCTTCAATGGAGATTATGAATTTTCCAGAATATCTGGAGGCAATTGCCCGCATTATGAAACAGGCGGGTAAAACCTGGACCATCGCTTCCACAGCATTTGAGGCGACCAACAGTGGGATTCAGATTGGTGTCTCAGATCTGGCCAAAGTGATTGTGTCGCGCATTGTTGATGCAGCCGAAGAGTTGGGCGTCAAAACAGTGATCAGCCCTGAGTGTGGACATGCCTATACTGCCGTGAGATGGGAAGGACCAAACCTGATTGGTCGCCCCTACAAATTTGAGGTGAAGCACATTCTGGAGGTGCTGGATGAGTTTACCAAGGCAGGCCTGATTCGTACAGAAGGGATGGAAGAGTCCCGTTTGACCTATCACGATCCTTGCCAGATCGCTCGTAAAGGGGGAATTGTTGAAGAACCCCGTCGTCTGCTGAACCAGATTGCAAGCAACTTTGTTGAGATGAGTGATGCGGGTGCAATGAACTGGTGCTGTAGTGGAGGCGGTGGTGTTAGCGCCAATGAGCGTGCTGAAGAGATCAAGTTAACTGCATTCAACCGCAAAAAATCACAACTGGATGCGTTGAAGGTAGATACACTGGTTACAGCCTGTGCCAATTGCCGTTTGACCTTAGAAGAGGGGCTAGAGCATAACGGTATGGATATCCCGGTTGTTGGTTTGACTGAAATGGTTGCAGAACATCTGGTGGAAGAGGAGTCAGTATCATGAACACCATCAGCAGTGATATGGAATTCCGCCAGGCGCTGGAAGCGCTGAGTCTGGAGCAGCAACGCTATGTTGGTGCCCGTTTTGTAACAAATGTACTCTCTTTAAGCGAGGATGCACGTCTGCAACAGGTGGTTGAGGCAGCGACTAGCGAGGGAGATTTGGAGAGTGCCTTTAAAATAGCAAAGCGCGCCAGTCTGGAGGCACATACTCGTTGTGGCACCGAGGGGGACTGGAACGACCAGGCGGGCTATTTTGTGGCACGTGGTGTCGAGGCAATTGTTGAACCACAAATACGTACTGCTGGAAAGAATCCAGCCTGGAAGGCGGCGATGCAGTGTCGGATGGCGCGTACCTGTCTCGCCTCAGAATCGGATGAAGATACACACGATCTGGAGACCGGAGCGCAGTACCAACTATTGAATGATTATTTAGAGAAAGTTAACAATCCATGAGGAGTTCCCCATGAGCGAACGCATTGTTGTAGATCCGATCACACGAATCGAGGGCCACCTGCGTATAGAGGCGCAGATGGATGGCGACAAGATCAGCGCAGCCTATTCGTCAGGAACGATGGTGCGCGGTATCGAGAATATTCTCAAGGGGCGGGACCCGCGAGATGCCTGGGCCTTTACCCAGCGTATCTGTGGTGTCTGTACTCTGGTCCACGGCATTGCCTCGGTACGTGCCGTAGAGGATGCACTTAACTGGGAGATTCCACCCAATGCGCAGCTGATCCGTAACCTGATGATTGGTGCCCAGTATGTACATGACCATGTGATGCACTTCTATCATCTACATGCGCTGGACTGGGTTGATGTGGTCTCTGCACTGAGTGCAGATCCCAAGGCGACCTCTGAGTTGGCCCAATCACTCAGTAGTTGGCCTAAATCCTCTCCCGGTTACTTTTCAGATATTCAGAAACGTGTAAAGAGCTTTGTAGAGAGTGGGCAACTGGGAATCTTCTCCAATGCCTACTGGGGACACCCCGCCTACAAACTGCCTGCAGAGGCCAACCTGATGGCCGTGGCCCACTATCTGGAAGCACTGGAGTGGCAGCGTGATGTAGTGAAGATTCACGCCATTCTGGGTGGTAAAAATCCACACCCCAACTTCCTGGTGGGTGGTGCTCCCGTTGCGATCAGTACTGAAGACACCGGTAACACTGCACTCAATATGGATGGTCTGATGACAATCAAGGGTGTGATTGAGAAGATGCAGACCTTCGTTGATCAGGTTTATGTACCGGATACCCTTGCGGTGGCGGGTTTCTATAAAGACTGGTTTGCCAAAGGCGAGGGAGTTGGCAACTTCATGGTGATGGGTGACTTTCCTGCAAAAGGTAATAACGATGTCGACAGCTTCCTGGTTCCTCCCGGCATTATCATGAATCGTGACCTCTCGACCATCCATGACTTTGACTTGAATGATTCCAGTCAGATTCGTGAGTATGTTGCCCACTCCTGGTATGACTACAGCGGTGGCAAAAAAGAGGGGCTGCATCCATGGGAAGGTGAGACTAATCTCAACTACAGTGGGCCTCAACCACCGTATGAGCACCTTGATGTAGACAAATCTTACTCTTGGCTCAAGTCACCTCGTTGGAAAGGGCATGCGATGGAGGTGGGGCCTTTGGCTCGTGTACTTGTAATGTATGCCAAGGGGCATGAGCAGACCGTAGAGTTGGCCAACTATGCACTGAAGACACTGGACGCACCGTTAGAGGCGATGTTCTCTACTCTTGGTCGTACCGCAGCCCGTACCTTGGAGACCAAGATCTTTGCAGATAATATGATGGATTGGTATGGGTCACTGGTGGCCAATATCAAAGCGGGAGATCTCGCTACCCATAATCAGAAGCTGTGGGATCCTGCCGATTGGCCCAGCGAGGCCAAGGGTGTTGGCTTTACTGAGGCGCCGCGTGGGGCACTCTCACACTGGATTGTGATCAAGGACCAGAAGATTGATAACTATCAGGCAGTCGTTCCCAGCACCTGGAATGCCGGCCCCAGAGATGCCGAGGGGCAGGCGGGTCCCTATGAGGCCGCACTGGAGGATCGACATACCATGCATGACCCCAAGCAGCCATTGGAGATATTGCGTACTATCCATAGCTTCGATCCCTGTATCGCTTGTGCGGTACATGTGACCGATCCGGATGGTGAAGAGTTGGTTCAAATTCAGGTTACGGGTTAGTAAAAAAGATAAAGGTGTAGAAAAATGAACAGGATCTATAAAATATTTGGCTTGGTTGCACTATTGACCCCGATTGCCGTAGTTGAGGCACATCCGGGTTTGGACCACTCTGGGGGGGTGATGGATGGTGTTATCCACCTTTTGAGCAGTGCAGATCATTTGCTGATGTTATTAGCTGTTGTGGGTGTTGGCGCTCTGCTGCTGAGGAGAAAACTACTCCCACTTTTTATGTCTCATAAATAAGTCATATAAGTATCCTGAGAGGGGGCCTGTCAGGAGATAGAGATCCTGTTGTTGGACTTCTATTCTTGTTTATTATTGGACGTGTGATTGCTTTAGGCAATAGAATAGCGGTCTCGTTCGCCTCCCATATGCGGTCTCTTATGATGGTTGTAAGCCTCTCTTCAATGAGCAGCGGACCATGGTGAACTGCACAGAGGATGCAAAATGACAAAAAATAAAAACAAGGGGTTGGATGGATTGCTTGGGGTAGTCAATGCATCTGAAGTTCCACTCTCTGGTGGTAGAGAACAAGCAGCTGATAAGCAGCCTGATGAGCGTCCGGTGAGTCGGGAGAGTCAACAGCTCTTTAGCTATGTGCTGATTGATCACCTGAAGCGTGGTCGATATCAACCAAGAGAAGAGTTTAATCAAGAGGCGCTAGAGGAGCTGTCTGAATCTATTCGTCAGCAAGGTGTAATTCAGCCGCTGGTTGTGCGCCGTGTAGGTGGTGATCGTTATGAAATTATTGCCGGTGAACGACGTTGGCGTGCAGCAAAGCTTGCAGGTTTCAGCGAGATTCCTGCGATCATTCGTGAAGCAAGTGATCTGGATGCGATGGCGATAGCTCTCATCGAAAATCTCCAACGAGAGAGCCTTAATCCGATCGAAGAAGCGGTTGCGTTACAACGACTGACCAAAGAATTTGGTCTGACTCAACAGCAGACCGCACAAGTGATCGGGCGGTCTCGTAGTGCTGTTACAAACCAACTGAGATTGCTCAACTTAAATGCTGAGGTGGGCATGATGGTGCAGCGTCGTGAGCTGGATATGGGTCATGCACGAACACTATTGGGGTTAGACGGAAAAGAGCAGATTGATGCAGCTAAAGAGGTTGTATTTAAAGGGATGTCGGTCCGAGAGACGGAGAAGCTGGTGCGTAAATGTCAGTTACCACCGAAAGAACCGTCTCGACCAAGGGAGTTACCTTCAGACTTGAAGGCGCTAGAAGAGGCTTTTGCGGCGTTACTGGGGGCGAATGTCTCTATTAAGGAGGGGGCCGGGGGGAAAGGTAAAGTGGTTATCCAGTACAGTTCTCATGATGAATTGAGGAATATTTATCGAATTACCGAAACGTACCAGAGATCATAATGCGACCAAGAGGGGGGGTAATCCTGGGATCGCTAAATAAGGGTTACTAAAACTACTAAATAGTCACTCTGTCTCAGGCGTAATTGTAGTGGCTGAGAGTACTGGCTGTAGGTGTTGCAGTAACTCGGGATATTTTTTTGAGATGTAACGATAGACCCCTTGTTGCTGTTCGTGGGACTGATTATTGATATGTTGCTGAATGGGTGCAACCAACTGTTCCACAAATTGACCATTGGGGTAGATTGCCAGATAGTTGGTCAACCCTTTCAGGGTGGCACCTTTGATGCTTTTTTGAAAAAGACGTTTTTCATCTTCGAGGGCGGTTATAAAGGCTTGATATTCACTGCTGGAGTCAGGCAGCTTCTGGTTGAGCGCGGGGTGTTTGTTGTAGATGAGACTATAAACTTCTTGTCTCTCCTCAGTTGATAGTTGATTGATGTACCGGGAGACATGGTTGATCAGCTGTTCTACGAACTGTCCCTCAGGGTAGACTAAAAGGTATTGGCTGAACCCTTCGATCGTACCACTGTCTTCACTTTCTTTTAGTGTTCTCTTCTCTTTTTCATGAGCTTCATTAAGTTTATGCAGACGCACATTCTCTAATCGAATCTTCTCCAGCTGTTGCCGTTCCTGTTTTAAACGTATCGCTTCCTGCACCTGTTTGCTCTTTGTCTCTGCCCATGCGGTAGTGATGGGCTCTATGAGCTTAATCGTATGTTGCGTTGAGAGATCCCACTGTAGCTCCAGATTGAGAATTTTTGTTGGAATCAATATAAAACCACTATGGGTGATTGTGTTTTTGGTGACTTTCGGAGAGGAGAGCTCTTTGTCAAGAAAAGCTCTGAGCTGCTGCAGTTCATCAGGGTTATATGCGTTATTCATTTTCTTCAGAAACAACTCTAACCCCTGCTGCCTGGCTAGAGAGATAACGTTCTCTTGTGTAATTGCAGGCTCATCCACTTGTGGTTGCTGCTGTAGTAACGTTCCCCACTCATCATCACTTTGTGCCTGCAGTATTGGCTCCATATAGAGGCCGATATTTCTCCAGCGCATCTGAATAATCTCTTCGTTATCTGCTGTGAGAATATTGACCTCTGCCAGTGGAAAGTTACTGGCGATGATCTGGTTTCGCTGTTCTTTACTGTTAAGCAGATGGAGTTCTTGAGCTTTTTCACTGTCTTCGTAGTGGTAACCAATCAACTCAAAGAGGTCAGGTACCTCAACAGCAGATGCCTGCCCGGAGGTCGTGGCGATTAGTGCAACCATCAGTAGATTGGAGAGTTGTTTGATCATCACTCTTTTCCTACAGAATCCCGCTTGTTGTTGAAATTAGGCGCGACTATGTAGGGATATCCGCTCTATGTCAAATAGTTGCAACGCTATATGGTGTGATTATGAAGTTCCGGCAGATTAAGATCGATATCAAAACAGAATGTCCTGCCATCCCGCTTGTAATGATGGTGATGTGGTATAAGATCAAGGTATGAAACAGCAAATGGGGGCAACTTCGGGGGTGCAGTTTCTACCCTTTAAAGAGCTTGAGCTGTTGTTTCAACAGTTCATTCAGGCGGGTTATTCTATTCATGCTCCGCAAGTTGTCGATGGGGCCATTCTTTACAGTGAAACTGAATCCATCGATATGCTGCCCAGGGGGGTGGTAGATCATCAGCAGCCGGGACACTATCGGTTAACAGAGACCGGTGGGTCACGTTACTTCAGTTGGAGCAGTGCGCTACAAGGGGTGAAAGCGGCACTGTTTCCACCCAGTGAAGTGCTGTGGAGCGCTGAACAGCAGGCAGGTGGAGAGCTGGACTTTACTCAGGTTCTAGCACCCCAACAGGCTGTGGCACTGTTTGGTGTACGTGCCTGTGACCTTGCTGCAATCAAATTGATGGACCGCCATTTTCTGCGTAGTGGGGCAGAGGACCCTTGGTATCAACAACGACGAGCCAATCTACTGCTCATTACAGTGAGTTGTAGTTCTGCCTCCGGTAGCTGCTTCTGTGCATCCACTGCAACGGGGCCAGAGTCAGAGAGTGGGTTTGACCTGCGACTGGATGAGTTGGATACCGGGTTTTTGATCCGCTCAGGGAGTGAACAGGGGGAGATCTTACAGGCTCAGTTAGGGTTGAAAGAGGCCAAGCCTGAACAGTTAGCGAAGGCAGACGAGCAACTGCATACAGTGGCTACACAACAGCAGCGAGCAATTGCCACAAATGATTTCAGATGTCACTTTACAGGGCAAGAAGAGAGTCCGGTCTGGCAGCAGATTGCGGATCGTTGTCTCGGTTGTGGAAACTGCACAGCCGTCTGCCCCACCTGCTTCTGTCACCGGGAAGAGGAGGTCCCCTCGCTTGATCTTCAGGGCAGCCTCCATCAGCGGGTTTGGGACTCTTGTTTTAGTGGTGAGCACAGTCAGCTGCATGGAGTTCCGGTGCGCACAGGACGCAGAGAGCGCTATCGCCAATGGATGATGCATAAACTGGCAGGATGGCATGATCAGTTCGGTGAGAGCGGCTGTGTTGGTTGTGGTCGCTGTATCACCTGGTGCCCGACAGGGGTTGACCTACTGGAAGAGTCAGCCCGTTTTGTGAGAGATCAATTGAGAGATCAGTCATGAGCCAGGCTGCTCCAACTCCAACTAGAGTCCCAATGAGTGCTGAGGTAGTAGAGCGACAGCAGGAGAGCAGTGATGTCTTTACCTTGAGAATACGCTTAACTGATCCACAACTACGACAGCAGTACACCTTTCAACCGGGTCAATTCAATATGGTCTATCTTCATGGAGTTGGTGAGGTGGCGATCTCTATTGTTTCGGATCGAGAGGATCATACCTTGCTGAACCACACCATTCGCGCAGTCGGGAGAGCCACCCGTGGATTGGAACAGTTGCAGCCAGGACAGCAGATTGGGCTGCGTGGCCCTTATGGACGTGGTTGGCCGATGGAGTTGGCCAAAGGAAAAGAGCTGGTAATCGTGACTGGTGGTCTGGGTTGTGCACCAGTGGTAGCCGCAATCACCGCAGTAGAGCAGCAGCGCAGTGAATATGGAAGGTTGGCGATTGTGGAAGGGGTGAGACACCATCAGGATCTGATCTACCCGGATCGCTTTCAACACTGGAGACAGATGGAACGCACCGAGGTGGTGCTGTGCTGTAGTGAAGAGAAGGCGGCCCCCTGGCCGTGGCATACGGACCGAGTGACCAGCCATCTGCAGGAGATGGATATTGATCTGAAAAATGCAGTCGCACTACTTTGTGGTCCTGAAGGGATGATGGTGGCGGCAGCAGAAACACTGCTGCAGCAAGGTGTATCAGCAGACAGAATCTGGCTCAGTCTGGAGCGCAATATGCAGTGTGGTGATGGTTTCTGTGGTCACTGTCAATTGGGGCGCTATTTTATCTGTAGAGATGGCCCTGTTTTCAACTGGGGGGAGATCGGGGATCTGTTGAAGGTGAAAGGGTTATGAGCAGACCAACGGTTGCAATTCATAAGTTCAGCTCCTGTGATGGCTGTCAGCTTGCCTTTCTCAATATGGGTGAGGGGTTAATTGAGCTTGCAGCGCGAGTTGAGATCATCCACTTTGCGGAGGCGGGAATGGTTGATCCGGACACGACAGTGGATATTGCCTTTATTGAAGGGAGTGTCACCACCGCTGAAGATGAGCTGCGTATTCAACAGATTCGTGCACATAGCGGACTGTTGATCACGATTGGGGCCTGTGCCACCTCAGGGGGGATACAGGCACTGCGTAACCTGCAGGAGGAAGATTGGTGCTCAAGTCTCTACGCAACGCCAGATACTATCGCCTCTCTTGCCACCTCAAGGGCTATTACAGAGTATGTGGATGTAGATCTGGAGTTGTGGGGTTGTCCAGTCCGTAGTGAGCAGTTGCTTGCGGTTTTGAGTGATCTGTTACATGGGGTGATGCCCGGAAAGCTCTCTGGAGTCATGCAAGAGCCTCTCTGCCAGAGTTGTAAACGGAACCAACAGGTCTGCACACTGGTGAGCCTGGGCAAGCCCTGCCTGGGCCCCGTAACTCGTGGAGGTTGTGGTGCAATCTGTCCCCGTTTGGGGCGAGACTGTTATGGTTGTAGTGGTCCTTTAAAAAAACCCAACAGTGAATCAATCGAACGCTGTTTTGAAGGGTTGGGACTATTGCCAGAAGAGATCAGTCGGCGGTTCAAGATGATCCACTCGATCCATTATCAAGGAGAGCAGTGATGGATGGAGAGCAGACCATACGGCTAGAGGTACCGGTGCTGACGCGAGTGGAGGGGGAGGGGGCGCTCGATCTGAACATCAAAGACAAAAAGATTGAGTCGTTGGCGCTGCGAATTTATGAGCCACCACGTTACTTTGAGAAATTTCTTGAAGGGCGATCAGTAGATGAGCTGCCAGAGATGGTGGCGCGGATCTGTGGAATCTGCCCGGTCGCCTATCAGATGAGTGCAGTGCTGGCAGTCGAATCACTGTTTGAGGGGGAAGTCACTCCATGGGTAGCGCAGATGCGCCGCCTCTTCTACTGTGGCGAGTGGATACAGAGTCATAGTCTTCATATTCATCTGTTGGCAGCCCCCGACTTTTTGGGTCACCCTCACGCCATCTCAATGGCAAGTGAATACCCTGATGAAGTGCGGCGTGGTCTGCGGCTGCAAGGGCTGGGAAACCAGATTATTGCACTACTTGGTGGACGTTCAGTCCACCCGGTAGGAGCACGGGTCGGTGGATTCCACCGTGCCCCCTCAAAAAGTGAAGTGGCTCAATTATTGGTGGAGGCAAAGTCGGCAGTGGTCGATGCGGAGGCGTTATTGCGTTGGTTGGTAACCATTGAACTACCGCAGGAGGAGCAGAATTTTGTCTCTGTAGCGCTATCCGAGCCTGATGCTTATCCGGTGATGGGACGACAGATCGTCTCAGATAACGGATTGGATCTGCCGATTGAGCAATTCGAACAGCGCTTTGAAGAGTTGCAAGTGCCGCACTCTACCGCTTTTCATGCTCTGTTGGATGGAGAACCTTATCTGGTTGGACCCTTGGCTAGACTTAATATAAATAATAATAAGTTACATAGTAAAGTTAAAGTATTATGTGGTGAGTTGGGGGTTCGTTTTCCGAGCCGCAATATGTTTGACAGTATCGTGGCACGCGGTGTTGAGTTGCTGCAGATGATCCGTGAGAGTGTTGTTCTGCTGGAGCAGTACCAGCGACCCTCACAACCCTGGAGTGAGTTCAGCCCCAAAGCTGGGGTCGCTTTTGGTGCTACCTGTGCGCCACGAGGCATGCTTTGGCACCGTTATCAGCTTGATGCAGAGGGAAAAATTCAATCGGCTCAGATTGTCCCCCCCACCAGTCAGAATCAGGCAAGAATTGAGGCAGATTTGTATTATTCACTCAATCAGTTCGGCCTTGATCGCTCACAAGAGGCGATCAAACTGCATGGCGAGCAGGTAATCCGTAACTATGATCCCTGTATCTCCTGTGCTACCCACTTTCTCGATTTGCGCATGAAACAGGTATGAAACGGGCCGTGATAGGTGTGGGTAGCCCGTTCGGGAAAGATCAGTTCGGTTGGCGGGTAGCAGATGAACTGCAAAGCAGTGGTCAAGTTACGGGGGTCGAATACCTGAAACTGGATCGTCCGGGTATTTCCCTGCTAGATGAGATGAAGAGGTATCAGCAGGTGGTACTGGTGGATGCACTATTGCTGGATGAGGCTGATAAGGGAGTGCTGGTGTTAGATCGACATGCTCTGATTCAGCAGGCACAACAGGGGCTATCCAGCCATGCTTTGGGAGTAGGAGAGGTGATTGCTTTAGGTAGTGCTCTGGGTGACCTGCCTGAACAGTTAAACCTTGTTGGGATTTCTGCTACCAGTGTACCGTTTCCCATCCCCTATGAGTCAGTGCGACAGGCAGTGCATGAGATCGTTAATCTGCTTAATCAAGGTACATCAATCTGTTGATTCCTATTACAATAGTCAAAATACTGCAAAAACACATTTCCCTCTGAGAATAATTGTAATACCAAAGATGTTTACTCCTCACCAAAGTGCCTGGTTCGCACACTGGCTTACCCAGACGGGGCGTATGGAGAATCAGGTCTCCCGTACCATGGCCTCTGCTCGTGTGGATATGAACCCCCATCAAGTTGAAGCTGCCCGTTTTGCGCTTCAGTCACCGCTCTCAAAAGGGGTGCTACTGGCAGATGAGGTGGGGTTGGGTAAAACCATTGAAGCGGGGCTGGTGCTGGCGCAGAAGTGGGCAGAGCGAAAACGTCAACTGCTGCTGATTGTACCGGCATCACTGCGTAAACAGTGGGAGCAGGAGTTGCAGGATAAATTCGAACTGCCTTCCAAAATTATTGATGGCAAGGTGGCAGATAAGCTGAAGAAGCAAGGGCAGAGTAACCCTTTCGCGGTGGATGAGCGGATTGTTATCTGCTCTTACGAATTCATTGCCAAGCGGAAAGAATGGGCCAAACTGATTGACTGGCATGTCGTAGTATTTGATGAGGCCCACAAGTTACGCAATATTTACAAAAGTGGCAGCAATAAACGGGCAAAGGCGATTGTTGAAGCGGTAGAGCGGGCGGAGAGCCGTATCCTGCTCTCGGCAACCCCGATTCAGAATAATTTGATGGAGCTGTACGGATTGGCTTCAGTCATTGATGAACACTACTTTGGTGATCAAAAATCATTCAGAAACCTCTACACCAACCGTCGCAAAGACATGAGTCGTCTGGACGATCTCAAGCAGCGTATTCAGCCGCTCTGTTATCGTACCCTGCGCAGACAGGTGCAGCAGGAGGGGGGGATCAACTTTACCAACCGCTATGCGATTACCGAAGATTTTACCCCCGGTGATGAAGAGTGGGCGCTTTACCAAAAACTTTCCGATTATCTACGCACCCCGGAAATAGCAGCCATCGACCCGAAAGCTATTCATCTGGTCAGTATCGGTATGCGCAAGACGCTTGCATCCTCCTCCTTTGCTATTGCCGATACTCTCAAGGGAATGGTGGAACGGCTACAACAGCAGCAACTGCTGGATGAAGATAGCCTTGTGGATTTGGAAGAGATGAGTGATTGGTATGATCAGTTTGATCCAATAGATGCAGCTGTTGCGCGTAGTGATCGTCGCAACCAGCTACAGCTGGAAATTGATCTATTACAACAGTGCCAGAATATGGCACGAGAAATAAAGATCAATGCCAAGGGAGAAGCACTGCTGCGTACTCTTGGCAAGGCGATGGATATGACTGAAAATGTTGGTGGTCAACACAAGGCGGTGGTCTTTACCGAATCTTGCAGAACCCAACAATATCTCCATACCCTGCTTTCAGAGCAAGGCTACCAAGGGCGTGTTGTACTGCTCAATGGCAGCAATAGTGATTCAGAATCAAAACAGATTTACCAGCAATGGTTGCAGCATAACAGCGGCAGCGCACGGGTTAGTGGTTCCAAAACTGCTGATATGAAAGCGGCGATAGTGGATCGTTTTCGTAGTGAGGCCGCTGATATTCTGATCTCTACAGAAGCGGGTGGAGAAGGTATCAACCTGCAATTCTGTTCAATATTGGTTAATTACGACTTGCCTTGGAACCCACAGAAGGTAGAGCAGCGTATTGGACGTGTTCACCGTTACGGGCAGAAAAATGATGTCGTAGTGGTCAACTTCGTCAACCGTAAAAACCCGGCAGACCAGCGAGTGTTTGAATTGCTGGATCAGAAATTCAAACTGTTTGAAGGGGTATTTGGAGCCTCTGATGAAATTCTGGGGGCGATTGCCGGTGGTGAGATTGATATTGAAAAACGCATCTACCAGATCTACCAGAAATGCCGCACTGATGAAGAAATTGAATACCAGTTTGATCAGTTACAGCAAGATATGGAAGAGCTACTCTGTGTAAGAGAGGAGGCTGCGCGCCAGACGCTGCTGGATAATTTTGACCGGGATGTGGTGGCGGCGCTCAAAACCAGAAGGGATCAAAGTGATGATTTCCTCAGAGGGTACGAGAAAGTATTGCTGGATTTGGCTGCGGCAGAACTGCCTGAAGTGAAGTTGGAGCGTAACCACTTCTTCCTTGATGGTGTACGCTATGATTTGAAATGGTCGCTGGCAGAGCATAACCACTCTGAGTTTTTTCGTTTGCAGGCGACTGAACACTATCTGGCATGGGATTTGGTCAGGCAGGCGAAAGAGCGATCATTACGACCCGCACAGATTTCTTTTTACTATTCCAGAATGCAAGGCCACCTCTCCGACCTCAAGCCGTTGATTGGGCAGAGTGGATTGCTGCAGGCGATTACACTGCAATTCTCCTATGCCAATACCCGAGAATCTTATGCCATTGCCATTGCACAAACTGACCATGGGAAAATGCTTTCTCCTGAGCAGGCAGAGCGCCTGCTTTCAGTACCGGCGGATGAACAACAGGCATCAATGACCATCATTGATGAGGTATCGCTGAAACCGCTCCTCCAACAACTACTACAGCAAAAGAAGGTAGAGACTGAAGCACAGTTAGAGCAGTGGTTTGACCAAGAGAATGACAAGCTGGAGCGTTGGGCTGAGGATCGTCGAAAAGCGTTGATGCAGGATGTAGAAGAGTTGGATGGGGAGATCCGCACCCATAAAAAAGAGTCTCGACAACTGGCCTCTACTGCAGAGAAAATTCAGGCTAAGAAGGCGTTGCGCAGACTGGAACGCAAGCGAGACAGCGCCTTGACCGAGTATCATCAGGCCAAAAAGAGTATCGAGCAGCAAGAGGATAAACTGCTGGACGATGTGAGTGCCAAGCTGGAGCTGAAGATGGAAGTTACTCCGCTGTTTGTTATTGCCTGGACATTGAACCCCTAACAATTGGATAGCTGCATGAATACTGACAGAGAGAAACTGACCAAAGAGCTACTGTTCCATGTGCGATTAGGGGAAGATTCCGGTATCGAATTCAAAGCGGTCAAGTTTCGTGATGGAAATCCGATTGACCCCAATAGAGACAAAATGGCCCATGAGATTGCCGCCTTTGCTAATGGTCAGGGAGGGCGAATTTTGTTGGGTGTGACAGACAAGAAACGTGATGTAGTGGGGATTGATGATGAGTTGGTGGATAAAACAGAGGAGTGGGTTGTCAATATCAGTCAGAACAATATTCAGCCACCCGTCAAGATCGATACCCGTTTGTTACAGCTGCCCGACCGAGAGGGTGATCAGAAGACTGTGATCCTGATCAAGATTCCACGTAGTATCTCCGTTCATGCCAGTGCTGGGCGCTACTACCAACGGGTTGGCTCTACTAAACAGGAAATGAAGCCGGAAGTCTTGGCGAGACTGTTCCAGCAGCGCAGCCAGTCGCGGCTGATCCGCTTTGATGAAACATTGGTGCCACAAAGTGGGCGGGAAGATATCGATCAGGGCCTCAAGCAACGCTTTCTCCGTGTCGATACCCCGGAACACCAGCAGCTGCACAAACTCCATCTGACCATGCAGGAAGAAGATGAAGAGGGGCTCTCGATTGCCGGTGTTCTGTTGCTGACTGCGCACCCCGAGCAGTGGCTTAGCAATGCCTATATCCAATGTGTCTTCTATGCTGGTACCGAACGGAATGCTGACCAGCAACTGGATGCGAAAAATGCTGAAGGGCCGCTGGATCAACAGATTGATCAGGCGCTGAGATTTGTCGATAAGAACATGCGTGTTGAAGCAATCAAGCTGGTGGGGCGTGAGGATATTCCACAATACCACTTGGGGGCTGTTTTTGAAGCCATTGTCAACGCGGTTGCTCATCGCGACTACTCCATGACCGGGCGTAAGATTCGACTACACTTGTTTGCAGATCGCCTTGAACTCTATAGCCCAGGGGCATTGCCCAATAGCCTCACCCTAGAAGGATTGATGGACAATACCGTGACCCGTAACGAGACCATCGTCAATCTGCTCAGCCGTTATTACAGTGCGAGGGAAGAGGCGGGGCGGCAAGCCCTGATTGAACGTCGGGGAGAGGGAGTTCCTAGAATCATGCGTGAGAGTGAGCAGTTAAGCGGAAAAGCACCAGATTATAGTTTGATCGATGAGAATGAACTTAAGCTCACCATCTATGCCGCCAGTAAAGAGGGGAAGCAGGAACAGTGAGTACTATTGTTCAGATTCAACGGCTTGTTCTTAAGCAAGAGATCAGAGTTTCCGAACATGGCTATGATGAATTGGCCAATGATGAGCTAACTGCTAGAGAGGTGGTGGCAGGGCTGGTTGATGCGGTAGTGGTTGAAGACTATCCTGATTACCCTAAAGGAGCTTCTGTTTTACTATTGCAGAGAGATAGAAGCGGGAAACCGATCCATACCGTCTGGGGTATTCCAAAAGGGCACACTTCTCCCGCTGTGTTGGTGACAGCGTATCGGCCAGACCCGCAACGATGGGAACACCATTTCATGAAGAGGAAACCGCGATGAGCAGACGACAGACAAAATATATCCATCAGGGGCACTATGTTGCAGAGGTCGAGATTGAGCTCGAAGAGTCAACCAGTGACTGGAGTCCGACTATGTCTTTGGATGAGGCCTACAAGTTGGATGAAGTTAGAGAGGCATTGCAACAGGGCGATTTAGAGGCAGCATCCCGGCATGGTGTTGTGTATGAAATGAGGCGTGTTGCGGGGTGATATGGAAGCGGAGAGTCAGCCAATAACTGGGAAAATGAAAAATGAGCGATAACTCCACCGAAATGAACAGCGATTCGCTGGATATCAGCGCACAGCGCAGGGAAGAGCTGAAGCAGCTTTTCCCCGGAGTGTTTACTGAAACCCGAAGTAGTGTCGGGGAGCTGGTTGAGACGCTCGACTTCGAACGGCTCAAGGCCGAGTTGGGGGCGTTCTCCGAAATCTACGACAACCGCCGTGAACGCTACGGCATGGAGTGGCCCGGTAAGCGCGACTGTCTGCGTCTGATACAGGAACCCAGCCGTGCAACGCTGAAGCCGTGTCGGGAAGAGTCGGTCGATTTTGATGGTACTGAAAATCTCTTTATCGAAGGGGATAACCTCGAAGTGCTCAAGCTGCTACAGAAGAGCTACTACGGTGAGGTGAAGATGATCTATATCGACCCCCCTTATAACACCGGCAAGGAGTTTATCTATCCCGACAACTACACAGAGAGCCTCGACACCTATCTGGAGTATGCCGGGCTGAAAGATGGTGAGGGGAAGAAGTTCTCCACCAACAGTGCCAACGAGGGGCGCTTTCATACCAAATGGCTCAATATGATGTACCCACGCCTCTATCTGGCACGTAACCTGTTGCGGGAAGATGGGGTGATCTTTATCTCGATTGATGATAATGAGGTTGAGAACCTGCGACGCATGTGTGATGAGATTTTTGGGGAGGAGAATTTTGTAGAAAATTTTGTATGGAAGAAAAGTTATGGCGGTGGACCCAAAGAAAAATATGCAGTAACTCAGCATGAATACGTCTTACTTTATGCGAGGAATATTGATGCCATTGAGAATTTTTCTTTGCCATATGATCCAGATAAGATAACAAGATATTATAAACATCAAGATGAAAAAGTTTCTGTTAGAGGCCCTTTTCGTGTAAAACCACTTGAGGCCACAAAGAGCATGGATGATAGGCCAAATTTGGTTTATGGTATTCCTCATCCTGATGGTGGAGAGGTTCACCCTAAGAGGCAGTGGTTGTGGAGTAAGGAAAAGGTAATAAAATCTATATCAAATAATGATCTTGTATTTGTTAATGGAAAGAATGGTAGAACGGTAAATTACAAACAATATTTACGTGATGAAAATGGTGTACAGCGTGGGGAAAAACCGTTTTCTGTTATTGATGGCATTTACACTCAAAAAGGCACGGATGACATTCGTAAATTATTTGATGATAAAGTTGTAATACAATTTCCAAAACCTGTTGATTTGCTAGCAAAATTCATTCAAATAGCATGTGCCAATAATCCTGGCTCCATAGTGTTGGATTTCTTTTCTGGAAGCTGCTCAACGGCGCATTCGGTTTATGATTTAATGTCCAGAAATCTGATTGCACCGTCATTTATTATGGTTCAAATTCCTGAAAAGTGTGATGAATCATCTGCTGCTTATTCACTGGGATATACAACTATTGCGGAGATGGCCAAAGAACGAATCCGCCGAGCAGGCAACAAGATCCGTGAAGAGCTTGAAGGACAACTGGATCTGGAAGGCAGAGAAGAAATTGATCTTGGCTTCAAGGTACTGAAGCTCGACAAAAGCAACTTCAAACAGTGGCAGCCACCACTGCGGGATATATCAGATGAGGCACTGATTCAGCAGATGGAGCTGAATGTCGATCATGTAGAGCCCGAAGCCAGCGAAGAGGAGATGCTCTATGAGCTGCTGATCAAGGCGGGAATCATGCCAACTGAGAAGATTGAGGCCATTGAGCTGGCCGGGCATTGCCTGTTCTCGGTGGCCGATAGTAGTCTGCTGGTCCACCTGCAGGATCGTATCGGGAAGGAGTTGATTGATGCAGTGCTGGAGGTGGCCCCCAGCCAGTTTATCTGTCTGGATAAAGGCTTCCACGGTAATGATCAACTGAAGGCCAATGCGGTCAAAACCTTCGAGGCCTACAATCAGGGGCGAGAGAAGATCGACCAGATTGACTTCAAGACGGTGTAGGCGAGAATTGTTGTGAAGCTTAAATTTAACCCTGATCTCGATTATCAACAGGATGCCATTGGCTCCACGTTGGCTCTGTTTGAGGGACTCTCCCCGGCAGGTAACGCCTATGTTGAGCGGGGTATTGCCAATGATCTGCATATGGATCAGGAGAAACTGCTCACTAACCTGCAACAGGTGCAGGAGCAGCGCTATATCGAGCGTTCAGAGCAGTTGATTGTCGACGATGACCCATACGACTTTATCAACTACTCGGTGGAGATGGAGACCGGAACCGGAAAAACCTACGTCTACCTGCGTACCCTGTTTGAGCTGCACAGAGAGCACGGACTGCGTAAATTCATTATTGTGGTGCCATCGGTGGCGATTCGTGAAGGGGTGCTCTCCTCCATTGCGATGATGAAATCGCACTTCCGTAGCCTCTATGACAATGTGCCGTTTGATCACTATGTCTACAGCTCGAAAGACCTCTCTAAGGTGCGGCAGTTTGCGGTGGCCAATACCGTGCAAATCATGGTGATCAATATTCAGGCATTCCAGAAGGATGCCGGGAATGTGGAGGACTATAACGAGCTGACAGAGGTGCAGCGCAAGAAGCTCAATATCATCCATCAGGAGTTGGATCGAATGATGGGGCGACCCATTGAGTTTATCCAGCAGGTGCGCCCAGTAGTGCTGATTGATGAGCCGCAGTCGGTGGATGCCACGCCCAAGGCGAAGCGTGCCATCCGCCACCTCAATCCGCTGTTTGCGCTACGCTATTCGGCAACCCACAAGAACCCATTCAATGAGGTCTACCAGTTAGGGCCGGTCAAGGCGTATGAGATGAAGCTGGTCAAACAGATCTCGGTCTCTTCGATTCAGGCAGAGCACAATATCAACGATACCTTTATCAAGCTGCTGCAGATCGGTTATGTCGGCAAGGCGAAAAGCCCATCCGCCTCGGTGGTGATCTTTGAGGAGGCCCCGAACGGTACCCGCGAGAAGCAGGTGAAGCTGAAGCAGGGGACTGACCTGAGTGACCATACCAACCGCGAAGGGTATCAGGGGTACGTGGTGGATGAAATCTATGCGGAACCGGGTTCGGAGTATGTGCGCTTTGCCAATAACACGGTGCTGGAGCCAGAGCAGGAGCAGGGGGGAGTACAGGACGATATCCTCAAGGAGCAGATCCGCCAGACGGTAGAAGAGCACTTCAAGAAGGAGCGCAATTTAAAGAAGCAGGGGTTGCCGGTGAAGGTACTGTCGCTCTTCTTTATTGACCGGGTAGCCAACTACCGTTACTACGATGAGCAGGGTGAGGCGCAGCTGGGCAAGCTGGCGCAGTGGTTTGAGCAGGCCTATAATGAGGTTGCTGCCTCTCCACTGTTTTCCCAACTGCCGCAACGAGATGTGAAACGGATACATGATGGTTACTTTTCCAGCGACAAGAGGCGTGGCAAGGTGGTGGGGTTGAAGGATACCAGCGGTTCGACACAGGCTGATGCAGAGACCTATGAGCTGATTATGCGCGACAAGGAGCGGCTGCTAGATGATGCGGTGCCGTTGCGCTTTATCTTCAGCCATTCCGCGTTGAAAGAGGGGTGGGATAACCCCAATATATTCCAGATCTGTAGTTTGCGTGAGTTGGGCAGTGAGCGGGAGCGGCGGCAGACGCTGGGGCGTGGGCTGCGTCTTGCAGTGGATGCCAATGGAGACCGCATCTATGACCCGAAGGTGAATCGCCTGACGGTGGTTGCCAGTGAGTCATTTGAGAGCTATGCCAAACAGTTGCAGAGTGAGATGGAGAAGGATATCGGCGGCGGTTTTAAATTTGGACGTGTGCCGCTGATCGCCTTTGCACCATTGGCCGAGGATAAGCAGGAAGCACTCGGTCAGGAGCGTTCTGGGCAGTTGTGGCAATCTCTACAGGTGGGCGGTTATCTCAATGAAAAGGGGGATATTACGCAGCAGTTCACCCCAGAGATGAAGGGCTTTCGCTTAGAATTGCCAGCGGAGTTTGAGGCGTTGCATCATCAGGTGGTTGATACCCTGAAGAGCTATCTGTTTGCCGGACGTGTACAGGATAACCGCAAACGGCAGCAGATCACCTACAACAAACGGGTGGAGCTGAACCCGGACTTTCAGGCGTTGTGGGAGAAGATTCGTCACAAGACCCGCTACGCCATCGAGTTTGAGACCGATGTTTTGATTGGCAAATCGGTAGAGAAGATCAAGGCAATGCCGGATGTGAAGCCTGTACTGTTGCAGGTCGATCATACCCAGGCCAAGCTGACGGAGGCCGGTTTTGGCGCAGAGCGTCAGGTGCAAACCCCCAAATCCCGCTATCTGATTGCCCATGAGCTGTTGCCTGATATCCTCGGTTTTTTGCAGCAGCAGACGGAGCTGACGCGCAGTACGCTACTCGATATTCTGAAGCAGTGCGGACGGTTAGCTGAATTCAAGGCTAACCCGCAGGGCTTTATGAGTGCCGTGAGTCGACAGATTCACAAGGCGATGGATGAGCTGCTGGTGGAGGGTATTCGTTATGAGAAGCAGGAGGGGCAGAGCTACGAAATGGCGCTGTTCGATCAGCCTGAGCTAGAGGCTTATCTGGATCGCGCCTATCAGGTTCAGCACGGGGAGGCAGCAGAGTTTGTACAGACTCCATATGATCATGTAGAAGTTGATTCCAGTATCGAGTTGGAGACGGCACAGGCGTTGGATGGAGCGGAGAATGTACGTTTCTTCTGCAAACTGCCACGCTGGTTCAAGGTGACCACGCCAGTGGGGGATTATAATCCTGATTGGGCGATTGTGCTGGAGGAGGATGAGAAGGTGTATCTGATCCGTGAAACCAAAACCACGCATGATTCAGACAAGCGTCGGATGAAGGAGAACTTGAAAATTCTCTGTGGTCAGGCGCATTTCAAGGCATTGGATGGGGTGGATTATCGGGTGGCTACTTCAGTGGCTGAGGTGGTTGGGTATGAGCATGTAGGAGATAGTAGTGAGTGACATTAATAGCAGGACTGAACTGTTTAAGTATGGGGCGACTTGGGCAAGAGCAGATTTCCACCTGCATACCAAAGCGGATAAAGAGTTTGAGTACACGGAAGAAGAGAACTCATTCGTTACGGATTATGTGAATGGCCTGAAGGCTGGAGGTATTCAGCTTGGGGTGATCACCAACCATAATAAATTTGTAACCGATGAGTTCAAGGCGCTACGCAAGAGGGCCAGAAAGGAGGAGATTTTCCTGCTGCCCGGTGTTGAGCTCTCCGTCGCAGATGGAAGTAACGGTATTCATACGCTGATTGTCTTTAGTGAGCAGTGGCTGGAAAATGGTCATGACTATATTAATCAATTTATTAATGTAGCCTTTGAGGGGAAAGTGCCGGCTGAATACGAACATGAGAATGGGAGAAGTTCATTAGACTTGATTACTACGATAAAAAAGCTTGAGGGGTACCATCGTGACTTCTTTATCGTATTTGCGCACGTAGAACAGAGTAGTGGCCTGTGGAGGATGATGGATGGCGGCAGGCTGAAGGAGTTGGGAGCCAACCCTTATTTCAGAAATTATACGTTGGGCTTTCAGAAGGTGCGTGGTCGTGACCAGCGGGAGAAGGTACAACACTGGTTGGGTGATGGATATCCGGCGGAGGTGGAGGGATCTGATTGCAAGTCGATAGAGGATATTGGCAAAGGAGAAAAAGGGTTTATCAAGTTGGGTGCCTTCTCGTTTGATGCGCTCAAGTTTGCACTGGTTGATAAAGAGAACAGGGTATCTGTAGAACCTAAGTCCTATACACATTCTCATATCGAAAGTGTTCGTTTTACTGGAGGGACATTATCAGGGCAGACACTCCATTTTTCTCCAGAGCTTAATGCATTGATTGGTATTCGTGGTAGCGGCAAGTCATCGGTGTTGGAGGTGATCCGCTATGCACTCGATATCCCTTTTGGTGAAAAGTCGGGGGATACTAAATATAAACGGAAACTGGTTGAGTTTACGCTGGGCAGTGGTGGCAAGGTGGAAATTGATGCGGTAGACCGATATGGGCAACGCTATACGGTGCGGCGTGTGATCAATGAGATGAACTCGGAGGTGCTGATTGGTGAGAAGCTGCAACCGGGGATCTCTATCCGGGAGACGGTGATACATAAGCCTATCTACTTTGGTCAGAAAGATCTCTCTAGTAGCGGGAAGGGGTTTGAAAAGGATCTGGTGGATAAGCTGTTGGGGGCCAAATTGGATGGGCTTCGTCGTAGCATCTCAGTGCAGAAAGTGAAGGTGGGGGAGGCAGTTGATCGTCTGTCGAAAATGGATAGTGTGGAGGAGCTGCTCAATGAGCAGCGCACGATTAAACAAAATACAGAGCATCGGCTGCAGTTCTATTCAGAGCACGGGGTTGAGGAGAAACTTCAGCAGCGCCTCGACTTTGATGCTGATATCAGAATGGTTAAAAAAGGTGTAGAGATTGCTGATGGGGTTGTTGCCAGTTTAGAGGGAGTGCTGGCGGACCACGAAGATGAGGTGAAAAACTTTCTGGGATACCGTTCAAAACAGAGTCAGCCACTGTTCGATAGGTTTTATGCAGATTATGGTGAGTTTGTACGTGTAGTGGAGCTGGTCAAGTCAGAGGTGGGTAAGCTCAATAGCCGAAAGGTGGCGCTCTCGCTGCATCAGGATGAGTTGGATAGTACGAGAAAGGGGATGGTCGAGGCGTTTGCCGAGATAGAGCGAAAATTAAGTGATGAGCTGAAGAGTAGTGGCAGTCAGAATATTAGCTCAACGGAGTTTCTTGCACTGAAAAAGAGGTTATCCTCGGCGACTCAGTTGATTGCTGAACTGAGTAAGCAAGGCACCCAGAAAAAGAGTCTGGATGAGTCCTTGCTGCGAGAGTTGAGCCAGCTGAATGCCCTATGGCATCAGGAATTTGAGTTGATTAAGGCTGAACTAGATAAGGTGGGGGCTAGTGGTGGTGCGTTATCTATTACCTCTGCCTATAAGGGGGACAAGCAGGTCTTTCTTCAGTTTATGAAAGACGTGTTTAAGGGCAGTGGTATTCGAGAGGCTACTTACCAGAGCGTGGTAGATCGGTATCCAGATTTTGCCGCGATCTATAACAATCTGGATGATGCCAAAACTTATTTCGGTAGTAACCCTCAAGTTATGGAGGAGCTGCTACTGAAGAACCTTAAGATGCTACTGTCTTATCAAGTGCCTAACCAATTTACCATTATGTATCGAGGGAAGGCACTACAGCATCACTCTCTCGGGCAGCGGGCTTCGGCATTGATTCTCTTTGTGCTGAATCAGCAAGAGAATGATCTGATTATGATTGATCAACCTGAGGATGATCTAGATAATCAGACCATCTATGAGGATGTGATCAAGTTGATTCAACGGATCAAGCCTAGTGTGCAATTTATTTTTGCGACCCATAACCCCAATATTCCGGTATTGGGAGATGCAGAGCAGGTGCACGCCTGCTCCTTTATGGATGACCAGGTCTCTGTAGTCACGGGTAGTGTGGATGACGCTGTGACTCAATCGACTATTGTGAATATTATGGAAGGGGGGCAAGAGGCCTTCAATCGGCGTAAGGAGATCTATCAGATATGGAAATCGTAGAGGTCTTGAAAGTTCTAGCTCAGGGGGAAGATAGCCAGAACCAGTTTAAAAAGAATATGGATAATGCAGAGTCACTGGCCAGAGAGATGATTGCATTTAGTAACGGTTTGGGGGGGAACCTCTTTATTGGTGTGGATGATGATGGATCGGTTGCCGGGCTTTCCAGTGAAGATATTCATCGCTTGAATCAATTGATATCAAATGTTGCAACGAACAATGTGAAGCCAGCGATTAACCCTGTAACGCAGAATGTAATCATAGAAGAGAAACTTGTTCTTGTGTTGATGGTCCTGAAGGGCATCAATAAGCCCTATCATGACAATGCGGGGGTGTTTTGGGTTAAAAGTGGGGCTGATAAGCGTAAAGCCACTTCTCGTGAAGAGATTCAGCGACTGTTCCAGTCATCCGGCAGGGTACATGCTGATGTGACACCGGCAAATGGGTTGACTATTGCGGATCTGGATATGCCCTATTTTCGTCAGTTTTTCCAAAAACGCTATGGGGAGTCACTGGATGCACAGGAGCTTCCTCTGGAGCAGACGATAACCAATATGAATTTGGGGACTGCCGGGGAGCTGAATTTTACTGCTGCCTTGCTCTTTGGGCAGAACCCATCTTCCAGACTGCCTGTATTTATTGTTAAGGCAGGGGCATTTCCTGGAAAGGATATTGCAACAGAATCTTACCTGGATAGTCGGGATATAAGTGGAAAGATTTCTGATATCTTTCAGCAGACGATCTCTTTTATACTGGCAAACCTTAAGCATGTACAAGGTGAGCAGATGGTCAATAGTGTAGGTGAGGCCGAGATTCCGCGTATTGTGCTGGAAGAGTTGGTTGCTAACGCGCTGGTTCATCGGGATTACTTTATTTCAGCACCGATACGTATTTTTGTTTTTTCTGACCGAGTGGAAATTATCAGTCCTGGGAGCCGTTTTCAAAACTCCAGTGCAGCAGCAGATCGAGTACTGCTACGCACCGTATAGATGCGATTTTCTCTCATCTTTCGTGATTCACTAAGGTGGATCCATCATTCTGATTCTTTTATTCTGGTT
>Ga0209576_1000026_pt1 | contig 170600 bp, 108 predicted proteins | sample SaaInlV_DNA_135m_FD_184686 | JGI IMG/M metagenome (GOLD analysis project Ga0209576, IMG submission 184686) | Marine microbial communities from expanding oxygen minimum zones in the Saanich Inlet - SI075_LV_DNA_135m (SPAdes) (version 2) | ecosystem: Environmental > Aquatic > Marine >... | reverse complement strand
TTTGGATAATGTCGAGGACGTTTCAGATGTAGAAAGAACAATCACTTTAACACCTGCTGCAAATCTGAATGGTAGTGCCACTTTACAGATTACAGTTTCTGATGGCGAACTGTCAGATACTGATGAGTTTGTCCTGACAGTGAACCCTGTCAATGATGCTCCGGTACTGGCTGAAATTGGTGATTTAAATTTCAATGAAGGCGGCGGTTCTTCTGTTGAGTTGAACGCTACGGATATTGAATCTGATGCTTTATCCTACAGTGTTTCAGGCGGTACAAATGTATCTGCCAGTGTATCTACAAATGGTAATACTTTCCTTGACCTGGTTTCGGGTAGTGACTTTAATGGCAGTGAAATGATCACCATCACAGTTTGTGATAATGATTTTGATGATGAATTATGCGAGTCAGAGGATGTAACTGTCACAGTTGACTCTGTTAATGATGCCCCAATGATTACATCAACGGCTGGCATAGTGGCTCGAACATCTGAAGAATACAGCTATCAGGCAACCGTTGAGGATGCTGATGATAGTGAATTTATCTATTCACTTTCTAATAACCCAGCTCTTATGGAAGTATCTGGAACTGGCCTTGTGACCTGGTCACCAAGTACGGGTACATTTACATCCGGCGCGGTTGTACTAACGGCTACCGATGATGAAGGCGGGGCCGATTCTGAGAACTTTACGGTATCTGTTATACAGGTTGACTGTAATGGTGACGATAATGGAACTGCTTTTGTCGATGAATGTGGTAACTGCGTTGGCGGTAATACCGGTCTCGATGAAAATTATGCCATGGATTGTGCCGGTATCTGTGATGGTTCCAGCACTGAAGATGATTGCGGTGTCTGTGATGACAATGCCGAAAATGACAATGCCGACATGGATTGTGCCGGTGTCTGTAATGGTGATAATCTCGTTGACATGTGTGATACCTGTGACGATGATCCATTAAACGACTGTACACAGGATTGTAACGATGTTTGGGGCGGCGATGCTGACTTAGACGATTGTGGTGTCTGTGATAATGATTCTGGCAACGACAATGACGATATGGATTGTGCCGGCATTTGTTTTGGTGATTCTGTCACCGATGATTGCGGCGACTGTGTTGTACCTGATGACTTTAATGCTGCATTAGACTGTGCCGGTACCTGCGACGGTTCGGCATTTGTTGATGATTGCGGTGTCTGTTCTGATGGTGCCTCAGGTCATGATCCAAATAGTGATATGGATTGTGCTGGAGTCTGTGACGGATCTGCTGAGTTTGACAATTGTGATGTCTGTGATGATGATCCACTAAATGACTGTGCACAGGATTGTGCCGGTGTCTGGGGTGGTGATTCACTTGTAGATGATTGCGATGTGTGCGGCGGTACCAGTTTCACTGATTTCGACATGGATGGATTCTCTGACGAATGTGATGAATATCCATGGGGTGAAGCCACGTTAAACATTGGGAACCATGATGATACAGCTGTTGGTGAATCCGGTACATTTGATGTTCTTTATGACAGTCAGGTAGATATCCGGGCCTTCCAGTTCAATATCAGTGGAGTCACAATTGAAAATGTTACAACTGAGAATTCAGACTTTAATGTTAGTTTTAATGCAGGAAATGGTGGTGTTGTTGGATTTACGCTTTCAAATGCCAGTTATGGCTCTGGCTCAGGTACACTCTGTACAATCAGCTACCGCTATGACTCTGGTGACGTGACTACATGTATAACCGAATCAATTCTATCAGCCGAAGATTCTATGCCTATTACCGTTACAGATGGTGACTGCATAGATGTAATCGAGCCTGAAATGGGTTGTGATGATTTATACAATAGTGGTCTTGTTGTAGATGACTGTGGTGTCTGTGGTGGTAATAGTTTTGATGACTTTGATCAGGACGGCACACCAGATGATTGTGATGATACACCTGACGGTGAAGTTACCGTTGAATTTGGTGCCGTTGATGGCGTGACAGGCACATTTGATGTCGTTTATACTGGTGATGTCAGCATTTATGGATTCCAATTCCTTGTGGAAGGTGTAACCCTCATTAATGTGACTACTGATAATCCTGACTTTACAATCAGTCTAAATCCTGATAATGGTCAGGTCATTGCCTTCTCCTTATCCCAGGGTGTCTATTTACCCGGTTCAGGCACACTGGCTACAGTTGCTTTCGAAACTGGCATGGACAGAGAAATGTGTCTCAACAATGTCGTTGTTGCCGGGGCTTCAGGACATGCGCCTGAAACCAGTACAGGTGGCTGCTTAATGACAGGTGATTGTGATACTGTTGATAGCGATGGTGACCTTCTAGGTGATGCCTGTGATGATTGCCCATTAGATGCAGATAATGATATTGATGGTGATGGCGTTTGCGGTGACGTAGATAACTGCCCTGATGACGCCAATGCCGATCAGCTTGATTCTGATGATGATGGCCTTGGTGATGCCTGTGATCCTGGAGTAGCCGTTTCTATTGGTGTTGAAACCGGTTGGAACTGGTTCTCAATGAATGTCACTGATGCTGATATGTCATTGAATACAATTCTCGGTAATCTTGGTGACAATCAGGTTTACATCAAAAACCAATCACAGTTTGCTGAATATTTTGAAGGATTTGGCTGGTTTGGCGGTCTTGAAAATATTGGTGTGACTGACTTCTATATGTTGCAGTTAACCGCATCCGGTACAATTGAATTCACCGGTGAAGCTGTGGATGCTGCAAATACACCAATCGGTCTTTTCACGGGTTGGAACTTTGTTGGATATACACCACAGGATGCCCAGGCAATAAATTCTGCCCTTGGTACAGTTGACGGCAGTGGTATTTATGTCAAGAATCAATCAGCCTTTTCTGAATACTTTGATGGATTTGGCTGGTTTGGCGGTCTGGAAACAATGAGTCCATTTGATGGCTATATGTTGAATATGTCTGCCGATGCTACCCTTACCTATCCGGATGCCGGACCTGTTTTGGCACAATTGGAAGATCAGGGAACTCCCACTCAGAACCTCTCTCGTGATAATGCTGCTGAATGGCAAGTTTCCCCATACGATTTCGAGAATAGTGGATCAGTAACAGCCTCAGTTACCTTTAGTGATCAGTTTAATACTGATGAAAATGATATTCTTGCAGCCTTTGTCGGTGAAGAATGTCGCGGTATTACACAGGGTCTGTACTTCCCGCTTACAAATGAGATTGTATTCCAATTGATGATATACAGCAATGAAGTATCTGGCGAACCTATTGTATTCAAATATTATGATGCTGATATGGATATGTATTATGGATTTGATAGTGGCCTTGAATTCGAAAGCAATATGACAATTGGTAACTCAATGTTGCCTTATGAAATGAATGACAGTATTCTACTGGGACTCACTGATGTATTACCAACATCATATTCACTTGACAATGCCTATCCAAATCCGTTTAACCCGGTAACAACGATTGGTTATGTCTTACCTGAAGCGGGTAATGTCCTCATAACAGTTTATGATATGCAGGGTCGTACGGTTGCAGAATTAGTAAATAATTGGCATGTTCCTGGTGCATACAGTATTAACTGGAATGCAAATGGTCAGGCCAGTGGTATTTACTTTGTGAAGATGACCAGCGGCAGTTTTACCTCCATGCAGAAAGTCATGTTTGTAAAATAATCTAATTTTAACGACAACAAAATAAAAAAGGGGGCAGCCGTGCCCCCTTTTTTATTACTCAGCCAATTTATATTCTCACTACAATATGGAAAAGAATGTTGTGATATATGTTGGTTTGATCCGGGATTTTTATGTTGTCGAGACACGGTAATAGTTATTGTCTTTCACAATATTCTCCAAGGCAATCGATTTATAGTTGATCATCAGCATCTTGGCAATCGCTAAACATAATTCCATCAAAAAGAATAAAACAATTCTACATAACTTCAATTTGACAGCCGTAATTTTTACCCCAAGTTCATTCATGTAGTATATCATAATCCCACCCCGGATTCAGGTATATCGTGAAACTGCGACAAATCAATATGTGGGATTTCCCCTGCGAATATAAATGAGGAGACAGTCTTGAAAAAGAGACCTGTAAAATATATTTTTGTACTTGGAGGTGTGCTGTCTGGTCTTGGCAAAGGCATCGTATCTGCTTCTCTCGGTTATCTTTTTAAATCTCTCCGTTTGAAAGTAACTATTCAAAAACTTGATCCATATTTGAACATTGATCCCGGCACTATGAACCCCTATCAGCATGGTGAGGTATTTGTCCTGGACGATGGTTCAGAAACCGATCTTGATCTTGGTCATTATGAACGGTTTATCAATGAAAATTTATCAGAAAAGAATACTACATCATCCGGTCGCATTTACTGGGATGTCCTTTCAAAAGAGAGGCAAGGGGATTACCTTGGTGAAACCATCCAGGTTATTCCTCACATTACCGATGAAATCATCGATCGTATTAAATCAGTAAATCCCAGGCATAAATATGATGTGGTTATTACCGAAGTTGGAGGGACGGTAGGAGACATTGAAGGTCAGCCTTTCATGGAGGCTATTCGACAACTATGCCTAAAAGTAGGATATGAAAATTCATTGATAATCCATCTCACCCTGCTGCCGTATATCAGTGCCGCTGGTGAAATAAAAACCAAACCGACCCAGCATTCTGTTATGCTGCTCCGTGAAATTGGTCTGCAGCCTGATTTACTGGTTTGCCGGACAGAGAATAATCACCATCTCACCCAAAAATTAAAAAAGAAACTGGGCTTGTTTTGTAATATGGATGTGGATCATGTTTTTGAGTCTCCCGATGTGGAAACCATTTATGAAATCCCGTTGATTTTATACAAACAGGGAATGGATACAAAAATCCTCAAACGCCTGAAACTTTTGGAATTAACCGATACACATCATGATGTGCAATACCTGGAAAAATTTGTCCACAGGTATAAAAACCCGGAGGGTGAAGTGACAATTGCCATCTGCGGAAAATATAATAGTCTTCATGATGCCTATAAAAGTATACTTGAAGCGTTCATCCATGCCGGTGTCGAAAATAAGGTGGCGGTAAAAATTAAATGGGTGGATACTGAGGCACTTGAAAGCCAAAACACAGTGGACTTCCCAGAGGAGTTTAAGGATGTGGACGGCATCCTCATACCAGGTGGATTTGGTAATCGCGGTATAGAAGGAAAAATCAAGTCTGCAGGTATTGCCAGGAAATATAATATCCCATTTTTTGGCATCTGTCTTGGACTGCAATGCGCAATTATTGAATTTGCCCGGGCAATTTGCGATCTGCCAAAAGCTGATTCTACAGAATTTAAAAAGCGAACGAGCACCCCTGTCATTGATTTAATGCATGGACAGAAAAAGGTTAAATCCAAGGGAGCAACAATGCGACTTGGTGAATATTCCTGCGAGGTAAAACCAAAAACAAAGGTGCATTCTGCCTATAAAAAACGACTTATCAGTGAAAGACACCGACATCGATATGAAGTAAATAATGAGTATCGCCAGCTTATTGAAGACCAAGGCATGATTGTCTGTGGTATCAATAAAGATCTCGATTTGGTGGAGATGATTGAATTATCGGGTCACCCCTGGTATGTTGGCGTCCAATTTCATCCTGAGTTAAAAAGCCGGGTCATTCAGGCCCATCCCCTGTTCAGAGATTTTATTGCAGCAGCCAAAATATTTCATGATGAATAATCCAGAGCTCATAAATAAGATAAAGAGAATAAAGCTGATTATCAGTGATGTTGATGGTGTACTTACCGATGGCAGCATTTTTATTTCAGGGGATGGTACTGAAATGAAACAGTTCAGTGTTGAGGATGCTGCCGGCTGCGCCCTGGCAAAACATGCTGATCTTCCAATCGCTTTTATTTCAGGCAGATACTCAGAAGCAACCACTATCCGCTTAAAAGAAATGAAAATTCCCCATGTTTATCAGGGAGACCTCAACAAAACACCCCCTTTCGAAGAATTACTCGAAATCTATCAGGTAGATCTATTTGAAGTGGCATATATTGGTGATGGGCTTGTGGACTTACCAGTGATGGAAAGATGTGGTTTGAAAGTTGCACCGTCAAATAGTCATTTTCTTGTTTTAAAGATTGCCGACTATGTAACCCAAAAATCGGGAGGGGAGGGTGCCCTGAGAGAAATGATCGAATGGATACTGCACGGCCAGAAGCTCTATTATCCAGCTCTTGAAAAAATGAGAGATCAGGTCTATCTAAAAAACAAATCAACTTCGCAATGATAAGCCTTGGAATAATGAAGTGAATATGTTGAATTTCACAACTATATTTTTTATGAAGTTTTTAAAGTTTTACCTATTTATTTTGCTTACCGCAATACAGTTGATGTTTGTTTTTAGCTGCAGCAGAGAGAATTTAGAGGATGAAGAAGGTCTTTCCTCTGCAGATATCAGCACAAATATAATTACAAATCCGGTAATCGTTATGACCCGTGAAGACCATGTTACGGTGCGAACCCGATCGGATATGCTGGAAAAGGATAATGAAGAGGATGCCTTGCTCTCTGGTGATGTCATTGCCAATATTTTTGATGATTTTGGTAATCATACCAGTATTTTGTATTCTGATTCCGCCCGACTAAATGAGATGACCAATAATTTTGAGGCTTTTGGCAATGTAATATTTATTTCTGACTCAGGTTTAACCTTGAAAACAAATCATTTGAATTGGGATAATCGTTATCGTCTGGTAACATCCAGTGATTCAGTCATGTTTACCACTGAAGACAATGATACTTTATACGGCGTCGGATTCACCTCCGATATGGACTTATCTCATTGGAAGATTCTCGAACCAACCGGAGTCACAGGGAAAATATTTTAATAATGTCATACAGAGTTTTATGCGCCAAGAATTTAGAAAAGACCTATGGAAAAAGGACGGTGGTGAACTGTGTGTCAATTGAAGTGAACCGTGGTGAGGTCGTCGGTTTACTCGGTCCGAATGGGGCTGGGAAAACCACAACTTTTTATATGATCACCGGTATGATCAGACCAAATAGCGGAAAAATATTTTTGGACGGCACTGACATTACCCATACGCCCATGTATAAACGAGCCCGGCATGGTATCGGGTATTTATCGCAGGAGCCCTCAGTTTTCACTCAGTTATCTGTTGAAAATAACCTGAGACTGGTTTTGCAGATGACCGACCTTTCAAGGAATGAACAGAAAAAAAGGCTGGAAGAATTACTTGAGATGTTTAATATTGTTCATCTAAGAAAAAGCAAAGCGATTACATTATCAGGAGGGGAGCGCCGTCGAACCGAGATAGCCCGCTCTTTGGTGATGAATCCCGATTTTATACTACTCGACGAACCCTTTGCCGGTGTTGATCCCATCGCCGTTGAAGATATCCAAAAAATTGTCACAAGTCTTCGTGCAATGGATATTGGTGTTCTCATTACTGACCATAATGTGAGGGAAACACTTTCAATTACAGATAGTGCATATCTATTATTTGAAGGGGAAATCCTCAAATCAGGAAATACAAAAGAATTGATCGAAGACGAAGAAGCCCGACGTCTGTACCTCGGTAGTAAATTCAAAATGGATATTGATTAATGATCAAGCTTTCCCATGAATTAGGCCTCAGACAGCAGCTGACTCCCCAGCAGGTATTGCAGGCTAATATTTTTCAACTGAATATTATTTCTCTTGAACAGTCCATTCTCAATGAACTGGAAATTAACCCTGCCCTCGAACTTGTAGATGAAAAGGATGATGATGAATCTACTGAGGAGCAGGAAGAGGAAAAAGAGAAAGATGATGATGAAGCGGCTGAGCTAGATGAAAAAACCGAAGAGACAGAATTTGAATGGGAAGAATTACTCGGTGACCCTGATGAATATGAAATAAGGGCACCAATACAAAAACCTGAAGAAGAGTTAGATGCGCCTATCCGTGCCACAAGCACAATATCTGAACGATTGTTACAACAATTTTGGGATCTAAGTCCCACCGATGATGAGGTCAAGATTGCCGAAGAGCTTATTGGTAATATTGATGATGAAGGATATCTGACAATTGATCCTATTCTCATCGCCGATCGCATGATGGTTGATGAAAATCTGGTTTTATCTATACTAAAGAAAATACAGCAACTGGATCCTGTAGGTATTGGAGCAAGGAATCTCCGTGAATGTCTCATCGCCCAGGTGGAGGGTGTGGATGAGAATTCTCTGATGGTCAGAATCCTCAGAGATTATTTTGACGACTTTGCCAATAAAAGATATCCTAAAATCCTAAAAGGATTGAATTGTACAAGGGAGGAACTCCAGGAAGCGTCTGAACTCATCGCCACATTAAATCCAAAACCAGGTCTTTCTGGTGAAATTTCTGAACGGGATTATATAATTCCGGATTTGACGGCAGTTGAGAGTGATGATGGCTGGGTAGTCACGGTAAATAATTCTATGCTGCCGGAATTTGGTATCAACAAGAAATATGTCAAGATGGCTCTGGCATATAAAAATAATCAAGAAGTCAAAAAATTTGTAAAACAGAAACTGGAATCGGCAAAATGGTTTATAGATGCCATCCGTCAGAGACACAATACATTGATAAATGTAATGGTAGCGATAATTGAAAAGCAGTATTTATTTTTTGGAAAACCGCATCAGGATGATTTGATCCCGATGATCCTCAAGGACATCGCCGAGGAGGTGCGGATGGATATTTCAACTATCAGTCGAGTGACCAATGGTAAATATGTTCAACTTCCATTTGGTATATATGAGTTAAAATCATTTTTTTCGGAAGGCATAATGTCAGAAACCGGAGAGATGGTTTCCAATACAGTAGTCAAAACCCGTTTAAAGGAAATCATCGATGCTGAAGATAAGCAGCAACCTCACGGTGATGAAGAACTAGTAAAACTGCTGCAGGTGGATGGATATAATATTGCCCGGCGGACGGTAGCAAAATACCGGGACCTGCTAAAGATTCCCGTGGCAAGATTAAGAAAGGGAATATGAAAAAAGATCATTCAATCCGCTCAACGACTATCCTGGGAATCAGGATAGGCAATAAAGCGGTGATTGGCGGAGACGGACAGGTGACATTTGGTGATATACAGATGAAATCAAAAGCCATAAAAGTAAAAAGTTTTGGTGATGGCAATGTATTAGCCGGTTTTGCCGGAGCAGCGGCTGATGCTATGGCCCTGTTTGAAAAATTTGAAAATAAGCTGGACGAAATGAATGGCAATCTTCAAAAAGCAGTGGTTGACCTGGCAAAAGACTGGCGCACTGATAAAATACTGCGTGAATTGGATGCCCTTCTTGCCATAATGGATCAACGTAACTCATTCATCCTGTCAGGATCAGGCGATGTCATTGAACCTGATGGTCGTATAATTTCCATTGGCAGCGGTGCTGGTTATGCCATATCAGCCGCCAAAGCATTTTTAAAATCAGGTGAAAAAGATCCCGTGACAATCGTCAAAGAATCACTCAAGATCACCGCCGATATTTGTATCTATACAAACGATAATATTACGATTCTGGAAACGGTATGAAAAATCTGACCCCAAAAAAAATTGTTCGTGAACTTGATAAATATATTATCGGCCAGAAGGATGCCAAAAAATCTGTTGCCATCGCCTTGAGAAATCGCTGGAGACGACAGCAGGTTGAGCTGCCTTTGAGAGATGAAATCATTCCGAATAATATTATTCTTATCGGTTCTACCGGTGTGGGTAAAACAGAAATATCCAGAAGATTATCCTCACTGATGAATGCGCCTTTTGTAAAAGTGGAAGCATCAAAATTTACTGAAGTTGGATATGTGGGCCGAGATGTGGAATCCATGGTTCGCGATCTTGTAGAAGCCTCTGTCAAAACTGCAAAAAGTGAGAAAGAAGAGGAAGTCTTAAACCGTGCTGCTGAATTGACAGAAGAGCGCATTCTGGATATTCTCTTTCCAGTTGGTAAAATCGATTTCCAGGATGATGAAGCATTGCAGCGTCATGAAAGAACCCGTGGAAAAATGAAACTGCGTCTTGAAAAGGGTGATTTTGAAGATCGAATGGTTGAAGTGGAATCCAAATCTACACCAATGCCGCTCATGCAGGTAGTCGGTCCAATGGGCATGGATGAAATGACGGGCAATATCCAGGATATGATTAGTGGTTTACTTCCCAAACATCAAAAAAATCAAAAACTGGCCGTAACAGAAGCCCGCGAAGTCATTATTGAGCAGGAAGCAGAAAAACTCATTGATATGGATGAAGTGGTGAATATTGCTATCAATCGTGCCGAAGAAAACGGCATTATTTTTATTGATGAAATTGATAAAATCGCCGGTGCCAACTCAGGCTCCAGCCCTGATGTATCTCGGGAAGGTGTTCAACGTGATATTCTACCCATCATTGAAGGATGTACGGTTAGTACAAAATACGGTCAGGTCAAAACCGATCACATACTATTTATTTCCGCCGGGGCATTCCATGTAAGTAAACCGTCTGATCTCATCCCGGAGCTGCAGGGCAGATTCCCAATACGCGTCGAATTGAATAATTTGACAAAAAATGATTTTGTAAAAATTCTCACACAGCCAAAAAATGCCCTCATCAAACAGTACCAGGCTCTCTTTAATGCTGAAAATGTTAAATTGGATTTTGATAAAAAAGCCATCCATGAACTGGCGAGAATCGCTTTCGAAGCAAATGAACGCATGGAGAATATCGGGGCTCGAAGATTACATACTGTGCTTGTTGCCCTCCTTGAAGATTTGCTGTTTGAAATGCCAAATAGAAATATACACGAAGTGTTTGTGACCAGGGAAATGGTAAAAGAAAAGCTTGATGATATTATTGGTGACGAAGATTTGAGCAGATATGTTTTGTAGTTTTATGTTTAGGTCACCTCGACTTCGCTCAGTGACCTTCACCGATCTCTATTTATTGTATTATCAGAATAAGATATTGGTAACCAAATACAGAGTGCATATAATCAATTCTCATTTCTCTTGACCGGAAATTATTCAGGAAATAATCATAATTAAGTATTTCAAAACTAAGGTCACTGGGTCCTTCGGCTACGCTCAGGATAAACATCTCGAAGTGACAATTACGATTTGATACAGTTTTATGAGGAGAATCTCTTTTAATCAAAACAATAAATAGTATTATATTATCTCATAATTATCAACCCGTATCTACAGCAAATCACATTTTAGGAAATCCATGAAAAGAGATTTTTTACACATCACTGATTTTACTACCGAAGAAATCTGGGAGACTATTGAGCTGGCAAAGTGGATAAAGGATAAGTTCAGGAGAAGGGAAGACTACAGGCCATTTGCCGGTCGCTCCCTGGCAATGATATTTGCCAAACCATCAGCACGAACAAGAATCTCATTTGAAACCGGTTTTTTTAGACTCGGCGGTCACGCTCTCTTTCTTGGCCCAAATGATATCGGTATTGGTAAACGAGAATCTACAGCCGACATTGCCTGTGTAATCAGCCGCTATAATGATATGATAATGGCCCGCCTTTTTGATCATTCAGATATGCTGGAAATGGGCAAATATGCCACCGTACCTATTGTCAACGGACTCACCGACTTTAATCATCCCTGCCAGATCATGGCAGATATTCTCACCATATACGAACACCGCGGAACACTCGAAGATCTTCAGATAACCTATGTTGGCGATGGTAATAATATCGTTCACTCATGGTTGGCTTTGGCTATGCGGATTCCATTCAAATTTATTATTGCCTGTCCTGAAGGTTATGATCCTGATCAATCAATGGTAACCGATGCAAGGGATGCCGGACTATCTACTATTGAAATAAATCATGATGCCATGAATGCAGTAAAAGGATCCGATGTTATTTATACCGATGTCTGGGCCTCAATGGGTCAGAAAGATGAAGCGGATAAACGACGGCAGGAATTCAAAGCCTTCCAGGTGAATGATGCACTGATGGCGGCAACCGGCAAAGAATCCTTGTTTATGCATTGTCTCCCAGCAGAAAGAGGTGTTGAAGTCACTGATTCTGTTTGCGATGCCCATTACTCAATTATATTTGATGAAGCCGAAAATCGAATGCACATGCAGAATGCCATTATGGTGAAACTAATGAAAGATTCAGGGAAAATTTAATTATCTACAAAGAAATAATAATAAACGAAATATTAAAAAACTGATAACCACATCCTTTTTCCTGTTATTGTTGAATTATTAAGAGTATAGATGTCTTTTTATTTTGTATTACAGGGCGAGATGTGATAACTTTTCTAATTGGGATGGGTGCATTTAAACTCATCGCAGAGAGATTTATTCGTTCACGAATTCGAACACAACAAAAATTTTAACCATTATGACGGGAAACCGTAATTAGATAAATTGTTAAAAATTGAAAAATATATAATAACCCGGTAAAGGAGAAACCATGCTAAACCGTTTTTATTCATTATTCTCAGTCATCCTATTAACTGCTATTGGATTTACACAATTCAATCCGACTGTAAGTTATGAGCTGAGTAATCCACTTGAAGATCAATCTTCCGATTTGACATTCACTATATCACAAGCTCAAGGTGAGACGGATATGGCTGAATTCACGATTTCCTCAAGTAGCGGGTCATTTGATTTCAGTGGGCTTTCACAAGGTGATGTAATTGGAAGCGGTAGTGGTACATTTGATCAGGGAGCAACTGAAGTTTCTCTTTCGCTGACAGTGTCTAGTATGCCTGATGCAAACACTTTAAATGCCCTCGCAACGATTATTGCATCTAATAGTGAAGAATACCCTGTTGGCCAAGCTGCGGGTCTGATTTTGTCAAATGTCGCTGGGGGTATATCCATATATGTTATGCACCCTGGGGATGAAGGTACAACCACTCAAGGGTACACATCATCTCTGACAATTAACAACTTTATTGTACCGGATGCATTAACTCTTGAGGGATCATTTACATCTGAACTGGCTGAAAATGTAACAACATCAGATGAGATGGATCTCAATACATTTGACCCAACAATTTCTGTTGAATTGAGTAATATTGAAAATGGTCAATCTGGTAGTGGTCATGGTATTGGTGATTTTACTTTTACTGTCGTTCAAGAACCTGGCGAAATTGACCTGGTGGATATTGATATGTCCGGTACTGGTTTTTTCAATATTAATAGAAATGCAGATGCCACAATTGGCACCAGTTCGTTTACAAGCAGCTCTTTAAATTTACAGTTTAATCTACATGTTTCAGATCCGATAAATCCCGATCCAGTTCAGATGGATATTGTTGCTAAAGTCACTGAATCCGATGATTTGGATAATTTTCCAATTGGTTTCTCAGGTGCTGGAATTACAATAAAAAATATTATTTTTGATGGTTCATTCGAACTGCAGGCAATTTCTCCAACAGAACCCGGTGGCGGTACTACTACCGCTGGGTACACCTCAAGCCTTACAATAGATGGATTATTTGATAACTGGGGTTTTAATCCTTTTTCCTGGAGCGCTGACCTAACATCAGAATTGGGGAATACCGATAATATTACCGGTGAAATTGAATTAGTTGATTGTAATGGTGATCTTAGTGGTGATGCCGGGTATGATGAATGCGGAGTCTGTTCCGGCGGAAATACTGGGCTCACACCAAATGACGACCTGGATTGTGCTGGTACCTGCGGTGGTAATGCCATTGAAGATTGTCTCGGCGTCTGCAACGGCTCAGCCGAAGATCTTGGTTGTGGTTGTGGTGAAGCTGCACCAGTTGAATGGTGTGAAGATTGGGACGAGGACGGTTTCGGTGGCGGAACACCGGTATCAAGTTGTGGCCTGGAATCTTTACCACTAGACTATGTAGACAATTGTGATGATGAATATCCATTTGGTTTTGTCGGAATTGCCTTTGGGGCGGTTGACAATACACTCGAAAGTAATGGTACATTAAATATTCAATACACATCTGATGTACCAATCCATGCTTTTTCATTTGAGGTCAGTGGAGTTGAAATAGTATCTGCGTCTACAGTTGTAGAAGGCTTTACAGTTAATGTTGACAACAATATAATTAGTGGTACTGCAACTCAAGGTGATTACTCTAGTAATAGCGGAGTACTTTTAACAACATTGACTTATGTCTATGGCCCAACCTCAGAGGCCACTTTTACAGGCGTTGGATCTGTAACAACACTGGATGATCAATCTCCTAATCTGGCTTTTGGTGGTGGAATAACTCTAACCCCACCTCCAACAGATTGTGCTGGTACTTATAACGGATCTGCCATCGCTGATTGCGCTGGTGTATGCGAAGGCCCGGCTGTTAATTATGGCTGCGGCTGTGATGTTTTATCAGTCCCATATTACTATGATGTTGATGGAGATGGTTTAGGATTTGGTGAATCCGATGTGAGTTACTGCCCAGATACCCAAGCGCTAGGTATGGCGCCAAATAATGATGATACAGAACCGTTTTGTGCTACCAATGATACCGATGACTGTGGTGTATGCGGTGGTGGTAATGCTGGACAAGATAACAATGAAGACTGCTGTGAACCAAGTCAAATAGACGATTGTGGTTTATGTTATGGTACCGGAGCTACCTGTAATGGCCCTGTTGCCACAGATCAACCTGAGGGGACAGATGAGTCAACAGCGACAACCTTTAATTTGAATGCTGTTGATCCAAATGATGATGTTTTCACTGCCTTTAATATAATTACTGAGCCAAGTCATGGCGGCATAAGCGAAACATTGGGTGCATCCGTATCTATAACATATACTCCTACGGAGAATTACGATGGTGAAGATTCTTTCACCTATACTGTTTCGGATGGTACCTACACATCAAATGAGGCAACAGTAACTATTACAATTGCGGCAGTAAATGATTTCCCAGTTGCAAATGATATTTCTCGGACCACTCCTGAAGACAATGCTGTTTCATTCCAATTATCCGGTACAGATGAAGAAACCGATAATCTCACCTTTAATCTTACTTCAGATCCTTCAAATGGGTCAGTATCTGCTGACAGGGCTATATCTGGTTTTTACACCTATACACCAAATGACCATTATAATGGTTCAGACTTCTTCACCTATACTGTTTTTGATGGGGAGAATCACTCTGACAATGGTACGGTAAGCATTACGATTACACCGGAAAATGATCCACCAGAGATCACTGGTCAAAATTCAGTTACCATGAGTGAAGATGGTGAGCTTACATTAACTACTGGTGATGTCACTTTCACCGATGAAGAAACAGATACATATTCGTTATCAATATCCGGCGGCTCAAATTATCTCGTTTTCGAAGGAGTAGTACACCCTCATGTTAATTTCAATGGTTCGCTTTATGTGCCGGTACAGATTTTTGATGGCAGTGCTTATAGTAATACATTCTCCGTCCAAGTCACAGTAATACCAGTCAATGATGCGCCGGTAGCGGTAAATGATAACTACACTGTTTATGAAGATGGTGTACTTGTAATAGATGGTAGTGGTGGAAATGGCGTTCTTAGCAATGATACTGATATGGATTCAGGGAATTTATCTTCGACTGTATTGGTAGGTCCTTCAAATGGAATTGTAAACTTGGGTCTCGCTGGAACATTTAATTACACTCCAAATGCTAATTATGTTGGTAGTGATAGTTTCACCTATACTGTTAGTGATGACAATGATCCAGCCGGTACGGATGTAGGGACCGTAAATATTATTGTTAATGCGGTTAACGATATACCAGTTGTATTTAGTCTACAGTTTGATTGTTTGGGAACTAGTCCATGCCCATTTGATACTCAATACTATAATGAGGAAATTCAGCAAATAATACAACAATACTTACAATCCCCACTCTTAGGTGGAACAGTAAACCTAAATGAGGTCCGGGAAGGAGAGGAGTGGTTATATACTGGTGATGGATCATCACCATTTGATATCCTGCTTTATGGTGTCAATGATGGGGATACCGATAGTGAGCTTGCCCGTATCGATTTTATCAATCTGCCCAGCACCTCACGTAATTTTTCAAGAGCTTTGACAGCTTATGACAGTAATTCATCTTTATCTGAAGATGCTGTTTCCTCCATCTCACTGGTTGCCTCTGATTTTGATACCGACTTAACGGGTGCCACAATTGCAATTACCTATACTGGTAATGGTACAGTGGGAACTCCTGTTTTAGATGCTGAAATATCAGATGAAAATGTTCAGATATGGAATGTAGATTATACTCCTGAAGCAGATTTTGTTGGCGCTGACAGCTTTACCTTTACGGTGAATGGTGCTGCTACAGCAACAGTTGATATCATACTGAACAATGTTAATGATGCACCAATTCTGACCATTGATGATCAGAATACGAATGAAGGTTCTGAATATACATATACCGCAGTAGCTACTGATGTAGATCCTAGCGATGTAAGCACCTACACAGTTTTAAATGGTCCAGCCGGTTTGGTAATTGATGCCAATTCTGGTGTATTAAGTGGTTGGACACCTGGCAATGATGAAGTGGGTGATCATGTTATTGAAATTCAAGCTACAGATGATGGCACCGATCCAGGGTCACTATCTACAAATACCAGTTATGCTGTAACCGTTTTAAATGTTAATGATGTGCCGGTAATTGATGACCAGGTTGTCTTGACCACTGTTGAAGAAACAGATTTAATTATCAATTTAACTGATTTGTCAGTGACTGATCCGGATAATTTATATCCAGATGATTTCACCTTATCTGTTAGTGCCGGAAGTAATTATACCGTTCTTGGTGCAACGATCACACCTGATACAGATTTTAATGGTGATTTGACTGTTCCTGTAACGGTAAATGATGGAACAGACGATTCTGCCAGCTTTGATCTAACCGTAACAGTCACTGCAGTAAACGATGCCCCAACCCTGGCGGCTATTGCTGATCCAACTGCTGTTGATGAAGACGGTGATGATGTTTCTGTTTCTTTTACACCAATGGATGTGGAAGCAGGTGATTTCCTCTCAGTTTCTGTATCAGTCAGTAATGATGCGCTCTTCCCGGATGGATCATTTAGTGTAGATATTGTCGATGCATTTACCGGTGTTGCTCGTACTGTGACCTTAAATCCTGCTGATAATCTTTCAGGTAGCTCAGTGGTGATTGTTGAAGTAACGGATGGTTCTCTAACTGCCGTTCAGCAGTTTACTGCTACAGTAAATGCTGTTAATGATAATCCGGTTCTCAATGCAATTGGTGATCTTTCATTCGATGAAGATACATCTCTCGATTATACCGTAACAGCCTCAGATATTGATAATGATCAGGGTGACCTGCAGTATTCAGTCCTTGGTGGTGATGAATCTACTATTTCAGCAGAGATTAGCGGCAGTGTAGTTACATTTACGGCGGCAGCCGATTATAACGGCAGTGAGTCATTTACCATTGCTGTTGCCGATGCTGATTTTGATTTTGATTCTGAAATTATAAACGTTACTGTTGATCCAGTCAATGATGCACCGGTTATCACTTCAACTGCTGGCACAACTGCTAGAACCTCAGAAGAATATACTTATCAGGTCACTGCTACAGATGTAGATGAAGATACCTATGCCTATGCCCTCTCAAATGAACCAGATGGTATGCTGGTCTCTGAAGCAGGATTAGTAACTTGGTCTCCTTCAGCAGGTACTTTTACTTCAGGTACAGTCACATTGACTGTTAGTGATGGTGGTGATGCTTCAGATAGCGAACTGTTTGTCATTATAGTTGCCCAGGTTGATTGCGCCGGTGTGGATGATGGCGATGCTGAACTTGATGAATGTGGTATTTGCTCAGGTGGAACCACAGATCATGAAGCCAACAGTGATCAAGATTGTGCTGGTACTTGTTTTGGTTCTGCCCTTGAAGATGACTGTGGTGTATGTGCCGGTGGTTTTGTTGAGCCTGAAAGTCTATTAACACCAAATGCTGACCAGGACTGTGCTGGTATCTGTTTTGGTGAAGCCCTAGTTGATGATTGTGATGTTTGTACTGGTGGAACAACTCCAAATACATTTAATCAGGACCAGGATTGTAATGAAGATTGTTTTGGTACTGCCGTTGACGATAGCTGTGGTGAATGCTCTGGTGGAAACTCAGGACATATAGCTGACAGTGATATTGATTGTAATGGTGACTGTTTTGGCATAGCATTTTTAGATGATTGTGATGTCTGCTCAGAAGGTGACTCTGGACATACAGCTGACAGTGATGATGTTGGCTGTGGATGTTTTGAAGATGCAGCCGAAAATTATTACTCAGATATCGATGAAGATGGCCTTGGTTGTCCATCAGAAAGCATGAATGTTTGTGCTGCTGATGCACCTGCAGGTTGGACTACCGATAATTCTGACAGCTCCTGTAATGGTGGTGTTTTCTTCTCATTTGGTGATCTGGATATTTCAGGCACAGAATATGCCACTGTTCAGATTAACTATAGCAGTGACGTGGCAATTAACTCAGTGCTATTTAGTGTTGATGGATTAAGTCTTATTGGTGGATCTACTGATATACCAAATGATTCTGTCATCATCGATGTTGACAATAATACAGCAACATTCTTTACACCTTCAGGTGGTTTACTACAGGGTGGTGTTGGAACATTAGTAACTCTCGAATTTGCCTATGATTATACCGATGGCGTCGATGCCTGCATAAATATCAGTGATGTTTTAGGTGCTCTCGGAAGTGAACCTGATTTCTCAACTGGTGACTGTCTCACTGTTAACCAGCCACCATATGACTGTTTTGGTATACCAAATGGCGGTGCAGTTGAAGATGTTTGCGGCGTTTGTGCTGGATCCGGTACAAGTCCATTCTGGGAAGACACTGATGGAGATTTACTTGGAGCAGGTGTAAGTGAAGAATACTGTGCAGAAGACACACCAGGTGACAATGTCCCTCCAGGCTGGGTTGATAATAATAACGATGAATGTCCAAATGATTTTGACAATGATATTGATGAAGATGGTTTCTGCGGTGATGTTGATAATTGTCCTGATGTTTTTAATCCTCAATTAGGATTTGATCATCTGCAGTTGGATGGCGACAACGATACTATCGGTGATGCCTGTGATAACTGTGTAGATGATGCCAATACCGATCAGTCCAATGTTGATGATGATCTTTGGGGTGATGTCTGTGATAACTGTGCCGATGACGTCAATGATGACCAGGCTGATGCCGATACTGATGATGTTGGTGATGTCTGTGATAATTGTGTAGATGATGCCAATACCGATCAATCAAATGTTGATGATGATCTCTGGGGTGATGTCTGTGACAATTGTGTTGATGATGCCAATGATGATCAAGCCGATTTTGATGTAGACACTGAAGGTGATGTCTGTGATGCTGCTCCTGATGGACAGGTTACTCTTGAGTTTGGTGATGTTGATGGTATCGCTGGTACATTTGATATTACCTATGATACTGACATCCATAATAATACTATTGACCTTGCAGGTTTCCAGTTTGTCGCAACCGGTGTAACTCTTATGGATGCATCCACAACCAATCCTGATTTTACTGTAACTGTCAATCCGGCCAATGGCCAGGTTGTTGGTGTTTCATTCTCAGGTGGTTTATACGATGCAGGTACTGGTGTTCTTGCCACGGTTACTTTTGAAGTTGCTGAGGTAAGAGACATTACACTTTCTGCTGGTATTGTATCCGGTATAGTAGGCCATCAGAGCATTGAAACATTTGCTGATGATGTAGTAAGCACCGGTCTCTGTGATACAGTCGATGGAGACCTTGATGAATGGGGTGATAGTTGTGATCCTTGCCCTGCTGATGAATTTAATGATGCAGACATAGATGGATTCTGTGCCGATGTTGATAACTGCCCTGATACTTTTAACGATGATCAGGCCGATATGGATACCGACCTTATTGGTGATGTCTGTGATGATGATGTGGATGGTGATGGTGCTCTCAATGTTGATGATAATTGTCCGGAAGATTCAAACAGCGGTCAGGAAGATCAAGATACCGATCTTATTGGTGATGCCTGTGATGATGATATTGATGGTGATGGTTTCCTAAATGATAGTGATAACTGTCCAACCGATTCAAATCCAGACCAGGCTGATTATGATGCCGATGGAATTGGTGATGTTTGTGATGAAACAGGCCGTGGTTATGTACAGATCGACTTCGGCGTAAATACATCTGATACAGATCCAAACCTTGGTACTGTAGATATTATGTATACAAGTAATGTACCTATTACTTATTTCTCATTTGATGTAGATGGCATTTCTCTCACAGGTGTTGGATCAAGTGATTTGAATTTATCCGTTGATGGTGAAACAGGTCACGTCTCTGGTGTTGCCGGTATTCTACCGTTCAACGAAGATGGAGCAATACTTGCTACACTTGAATATGACTTTAGTGGAACTTTCTTAGATACAGAAGATCCTGCTGAAGTTATTACTGCCTGTTTCAGCGCTGTAATCTTTTCTGTTACCTCACGTGCAGTTCCTGATATAATAATTGGTGACTGTGGTGACTTTACCGAACCAGCTGCAGATTGTGCCGGCACCTATAATGGTGAACTGGTCGATGATGCCTGTGGTGTGTGTGACGGACCTGGTGTTATGGAATATTGTGAAGATACCGATTTAGACGGTCTTGGTTTTGGTGGAAATGCCAACTTCTGTCCTGATGGTACTCCAGGATTTGATGCGCCTGAAGGAATGGTTGGAAACTGTTCTGACGAATGTCCAAATGATTTTGACAATGATATTGATGGCGACACTATATGTGGCGACGTTGATAATTGTGTCGATGATGCCAATACCGATCAGCTTGATTATGATGGCGATGGTGAAGGTGACGTTTGTGATGCCTGTGCCGGTGGTGAAACAGATCTTGCATTTGATAATATGGACGGTTTCGATGGATATTTTGATATAACTTATAATAGTGATGCACTCATATTTGGCTTCCAGTTGGATTTAGATGGTGTAGAACTTGTTAACGCAACTAGTGACTGGCCAGATCTCATTGTAAGCACAAATCCTGACGGTGGTATCGTCGGATTTATTCTTGGCGAAACCGGTATTCCGGAGGGTCTGGGAACGCTTATTACTGTCCAGTTTATCGTTGGCATGCAGCGTGATGTAAGCTTTAATACAACTCTGGTATCCGGCCCAAGTAATTTTGAAAACCCTGATTTACAGGAACTCTGTGTATTTGCCGGTGATGATATAAGTACTGGTCTCTGTAGTCTGGGAGATGCAGATGGTGACCTCTGGGGTGATGGTTGTGATAATTGTGTAGATGACGCCAATGATGATCAATTAGATACTGATGGAGATACTCAAGGTGATGCTTGTGATGAATGCCCATTTGATGAATTTAACGACGCCGATGACGATGGTGTTTGTGGTGATGTGGATATTTGTGAAGGCGGCGATGACAATGTTAATGCTGATGGTGATGCACTGCCAGATTTCTGTGATGATTGCCCACTTGACGCCGATAATGATATCGATGAAGATGGAGTCTGTGGTGACGTGGATAATTGTCCTGTTGACTCAAACAGTAATCAAGAAAATTTTGATCTCGATTCTGAAGGTGATGTCTGCGATGCAACTCCTGATGGCGAAGCCACCATTGACTTTGGTCTAGTTGATGGAATCGCTGGAACCTTCGATATTGAATACTCAAGTGATGTATTTATCTATGGTTTCCAATTTGTGGTTGCTGATGTAACACTTATTGATGCTTCCACAACTAATCCTGATTTCGTGGTAAGTGTGAATCCTGATAATGGTGCTGTAATAGGCTTCTCATTATCCGGTGGATCGTACGCCCCTGGATCTGGCACTATGGCTACAGTTACATTTGAAGTAGGCATGGACAGAGAAATGTGCATCACAGATGGTTTACTTGCCGGTTCTGCAGGTCATGCACCTGAATTAACAACAGGAGACTGTGTGAATACAGGATTATGTGATGAACTTGATACGGATGGCGACCTCTGGGGTGATGTCTGCGATAACTGTTCTGACGTCTTTAATGATGACCAGGCAAATGCCGATGACGATATGTATGGTGATGTTTGTGATAACTGTGTCGATGATGCTAATGATGATCAATTAGATTCTGATGGTGATCTTGATGGTGATGTCTGTGATGAATGCCCATTTGACGCTGACAATGATATTGATGGAGATGGTGTATGTGTCCCAGAAGATAATTGTCCCCTCACATACAACCCAGATCAGGATGATTTTGATGGTGATGGTGAAGGTGATGTCTGTGATGATACGCTATGTGGTGAAATATGGGTCAATTTTGATTCTTATGATAATGACGGTATGGATTACGGGGTTGTAGAAATTACCTATAGTAGTCAAGTTGATATCTATAATGCTTTCTTCTCAGTATCCGGTATTGCCAATGATATGATTGGCGGAGAAACGGATCATGAAGGATTTATTGTGAATACACAGGCTCCTGGTTTTGTAAATATGTACTCGCCATTTATTGAGGTATTCCCAGCAACAGAGGATAATGCTCATTTAGTCAGATTATTCTATGATTATGGTTATGAAGGTGATATTGGTATGAGCAATGTGACAATTGCTTCTGGTAATCCACCCGTATGCATACCACTTGTTCATACCGGTGACCCAATTGAAATAGTCAATCCTCCACAGGATTGTGCCGGTGCCTGGAATGGTTTAAGCTACATTGATGACTGCGGAATATGTGATGACAATCCTCTCAATGATGGTGAATATTGTGCTCCACCAACTGATGTAACTGCTGAAGGCGGCAGAAATGATGTTGCCCTCGCTTGGACAGCAAATGAACTTGCCACCTATTATAATATCTATAGAGACGGCGAAATGGTTACCAGTCTTGATGGTACTGAATATGTCGATGGTGATGCCGGATTTGGCCTCAATTGGGATACCGAATACTGCTATACCATTAACAGTGTATATACATCAGATAATTTATTTGATGAAGATGATGGTGATTATGAAGGTGCTGCTTCTGAAACTGTCTGCGCTACCACATTGCCATTTGTCCTTGTTGGACTATCAGTAGAAGCTATGAACGATGATGGTAGCCCAACATCAACTGTAAATGTATATATGACAAACTTATGGCCGGTATATGGTTACCAGTTTGATCTTGGTCTTGATCCTGAAATTGCTGATGTGATTGACATCGATGGTTTACTTTCTGCCAGTTATGGCAATGGAACCGTCCTCGGTTTTGACTTTGGTGGCGCATCAATAGATCCAGGAGAAAATCAGTTATTGGTTAGTCTCACACTTGGCAATTATGTTGCCCCGTCATCAGAAATTACAATAAATATTATACCAGGGGACTTCTCTGATGAAGCCGCCATGGCGTTAAATGTTTGTGATATGGATTTTGATAATACCAATGGTTGTGATATCTCTGTCACATTTGACCCTCCTCCAGCTGACTGTATGGACGTACCCGGTGGTACTGCAGCTACAGATGCTTGTGGCGTTTGTTATGGTGGTACATCAGGTATCGATGAACCAAACCTATGTAATGGAAGTACAGATGAATTTGATGATGCATGTGAAGACGAATTTAGCGGTCCTGACATTGATGATTGCGGTGTCTGTTTCGGTGGTAGTTATACTGATTTTGATTCGGATGGCTTTTCTGATGATTGTGATGATTACCCATGGGGTGAAGTAACCGTTACTTACGGTGACAATGATGATACTATGGTTGGTGATTATGGTACATTTGATGTGCTCTATGATAGCCAGGTAGCTATCTATGGCTTCCAGTTTAATATCAGTGGTGTCACTATTGAAAGTGCGGATACTGATAATTCCGGATTTACCGTAAGTGTCAATCCTGTCAATGGCAATGTTGTTGGTTTCTCACTTGGTGGTGATAATTATCCTTCCGATATTGGCACACTTTGCACAATCACCTATCGTTATGATTCAGGTGATGTAAATAGCTGTATTACCGGATCAGTATTCTCTGCATTGGGTTCAAATCCAATCCAAGCATGGGATGGTGACTGTAATGAGTTTGTTGAACCAATAATTGGTTGCGACGATGTGCACAATAGTGGAAAGGAATTTGATGACTGTGGTGTCTGTGACGGTACCAGTTATACAGACTTTGATGGTGATGAAATATCTGATGAATGTGATGAATACCCATGGGGTGAACTCACATTAACATATGGTGATGTAGATGATACTATGGTTGGTGATTATGGCACATTCGATGTGCTCTATGACAGCCAGGTAGCTGTCTATGGATTCCAGTTTAATATCAGTGATGTTACCATTGAAAGTGCTTCTACGGATAATCCTGATTTCACTGTCAGTGTCAACCCGGCAAATGGAAATGTTGTTGGATTCTCACTCTCTGGTGCTTCTTACGATTCTGGTGCAGGCACACTCTGCACTATCACATACCGTTATGATTCAGGTGATGTAAATACCTGTCAGACCGGTTCTGTTTTCTCAGCCCTCGGCTCCCTTGGTATCCAGGTATGGGATGGTGATTGTATCGATGTCTTCGAACCGCCAATTGATTGCTTTGGCGTTCATAATGGTGATGCTGTCTTAGATGGTTGTGATGTCTGTGGTGGTGATAGTTTTGATGATTGGGATGGTGATGGTACTCCAGATGCCTGTGATCCTACACCTGATGGTGAAGTCACGGTTGCCTTTGGTGATGTGGACGGCATAACCGGATCATTCGATATCACCTATGATGCCGATGTTGATCTTTATGCTTATCAGTTTGTCGTTTCAGGTGTAACACTCATTGGCGCGACGACAGATAATCCAGATTTCGCAGTAAGCGTTAACCCGGCCAACGGCGGGGTAGTTGGATTCTCAGTTTCAGGTGGTAACTATCCTATCGGTAGCGGCACACTTGCTACCATTACATTTGTAGTGGGTTATGATCGTGAAATTAGTCTAAGCGATGTTATTGTTGCTGGTTCTGTTGGCGGTTCTTCTGTACATTCGCCATTTGTTACCACTGGCGATCCTACAATGACTGGTAATTGTGATATCGTTGATAATGATGGTGATCTCTTATACGATGCCTGTGATGAATGTCCTTTAGATCCACTTAATGATATCGATGAAGATGGTGTCTGTGGTGATGTTGATAACTGCCCAGACGAAGATGATTTCAATCCTGGTCAGGAAAATGGTGATGGAGATGAATTTGGTGATGTTTGTGATCCTTGTCCTGGTGATATATTGAATGATATTGATTTGGATGGTGTATGTGGCAATGAGGATAACTGTCCTGAGGTTGCCAATACGGATCAGCTGAATAGTGATGGTGACCTCTTGGGTGATGCCTGTGATGACTGTGAATTTGATGCCGACAATGATATAGATGGTGATGGTGTCTGTGGTAATATTGATAATTGCCCAGTAGTATTCAATGATGACCAATCCGATTATGATGGTGACGGTGTGCCCGGTGGTGATGATGACGACTATACTGGTGGTGATGTTTGTGATGCCTCAGTATATGGTGACATTGCTCTTGAATACGTCAATGAAGACTATGATAATGGTACATTTGATATAATGTATACCAGTAATACTGATATTAGCGGTTTCTTCTTTGCAGTAACCGGTATTGATGTTATCTCATTTACAAGCTCTGTTTTCACAATTATTAAAAATGAAAATGAAGTTACAGCATATTCACCATTTGGTCAAACTTTACCTGCCGGTGAAGGATTGTTACTATCTGTTGTATACGAACCAGTTAGTGAAGTAACACCAGCATGCATTATAAATGCACAATTCTATGGCCTTAACAATAATCCGATTTACTTTGGTGGATATTGCGAAGATATTGATGAGGGCACAGATCCAGTGGTTACGATTGATATTGATCTTTCAACAGGTTGGAATTGGTTCTCAATCAATGTTATGCCTGAGGATGGTGATATGAGTCTTGATGCTGTACTTGCAACTGTTCTTGGCAGTGCCGATTTCATCAAGAGTCAATCTTCGTTTGCTTCTTATGTAGATGGATTTGGCTGGTTTGGTACATTAACAACTATCACAAATACGAGTTTCTATATGGTTCATATGCTAGAAGATGCAACTCTAACCTTTACAGGTGTTCTTGCAGATCCAGCTGACACACCAATAGATCTAGGTGCTGGTTGGAACTGGGTAGGATATATCCCAGACTGCAGTCAAGCTATCGATGATGCTCTGATGACAATTGAAGGTGATGCTGATTTTGTTAAGAATCAATCTTCATTCGCCTCCTATGTTGACGGCTTTGGCTGGTTTGGTACATTATCAACAATGAATCCACTTGAAGGGTATATGATGCATCTGTTAGCAGATGGTACACTTACCTATCCAGTCTGTGACGAAGTTGCTGTCAGTGAAAGAGATGTATTTGAACCAATCACCGAACTCATCAGAAATGATGTGGACTGGTCAATTGATCATCACGATTATGAATTCAACGGTTCTATAACTGCAACAGTTGAACTGGATGGATTTATATCCGGATCTGAAAATGATTATCTTGCTGTATTTGTTGGTGACGAAGTACGCGGTATCAATAGTGGATTATTCAACCCACTCACTGAGCAGTATGAGTTCCCAATGATGGTCTTCAGTAATGAGGAAGTGGATGCAATCAGCTTTAGATACTATCATGATGCAACAAATACGCTTTATGGATTCGAGACAACTTCATCGTTTACCGCTAATATGATGAACAATCTGCTCTTATCAGACGGTTATGATTGGAATGTAGGACCTGTGCCAACAGCTTATGAGCTTGGTAGCGCTTATCCAAATCCATTCAATCCAGTAACATCACTTGATTATTCTGTAGTGGGAAATGGTGCTGTGAATATAACTGTTTATGATATTACTGGTAGAATAGTTGAAGTGCTCGTAGATACAGATATGTCTGCAGGTAAATACTCAATTACCTGGAATGCTGGCAATATGCCAAGTGGATTATATCTTGTCCGTATGGAAGCAGGTTCTTACCTCGGTATTCAGAAATTAATGCTTGTAAAATAAAGGCGGGAATACCAAACCTGACTATAATATAGTCAGCTGAAAATACTAATTGTGGCGAAACGCATTTGACAAAAATCAAATTCGTTTCGCCACATTCTCTGAGTAAAAAATTTGCCGCCTTGTAAATCATAGGGCGGCATTGCAATCATTAAATGCAAGGTTAAGAAAACCTTCAGAATTAGAAATATTCTAATTATTGTTTTTTATTATTATTATTTATGACCTGATATCTGCGTTGTGTTCTGATATAAATTCAGGTTTTATTTTCTAATAAAAATTATGCTGTTTGAAATCCGGATAGCAGACCACTAATTAACACGCTAAGTAAGTAAGGATCGTTACGATGAAGATTATTAAAGCCTTAGGTATATTTTCATTTATATTTATTATCAATGCATTCGCTTTTGCGCAGGATAATATACCTGACTGGAGTGTGAACCCGGCTCAATTTGAGAACAACGGTTCAATCACTGCCACCGTTAACCTTGATGGTGAACTGGTTGGTTCTGAAGACGATATTCTCGCAGCATTTTTTGGAGATGAAGTCCGTGGTGTTACCAACGGCATAGATTTTCCTCCTGGAGGATATTTTGCTTTTTTCCTTACTGTTTACAGTGATTATTCATCCGGTGAAACCCTTACTTTTAGATATTACAATCTTGCTACAGACACAATATATGAATTAGGTGAAACCGTTGACTTCGCCTCAAATATGTTACTTGGGGACCCTTTCAATCCCTTCGAATTCTCAAATGTAAGTGTGGACTGCAATGATGTTCCTGGTGGTGATGCCTATCTAGATGGCTGTGGTGTCTGTGACAACGATCCATCAAATGACAATGAAAGCTGTTCAGGCTGTATTGATCCGGATGCGTTGAATTATGACCCGGATGCGACAATCGACGATGGTAGCTGTGTTTATCCTGAAGGTACTGAATGGCAAGTGAATCCTGCTGATTTTGAATTTAACGGATCATTAACAGCGCAAGTAATAATTGATGGCAATGCCGTTGGATCAGAAGATGATCAATTGGCCGCATTTGTCAATGGCCAGGTAAGGGGTGTTACCACTGGTTTATATTATCCTCCCGGCGATTATTATCTTTTCCTCATAACCATTTATAGTAATGATGCATCTGGTGAGACTGTCGATTTTGAATTTTACCAATTCTCTGATGATCTTACCTATTCAATAGTTGAAACCACCGTATTTACTGCCAATATGTTTATTGGTGACCCAAATAACCCAGTCGAATTTCATACCGGCGGTGGCGGAGAAGTAGAAGATTGTAATGGTGTACTTGGTGGTGATTCGTATCTTGACCAATGTGGAGTCTGTGATAATGATCCTCTAAATGACAATGAAACTTGTTCAGGTTGTACAGATCCTACAGCAATGAATTTTGATCCAACTGCAATAGTAGATGACGGTAGTTGTGAATATGCCGGCTCCAATGAATTATGGGAAATAAACCCATCTGAATTTGAATTTAATGGTTCCGTTATTGCCAGAGTGTTCCTTGATGGTAGTGACTCTGGATCTGAAGATGATATGCTTGCCGCCTTTGTCGATGGCGAAATTCGCGGTGTCACCGGTGGTTTGTATTATCCTCCTGGTGGTTATACTGTATTTATGTTGTCCGTATTTAGCAACGCATCATCAGATGAAACGATTGCTTTCCAATTTTTTGATAGTGAAAACAGCCTTATTTATACATTAGATGAAACCGTAGAATTTACTGCTAATATGATTGAGGGATCTGTAAATGATCCTATAATATTAAATGGTGAGCTTGTGGGACCAGATTGGCCAGCACCAAACCCAAGTGATTTTGAATTTAACGGCAATATAACGGCAGCAATTTATGTAAATGATGCACAATATAATTCAGAAACTCTTGATAAAGTAGCTGTTTTTGTTGATGGAGAAATCCGTGGTGTAACCAGCGGTATGTATTTCGCACCGACTAATACAATTTTATTCTTACTCACAGTTTTCAGCAATGAAAGTTCTGGTGAGATGATGACATTCCAGTTTTATGATGCCTTTGATGATGTCGTTTATGAAGTAGATGATACTATCGAATTTGTTACCAATATGTTTAATTCACCCTTAGAACCAGTCCACCTGAACTTAACAACCGATTGTTTGGGTGTACCCGGTGGTAATGCCGTTGAAGATTGCGCCGGTATTTGTGATGGATCTGCAGAATTAGATTGTGCTGGTGTTTGTGATGGCGATGCTGTCGAAGATTGTGCCGGTGTCTGTGATGGATCTGCAGAATTAGATTGTGCTGGTGTATGTGATGGCGATGCTGTCGAAGATTGTGCCGGTATTTGTGAAGGACTAAATTTAGAAGATAATTGTGGTGTTTGTGACGAAGACACAGGAAACGATTGTGTTCAGGATTGTAATGGTGAATGGGGCGGTTCTGCTGAAATAGATTGCGCTGGTGTATGCGAAGGAACCTCTGTTATTGATGATTGTGGTGATTGTGGTGGAAACAACGAAGCCATGGATTGTGCCGATGTCTGCAATGGTCCTAATACTGAGGACGAATGTGGAGTCTGTGATGAAGATACTGGAAATGACTGTATTCAGGATTGTAACGGTGAATGGGGCGGTGATGCCGAACTTGATTGTTTTGGTGTATGCGGTGGTGATGCCACTGAAGAGGATTGTACCGGTTGTATGGATCCTGATGCGAATAACTGGTGTGAAGAATGTACAATTGATTGTGGTGATGAATGTTGTGATTTTGGTACTCAACCACCTGAAGATTGGGCATTTAACCAATCAACAGCTCAGGCATTTTATTTTTTCACAGATGCAATAATTGAAGATATTACCCTTGCAGAAAACGAAGACTGGATTGGTGTATTTAAAGATGATGTTTGCGTGGGTAATGGAATATGGGAAGGACCATATACATTAGTATTAGCCATGGGTGACGATAATTTTAATTATTCTGATGGATACTTATTAGATGGTGAAATACCTCAATTCAAAATTTATGATTTTTCTGAAGATTTAGTATATGATGCCGATGCCACTGGTGCTGTACCTGGTCTTGAATTCCATAATCTTGCCCAGATATTTGTAGATCTGCTTACGGCTGATATTGTTTTAGAAGGCTGTATGGATATAAATGCCTGTAACTATGATCCAGATGTTACAATTGATGATGGGTCCTGCATAGATCCCATTGGCTGTAATGAATGGTGCCCAGGTGATGTAACTGACCCGTTGTATGATGATTGTGCCGGTGTATGCGGTGGTGATGCTGTTGAAGATTGTGCTGGTATATGTGATGGTGCAAGTTATGAAGATGAATGTTTTGTTTGTGATGATGACCCAGATAATGACTGTATCCAGGACTGTAATGGCGAATGGGGCGGAACTGCTGAATATGATTGTGCAGGTATTTGTGAAGGAACAGCCGAATTTGATTGTGCTGGTGTTTGTGATGGTGACAATTATGAAGATGAATGTCTTGTGTGTGATGATGACCCAGAGAACGATTGTGTCCAAGATTGTTTTGGTGAGTGGGGCGGAACTGCTGAATATGATTGTGCCGGTGTCTGTGGTGGATCCAGTTATGTAGATGACTGTGGTATCTGTGATGATAATTTTGATAATGACTGCGCCCCTATGGATCTTGTCGCTGCAGGCGGTGATAGTCAAATTATTCTCAATTGGTTGCCACCGGCAATGAACGGTACCCGTTCAGCACCGGATTGGTCTGTAAACCAATTTGATTTTGAAAACAGTGGCAGTGTAACCGCATCTGTTTCTATTAATGAAACTCTCGTTGGTTCTGATTCTGATTTACTTGCGGCGTTTGTTGGCGATGAAGTCCGTGGTGTTACCTCAGGTTTATTCTTCCCGGTTACTGGTGAATATGTTTTCCAGCTCTTGATATACAGTAATGAATTATCAGGTGAGTCACTCACATTCCAATTTTATAATTCCGCTGAAGATATGGTTTATGATGTGACAGAAACTCTTTCTTTTGAAGCCAACATGACGGTTGGCAACTCAATGACCCCGTTTGAAATGAATGTTACAGTCGAAGACACAGATACATTGGTTTATAATGTTTATCGTGACGGTTCATTTCTTGCCGGTGATATCACTCTGACCACTTATACTGATGATGGACTTGGTTATGACGAAAATCATTGTTATACCGTTACCGCCTTGATTAACGGTACAGAATATGATCAATCCAATGAAGATTGTGCAACAACATTTGGCAATCCTGCTCCTGTGCTTATTTCTGCAACTGGTGGAACAAATCAAATTAGCCTCTTATGGGAATATGGTGATCCCAATAGTTCAAGAACCGCTCCGGATTGGTCTGTAAACCAGTTTGATTTTGAAAACAGCGGCAGTGTAACTGCATCCGTTTCCGTAAATGGTGTTCTTGGTGGTTCTGAAGATGATCTGCTTGCCGCCTTTATTGGCGATGAAGTCCGTGGTGTTACCTCAGGTTTATTCTTCCCGGTCACACAGCAATATGTTTTTCAATTGTTGATATACAGCAATGAATTATCCGGTGAAACCATGACCTTTAAATATTATGATTCAGCAGCCGATATGATCTACGATGTGGAAGAACCATTAGCATTTGAAGCAAACATGACAGTGGGCAATTCAATGACTCCATTTACCATGAATGTCACCTTTGAAGATGAGGATGTCACAACATTTAATGTCTATCGTGAAGGAACAATGATCGCCATGGATGTAACCGGTTTCACCTATACAAATACTGGTCTTGGTAATAATGAAACATGGTGTTATACTGTAACTGCTGATAATAATGGTGAAGAAACACCTCACTCTAACGAAGAATGCGGTACTACTGATGATTTCTCTGCGCCTCAGAATTTAGTGGCTACTGGTGGAGATAATGTAATCTCACTAACCTGGGACTCACCTTCTGGTGGTTCAAGGGGAGCCCCTGATTGGTCAGTTAACCAATTTGATTTTGAAAACAGCGGCAGTGTTACTGCCTCCATAACGGTAAACGGTACTTTAACCGGTTCAGAAGATGACATGATCGCCGCATTTGTTGGCGAAGAAATCAGGGGGGTTGCCTCAGGTTTATTCTTCCCAGTGACCAGTGAATATGTATTCCAGATTTTAGCGTACAGTAATCAACTATCCGGTGAAACACTCACTTTTAAATATTATAATGCCGCTGCTGATATGGTTTACGATGTAAACGAAACTCTCCAGTTTGAAGCCAATATGACTGTTGGCAATTCTATGACCCCATTTGAAATGAATGTCAATTTTGAAGTTGAAGAAACCTATACCTATAATGTTTATCGTGATGGCATCTTAATAGCCATGGATATATCAAGTACATCCCATTCAAATACCAGTCTGGGTTATAATGAATCACATTGCTACACTGTTACTTCTGAATTAGATGGCTCCGAAAGTGGTCATTCCAATGAAGACTGTGCCACAACCAATGATTGTGCAGGTGTTCAGGGTGGACTGTCACTAGTTGACGAATGTGATGTTTGTGACGATGATCCAAACAATGATTGTGTTCAAGATTGCCTTGGTGAATGGGGTGGTCAAGCTGAATACGATTGTGCTAATGTTTGTGATGGACCAAATTTAGAAGATAATTGCGGCGTCTGTGATGAAGATACAGAGAACGATTGTATTCAGGATTGCCTTGGTGAATGGGGTGGTTCTGCTGAATACGATTGTGCTAATGTTTGTGATGGACCAAATTTAGAAGATAATTGCGGCGTCTGTGATGAAGATACAGAAAACGATTGTATCCAGGATTGCCTTGGTGAATGGGGTGGAACTGCTGAATACGATTGTGCTAATGTTTGTGATGGACCAAATTTAGAAGATAATTGCGGCGTCTGTGATGAAGATACAGAAAACGATTGTATCCAGGATTGCCTTGGTGAATGGGGTGGTTCAGCTGAATACGATTGTGCTAATGTTTGTGATGGACCAAATTTAGAAGATAATTGCGGCGTCTGTGATGAAGATACAGAAAACGATTGTATCCAGGATTGCCTTGGTGAATGGGGTGGAACTGCTGAATTCGATTGTGCTAATGTTTGTGATGGGCCAAATTATGTTGATAATTGTGATGTCTGTGATGATGATACCGAGAATGATTGTGTAGAAGATTGCCTTGGTGAATGGGGTGGTTCAGCTGAATACGATTGTGCTAATGTTTGTGATGGACCAAATTTAGAAGATAATTGCGGCGTCTGTGATGAAGATACAGAAAACGATTGTATCCAGGATTGCCTTGGTGAATGGGGTGGAACTGCTGAATTCGATTGTGCTAATGTTTGTGATGGGCCAAATTATGTTGATAATTGTGATGTCTGTGATGATGATACCGAGAATGATTGTGTAGAAGATTGCCTTGGTGAATGGGGTGGATCTGCTGAACCTGATTGTGCTGGTGTTTGTGAAGGACCAAATTTAGAAGACAATTGTGGTGTCTGCGATGAAGATGCAGAGAACGATTGTGTTCAGGATTGCCTCGGTGAATGGGGTGGAACTGCCGAATACGATTGTGAAGGCATTTGCGATGGTGGTGCAGTCCCTGATTGTGCCGGTATTTGTAATGGCGGTAATGAACCAGATTGTGCCGGAGTCTGTGATGGTCCGAATTTAATGGATATGTGCGGTATTTGTGATGAGGATGAATCTAATAATTGTATCGAGGATTGCAACGATGTCTGGGGTGGTGAAGCATACCCGGATGATTGTGGTATTTGCTGTGCTGGAGATACAGAAGTAGAATGTTCATATTATGAAGAAGACCCACTTGATTATGGTGGAGCATATGATTGTAGTGGTGAATGTTTTGGTGATGCAATTACCGATGAATGTGGTGTCTGTGAAGGCGACAATTCATCATGTAATGCACCAGTTGCCGGTAATATGGAAGAACAGGTGATCGAGAATAATCCACATACGTTTACTTTAGATGCAAGTGATCCAAATGATGATCTGCTAACAATTAATATAAACATAGATGTTAGTCATGGTGTATTAAGCTGTGAAGATGGAACATTAATGTGTGAATACACACCAAATCTAAACTTCGACGGAGTTGATTGGTTTACCTATAATGTTTCTGATAATGATTGGACATCAAATAACGCTTTTGTATATCTTGCAATTGTTAATGTAAACAATAGTCCTATTGCTTTATCACAGGATGTTCAAATACTCGAAGATCATTCCATTGTTCTGTCTCTTGCTGGTTTAGATGAAGATACTGATGATGAAAATCTTTTATTTGAAATTTTAGATCAACCGAGTCATGGCCTACTGGAATCAAACAGGGCTTTAGCTGATTACACCTATACTCCAAATCAAGATTATTTTGGTGAAGACAATTTCACCTTTTACATCTGGGATGCAGTCGGATTGGTTTATTCAAATATCGCTGATGTAAATATTCAGATTACCGCTGTAAATGATCAACCAGTGATTGAGGCAGTAATTTCGAGTACAGGTTCATTTTTAATGAACGAAAACGAATCACTGGATATCACATTTGAAGTTTCAGATATAGAAGGAGACGATCTGGAAATTCAATTTGCTGGTGGGTCACCTTTCTTTGGCAATATGGAATCAAATAGTGATCTTGAATTCACCTATACTCCTGATGCAGGATATTATGGAATAGATGAGATCGTTGCGATTGCTGTTGAGACGACCACTGATGAATTATCTGCTTCTAATCCGGTATCGATTGATCTTGAAATCATAAATGTGAATGATGCTCCTACCGCTTTTGAAACATCCTTAAATGTTGATGAAGATGGTATGAATACAGTTAACTTATTTGGATCTGATCCTGAAGATTCTGAACTCACTTTCAATATCACAGTAGAACCATTCAATGGTGTGGCTTCTATTGATGGTAATACTCTCACCTATACGCCAGTGGCAAACTACAACGGATCGGATGTTCTGTTCTTTAATTCATTTGATGGAGAATTGTCTTCCACCGATGCATCTGTAACTATTAATGTGTATGCCCAAAATGATATTCCAACTGCTGAAGATTTTACCTTTACTTTCGCTCAAGATCCGGATATCATGTCTCTTGAATCACATATTGCCGATATTGATATCGGTGATGAATTAACCGTTGAATTTATTCCTGAAGCAGAAAATGGTACTGGGTTCTCTGCTTTTGGTGCCATTGTCATACCTGGTCCTGATTATACTTATAATATATCATCTGGATTTATGAGCCCTGATTACCTGGTATATAAAGTGAAAGATGATGTCTCAGAATCTGCTGTTGGTCTCATAACACTTATTAATCCAAATGGTCGTCAGAATGAAGAAAGAGATATTCCACTTGCTTACAACCAAACGGTTGATCTCCTGGAAGATACACCTTCAAATTTCTCTTTATTAGGTCTGGATGTAACATCAAACTGGCCGGCTGAAGGCGCAACTTATCAAATTACCCAGCAACCTGTTCATGGTTCATACACAGATAATTCTGAATATGAATTATTGAACCCCTTAATGGCTGAATGGGTTTTGCAATATACACCTGATAATAATTATTTTGGATTGGATACTATAAAGTTCACCTTAACAAATCCAGGAAATTCTGATGGAGACCCTGTTGGTGTGTCAAATGAAGCAATCATTACATTCAACATTAATCCAGTCAATGATATACCATCAATTACTACAATTGGTAATCAAACTACTGATGAAGATGTACCTTTAGTTCTGCCATTTGCTTTTAATGATCCTGAAAATCTACTGGATGTTACAACCAATACATCCAATAATGATGTGACCGTTGTGGTTCAGAATCAGATTGGACCAAACGGGCTTGGTGATAATTCGGCAGAATTACTTATAACTCCTTCTGATAATTTCTCAGGTACTACAACAATAACTGTTACGGTAACTGAATCAAATGGAAGTGATTTATACTCTAGTTCAGAGTTATTTAACATCACAGTTAATCCTGTCAATGATCCGCCAGTGGTAATTAACCCTGGTGATCAAGAATTTGCTGAAGATTCTGAGTTAGTTCTTAATCTATTTGCCACAGATTTGGATGGTGAAATATCATTCACATTTGCAGCTGAGGTAACTGACAATGCAGAGTTACTTTCAATTCAGATTACAGATAATCAGCTGACATTAATACCGGCTGCTAATTTGTTTGGTACTGCTACAGTTTCGGTAACAGCAAATGATCTACAACCTATAAATTCTGAATCTGATGCAGCTGTATTTGTAGTGACTATCACAAATGTAAATGATACACCTGAAATTGTTGGGCTAACAGAACCAGATCCAATTATTGAGGATGGTGGAAGTATCCTTGTCCAGTTCACAATTGAAGATATTGATCCTGATGAGTTATTGACAGTTTCCGTTATTACAAGTAGTTCAACTTTATTCCCACTTGAAAATATCAACTTAGTACCCGATGTGCCTTCTATAAGTGGAACTGAATTCCTGGTTGCCCTTGAACCGGCACCAAACGAAAATGGTACAGCTACCATGATTGTCACTGTGTCCGATGGAGAAGCGAATAGTTCTGAACAGGTATTGTTAACTATTCTTGGCTCCAATGATGAACCAGAGCTAAATGCTATTGGTGATCAGACAGTTGAAGAAGATGGCTCCCTGACATTATCGCTGTCTACCACAGATTTGGATAATGAACCAACTGATATGGTTTACTCAGTTACTGACGGAACCAATATTACCGCGGTTATTGATGGTAGCGAAGTTACCTTTACACCGGATGCAAATTATTTTGGCAGTGAATCCTTTACTGTATCTGTAACTGACGGTATCGATAGTGATAGCGAAGTAATATTAGTCACTGTAACAGGTGTAGATGATGCACCGGTAATTACCTCCACATCTCCGAATACAGTATACCTCCCTGATGATTACTCTTATCAGGTTGAGGTAAGCGATAATGACCCTGAGGATTTAGTATTCACATATAGTTTATTCAATGAACCGGACGGTATGGTAGTCTCTGATCAGGGTCTTGTTACGTGGGAACCTTCTGAGGGTACCTATACTTCAGGTTTGGTTGCGCTCACAGTTGCCGATGCAGACGATTTGACGGATACTGAAAATTTCGAAATTGATGTTATACATGTTGACTGTTATGGCGTTCCAAATGGTACTGCTATAACTGATGATTGTGACCAATGCTGCGGCGGTAATACTGGTGAAACTTGTTCCTATTGGTTTAGTGAGACAAACTTTGGCGGACTTTATGACTGTAATCAAGTTTGTGAAGGTGATGCGATCCTAGATGAATGTAATGAATGTGTTGATGGTGATACTGGTGAAGTGGCATGTGTGCCTTACGAAATTATCTTCCACCTTGGTTCAAACCTGAGAAGTTTCTATTCATTGCCTGAAGATGCCTCATTATCAGTAATGCTGGTTGGTTTAGAAGAAACTATAACTGGCATATCTGGCGAAGGTGTTGCGGCACAGTATATACCAGGCCCAGGCTGGGTTGGAAATCTGACTGCCTTCGATCTTTGGAGTTCATATTGGTTCTTGCTTAATGAAATTGATACACTGAATGTTATCGGTCTCGCTGCAGATGGATCTGTAATTTATAATTTGCATGCCGGTTCAAACTTCATCTCGTACCCATTTGATACAGAAATGGATATCAATGATGCATTCCCCGACGCTGTTTGTGAAGCTACACTTGGTATCATCGGTGAAAGTGAAGCTGCCTTCTGTGTACCTGGCTCTGGATGGTTTGGAAATCTAGATGTCCTTCGACCAACTTATGGATACATTCTGCAAATGGATGAAGCAGTAACTTTCTCCTATAATTCACCACCAGCTCTTGCAAGAAATTCTGACTTTGGAGTCGCTCCATCAATCTATGATAATCCTGATGAGTTTAGATATGTCCAGTCATCACAGCAGGCATTCTACTTTATTGAAAATATTGAAATCGATAATTCACTTATAACAAATGAAGACTGGTTAGTTGCGTATTTTGATGGTGAGGTTGTTGGTGCCAGACAATGGAATGGTGAATTTACCGATCTGCCTATTATGGGTTATGATGGTTCAACTGAAACCGAAAATTACCTAATGGCAGGCGATATTCCTGAAATCAGAATTTATGATTCTTCCGAAAATATGTTCATAACAATTGAGAGCACTATCCCTGAATGGAGCGAAAATGCCTTGTATATACTTGGAGATATCCAAACATTCAATGGCGGAACTATCCCTCAATCAATGAATCTATTACCAGCGTACCCAAATCCGTTTAATCCTGTAACTGAGATCAGATATGAGATAGCGGAACAATCCAATGTATCCCTTGTTGTGGTGAACATGGTTGGACAAAAAGTGGTAGAACTGGTTAATACACAACAAGCTCCCGGCACCTATTCAATAACATGGAATGCCTCAGATCAAGCAAGCGGCATATACTTTGTTAAACTGATTAGTGGTAGTCAGGTGATGATCCAGAAGGTCATGCTGGTTAAATAAAAAAATTCGTAATAAAGCCCGGGTGTATTTTTATACCTGGGCTTTTTATGCTCAAAATTAAAATACCGAAATACAAAAAGGACCTATATGATAAATACTAAACCATTGAAAGTATTGCTGGCGATTGGAATTGCACTGCCATTTACAATGTGCACAAATTCACAATCCAATGATGCTTTAAATGACAAACTTGATGACATGATGCAGAGACAGAATGTTCTGATGGCCAAGTTTGATGACATCGAAAAAAATCAAAAAGAGATACTGAGTAATACAACTAGTATAAATAAATCTGTTTCTGATATTAATGCACAAACAAAAGCAATTGCTCAACAGCAGCCAGCCAAACCAGATAATAAACCAGATAAACCGAGCCCATCACAGGTTTTCGATATTCCCGTTGGTGAGTCTGTTGTGTTTGGACCAGCTGATGCGAAAGTTACCATTACCGAATGGATGGACTTCCAATGACCATACTGTGCTAGATCTACCAGTTTGGTAGACGACATTCGCGCCAAGTATCCCAATGATGTAAAAGTGGTCATCAAAAATTTCCCTCTTGGTTCACATAAACAGGCAAATAAAGCGGCCTTATATGCATTGGCTGCACATAGGCAGGACAAATATAAAGAGATGTATGATAAAATATTTGCCAATTATCGTGAGTTAAGAAACAATGAAGACCTACCGGTACAATATGCTGTTGAACTGGGTTTGGATATTGAGCAGTTTAAAAGAGATGCTGAAGATCCGGCTCTACAGGATTTAATCAGGCGGGAGACACAGGAATTGCGACAAACAGGTATGCGGCTTGCAGTTCCAAAATTCCTCATAAATGGAAAAGAACCTGCAAAGCGTGACATGGATACATGGACACAGCTTATTGATGGCTATCTGAAAGAAGGATAAATCAATTATGAAAAAAGACCCGAAAGGGTCTTTTTTCTTTTCAGCTGAATGTTTTATCTCATCAGGAACCTATCATTCCTTATCTATCTATTTCTGATTTCATTTTCTTTTCCCCAAGACCCACCAGAACAATTTCAATATAATCAATCAACACTCCAGGCTTTTTATTATATCGGTATCGCTGAAGTCGAAGGGGAAGATCCTACTGAAGATGATTGGATTGCCGCATTCAGGGATAATATCTGTGTCGGTTCAGCCCCTTGGCAGGGACAGTTTACCACCCTTCCGGTAATGGGCGATTCAGGGCAACAGTGGACGGTAGGATATATGCAAAATGGAGAATATCCTGAATATCAGATCTTTGATCATTCTGAAAACCAGTTCACCACAGCAATACCATCAAATAATTTTGCCTGGTTTAATAATGCATTCTTTACAATTGATATGTTAGATATCAATCATATCGCCACAATACCTGAAATATTTGAAATATCAGTTTATCCGAATCCATTCAACCCCGAAACCACCATATCGATTCAGCATGATTCTGCCGGTTTTATCCAAATTCAAATATTTGACATAAGTGGACAGCTGATTGACAATATATACTCAGGGTTCGCCCATCCTGGAAATCAAATTTATAAATGGAAGGCAGATAAATTTCCGACAGGGTTATACTTTTTATGTATTTTTATTGACTATATCTCGTTTACTAAATCAAGAAAAATTCATACCAAAAAACTGGTTATTCTGAAGTAATATAAAAAAAATCAAACATTGTCAGATTTCATATTTGGCTATTTAACTCGCATTTAACGAAATTTCACCATATTTAGGTAGTTAACAAATGATTATTAAGGAAATATCATTGTAAAATAATATCGAAAATGGTAATATTCAGTCCCAAAACTTCCCTGAATTAGAGTTTGTGTAAAATAAGAATAAAAAAATGTCAAGAGAGTGAGATTGGTATGAGAAAATTGTTGTCACTACTTTTCCTTGTTACCGTTGTGTTTGCTGGTAATACGGGAAAGATTACTGGTAAGATTACTGATGTAAAAACAGGTGACCCGCTGGTAGGTGCCAATATTATATTGGTTGGTACACTCATGGGTGCCGCATCAGATCTGGATGGTAACTTCTTTATTTTAAATATCCCGCCAGGTACATATGACCTTGAATCCCGGATGATTGGATATGCCAATACAATTAGTAAAGGAATCCGTGTAAAGGTCGACCTGACTACACCGATTAACATTGCGATGAAATCTTCTGTTGTCGAAGGAGAAACAGTCGAAATTATTGCTGAGAAACCAGCTGTTCAGATGGATCAAACTTCGAGTCAGCAAACATATTCTGCTGAAGAATTGATTAATCTGCCTGTTGAAAGTGTTGAAAATGCTGTTGCTTTGGCTGCTGGAGCAGTGGAAGAAAATGGTGTTCTTCACTTTAGAGGCGGTCGACAGTCAGAGACCGTTTACTTATTTGATGGGATCTCTCTGAATGATCCACTCACTGGTAATCCCAATGATTCAAATGTACCAATGCTTGGTGTTGGAGAATTATCCGTAATTACTGGTGGTTTTACTGCTGAATATGGAAATGCCCAATCAGGTGTTATTAATCTATCATCTGCCGAAGGAAATAACTCATTTCATTCAAATGTCCGTTTTACTACATCGGCAGTTGTGAATGATACATTTAATGATTCTGATCCTGAAAAACAGGATAAATTTGAGTTTTCATTTTCTGGTCCAATTGTAAAAGATCTAATGACATTCTCTTTCTCTGGAGAATATGATGATGACAGTGGTCGGTTGGCAAATCAATGGGCTGATCTTGAAAATTACTCTGGTAAAATTACACTAAATCCAATGCGGAATTTAAAAGTGTCTGTTTCTGGGTTATATTCCAAAAAGAATTTCCAGGATGGCTACAGCCATTTATACAGCAGAAATGTTGATGAAGATCTTTTATGGTCTTATTCCCCCGACAATGATGCCAGCGACCCGGCGTTTCATTCCTGGTATAATAACGGACAGGTGGATACTGAAGATACAAACCTCAACGGAATACTAGATATTGATCTGGGAGAAGATCTTAATAATGACGAGGTCCTTCAAAGTGAAGATATCGACTTCAATAATGCCCTTACTTATTATACAATGTTTGATAGACAACCATGGTATCAGACAAAAAGTGATCTCCTCAATGGAAGTCTTACCTATACATTCTCATCCAAGTCATATTTCACCTTCCAATTTGCCAGCTATAATACCAAACAAACAATGAACGTAATTGAAAATTTGAATGAAGATCAAAATTTTAATGGCATTCTGGATGATGGCGAAGATTTAAATGGCAATGGCTTTATAGATGCTTATAATCCGAATGTAACAATCCATGGGATAAATGACTCCCACGATATGTTTACCGATTGGAATAATAATGATTATGTTGACCAATCGGAAGGTACATTTGATAATAATGGCGATGGTGTAATCGATAAAGCTGACTGGTTTCATTGGAAAGATATTCCCAGTGAAGGACAAAAGGTACAGGATTTTTACGCTGTAAGCCCCGGTCATCAATATACCTATAATAGAGATGCCTGGCATTATGATAAAAAAGTAACCAATACTTTAAAAGCGGAATATGTTTCACAAATCGATCTACATAATAAAATTAATATTGGTGTAGACATGAAATATTATAAATTGACCAATCATGATGCTCCGGATCGTTATGGTTATGCTGAGAATTATACAGTAGAACCTACAGACTGGGCATTTTTTGTTATGGACAAAATGGAATACAAAGGTATTGTTGTAAATGCTGGGCTAAGAGCAGAATATTTTGATCCAAATGAAACATTACCTGCTGATGAGACAGATCCTACCTGGGAAAGTACTGATTTTGATGATTGGGATGGTGATGGCATCTCTCAACCTTACAACGCCGATTTTACCGATAATTACATCCATGAACTAGGAGATGTAAAAAATCCAGTAACGGCAAATTCAAAATTTGTATTTGCCCCCCGACTTGGAATCTCCCACCCAATTACAGATCACTCAAAATTATACTTTAATTATGGACGATACTACCAACGACCGCAATTAAACTATCTTTTCAGGAATAGAGGTTTTAATTTGGGTGGTGGTTTCCCGATTATTGGGAATCCTGATTTGAATCCTGAATTAACTGTTTCTTATGAGGTTGGAGTTCAAAATGAAGTCTCCCGGGGGATGATCGTTGAATTAAAGGGATTCTATAAAGATATTTATGGTCTTACTGATACACGGCCTGTTTACTGGACTGTAAATGACTGGTACACAACTTATGAAAACCGCGATTATGGAAATGTAAGAGGAGCAGAATTTATTTTTGCAGTACGCCCTCCAGGAATGTTCTATGGCCAGGTGAATTATACCTATACAATTGCCAAAGGAAAAAGCTCCTCAGTTGGACAGGGATACCTGACGAATTGGGCTGGAGGCATTGTCCCCACATTTGAATCCTATCTTGATTGGGATCAAACCCATACTTTTAACGCTGATGTCAACTTTTCCTATAGGGGTTTTCTGGCAACAATGGTATTAAGCGGTGGAAGTGGAACCCGATATACAGAGCCGGGTCAAGGTAGACTGATTGTTGAAAATACTCTAAGACTGCCCGGTCATATTGAATCCGATGTCAAATTAAACTATATGTTCAGACTTGGTACAATCAATGCGAATCTGTTTATGACAGTAACAAATTTATTTGATAGAAAAAATATTCGTTATGTTGATGATGTTGAGTGGTACCACCAGTATAAAACCATCAACGATAAATACGACAATGGTGATCTAACAAGAGAAGAATGGCTGAGTTTTGTCGATCCAGATGAATTTAATGATACCGATGGCATTCCAAATGAAAATAAAATTCATCCCGAAATGGGGAAAAATCTCAACCCGGCTGTTTATGGTGATAGTAGAAGATTCAGAATAGGAGTTACATTTGATTTCTAAAATTAAACCGTATATAATTATGATTCCCATTATCCTGACATGTATGTCTGGAAGGGAGCTGAACCCGGAAAATGATGACGGGTTTACATCTCTGGGCAGGGCAAATCGTCCTGAGAAAGCGTTTTTAATACATCAAACTAACAATATGTGGTCAGCAGTGACAAACTTTGGAAGCGTTGGTGACCCAAATTCTCCCTCAACTGGGAGACCTTCAGTCCAATGGCCGGCAGGATCCGGAAATAACTATCTATACGATGGTGGATTTTGGGTTGGGACCCTTATTGCCGGTGAGGCCGCTGTAACGACATACTTTTATAGTCCTGATCAGGAGCATCTTCCATCGTCTGGCGCGCCAGGTGAAATTGGGAATTTTGTCAATGGTGAGAAATCAAAATCACTTGAAGACTCCTATGTGGTATATGATGATATTGATGAGCATACCGAAAGTGAACATGTATCACTGGGGGTAAAAGTAATCCAACGAGGTTTGACTTGGAGTCTTCCTGAATATGATGACTTTATTGCTTTCGAATACAATGTCATCAATACAGGCACTCATGGTAATCTTGAAGATGTATACTTATCGTATTGGTATGATATTGACATTTCTTCTTCAGATGCCGATGCGCCGCATATCGATGATCTGGTGGATTATGATGGTTGGGATGGTCAGGATACTGAAACGGATATTTCAGATATAGTCGATCCTCTTGATCTTGATGAAGATGGTCTTACAGGTTATGATGAATGGGGGGTGCCATGGGGAAAAGATGAACCGCAAAATCCTAACTATGATGCCTCACAGACAGAATCAGATGGATTCTATGATGAATGGGCCTTAATACTGGACTCTGATGGCGAGCAGTTGTATTGGCAGACCAATGGTGGTGGTGGTAACCCAGGGGATTTAGCAATCATCATTGACGAAGATAGCGGAGAAGCTGATACGCTAAAGGGTTGGTTATTCCCACGAAGTATGTCCTATATATACGATGGTGATAATTCAACATCTTCAGCAAATGATTATGGTGAAAGAGAAAATCCGTCTCCCAATAACGGTTTCCTCGCCGGAGCCATTTTATATACAGATGCAGAGCCAAACCTGTTAGAAGATGGAACCAGTCATATGGGTGCGTTTTCTCATCAATGGTGGAATTGGGAAAGTGATCCTGGTACGGATGAAGAGCGATACCAGTTTATGACAGGTACACATACATCAAGTTTGGGTCGTAGATATCTTGATAATCCACTGGATCTGGGTTTCCCAGAATTTGATTATCGTTTCTTATTAACCGTGGGACCAGTTGATATCGCTGAAGGAGATACCTCAAATATTGTCTTTGTACTCGGTATCGGAAATGGCTTGGAAGGTGTACGAAGAAATATTGATAATGCCTATATAGCATATTATTCCGGAAATGATACAAATAATCCTTTAAACCCATCCTCTTTTGATGAGGGTGTTCACTGGAATCTTCCTATACCTCCTTTAGGACCGACCTTAAACTATAGCCCTTTGCCGAATGGAATGAGAGCTGCCTGGGATAATCTATCAGAAAATTCCTGGGATGCCAACCTCGGCCGCGTCGATTTTGAAGGATATCAATTGTATCGTGCCGTTTACAATCCTCAAGATTGGGAAATGATTGCTGCATTTGATAATAGAGATGAACCAGTTTTAATCGTTAACTCTTTTGGCGACACTTTAAATGAATGGGATGCCAACTCTGGAAGTTGGGTTCTTGTTGATTTACCTGATATTACCAATCAATGTGACGATTCATACCTGGCTCCAGATTCAATAAGATGCTATTCTGCAGGTGGTTCAACTGAATGGGGGACACATGTCAACAGCCCTGTAGATGGTCTACCATATTATTATGCAATTGCATCTTATGACGGTTATAAATCTGCTGAAGAAGCCGGGCAGGAGTTACTACCGGCATATTCGCCTCTAACAAATTATAAAAAATCATTTGATGGTGCGCCTGTGCCAGTATTGCCTGGAAAGTTATATGAAGATGGTGACCCAATTGGATCCCTGAATGATATAACTGTAGTTCCCAATCCTTATCTTGGGACGGCTTTTTGGGAAGTAGAGTATGAAGATAAAATTGAATTTAAAAATTTACCCCCTGTATGTAAAATTTCAATTTTCTCTTTAGCCGGGGATTTGATACAAGAAATCCAACATGACAATGCAACTGATTATGAGTTCTGGAATCTGGTGACAAAAAATCAACAATCTATTGTCAGTGGAGTGTATATATATGTTGTAGAGGCTCCAAAGGTCAGCGTAACAGGTTTGACATCAGGGGATCTTAAAAAACACATTGGAAAGTTTGTGGTATTCAGATGATGAAAATGCGATATATTAATAAAATTGTGGGTTTACTCCTGCTGTCTATCACATTCCTGGTAGCAGATGGCGGGAATTCAGGAACCGAAATTGTTCCAAAATCGGGGACTTCAGGAGCACACTTTCTGTCTATTAGTCCTGATGCCAGATTTGCTGGCATGGGTAATGCCTTCGCCGCTTATCAGAATAAAAAGGCTTCGGCAGTATTTTACAATCCTGCAACACTAGTGTACCTTGAAAACAGTGACGTCTTCTTCGGCATGGTGAACTGGTTTGCTGATGTAAAGGTTTCTTCAGCTTCTTATGCCATGCGAATGGGAAGCGATAGAGCTATTGCCTTTCATTACCGCGCTTTAGATACGGGGGATATGAAAGAAACAACTATTGGCTTTCCTAATGGGACTGGTAAAAAATTCAGCTGGAATAGTCTGGCTGTCGGAGTTTCTACGGCTTCCAGATTAACCGAAAAGTTTTCCTTTGGAGTAAATTTGTATTACATCAAAGAAGGCTCTGGAGATTATAATCTTGAATCATCTGCCTGGGGACTGGACATCAGTACATTTTACTTCACAGGGTTTAACAGCCTTAAACTTGGAATGACAATCAGAAACTTTGGACCGGAGTTGGATTTCGCTGAATCACATGTAGATTATTCAGATGGCGTTGAAACTACAGATGATGAAGATTATCGTCAATACCATATTCCACTGACCTTCCAAATTGGACTTAGTTATGATTTCTTCGAGGATAATCCTCAGCATAGCCTTACCGTAAATGTGGATGGTGTTCATCCGAATGATTCGTTGGAAAGAGTCAATCTCGGTGGGGAATACATTTACATGGATTTTCTTTCGGCACGTTTTGGTATGTACTCCAATCATGATACTGCAAGTATCATGGGCGGTTTTGGTGTAAACCTGAAATCATTTATTAACCAGGATGTATCCTTCAATTATTCTGTATCTAATTATGGACTGTTGGATTATGTACATCAATTTAGCATAGGGTATGGACTATGAGAAAAATAATTCCGATATTATCAATTTTGTATCTCACCCTATTAACAGGGGTTGAGCCAATAAGCGCTGATTATGATTTAAACTCTAATATCTTGACAATTCAGTTTGACGAGAATATCAGAACAGATAATGTTCTTTTAGGTTTGATGACATTTGAAGACAGCAATACAACAATGGCTTTACCCGGTGGATTAATACTTAATCCAGGATTAAACTCCGATGAAGTAATAATTGATTTAGTCTACGAAGAACAAATCGATGAAAGGGTAAACACTACTGACGATAACACTGATACTTTCCAGTATTGGGGAAAAACAAACGGATCTGCAGTAGATTTTGAAGAAATGGATCTCAACAATCTTATTCTGAACATTGAAGCCGGAGCTTTTATTGGTGAAGACTATTCAGTAAGTGCGATGAATTCAATTAATGTAGTTTTTTCAAATACTGATAACTCAAGCCCTGTGGTTACCAGCGCTGAATATGATGCCGGGGAAAACCTTCTTGAGGTTAGCTTTGATCGTTTAGTGAAATTTGATCAAATAGCCGAAGATCGAACACCTGGAAATGGCATATTGGATGGGAATCCCTCTGAAGATACAAATGGAAATGGTGTCCTAGACACAGAACAGAATATCAATCCATTTAATATAACCATTTTCAACGGCGATGCGTCAACAACACTTGAAGGTTTGGACCGTGTCGAACAAACAGATGATAGCAATGTGATAAGCATTTACCTTACTGTTCGAGATGCAAAGAAAATTGAATTAGATGTGATCGGTGAAGATAACTCGGGTTTATCTATTACAGTTGGCAAGGGAGCATTTATTGATACAAATTATAATCCCAATGAGTCCCAGACTTCTCCTCTCAGTTTAATCCCTGAAAGCATGCCTCTGGTATTGACAAATGCAACATATGAACCAGCCAACAATGAATTCAGATTATATTTTGATAATTCAAGAGATGTGGAAATATATAATCCCTTCCCTGTTTATTCTAAAATCACTATTTCTGATGGTCAAAATAGTTTGCCATTAAATGGGCTGCGTAATAATCTTATTTCTGCAATTGGTAAAACAATGATGTTTAATGAATTATTATATTCTGATCAGGAATTGATTGAACAAATGATGCTGGAAGCCAATAATGAAAATCTCTCAATCCACCTTGATACTTACTCTGTATATGATGTCAATGGTAATGGTAATCTTTCCGATTCATTTGCTCTCACAATAATTGGTGATTATGATGAACCTGAAATCACAGATATATCATATGATTCAGGTATGGATAGATTTATATTCAATTGGGATCCTGACAAAATATCATATTTGGGACTCGATCTCATAAACCTGAATTCACAATCTCTTGACGTTGAAAATATTTCTATCACCAATACTCAATCTGGTGAGATTCTAAATATAACCTCCGCAGATGTGAATAGGGATAATTCAAAGGAAAATACTTACCTTACTATTTCACATGAAGATGCTGAGTGGATGGAAATTGCCGGAGAGAATGGAGATAATCTGGTAATCTCAATTGCGCCATATACATTTTTCTCATCAGGTAATACCAATAACAATGGAAATTTTGCCATTACGGATGAACCGCTAGTCTATTTATCAGATGATACTGGCCCCGTTCTTGAAATAATTAGAATCGATTTTGAGACTAATGAACTCATCGCAATATTTAATGAAAATATTGAAACCAGCTCAGTGACTCTCAATTCAATTGATCTAATCATCAATGGATTAACGGTAACTATAAATGATCTTTCCCTTCTCACCGTAAATATTGCCAGCCCGGAATTGAGATTCCAAATATCTGATAGTGAATTTTTAAAAATTACCGATGCTATTCCTTTAAATCAATTTTTAGATTTAAATGTTCTTCTGCCTTCAGATGCATTTAATAATATCGATAATATGACTGCATTGCCATGTCTTGATATGAATGGTAATTTTCAATGTGATGATTATGCCGAAGAATTTGATGACTTTGGTTCTGATGGAATTCCAAGTGATCAAGAAGAGGGATATCCCGGTTTTTGTTCAGAATCTGGTGGTTGTTCTGATCCAACATTGTTGACCCAAAGTGAATGCGAAGCAGCTTTATGCTCTGATTCACAATTTGACAATGAAGATGATTGTCTTGAAGATGGTGCCTGTCAGCCAAGATTTTTTGGTAACACCAGGGATGCTTGCGAAAGCCATGATCCCCCTGGGACTTGGAATTCAGATAATTCTTGGGACGTTGCTGGGGTTTGGACCATTTATTCCACAGAAACTCTTTGTATAGGCGGTAGCGCTACCTGGACAGCAGTTCCTGATCCTGAAGGTGACGATTTTGATTTAGTAAATAATCCAGAAGGTACAGAAGGAAATGGAAATTACGAATTTGGTGAACCGTTTTCTGATGAATATCCAAATGGAGAATGGGATCTATTCGAACCAATAACTTTTGACCTTTATTATGGGCAGGAGCTATGGAATGAAAGTCATCGTGCATTTGCTGCTCCTCCAGCTTTAATGCATTTACTAACAAAGTATACTTCAGAGCAATTTAACATTCTTGTGGAGGAATCGATTTGGAACGGATTCTGTATCGAAACTGACAGTGGTGTTAATCCTTATGATATTTATGAAGATGCAAATTCACCAGAAGCATGTGATGCCCTTCCAAAAAATTCAGATCATGATCCCGTATGGGTTCAAGTATTTGAAGAAGATATTCAGTCAATTGCTGATTTCTTTAATGTGAACAAAGGGCAAATGGAAGAAAAATACGGAGATCTGCAGGATGTCAACGGTGATGGAAAAATAACATTGGTTATATATGACATTGTCGATGAATATATTCGTGGATCCAATGATACAAATTCCAGCCTTTACACCCATGGATATTTCACAGCTTACCCCGCCCAGGATACAAATCCAGGAGACGAGGTAACAGTAAACGTTGGCGAGTTACTATTTCTTGATGCCTTTCCTCAGGTAATTACAGCTGATGATCCTGATGATGAATTATTTGCCTCAATGTATAATGCAATTATCCATGAATACACAAAATTATTGATAACCCAAAATGAATCCGAAGAAGAAGTATGGATAAAAGAAGGATTAGCATACTTTGAACAAAAAAGAATTTTGGATGATGTCAAATTCTTTGGCGGCGGAACGACTCCAATAACCCCAGCTGCAAATCAACTAAGTTTCATTAGTTTTTCAAAAAAGAATCGTACAGATCATTATAATGTCTATTTGTTTTTTAATTACCTTTTTGAAAAGTATTCAGGCGCCACTGGCTGGGAGATTATCGATGAGTTAATTACCACAGAATATCAGGGCATTGAATCAATAAATCTGGCTTTGGATGCTTTAGGATTTACTACTGTAGAAATGCAGGATGTGTTTATTAATTATGCTACAGCCTGCTTTATGGATCTTGATCATCAAAGTGGAGTGTATGAAGGTATCTATAGGATGGATAATGTGAATCTATATGGTGCACCTGCAGGGAAAAATGCTGCATCCCTTACATTCAATGACGCAAAACCACCCCCATACAGTAAAACTGGTATTACACCTTGGTCGTTTGATTATTACCTCGTTGGTGGATTTTCAGTAAATCTGGTAGATAACAGTCTTATTATTCAAAGTCCATTGTTGAATGCTGACGATGATCTGGTTTTTGATGGATATGATGGAATCGATTTCAAAGTAAATAAAATAATGTTGAAAAATGGATTTACGGTAGATATGGATCCATTATATGAGGTTGTTGAATTTGAAATCAATCCTGATGATAGCAAAGGAATGTTGCCTGTATCAACAAACTCAATATCTGGTGAAGATTTTACCTTTAGAGGTCCACAGGGTGTATGCAGTGACAATGTTTCATTAACCGATGAAGATTGTTGCACAAATAACTCTGGTAGCTGGGATGGTAAAGCATGCGCTGATGCTTTGGAATCATGGACATGGTCAGGCAATATGAATATGATTCTTGTTGTTGCCAAAGTTGATGATGAACAACCCCCTCCATCATACGACTACGTTGTAACAAATATTACCAGCCCACAGGATTTCAGTGATTTTTATGTTCTCCAAAATGTTGGTGTGCAAAATTTCCTTGATTTGTATGTAGTGAGTCAAAGACCTATATTTGATGTTTTTGGCGTTGAAGGTCCACAAATTCAAATTGCCTCCCAATATGATACAACAATCGTAGTGTTAGAGCCGATGGAAACTCCTGGAACTGATCAGGTGATTTATTATAGTCCATGGGTCCTGGGGTTATGGGATCATTATACACTCACATACGAAGGAATGGATCAAAGTGGTAATCCTGTTGAAATGGATGAAGTTGAAATATTTACAGAATATTCTACAGGTTCTTTGGGAAGGTCCATTGTTTCGAATGGAGACCAGGCAGGTATTACTATTTATGATACTGACAACGACAATTTTGGATTCATTCAAATCTCAAATAATCGATTATTAAAAAATCCCAATTTTAATTTTGAATTTGAAGGACTTACTCCGATATCAGATGTATTCTTTTTCGGACCTGATTCTTATACCCCAAATAAGGCAGTTAAACTTTGGTTTAATATTGATCCTAAAATTGAACAGGATATAAAAGTATATCATTTGACTGAAATCGGCTGGATAAATATGGGTGGTTCAATTTCAAATGGGAAAATCCAGGTTTATTCCGAAACAATGGGCTATTATTTATTAGTCTCTGGAGATAATCATCTGGCAAGTCAGGAACTAACCACGATTCCTGAATTATTTAGTTTGAATCAGAACTATCCTAATCCGTTCAACCCATCCACGAAACTTGATTTTTCACTACCTGAAGATGAATTCGTGACAATTCAGATATATAATCTAACTGGACAGCTTATAAGAACGATAACACAAGATTTTTATACGGCTGGTGACTATTCACTTCAATGGAATGGCATAACTTCAAACGGGCAAGCCGCACCTTCTGGAATGTATTTTACTAGAATTCAGACAAAGAGTTTTAACAAAACGATTAAAATGGTATTGATGAAATGAGGAAGTATTCATATATAACTTTAGTATTGCTTTTGGTTTTTGGCTGTTCGGATAAGTTCAGTGACGATAATTTTCTATCTCAAAAACCGCATACATACAATTGGCTGATGGAAAATGCATGGTTGGCTTTTTCCGACAGTAATTTTGACTTGGCTGTTTTGTACTTTCAGACTGCTGCAGATAGGGATGCTACAAAATCCGAACCGTATCTCGGGTTGGGTTGGAGTTATGCACGAAGTGCCAGTTTAAATATGATTGCGGCAGAATCCAATTTTAATACGGCGATCATATTCTCTGAGTTTGACCCTATGGGTGCAGTTTTTGAAAATGAAGCAAGAGCTGGTCTAGCTGTAATCTATTGGGCTGGCGGAAGCAGTGGATTATTTGAAGATGCAATTGAACAGGTTGATATTGTGCTAGGAAATGATCCCAATTTTGTTTTCAGATATGACACTAATATTTCCAGCGAGTCGATTTCTGCAATAAAATATCAACTTCAATATAATCTTGGTGATATAACTGCATTATATAATCAGCTCGTTGAAAATGGAATTTCTTTCTCAACCACATCCTCAACAATTGGCAGTGCAGCCGTTTCCCATAGCGAAACCACAGTTCTCGATGGAATGCAGATAGGAACACTCCAGGAATTATACATCGATGGTAATGGTGATTGCATGTATAATCCTGCTGAGGCTTTTGATGATACAGGCAGTGATGGCTGTCTGGATAATTTCGAAGATGGCTCAGGTGGGTGTTTGTCTGTAGAAGACCCGGGTTTTGTACCGGGAAGTGATCCCAATGGAGATAATTTCGATGGAGTTACAGGTACGCAGGGAAATTCGAGTTGGGATACAGGCGAAAATTTATCCAATGATAATGGAAATTCGACTTGGGACGGAGCAGAGAGTTTTACAGATGCCAATGGTGATGAAGTGTGGAATTCCAATAACTCAGCTTACAAATTAATATCAGTTTCGTCAGTAGAATCATGTGAATTGGGATTGGTATATGAGATAAGCGAAATTGACGAGGGATTGAATACCTTGTCCTTTCAAGGAAATCCCATTTTAAATGAAGGAGACACAATTATATTAAACTATAATTACACAACAGACTATGGTTCATTTATAAATGAATTATTAGGACTATTAGCTAATCAATGAATAATGCAAGGAGACAACAGATGAAAAAAATGATAGTATTTGTACTGGTAGGTTTACTGAGCTTCAGCTATATGCTGGCAGAGAAGCAGGCAAACTCCAGTAGATTGACTTCAAATAAAGTGCAAGTGATGATGGCTGGGACAAATAAGGTCGTGCCTCAGAACTCTTTAGGAGAATTCAATATTCCAACTAATACACGTAACTGGGAACAGGAAAATGGTCTTGTTCGAATTAAAAATAACCAGAATGGTAATAATGATGAAGGAGGCACAAGATCTTGTCCAGATGGCACCGACGCCTGCTGGGATCTTTCCTATATGCCTGAAGCAGATTCATACTACTATTTAAGTAGTGGTGGTGCTGGTGATACATTCGCAGTAGTATTCACTCCTGCGGCACCCTGTATTGTACAGGAAGTTTATCAGCAGTGGTTTTCTGCAGGTAATTGTGTAGCCTTTGGTGCCGATTATGGTGATGCAAGCCAAATAAGCCCAGATGGAAATTGCTGGGATATTGATGAGCAGGATCTCAGCCCAGTTGGGACATTGAGAACAAATCCTACACCTAATACAATTGAAGCATACAATGCCGACTGGTCATCAGTTGCATTGTTAGATATTGGTGGTACATTTCAAGTTGGTGATTCTGGAGATCTATCCAACCCTCCACCATTCGTTATTGGTTTTGTAAAAGGTGGAGATACTCCTCAGCCATTATCAAATAACAATGACATTACCGGCAGAACAGAGACTTATACCTGGATGGGTGGTCCCTGGAATGCTGAAGATGATGGATTATGGGCAAATTACAATAATGTAGTTGATCTTATGATGCTTGTAAAAGTAACATACCCTTGGGGCGCACCTATTGCTGCAAACCCTGGTATCTTATCAAATACATACGCAACTACAGATACGCGTACAGTCGAAATCGACCTGTTTGATGATGTTGATACTGACGGATCAGGAATGGCCATAAATGGCGATGATGATGTTCATCTTCATGTTGAAATTAACGGAGTCGAAGTCTCTGATCTAGATCTTAATTCAGCCTATGCTATTGATACTGGCGCTGATGGAAACGGTCTTTGGGGTTGGGATGTTACATATACTGCAGCAGCAGGTGATGTAATTTCTTACTGGGTTAGTTCAGAAGACAATGATGGTCTTTTGGCTGAATCTACTTCAAATGCATTCTCAATTATTGCACCTACTTATCCTGATGCTGATCTTCTGATCATTGACGATGGTGGTAACGACTATCAGACTGGTTATGAAGAAGCAGCTGCATTGTATGGTCTTTCATTCGAAACATGGGTAGCCAATGACAATGCTGGTATTGACTGGTCTGTAATTAATCATGGATGGTCAAACATTATCGTTTATGGTTGGGGCATCTCAACTCTACCAGCAATTGCAAGTGCAACTGACCCTGGTTATGGCGATTTTCTTGATGGCGGCGGTAATTTAGTCGTAGTCGATCATGACTGGTTCTTTGGCCAGAATTTAGATTCATATCCAAATGTACTCACCTTTGGTCCTGGAGACCCAGCGTATGATTGGTTTGGAATCAGTGGTGGTGTAAATGATCCTGATGATGATGGTGACTCAAGTAATGGTGGCTCAGGTGATACTTCTCTTGTTTCACTGGTAGAAGGATTACCTGATTTATTCCTGAATCATGCAAAATATACTAGCTTAAACTGGACAGATTTCATGACCCCTGGTTTAGCTGATCCTATTTATGAAGGTCTTAATACTGAAGAAGTTGTTGGTGTTCAATATGATAATGGTACCAGTAAAACTGCACTAATCTCATTTATGGCAGACGCCGCAGTTGACTCTACTGAAGGAGTACCCGGCAGTCTTGAATACGTACCTGAATTCTGGGAATTTGTAAACTATTTCCTCGATTGGTTTGCAATTGACGGACCTCCAATGGTTTCTGACATCATGGGTTCAACAGGAACAGTATATGGTGATGCAGCTCAAGAAGTAACAGCAGAAGTTTCTGAAACAAATGGTGATGCCTTTACCGTTGCTGTAGAATGGTCTACGGATGGTGGAGCGACATGGGATAGTGCTGCAATGTCTGAAAATGCAAGAACCTTTGTCGGTTCTATACCTGGTCAGGCTGGCGGAACCACTGTTGATTACAGAGTTTCTGCAACAGACGAAGAAGGAACCACTACATCAATGGGTGGATCATACTTTGTTTATGCACCATCAAGTGATATTCTTTGGGTATTCAACAACGAAATGGCTGGTGGCCAATATCCAGATGATTACTACTTCTATGAAGGCAATTATACTGGTAATTTCCTATATTCCCCAGACATCTGGTTTGGTGGCGTTAACGCTGAATTATTGGAATTTTATGATATAGTTATGGAAATTGGAACTACACTAACATGGGCTGACCAGACAGATCATTATGATATCATTCACGACTGGCTCAATACAGGTGGAAAGAGTTATTTCCTTGCTGGTGATGAGGTATTAGGTATGTTGACAGGTTGGGCAAATGGTCCTACAGCAGATGGTTCTCTCTTCAATGATATGGGAATTGGTGAAATATTCCATGATATCGGTTCTCCAGGTGTACCAAATGCCTTAGATGCAGTAATGGGTGATATGTTATCAGGTGATATGTACGATGCTGTTCCTGCTGGAAGTGCAATCATGTACGACCCTGAATATGAAACTGGCTTTGATAACTGGCTTGACGGAATGGCTCCCACTGCCAGTGCAACTGGATTCCTAACTGATACAGCATCAGGTTATGATGTCGGTGTCTATAATGAATGGGATAATGGCAGTCGAACCGTTTTTTGCGGATTTGATCCTCTATCTCTAAATTCAGCTCCTGATTACTACTGGTTTGGTGCTTCCTATGAAGGTCCAACTGTCATGTCAGCCGACTGGTTTACATGTGCATGGACAACATTAGGTGATCCTTCAGAAGATGGAAATGTTGACGTACTTGATGTAGTTGGTATTGTTGGTGATATTCTTGGAACCAATGATTACTATGCATGTCGCGCCGAAGCTGCTGATGCAAATGCTGATGGCGGAGTTGATGTTCTGGATGTTGTACTGGTTGTGAGCTGGATTCTTAATCCAGGACGTACTGGTGAATACGCAACTACTGCATTAATTAACGTTGATGATAATCAGGTTAGTTACATTGCAAATGGTATCGTAGATGCTTTCCAGATTACATTATCCCACGAAGCTGGTGTCACAGTTGAATTAACAAATGATGCCATGGTTGCTCAATCTGTAAGTGACGGTATCACAACAACAATGATCATTGTTGCTCCAGAAAGTAGTGAATTATTTACTGCCTCTGGTGACTTTGAAATTGTTGAATTCCTCGCTGCGTCAGGTGAAGATTATGTAGATGTGTCCTTAGGCATACCTACAAGCTTTGCATTGAATGCTGCATATCCAAATCCATTCAATCCAACAACGACCATCGGTTATGCGGTACCAATCGCATCTGATGTAAGAGTTGTTGTATATGATATGCTCGGTCGCCAAGCTGCAATATTAGTAAACAGTAATATTGAAGCTGGTAACTATTCAGTAAATTGGAATGCCTCAGATCTTTCCAGTGGAATGTATCTTGTCAGAATGACTGCTGGCGATTTCACTCGAACACAAAAGATAATGCTTATCAAATAATTCCTGATAGCAATTTTCTAATTGAATCTAAAAGCCTCCGAATTTGATTCGGAGGCTTTTTTACATATATAAGTATATTTTACTACACAAGTTATTCCTCCCTAAATAGGCATTCTGAAGTTTAACAGTATGAATTCTATCTCCATTTAAATGGTATGACTGAGGTTATATATGTAAATTATACCGATATATCTTTTAATAACATTGGAGATTAATATGGCAACAATTGGTGTTTGTTTATCAGGATGCGGTTTTATGGATGGTGCCGAGATTCAAGAATCCGTTATTACAATATTAGCCTTAGATAAAGCTGGTGTAGATATAGTATTTATGGCACCGGACATAAATCAAAGACGAGTAGTGAATCACCAATCAGGTGAGGAAGTGAATGAGACCAGAAATGTGCTCGTCGAAAGCGCTCGTATTACAAGGGGAAATGTTCAAAACATTAAAGACATAAATGTAAATGATCTGGACGCATTAATTTTTCCTGGCGGATTTGGAGCGGCATTAAATCTCAGTGATTTTGCCATAAAGGGTGCTGGCGGTACTGTAAATAATGATGTTGAAAATTTAATACATGACATGATCAAACTAAAAAAACCAATTGGCATTATCTGTATAGCCCCCGCAATGATGGCCAAAGCAATCAATACATTAAAACAGACAGCAAATCTAACTATAGGAAATGATCAGGCAACTGCTGAGCAAATTGAAAAACTTGGTGTTACTCATACTGAATGTCTGGTTCAGAATATCGTCATAGATAGTGATATGCTTCTCGTTTCAACGCCGGCATATATGCTGGGTCCGCGTATATCAGATGTTGCGACAGGGATCAATAAACTAGTTGAAGAAATCGTCGCAATGGTGTAATTATAAAAATTAATAATATTTCTGAAGTCAACCACCTTTTATACCGATAATATATATACACAGAGATAAAAAATTATTCTGAAATGATAAACTCAATAGAAACAAAAGAACAAATATTATCGGATTCCTATTCAGGCACCATCCCAATACTCATTTCTGAGAATCATGTCCTATTCCCAAAAACGACCTACACCTGTGAAGTTTCTAACCCAGTTGATATTAATTTGATTAAACATGCTGAATCCAATGATAATCTCATTACCGTTACTCTGAATGGAAAAGAGAACAATTCATTAATGGAATTTTATAAAATTGGTACATTGGCCCAATTAATTGGCGTTAATGAAAAATCACCAGATCATTTTGAAATTCAGCTAATTGGACTTGAAAAAGTTGAAATATTTGAGGCTGTCAGTAATTATTCTTTCAAGATCGGCACTGTTTCAATTCTCCACGATATTAAAAGTAGTTCTGATAATGATTATGAAAAGAAAAGACTGGTAGAATCTTTTAGTAGGTTCATTCATGTCTCACATCATTCAATGGAAAAGAGTTTGATCCACTATCCATTAATTAATAAGGAAATGTTGACAAATATAATCAGTTCTTTAATCCCAATTTCGAATAAAGAACAGCAAAAGTTGCTTGAACTGCCTGACTTGGGACTTAGACTTGAAATTGTCTGCCAATACCTTGAAAATGATGGTGATAAAAAAGAAAAGGATGATATTTTAAGTATTTTTGATCCCATTCCAATTAACTGGAATTAGTCAATAGTTATACAAGGTCCGTAAAATACAACATATGGGATGCTGTGGCCTTCCCATGGAAATCCTATTTCTTCTATACATATTTCTTCTCCATCCAAAATAGAATCCGGATCAAATGTTAACTTTGCAAGAAGAAGATTATTCCCAGTTTCAATCCTCGAATTAATCGTATTGGCTGAGACAGCCCCGGACTGAACGTCAATATTATAACCCCATTCGTCATTGGTGAATATTTCACCATCAATTACCTCTCCATTAAGCTGAAGGCCTTTTATTGAAAATAAAAATGACGATATATCGATTTTTGCATCTATCCAAATATCAATAGTTGATTGACTAGAATTATAATCACCAAAATACAACATCGGCGGAAGCTGCACTATTGTATAAAGTGTATTTGTTGTGAGAGCTCCGAAATATCCCATTTTCACATTGGCATGTTCGTCTCTCAAATTGCTCCTCACCGGATCATTAAGTCCCAGAGACGTATAAAAGAAATAATGATCCAGACCGCTGGACATGGATTGTACTTTAATTTGATAATAACCGGGTATTTCCGCAATTGGTGTACCAATAATATACTTCGAATCATCAGATACAGAATTATTAGATCCAAAAGTAGGGAAGCTATGAATATAATTCAAGCTATTTGGGGTACAGTCATCTACATCAATGCTAAGGGGTGAAAATTCATCAATATTAACCCAGAAGCTCTGTTCGTATAACGAGCTTGTTGTAAAATAAAATTTGTTTGTGGAAATTAATTCCCCAGCTGATGTTGTTAACCAGAAATTATCTACTTCGCATCCCTGTATTAGATCAAGAATAATAGGATAGTTCTGTATATTTTCAAATAAAGGAGTAACTTCCAAACTATCTTGATAAAATTCTACCGGTAACGGAATAGTATCAGTCGCGGTAATAAATCCAAACTCACCACAATCACATTCAAGTGTGAAGACCCTATCATCAATATTTAGTGATTCCAGTCCATCCAATTCAAAATTTATATCAGATACCCATGCTCCATAATCTTCAATGATAGTATTGTCCTGACCAATGGTATATTCTGGATAGGAGATTAGTGATCCGGCATTACTATCATAATTAAACTCGTAAATCAGGCCATCATGGTCAATTATCCTTACAGAGGTACAAACTAGTGAATCAATATGAACCTGCGGTAGAATCTCATCATACTCATCCACATGTGGTTCACCACAATCGGGAATACCATTGCCATTTTCATCATCTGACAAAAGCCAATCTCCATCATCGTCAATACAATTATAAAGTTGGGTTTCATCAAGGGAGAAGGTTTTATCAATTCTAACAATTGCAAAATCCTCAGCGGGATACATTATCGCTTCAATCCTTATTTCATTTTCATAATTATCGATTTCCTGATTTATCCCATCGATGTCTGATAACGAAACATCCTTGCTGCAAGTAAAAAATAATAATGATGTAAGAAAGACAAGAAATTTATAAATCATAACTCAATTTCCATTCCAACTGATACTAATATTGGAAACATACTATAAGCAGTAATTTTCGAGGGCGATGATTCCAGGTCCCAATTATACATAAGTATATTAAAGGTATTAGTGAGGTTGATAATTTGAATTTTGTATTTTGCATCATATTTCAAGAATTTTCCAATAATGGAATACCCGAGGTCTAATCGAAAATAAGTGGGGTACCGGGCACTATTCTTCTGTCCGTAATAAGAAGTAAATCTCTGATAGGGATTGTCAACTGAACCAAATATATCTAACCCTTGATGAAATACTTTTCCGGAGGGTGGTGTAAATGGCTGTCCGGAATGGGTTACGCAGCTGATAGACAGTGTTTTTTTTTCGGTAAAATTATAATTTGCTACAAACTTAAGCATATGCGGCATATCAAACTTGGTACTAAACTTTTCACCAAGTTCTGCTTCAATTTGACCATTCTCATTATAATCGATGGTCTTTTTTGATTTTGAATAAGCATATGTAATCCACCCGGTTAACTTTCCCTGGATTTTTTTTATCAGTAACTCCACGCCATAGGCTTTGCCAGTTCCGGATACAAATCCATTTTGACCTAAAGATGGATGATAAATTTTACTAATATCCAGAATATTATGATAAGGTTTATAATATGCCTCTAAACTAATTTTATATCCATACAATTTTGCATAGTCAATCCCTATAATGTAGTGATCAGCTGTCTGTGGGGCATATCCTTTCATTATTGGCTGCCAGAAATCGACAATTCTTAATAATTGATCATCCTGATTTATTGTAAATAGAAACTGTGAATATTTTCCCCAGCTAAATTTTAGGGCCACACCAGGACTAAGAAAATATTTTAAATTGATTCTTGGGTCAAAGAGGTGTTTATTGTATAAACTGTATTTAGAAATCCGTACACCGGTATCAAGAATAAAGATAGAATTGTATTTCCAGTGATCATTAAAATATACTTCAACAATATCAGGTTCTTGATTCCAATTCCTAATTGTCGAACCGGCAAATAATTCTTCATACTTTAACTTTATGTTTTTAAAATAATAGCCGATTTTTAAGGTGTGATCAGTTGTGAGATACCAGCTTAGTTTTTGGTAAAAAGTTTTATCCTTTACCATATTCTGCAATAACAGATCTAACCCAGATGATTCAGATGAATCTGTGAAAGTACTTTCCCTGGAAATAAAAAACTGAAAATCTACATCAAAATAATAATGTGCAAATGAAAATCCAGATTCCAATAAAAACCTTGGAGAATGAAAATATTTCCAATTGATGTCATAAGTTCGGTTTCCCCAGACCCATAAAAAATCTACTTCAGGAAGATCATTACCACCTGCGTTTATAAATAAATCATCAATACCAGAATAATTAGAAATGGTAATTCGGTGCTTCGGGGATATTGTTGAGATTATTTTAAAATGGGTATCCCAGAAATAATAATTCCAATTCTTTTTTGTGTCGGAATAATTATAGTAGACGTCTGCTAATTTATCGAAATAAGTCCTTCTTGCAGAAAAAAACCAGGAACCCCTATAAGATGGACCATCTAATAAAATATTTGAACTCAGCAACGACATTTCTCCGTGGATTCCAGAAAAATTCCAATATTTCGATAACCAATTATTTTCAGGGATACGCCCACTGAGGGAATTCCCTTCCTTGGTTGTCAAATTGAGAACAGACGACAAATTTCCACCGTACTCAGAAGGGAATCCACCTGAGTTGAATTCTGCACTTGACAGAGCGTTTGTATTAAACGAGGAAAAAATTCCACCTACATGATATGGATTGTATATTTGAGTATTATCCAACAGTACAAGGCTTTCATCTGGACTGCCTCCCCGAACGATCATTGCTGCAGAAAAATCGTTTTGGGAGATAACACCCGGGAGAAGTTGAAATGTTCTAAATGCATCATCCTCCAAAAACGATGGGGGAGATTTTAGATCACGGGGGTTCAAAGTGATTGTGCTTACATCCGTTTTTTGCGTAAACCGGGTATTCTCTCCCGTAACTATAATGTTATGCCCGGTCAATATCTCTGGACTCATCGATATTCTCAAAGTAACATCAGTATCATCAATTATAATATTTCTGGTGACAGTTTTATATCCTATCATAGATATATCAACTTTGTGCTCACCTGCAGGGATATTAGGAATAACAAAATAACCATATATATCCGAGGTTGTACCTATCAGGCTTTTTTTGATAATAATTGATGCATAGGCAATTGGTTCTCCATCATTATCATTACGGATAAATCCGGATAATCCCGTACATAAACTCAAATTCATGAGCAGGATGAGACCAAGCAATATATTAGTATATGGTTTCAATGATCCGAGACAATTATAAATATTATGTTTATTTCTAATATAATATTTTGTTATTTTTAAAATAGAGTAGTCGAAAACAGATGAGTAATATCAGGTATTATTGATTATACCTTGAGATATTTAGATCTTTCATTTTTCTGGAGAGGTTGGGCTGTTTCATCCCGAGATTTTCTGCAGTAAGGCTGATATTCCAATTACAATTTTTTAATTTTTCAGTTAAGTATTGAATTTCAAAATCTCTTTTTGCATCGGCAAAATTATTTGAGGACATGAAACTATATTCTTCTTTAGCTGCGTTTAATCCACTGATATGAGGTAGGATATCTTTTTTGGCAATTTTATCAGTACTTACTAATATGCATAATCTCTCTATCAAATTTTTTAATTCCCTAACATTCCCGGGAAAATTATATGTATCAAGCAAAATTCCTGCGTTTGGAGTGAGCTTTTTAACATTGGTTTTCATTTCAAAACAGAAATGTTTAAGAAAGTGATTGGCAAGGTATAGTCTATCCCCGGTTCTATCTCTCAGAGGTGGGATTGTGATAGGCAGTACATTTAGCCTATAGAACAAGTCTTGTCTGAAATACCCTTCCTCAATCATATCTTCTAAATTCTTATGAGTGGCGGCTAATATTCTAACGTCAATTGTTATAGTATTTTCTCCTCCCACACGTTCAAACGTTCCTTCTTGGATGACTCTGAGTACTTTAGCCTGTGTTGTCATACTCATGTCGCCGATTTCGTCTAAAAATAAAGTACCATTGTGAGCAAGTTCAAGTTTACCGATTTTTCTTTTTTCCGCACCAGTAAAAGCCCCTTTATCATATCCAAATAACTCGCTTTCAACCAATTCAGATGGTAATGCTGCTGAATTGAAAGCAATAAACGGTTTTTCATTCCGGTTACTTTCCTCATGTATAGCCCATGCAACTAATTCTTTACCAGTTCCACTTTCACCGCGGATTAGAACTTTTGCTTCCGTGGGGGCTACCTTATTGATAGTATCTCTAATACTTTTAATTTGAGGAGATTCCCCAATCATATTGTATTTTTGTTTCTTTTCAGATTGGTTTTGATTTACCGATATTTGAAGAGATCTTTTTTCAGCAATATTCCGGACGGCTGTAAGTAATTTTGACAAGGATAGTGGTTTCTCAATAAAATCATAGGCGCCGAGTTTTACAGCTTTTACTGCAGTTTGGATACCGCTATGACCCGAAATAACCAAGACATCAATATCAATTTCAGATTGAATGATTTTTTCATATACTTGGATACCATCCATACCGGGTAATCGCACATCCAGAATAAGCATATCAAACCGTTGTTTTTTCAATATTTTGATACACTTTTCCCCTGTATCCACACTTTTGACATGATATCCTTCATCTGTTAAAATATCAGTTAATGTATATCTTATATTTTTTTCATCATCTACGACAAGTATATTCATTATTACTCAATCATTACTTTTATAAATTGGAAGGTTAATACAAAATGTTGAACCAACATTTACTGTGCTATCAACTGACATATCACCTCCATGTTGTTCAATAATCTTTTTAACAATTGCTAGTCCGAGTCCAGTACCTTTTTTTCGTTTTGAATAATAGGGTTCAAATATCATGGGAATTTCTTTTTCAGGAATTCCCTTACCGTTGTCTGTAACATTGATGGATATATAGCCTTTGTTTTTTTCTTCAACGTAAATAGTAATTTCAGGATTCTCATCACATGCCTGTATACCATTCTGAATAATATTTACTAAAACCTGCCTTAGCTGAAATTTATCAGCATAAATTGTTTCTTGCGGATAGTCTGTTTTAAATTGAATATTAGCATCATTTTCATAAGACTTGATAATATCTAAGATACACTCGCTCAATTTAAATTCTTCCGGTTCGGCTTTTGGTAGCCGTGCAAACTTTGTAAATTCAACTGTCAGCCGTTTCAAATTAGAAATCTCTTCTTTAATTATTTCTAATGATCTTGGAAGAATTTTTAATGCTTCATCATGTGACTCAAGGTATTTCATTTCCAATCGTTCAGACGTTAACTGCAATGGAGTTAAGGGATTTTTAATTTCGTGGGCCATAGCCCTTGCCATTTCACGCCAGACAGCATCCTTTTCTGTTGCGATTAATTTTGATCTGGTCTGATCAAGTTCATTCACCATTGAGTTAAAGGATAAAATCAATTCATTTAAGGGTGAGTATCTACTTTCTGGGATTTGAATGGATAAATTACCTTTTGACAGTTTTTGTGTTGCCGATTGCAATCGTTCTAAGGGTCCGGTAATTAGTTTAAATGTGAATATTGTAAACAAAAATACAAATATTATAATAAAAGTCAGGATATAAATAGAGTATAACTCCATTTCATTTCGGAAGGAATCAGCTGCAAATTGACGTTCTTTTATATTTCTATGAAGATTTTCAAAATCCTGTTTAAAATCAGTAAATTGAATTTCTGGTATAAATTCTTTATTATTTTGATATACATTATTCAAAGTACCTTCAAAATCCAAAGAGTTAATTGTTTCCTCATAACGATCAAAGTTTTGAATAAAGTAAAATCGATAAAATAAAACAGAAAATATAAGAAGGAATTGAACCAGTATTAAGAACTGAATTCGAATTGAAGGCAGTTTAATTTTCATCTGGTAATAATCTTATGAGTAAAGGTACTTGATTCAATTTCGGGTTTAATACTATTCCAATAAAACATTAGATTTATTTCTTTATTAATGCTTTGAATAAATATTTTTTCAAGATGGGCAGAAACTTTTAATTTGTATTCAACATGTTTTTTGATATCATCCAGGGTACAGGCGTCAATTTGTTCCAGGGAGGTCAAATGTTCCTTTGCCCGTTCGAAAGATTCGGTCTTATAAACAACTTGATTTTCTGAAGTGTAAACGGTGAACTGTTTGTCCAGGTGGAAATATTGTATTTGGTGATAAATATTCTTTTCGTACGCCACTTTCTTACTTTCAGGATTAACTATTTGAAAAGAATAATAAAATCTTACTGGCTGACCGGCAAGTATAATCTGTTCAAACTCGGGTGTAAAACAATTTATTAATTTTGTACTGACAGTAAGCGAACTGCTCTTGGGAAAGAATTCTATAGAATCGAATTCTGCATTAACCCCATTAATGGTTGAATAGAATAGCGAACCCAATGTAATTATGCCGGTAATAATTTTATCAGTTAAAAAGTTAATGATCTAGTCCTTGTATTGCGATTATATATCTAATAATAATAAGTCAAATTTAAATAAAAAAAAGTGCAGTTGGAAATGATTCCCAACTGCACTGATAAATTTTAATTGATTGGTGGAGGTTTAGTGTCCGAACCATACCCCAATTGCTAGAGTTTGTCCATTGATTGGCTCAGGAGCTGGACCAGCCACATCATCTTCAAAAGGAAATGACTTCCAGGCATCTTTTGGTGAATATGTCTTCAGGTATCCTGCCGAAGCATGTATTCCAAACCAGCTTTTCACTCTTACCATTACACCTACGCTGGGATAAAGTACAAAGTAGTCTTTTTCATACTTCTCATACCAATTATTTGTATTATCTACTGATGTGTTATCCCAGGAATAATTCCCGTCTGTTTGTCCAACTTCTATAGTAGTGCGGCCACCGCCAATAACAGTGCCAAAATCAAATATTACTTTTGGAGAAAATAAAGCAACTTTTTTGACAACCTGGACACCACCAAAACCAGATTCAATATTTAATTTTCGTTCATTTCCAGCAGCAGTTGTGGTATTTGACTCATATTTAAAACCGGCACCCATACCACCGATAAATAATCCGTTACCAACATTACCCATTCCACCGCCACCAACAAAAACTAAGGCATCATCTTTAATTGGATCAAATCCACGTGATTCAATATAATTATTGAGTCTTTTTAAATCATAGTCAACAAAAGTGGCATATGGTCCGCCGCCACCAAATCCAACAGACATTTTTTTATTCTTTTTTGAAGATGTACCAGTCCAACTTTCGTTTTCATCTTCCTCTGCTTCAGTATATTTTTCAAATGTAACATCTGTAGTAAGAACATTTTCGTTTCTAAAATATGTGATGGTTACTGTATCACCAATACGTTTAGTGTCCCTCAAACTAATTAGGTGATCTTCATAACGAACTTTTTGACCATCAAATTCCATGATAATATCGCCTTTTGTCAGTCCAGCTTTATGTGAGTTACCACCTTTTACAACGCCTGTCACAAGCACACCATAGCATTCATCATAATGCATTTCATAAGCTTCTTCAAAATCCAAATCACTTAGATAGATTCCAAGCCTAATTGAATTTTCATCTGAATCATAATATCCTGGAATAGGTGGAATTGAAGGAATCGGGTTTCCATGTTCAATAGATCTCTCTAAATCTTCTCCCCATTTTTCCATATCTTCTTCCCACATTTCAAGATTCTTTTCTAATTTATCGATGTTATTATCGGCTTTTTCTAAATCAGATTCATCCTGAAAATCAATTCCAGCAGCAGTTGAAATTGATAAGGAATATAATATTCCAGCGATTAATATTCTTTTTACTAGTTTGTACATTTTATTCTCCATTTGTTAATTGTGATTATGTTCGATCAATACTTAACAAACGGAGTGCCAGATAACACTTTATCTTTGTATGTAGTATAATAATAGTGTGTTAATTCAAATAGATGAGTTTGAAGCTTTTTGCTGATAATATCATTATGATATAATGGGTAATTAATTGATATGGATTATATTGTTTTAATAATTAATTTTCTACCCACTGAATATCTAAAGTACCTGCGCCAATGGAACATGTGATGATAATTGATGGGTTGTCTTCAATAAATGGAATACTATAATATTTATCACCACTATATCTAAAATCACTTAAATCAACATTAGATAGAAAAGAACTCTCATATTTAAAAATGACATTTGTTCCAGGTTGGAATATCATGTCAACTGAACCAAGACCAACCGATATATCAACATTTACGTCCTGCCATAACTCACCAGTAAAATCTAATTCCATAGTACCTAATCCACAATCGAAATCCATATCAGTTGTATTTAAATTTAGTAAATTATTGATTTTTACTGTGCCTAGTCCAGCATCAACATCTAAATTGCTACAATCAATTGGGTTTCTATTTGCTCCAATATCGATCTGTGTTTCACACAATCCACAATCAAGAACAAATTCTTCAATTTTTATCTTATCTAATGATATTAAGGAATTACCCATGCCTACCCCAATATTTAATGAGATTGGAACTATAGGTGAAATGTATAATTCTGCTTCATTGTAAATTGGATTTTTTTTAGTGTCATTAAACTCCCAGTCAAAATCAATATCCATATTAGTTTCAAGATTTAAAATGCCGTGAGAACCAAATTGATCATATTCAAGTTTCCCTTCAAAATTTTTTGAATTATATTTCAAATATCCTGTAACCGCCATATTTTCCTGTCCATGTTCCAAAACGAAGTCACCAAGACTATAACTGATATTTACCTTTAATGATTGAGTGTCATTTAATGGTTCATTTAGTGTAATGATATTTTCATGTGAATTAGGGATTCCCAGAGAAATAATACAAATAATAAAAATTAGTCTCATGAGGCAATTTCCTAAAAGTTTATATCATTGAGGATAAAATTGATAATAATTTCATTGTCTTCAGTCCTGAGAGGTTTAATAATATCCAGCCGGGCTTTTTTATTTCCAACACTCATGCCGAAAGAGGCTCCTGAGTGCGATTTAATTAATTTATTCCAGTGATCTGCTGATATGGAGCTTTGGCTTGACTCCCAGGTAGCAGCCCGGTCATAGAAAATTGACAATTCGTCAAATACAAGCTCTATGGTACCTGAAGAATACTGATTATCGGAAAATTGCTTCCAATCATATCCTCTAAGCGATCCAATGCCCCCGATATGGAACATATGTTGCAAGCCGTAATTGTTTCCAGATAAAGAACCAGCATTCAATAAAAAATGAATACCTACGTTTCGCGCAAAAGGTAAAAATGTGTTTATGGCAAATTCTTTTTTATCATAGTTAAAATCTGACAAATCAGTTGATTCTGTTTGAGAATATTTTAAATATGAGGTAAATGAGGAATTGTAATTCCATTGATAAGGCTGTCCGGTACTTATTTCCCATTTGTAATTAACCTCATCTCCTTCTTGTATTGGAAATAATCCCCTAAAGTCTTTATTGCTACCAAACAATGACCAGGAAGCGACAGTATTCATTCTTGCCTGAGTTTCGTCCGTATAGTTCAGATTAGCATTAATACTAAGAGGTAAATTGATATTAATTCCTCCCTGGAATCCATCTGTATGATACCAATCGAGAAAATCTTCATGAATTAGAAATGCAGCAAGTGAGTTTAGTTTATCGCTCATTCTCCATATATCATCTGTATGGGATTTATCATATCTTTCTAAATAAAATTGGAAGTTATTATGGAATAATCGCTGTTCAATGCCGATTATCCCTGAATATTTATTTCTGCTAAAGGATCGTCCGATTCCACCATACAAAATATTTCCAGAAATATATTCGTTTATAACGTGCATGTTCAATTGCACAAATAATCCTTCTGAACGATTATACCTAACCCAAACATCATCAAGATATGCATCAGATCTTGTGTCTCTTTCACTCATGATCCTTAATTGCGAATCATCAGGCCAGATATTTTTCCAACCTGATCCTCTTTTGATTTTTTTTCTTGAAAATGAAACTTTATTTTGATTAACCTCCAGGACTTCACCTTTAATAATCGCACTTGGATTTTTGTAGATTGTCCCGCCTAAGGCAATAATTGTCCCATTAATAACAGCTGTATTGTTGATGTTAATATTACCCCCAAGTACATGAATTTCACCATTCACTGTACCTGAAATTGCCAGATTGCCCCCAATAATTTTCAAATTGCCATTAACAACCATATCCTCTGAAATGTCAAAATCGTTAAATATTTTTAAGACACCTTTTCTTTTAATAATTTCTTCTGTATCAACAATTGAAAGACATTCAGGGCTTTTGTGTTTATTGCCGAAGATCATACTAAAAAGTAACAACACAATTAAAAATAATTTTAATAAAAAAAGATACTGTCTATTCATTAAACTCTCCTCTATTAATAACAATATCACCTTTAAATATTGATACAACTATTTTGTGTGATTCATTTTTTGGAGTGTACTTTCCAGAATAAGGGAATTTCTTTGATATAACAGCGATATTACTAGAAATTTTACCTCCCTGAGTGTTTAATTCTAATGCTGTGTTTTCATCGACAAAAGTGAGTGCTAAATCACCAGAGATAATTTTCACTGTGGATTCTCTCCCAATATTTTTATCGGGAATAAACCTATTTATAAAGACATCTCCAGAATAGGCATTAATATTTAGTCTGCCGTGAATATTTTCAGCAGTTATATTTCCAGTATAGTTTTCAAAAATTATATCCCCAGTTATATTCTTTGCCTCGATTATACCTCCGTATGTCTCAGATATAATAATTCCATCAATATTCTCAGCATGGATATCTCCTGCCAATGTTTTGAAATATGAAGAGTCTGCAGTAATAGATTTAATATAAATATTTCCACCTTTAGTGGATGTATTAATTATTTTACCATCTAAATTCTGTAGGGTACAGTTGCCTACATAGGTTTTTAAATCTACATTGCCTTCGGAATTCTTGATACTTATATTTCCACTACCAGTGTTTAATGTAAAATCACCATTACTCTTTTGTACTTCAATATTCCCCTCCAATACTTTTCCAACGCAGTCACCAGAGATATTTATCAATTCGAGAAATCCTTCTCCAGTTGAGATATTAGATGTCCCAATAATATCAGTCATACGGATGTTACCACTAAGTTTTGTAACATAAATATCGCCATTGATATTTGAGATATTTAAATTCCCGCCATATAAGTCCAATTTGATATTAATTTCTTTTGGGACACTGATATCATATATGTTATTGTCAGATAAGGATAACCCAGGTTGGGGTAGGAAACTAAGTGTACCATTTTCAGATTTAAGATTTCCCCTTTCAATATTTACAGAGTTATCCGAAGGATCAAGCTGTTGGGACAGAGTTATATATTGATCATCACTTCCCGATATTGATATTTCACCATTTATTGCTGACATTATAAATAGGCTGTCATTTAAGGTATTAGAGGAATATTCAAAGGTAAAATTTGAAGTTGCAAAACACAAATTAATAATAAATATTATGTTAAGGTATTTAATCATTTTTCAATTTCATCTGTGTTAAGAGAATTATTTTCTTTATGAGAGATTATTTTGCTTGCAGTAAATCTAATTGAAGGGTTATCATCTGAAATTGATATGATCTTCAGCATTTTGATTACATATGCATCATTTGAAAAATGCGCTAATAATTTAATTGCCGATAATCTAATATGAGGATCATACTGGCCCATTACAATTCTTAATAATGCATCTCTGACAGTTGATGATTGATTATGTTTAATACTTTCTATAAGTATTTTCTGAATAGCAGAATTATCCTCATTAAAAATGGCCTTGGTTATCACCTTTGCAAACAGTTCTCCCTTCAACTCTGTATCTGACAATTTTTTTGCAAGCTTTAACCTTTCACCTGGATTATTTGTGTTATTAAGCATATGATTCAAAAGTAGCACAACATTTTCATCATGTTCGTTGCCTGAATATTCAATTGGCTTGTTTGCAACTAAATTGAACTTAAAGGGGTTAGAATCTTCATCATCAATATTTAATTGAACTGACGAAATTCTATGGTTATTTAATAAATTACTAATGGAACTTGCCGAATCAATGTTTTCCATATTATTATTGTAGTCTAATTTTGTACCAATTGCGATTCCAGTCAGTAAGATTAATATACTCGCAGCGATTTGGTAGATCTTTGAAAATGAACTAAATTGAAAATATTTGTATAATATAGGAAATGAGGCTTTTGGTTTGTGCTCATATTGATCAATGACGCCAACCAGTCGATTTCTCTGTTGTTGTAACCAGTCATTATCAATATTTGGTTTTTTTTGTGATAAGATTTTAATATGTTCATCTAAATGATCATTTTGCATATTGCTTCAATTCCTTCCTAAGAATTTCTCTCACCCTGAAAAGATATTTTTTTATTGTCCCTTCGCCTATTTTTAAAATCATAGATATGTTACTAATTGTATTTCCTTCAAAATAATGCATTATTGTGATTGTTCTTAACCTTGGAGATAATTTGTTTATGGCATTATACAAAGCATCATGTGGTTCAGAATTGTGCAGATTTATTCCTTCACTTGAAAATTCAGTTGATGCTGTAATTTGTATTTCATCTTTCCAATAATGTCGACTTCTTTTTTTAGTGTAGTTATAACAAGTATTTACAGTAACTCTATACAACCATGAATAAAAATTACTTCTGAACTGGAATGTATGAATCTTCTTCCACACTTTTAAAAATATCTCCTGATATAGATCTTCTGCATCTTGCTTATTTAGAACAATTGAATATATTAAACCGGATATCCGGTCATCATAGATTCGGACTAAAGAGTGGAACGCCTCCTGGTCTCCTTCCTGGGCCTTCCTAATATATTCAACAATGTAAGCTTCCATAATTAAAAATTCTCGAGATTGACAAAAGGTGATTGATGTGGTTGTCAAAATTTATATTTAGAATCCTTTATAATAAAATTCCAATGGTAAATATAAATAATTAAAACACAAGTATATTGATATTAATTATATTAGAGTTAGAAATATTTTGGATTAAAAATAAAAAGCCCTGGCGATGCAGGGCTTTTAAATTGGGGAATAAGATTAAATTTTAATTAACAGTATAGACGCTTACTTGTTTTTTATCTCTGCCTCTACGTTCAAATTTAACTTTCCCTGATATCTTTGCAAAAAGTGTATCGTCACTTCCTTTTCCTACATTTAATCCAGGGTGAATTTTGGTTCCTCTTTGTCTAACAATAATACTGCCTGCGTGTACAGTCTGTCCGTCGGCGCTCTTTACGCCCAACATCTTTGGATTACTGTCTCTACCATTCTTGGAACTTCCAACACCTTTTTTATGTGCCATTATGATCCCCTGTTAATTCTTGCTTTTTGTTGCGTTGAGATTATTCACCTTAATCAGAGTATAAGCCTGGCGGTGTCCTTGTTTTCTTTGGTAACCTTTTCTTCTTTTAAACTTAAATACAATAATTTTTCTGTCTCGTCCTTGTTTAACAATTTCAGAACTAACCGACATATTTTCAATATAGGGTTTACCAAGAACCTTTTCACTCCCACTATCATAGTATAAAACATTATCCAAAGTAACTTTTTTACCTATTTCTCCATTTATAAATGGAACTTTGATATTGCTTCCGGGAGTGACTTTAAATTGTTTCCCTAAAAATTCAACTAATGCGTACATAATATTTCCTAAAAATTAGCCCAGTAATTTATATGTTTTCAATAAACGCCTACAAGCTAAACTTCGCTGGTTACGTCTCTTTTTCTTTTCTTTGAATATATTTTGAATTCATCTGGAGACAGAGAGGGGTCTTCATTCATATCAATCAACATCCAATTGTCCCACATAAATCCCTTTAGAAGTTTATTTCTACTTTCTTGAATATAATTTGCTAGATCAGGATGCATTGTTATCGTGAGTCTTCTATCACGATTTTTTGCTTTAAATCTTTTTAACCAGTTTTCAATATTGGTTAATATCGTATCCTTTGAAGGAATCATTCCTAATCCATTACAGGTGGGACAGTTTTCATTAACAGTACTAAGAAGTGAAAGTCTAACCCTCTGACGAGTCATTTCTAATAGTCCAAAACTCGAAAATTCAGTTAGGGAAACTTTTGCACGATCTTTTTTCAAGGCATTTTTTAATTCATCAAACACCCTTTTTTTATTTGCTGATTCGTGCAAATCAATAAAATCTATTACTATTAATCCTCCGATATCCCTTAATCTTAACTGTCTTGCAACCTCTTTGGCAGCTTCGATATTTATTTTTAAAGAATTCTGCTCATGTCCTTTCTTCCCAATGAATCGTCCACTATTCACGTCGATTACTAACATGGCTTCAGTTTGTTCAATTACAAGATGGGCTCCGCTTTTTAGCCATACTTTCCGCCTCAGAGATTTTTGAATTTGCTCCTCAACATTATACTGATCAAAAATTGATCCCTTTTTTCTATGAGTTTGCAATTTATGAAGTTGATCAGGGGAAACTTCCTTTATGTACCTTGATAATCTTTTATAGGCTGATTTAGAATCGACCACAATCTTCGATACTTCAGGAGTAAATAAATCACGAATCACTTGGTCGGCTGTGGAAAAATCCTGATATACAATAGCCGGTGCCTTATCAACCCTCACATGTTCGTCCATTTGTTTCCAGGTTTCTAAAGATCTTTGGAAATCTGATTCAATTAGATTTTGATCTTTTCCCTCCGCAATTGTGCGAACAATTAAACCAAAACCTTGGGCTTTAAATCCCTTAACAATTCTTCTTAATCGACGTTTTTCATATTTATCAGATATTTTCCTGGATGTGCCAATGATATTTGAATTTGGTACAAGAACTAATAAGCTGCCTGGAATTGATATATCAGTCGTAACTCTGGGACCTTTTCCACCATAAGGTTCCTTAATTACCTGGATTAAAATTTCATCACCTATTTTGAGATCTTTAGCAGGATCAAATTCATTTTTAGTAGAATTATTTTTTGAAGGCGGTTGGTCCTCATGATCATCATCATCAGAAATGGAAATATTACCGAGATTCTCTGGATTTCCTATTTCTGAAAATGGTAAAAATGCATTCACATCATTACCTATGTCAATAAATGCCGCCTGCATACCAGGTATGACATTTTGAACCTTGCCTTTATATATGTTACCAACCATTCGTTGCTGGTCCGATAACTCAATGTATAATTCTACTAACTCTTCCCCTTCTGTAATTGCAATACGAGTACTGCCAGCGGAGATATTAATAAATATTTCTTTTTCCACAACTACCATATTATTCCGTTGGGTTTATGTTTAGATATTTAGTCTGATGGATAATCAGGAAAGGCTATTTTGACTTCGAGGATATATTGTATTGGGGTAAATTAAATAATTCAGTAACTTCAATTTATAATGATAAATCATGTATCAATCAAGATTATAATAGTATAGAATAAAAAATTATAATAGTATAGAATAAAAAATTGTAAAAAAGCAAAATCCCCAGAAATTCTGTAAAAATTGGAATCATTTATTAAAAATCGAATTCAAAAAGCATAATTATTATGAAAATCCAGCAAGCAATCTATGAAATATATACCTACATGTACAATCTTATTGCAGTGATTCTATATTTTCCAAAAGTTCAGAATGGTCAGATAATGAAATATTCTCCTATCATTGAACAAAAAAATAGAATTAAATCCAAATCTAATCAAAATATGATATGCTTTATTGTTATTATAGGTGTGTTCATTTTTGAGTCTATAATCATTAATAATTACCAAGAATGAGCAATTAAAAGTAAAACCTCGCCAAGTTAATATATTGGAAGACCAAGTTCATCTGAATTATTTCATTTACATTCAATATTCTCACTTTATTACACCTATATATTTTGTTAGCTCTCCAGTGGAGATATTTTCGAATTTATGCCTGTTGTAAATGAACAATTACATTTATATCAAAGATGGAATATAAATATTTATGAGGTATTTGACGCATTATCGTAATTTTAGCGGTTATATTTCTAATTAATTTATGTTCTATTTATTGAGGAGTGAAAAATGGCTTATATAATAGCTGAACCTTGTCTTGATACTTGTGATACTGCCTGTGTTGAAGTTTGTCCTGTGGACTGTATATTTCCAGACGACCCTGATTGGGAATCAGGAATGGATCCCAAAGGTCATACTTTGTATATTCATCCTGAAGATTGTATTGATTGCGGCGCATGCGAGCCCGAATGTCCAGTTGAAGCAATTTTTGAAGAAGATGCTGTACCAGAAGAATGGCATCATTGGATAAAAAAGAACTATGAACATTTTGATGTGGAATACGACGGATAACATTATAAGTAATAGATATTATTAAGTTAATTAAACGGCTACTTTTTAAAGTGGCCGTTTATTATGTTATCATCTATTTTGCCCAATATAAATAAAACTAATTAAGTAAATGATGAATCAGGAATCTATTTTAAATATATTAAAGTCCATAAAATATCCAGGGTATACAAGGGATATTGTTTCGTTTGGGATGATAAAAAATATCGAAGTTGAAAGTGACATTGTAAATATCACCCTTTCAATCAGCTCAAATGACAAATATATCAAGAATCAACTTCGCAAAATGATTGAAACTGAGATATTAAAAAACACAAATTTTAAAAACGTCGGCATTTTCATTATTCAACCAGAAATTGAGAATAATACTTCTGCTCCAACCGAAGGCAAAAGTCAGAATATATCCGGAATAAAGAAAATAATTGCAATCGCCAGTGGAAAGGGTGGAGTTGGGAAATCGACTATCTCTGTTAACTTGGCATCAAAATTATCTGAAAATTATCGCGTTGGAATCCTTGATCTTGATATTTATGGTCCGAGTCTTCCAACTTTAACGGGGATATCAGAATCTCCCAGATTAACCCAAGAAAAGAAAATTATTCCAATTGAAAAGTTCGGCATGAAATTGATGTCATTTGGCTTTATAAGTGGTAATAATACTCCAGCAATTTGGAGAGGACCAATGGTTGCAAGAATGACGCAGCAGTTTTTTGATGATGTTTTATGGGGTGACTTGGATTACTTGATTTTAGATCTCCCCCCGGGGACTGGGGACATCCAGTTAACATTGGTGCAAAAAATTGCACTCACTGGGGCTATTATAGTTACGACTCCTCAACAACTTGCTTTGCTTGATGTTCAAAAGGGTTCAGATATGTTTAAAAAGGTAAATACTCCTGTCCTAGGAATAATTGAGAATATGACTCATTTTGAATGTCCTCATTGCAATGAAATTTCAGAAATATTTCCTGGCTCCAGCGGTGATATTGAAAGTTCCAGAATAGATGTCCCGCTTTTGGGAAGAATACCAATATCTCCACAATTGGCAATTTCATCTGATAATGGAAAACCATTTGTATTCGAAAATCCTGATTCTACTATTGCGAAGGAATACACTGAAATCTCCAAAAAAATTGTTGATTTATCCTAATTGCTGATTATCATTTTCTATTTTTCTATTCCATTGAATTCTCTATAGAATAAAACTAACTTACCCTGCTAATTATCAACTAATTATTCATGATAAGCGAGTTAAAATATAATATTGATTTAAAAAAGCTTCCAACCCACATTGCAATTATAATGGATGGGAATGGACGATGGGCAAGTAATAAAGGTCTTAAAAGAATATCAGGGCACAAAGAAGGTGTAAGAGCCGTTCGACGGATTACTGAAATCTGCGGGGAAATCGGTATCTCTGTTCTTACACTGTATACTTTTTCTAGTGAGAACTGGAATAGACCAACTTCTGAAGTAAAAGCCCTGATGAGTTTATTTATTAAATCGTTAAATAAAGAGATTAATAAACTAAAAGCAAATAATGTCCAGTTCAGGGTAATGGGTTGTACGCATAATTTATCTAATGATATTTTAGATAGTTTAAAGGATGGTATTGAAAAAACTAAGGATAATTCTGGATTGATATTGAATCTTGCATTTAATTATGGCAGCAGACAGGAAATAGTTGAAGCAGTTAAAAATATTGGTACCGATATTTTAACAGGGGAACTTAAGGTGACAAATATCGATGAAGCGCTCATTAATAATTATCTGTACACTCATGGATTGCCAGATCCAGATTTATTGATCAGAACTGGTGGAGATCATAGAATTAGTAATTTCATGCTTTGGCAGATAGCTTATTCAGAACTTATTATTACTTCGAAATACTGGCCCGAGTTTCAAAAAAGAGATTTATTAGATTGTATATTGCAATTTCAATCTAGAGAGAGAAGATTTGGCCAATTAAGCGAGCAATTAATTAATGAAAAAAATTAAATTAATATTTATTCTTTCAATTTTAATAACACCTGTCATTTTGATATGTCAGGTGCAAAAAATATCGATATTATCAGTTACAGTTGATGGTGCAAATCGATTATCTGAGGAGGATGTGATACGCGCATCTCGTCTCTATGAAGGAAGACTGATAAATATGGAAGATATCCAAAAAGGAATAAAAACTTTATGGAATTTAAATCAATTTCAGGATATTCAAGTTTTTGTGGAAAATGAATCTTCCGATGGAGTCGATTTAAAGATATTGGTGGTTGAATTACCTATTCTTGGGGATTATATCATTAAGGGTAATAAGAAATTATCAAAATCATCAATAACAGATGAACTTGATTTGCATATTGGTCAATTGATTTCTGAATATGATATTTTTGAGACAAAAAAAGCAATTGATAGCAAGTATAAAGAAAGTCATTATCATAATGTAAGTATAGAAATTACTCTTGATGAAGGTGAGCAGGAATTCACTCAAAATATGATAATTGCAATTAAGGAAAATAAAAAAACTAAGATTAGAGAAATGATTATTGATGGGAATCAATTAATCAGCACCAGAACGGTTTTAAAACAGTTAAAAAATACAAAAGCCAAAAAATGGTATTTACCTTGGAGAGGTGGGTTTGATAAAGTTGAATTTGAGGAGGATTTAAATAGCTTACGTGCATATTATACTCGAAAAGGATATCGGGACTTTTACGTAATCAATGAAACCGTCGAATTGACTGATAATCAAAAAGGACTTAAGATTCACCTGAAGATTTATGAAGGACCTAAATATTATTTTAGAAACTTCAGCTGGGACGGAAATATTGTACATGAAACAGAAGAGCTTCAAAACAGATTGGGATTTAAAAAAGGTGATACCTACAATGAAGAGAAGTTTATTCAATCTATATCAGAATCTGTAAGTCCTCTGTATATGGATGAAGGATATTTCCATTTTATGATAGATCCAATAATAACTCCTGTTGGAGAAGATTCAATAGACGTTCATTTTAATATAGTTGAAAATGAGATTGTCAAAATTAGAAAAATCAATATTTCTGGGAATGATAAAACACATGAGAATGTTATCAGAAGAGAATTACGAATGTATCCTGGTGATATTTTTAACAGGAAAAAATTGATAGACAGTTATCGTGATATTATTATTCTGGAATATTTCGAGAATGTTATACCTGATGTAAAACCTGTTGGCGAAGATCAAATAGATATTGAGTTAAAACTGGTTGAAAAAAGTGCAGATCGAGCCAATTTCTCAATGGGTTATAATGGTACATATGGATTGACAGGTGGTGGGGGAGTTGAATTCCGAAATTTCAGAGGAAGAGGACAAACATTATCTATTAATTACCAACGAGGAATCGGTTCAAATACATCATCTAGCCAGTATAATTCTGGATTCTCCTCGACGTCCGGAAGCACCGCAAGTTATCAATCATTTTCATTAAGTTTTATGAATCCGTGGGTATTTGATACTCCAAATTTAGTTGGTCTTTCCTTTTATTATCAGGAACGAGGTCAGGGATCTGGTAATTATTTACCATTTGATATTAAATCAATCGGCGGTTCTATTAGGTGGGGAAGACGATTTGACTGGCCTGATAGGTTTTTCAGAGGAACATGGATTGGAAAAACTTCAAACAATAAATATTTTTCAGGTACTCGAGAGGATTTAACTAATTATTTTTCATCCAGCATAGATCATTTGATTAATGATGAGGAAGACTCTTTTACATTTAATACCTCTGGTATTTCTATTTCTCAAGTAATTTCCAGAGATAGTCGAAATCATCCTGAATTTCCCTCTTTAGGGTCAAGATTTACCTGGTCGTCAACTTACTCAGGTGGAATTCTTGGTGGAGATGAAGATTTTCATAAACATGAATTTGATTTTGATTTTTATTCACCAATTTATAAAAAATTGGTGTTACGTCAAAAATTTAATATGGGGTTTTTAAAAAGACTACCGTCAAATGCAGATGAAAGATCTGTTATTCCGCCAAATTCAAAATTCTTTATGGGAGGAAGCGGTCTCCCAAATGGAGAAATGTTGCGGGGCTATGATGATAATTCAATTGGACCAATGGGAATTTACAGTCCTCTTGGTGGTGATATTATTATCAAATATTCTCTGGAAATGAGATTGCCTCTATCTGAAAATCCAACAGTGTACGCTCTCGCATTTGCTGAAGTAGGAAATGTGTGGGATGATTTTGATAATGTTGACCCATTCCAATTTAAAAGATCAGCTGGTATTGGAGTTAGAATGTTTATGCCAATGCTGGGTATGATAGGTTTTGATATGGGGTATGGATTTGATGATACAATTTTTGATAGTGATAATAAACCGCAAGGGTGGGATTATCATATCTTATTCGGAATGCCGTTTTAATACAAATAGGAGAAAAAGTGAGAAATAATATAAAGATTTTTATTGTTGGATTAATTTTGTTGTTGCCGAAATTAGCGCCAGCTGAGGTCAAGATAGGATATATCGATTCCAATAGAATAATGACAGAATTCAGCGATGTGTCAGCGGTACAGGTCGAATTGGAAAAAGAACAACGAAGATTAGAAACTGATTTCAACAGTATGCTTGGTCAGCTTGACAGTTTGAAAAAAGACTTTGATAAACAAAGTTTACTTATGAGTGAATCGAGAAGAGATGAAGCTCAACAACAAATTGTTTCATTAGAGTCAAATATTCAAAATTTTCAGTTGGAAAAATTTGGACCCAATGGTGAAATTTATCAGAAGCAAAGTCAACTACTTGCACCAATTCTAAAAAAAATTGATGATGCAATACAGGTTGTCGGGGCAGAAAGAGGATATGATTACGTATTTGATGCTGTCTCAGGCGCAATAGTTTATGCCCTTGATTCTCATGATCTCACCGACGAAGTTTTGGAACAGCTTCAAAAGGGAACACAACAAAACGATTAATTTAATTTGATAACGGTTCGTAAAATTGCAGAGGCTGTTGACGGTCACCTTTTCGGAGACCCAGATTCGGTTATATACGGTGTATGTGAATTAAAGCAGGGAAAGAAGGGGTTTATTTCCTTTATCCGTGCACCGCAATACCACCAATATTTTGTCAATAGTGAAGCTACTGCGGTAATTGTAAATGAATCATTTACAATGGAAACAGGAAGTAAAACAATTATACGTGTTAAAAATCCTGTTCTTGCTTTTGCAAAGGTTTTGGAAATGTTTGATACAAAACCTGTAATTGTCCCGTTATTTCATAAAACTGCAACTATATCAACAAATGCAAATATTGACGCTCAATGTTTTATTGGTCCAAATGCTGTTATTGAAGACGGAGTCACTATTGGCAAAGGGACTAACATTTGTGCCGGCAGTTTTATAGGGGCTAATACACTTATAGGGGTGAATGTCACAATCCATCCCAATGTTACAGTGTATCATAATTGCAGTATTGGCGACAATGTGACAATTGATTCCGGTACCGTTATCGGTGCAGATGGATTTGGTTGGATTACCGAGAACAAGAAACATTATAAAATTCCACAAATCGGGAAAGTAATAATTAAGGAAAATGTATGGATCGGTTCAAATTGTAATATCGATCGTGGTACATTTATGGACACAATTATTGGTAATAATTGTAAATTTGATGGCCATATTCACATTGCACACAATGTAGTTATTGGTGATGGCTGTTTATTTGCAGCTCAAGTTGGAATCGCAGGAACTACCAAAATCGGTAATTATGTAACTCTTGCGGGGCAAGTAGGGGTGGTTGATCATATAACTATTGGAGATAATTCGGTAATTGCTTCAAAATCTGCTGTTATGCAATCTGTAAATCCAGGATCTTTTTATTCAGGTATTCCTGCAAGACCGCACAATGAAAGAAAAAGACAAGATGTTGTTATCAGAAACCTACCCGATATTGCCAAACGATTAAGATTATTTGAGAGAAAATTTGAGGACTGGTTAAAGGAGAGAGATTGAAAGATATTAATTATCAACATTCTAAATATCAAAAATCTATTAATAAGGAAGTAAAAATTAGTGGAGTAGGACTGCATACCGGTGTAGACTCTACAGCAATATTCAAACCTGCTCCGCCAAATTCTGGAATTCGGTTTAAACGTATCGATTTAAAGGATTGCCCTGAAATATTAGCAGATATTGATCATGTAATTGATATCTCAAGGGGTACAACAATTAGCCAGAATGGTGTTAGGATACATACTGTAGAGCATGTACTTGCCGCAATTGTCGGACTACAGATTGATAACATCCTCATTGAGCTGACCAATAAAGAGCCCCCGGTAATGGACGGAAGTGCCAATCCGTTTGTTGAAATACTTATTAATGCTGGAATTCAGGAACAAAGCGCTCACCGTGATGAATTGATAATTGATCGAACTATTACTTATAATGATTCTAATAGGGGAGTGGACATACATGTCCTGCCATCGGATAGATTTCGAATTACCTTTATGACAGATTATCAATTTCCATCGCTTGGTACTCAATATACGGCTATGTATTCACTGGAAGACGATTTTATAAAAAGAATAGCCCCGGCAAGAACATTTTGCTTTTTCTCAGAAATTAAGGAATTGAAGGAGCTTGGACTGATCAAGGGCGGTGGAATTGACAATGCCTTAGTATTCCTGGACAGGAAAGTGGAAAAAAATGAAATAGATACTATTCGGAAAATGTTCAACATTAAAACCGAAGTATTCAGCGGTGAAAATGGTATAATGAATGGTGTTGAATTAAGATTCTCAAATGAACCCGTCAGACACAAAGTTCTCGATTTAATTGGAGATTTAGCTCTACTTGGAATTCCTATTAAAGGTCACGTGATTGCTGCCCGAAGCGGTCATGCTGCGAATGTTGAATTGGTAAAAGAGATTAAAAAAGTATACAGTAAAAAAATCCAGGAAAAACGAAGCAGACAGAAAGACACTAAGTTAAAATTTGATATACAGGCAATTCTTCAGATATTACCTCATCGCTATCCATTTTTATTAGTCGACAGAATTCTCGATGTTGAACCAGGTAAAGTTGTCCATGCCTTAAAAAATGTAACTATGAATGAGCCGTTTTTTCAAGGACATTTCCCTGGAGAGCCCGTTATGCCTGGAGTACTGATACTCGAGGCTATGGCGCAAGCTGGAGGTTTTTTAATATTAAACTCAATTCCTAATCCCTCTACCAAACTGATGTATTTTACTGCAATAGATAAAACTCGTTTTCGGAAAACAGTAGTTCCTGGAGATCAAGTCAAATTTGAAGTATCCTTATTAAAATTTAGAATGGGTACCTGCAAAATAAAAGGCGTTGCAACTGTTGATAAAGTTGTGGTTGCTGAGGCAGAGATGATGGCATCAGTTGTAGATAAAAGAGCATAATATTTCTACTAAGATTCATCCAACCGCAATTATCCATCCTGATTCAGTAATTGGCTCAGAAGTTGAAATTGGTCCATTTTCTATAGTTGAAGAAAATTGTGTAATCGGAAATGGAACAAAAATCCATGAACACGTAATCATCAAAACATACTCTACGATTGGCAAAGAATGTGAGATATTTCAAGGTGCTGTAATTGGTGGGATTCCCCAAGATTTAAAATTCGGAGGTGAGAAATCTAAATTAATAATTGGGGATCGGACTCGCGTCCGGGAATACTGTACATTGAATCGAGGTACCGAAGCATTAGGTAAAACTTCTATTGGCAGCGATGTATTGCTTATGGCCTATGTGCATATTGGTCATGATTGTATTATAGAAGATAATGCGATTTTGGCAAATGGAATCTCATTGGGTGGTCATGTTGAAGTTGGCTATCATGCCATTATCGGTGGGCATACACCAGTGCATCAATTCTGTAAAATTGGGGAACATGCATTTGTTGGTGGGGCATATAGGGTGGTAAAAGATATTCCTCCTTATATTACAGCAACAGGAGAACCTATGAGATTTGCAGGGCTCAATTTTCTCGGTCTTAAAAGAAGGAACTTCTCTCCTGAGACCAGAGCGGCCATTAAAAAAGCTTATAAAATAATTTTTCGGTCAGAGTATAACATTTCCCAATCTATTGACTATATTAATAAGAACTTGAAAATTATTCCAGAAATCACCAAGATCCTTAATTTTATAGAAAATAGTAACCGTGGTATCATATAGTTTCCTTTCAAGAAGTACATTAGTAGTATTATTTGTATTACCAATCTGCCTATTCTGCAGCGATACTGAAAAAAATCTTGCAAAAACTCTCTCATCCATTCCTCATCAAAATTTAAACTACTCAAATATAATTATATCTTCATCAGTTTTTGGGGCAGATGGTGATGTTCGTGGAAAAATTAATTCACAAATATGGATCACATCCAATTTATTCCTAAAAGGTGGCATTTCTCCTGAAGCTGGTGACTTAGGATCTAATCTATTAATGCATACGGGAATTGGTTTCACTCCAAAATTTACAGTTTTTAATTTGGACCCATTGAATCTTGAGTTCGGGGTACATCAATTGAAATGGCATGAAGAGAATAATTATAGATGGTATTTTACCGGTATATCAAGTTCCTATTCGATTTCAGAATTTCAAGTTCACTTTTCCTGGACCCATTTATTTAACGATAATTGGGATCACTACCAATTTTCCACGTCCATCTTCCATAATATTACAAACAACTTTTCTATAAATGGAGGTGTGAGAATATACAAAGATGGAAATAACATCAAAGTTCTGCCTGCTCTCACATTATCAACAGTATTATGAAGCGAATATCAGTTTTTGGATCCACCGGTTCAATCGGTGTGCAAACACTTGAAGTAATTAGAAATCATAGAAACGCTTTTCGAGTTGTTCTATTGACTGCTAATATTAATAATGATTTACTATTCTCTCAAGCAATAGAATTTAAACCTGACAGTGTTTGTCTTGTAAAGGGTGAGTTCAACAGCGATCAATCATTAGAGTTAAAGAGGCAGGATATAAAAATATATTATGGGCGGGATGATCTGATTAATCTTGCTTCAAGAAGCGATATAGACATTATGCTGAATGCCCTAGTTGGATATTTTGGCATGGAGCCTACGATAACGGCAATTAAATCAGGTGTAAATATTGCGTTGTCCAACAAGGAAAGTATGGTAATGGCCGGCAGCCTGATTGATCAATTAGCCAAAGATAACGATGTAAAGATTTTACCTGTAGACAGCGAGCATAGTGCAATTTGGCAATGTCTAACAGGGGAAAAAATCAATCAGGTTAAAAGGTTAATTCTGACAGGGTCCGGTGGTCCTTTCCGGAATCGCCCTATCCAAACTTTTTCTTCTATAAAAATTGAAGAAGCATTGAAACATCCGAATTGGAATATGGGAGCAAAAATAACTATTGACTCTGCTACGATGATGAATAAAGGTCTTGAAGTTATTGAAGCAAAATGGTTATTTAATGTGGAATCCGATCAAATAGATATTGTGATCCATCCACAATCAATTATTCATTCCATGGTCGAGTTTTCAGATGGATCAATCAAAGCACAAATGGGGAAGCCTGATATGCGAATTCCCATTCAATATGCTTTGACATATCCCGATCATCTATCATCAAATTACGAGAATTTTGATTTTACATCGATTGACTCGCTTACATTCGAAAAACCTGATCTTGAGAAATTCCCCTGTATCAAATTAGCATATCAATGTATTGAATCGGGGGGATCCTATCCGGTAGTATTAAATGTTGCAAATGATCACCTGGTTCTTGCTTTTCTCAATAGGGATATAACATTTAATAATATTCCAGAATATTTAGAAGAGGCATTAACCAATCATAAATTCATTGATTGTCCTGATCTTTATAGTATTGAAGGGATCACCCACTGGACTGAGCAATTTATTAAGAAAAAAATATTGAGGTAAAAATTTGACGACAATAATTTCATTTATATTTCTTCTTGGCGTTCTGATATTCGTCCATGAACTTGGACATTTTCTGGCAGCAAGATCTGTGGGCATGAGAGTCGAAAAATTCTATTTAGGTTTTAACCTATTTGGTCTGGGTTTACATAAAAAATGGGGTGACACAGAATATGGAATTGGTCTATTTCCACTTGGAGGATATGTAAAAGTATCTGGGATATTGGATGAAAGTTTTGATGACTCTGCAACGGGTGCCCCTTATGAGTATCAATCAAAAAAATCCTGGCAGCAAATCTGGTTTGCATCTGCAGGTGTAATTATGAATTTTCTCCTGGCAATTATAATTTTTACAATTATTACTTTAAAAATGGGGATTGGTGAAGTCGATAATAGTCCTGTTATTGGACAAGTATTACCGGATTATCCCGCCTATGACACTGGTCTGGTGGAAGATGATGAAATAATTTCAGTGAATGGTGTAAATATAAATAACTGGGATGAAATGACTTCAATCATACAGCCGATTATAGAAGAACAAGTTATCATCGAATGGCTGCATGATGGTATCATTTTAAAAGATTCTGTAATTACAAAAGTGTCAGAAAATATTGTCAGTGGTAAAGTAGTAAAAGTTGGGATGATAGGCATTTCGAAGAAGATAAATTTACGTGAAGCAACGATAATAGAATCAGTTCAGGAAGGATTCAGGAGGACGATTTTTTGGTTCCTGGTTATTGTTGATTCAATAAAAATGCTAATTACCGGAGAAGCCTCTTTAAAGGATGTTGGCGGTCCCATAATGATCGCACAATTAACTGGTGAATCTGTCAAGTCAGGATTATTATCCTTTTTTAATCTGATGGCAATTATCAGCATTAATCTGGCGTTTTTAAATATCCTTCCAATCCCAGCATTGGATGGCGGGCATATAATTATTTCTTTAACTGAGGGAATTATAAGGAGAAAACTCCCGGTGAAGATCAAGTTGGGTTTTCAGCAGATTGGTGTGGTTTTGATGTTGTTATTATTTGTTGTCGTCATGTTCAATGACATCAGCCGCCTCTTCAATTAGTGGAATAACAACTTTTTTCAATTCTAATATCATTGTTCCGATATTTGTATTTTGTTCAATTTTCACTGGAATTTTTTGATTATCCGCAGAAAACCATATTTTCATCTGACCATTATTTTTTAGCAATGCGCTACCGTCTCCAGATGACGGGGTGACCAGAATACATTTGAATATGCCGGCCGGCACTGATATAGTTTCTTCCTTTTTTACCGAGACCAATACATTTTTCAATTTTCCATTATCAAAAGAATTAAAAGAATAATTCTTGCCTAGGCTGAGATCTTGCATTCTAAGAAAATATATTGCCGACATTGGATCGAGTACATGGTCGGGTAATTCAAGAGTTTTGTCTCCCATCGTTGCAGTATTATTTGATGTGTCTATAATTGCATGGAAGTTTTTTTTATGTGAACCCTCTCTTATCTTTTTATTCATTCTTAATAGATTAAAATCACCCTTATCCAGCCAGACATCAATTTCATCCCTCACCCGATAAAATCTATCCAATAAACCACCAGTTCGTGTTCTGGAAATAATTCTATATACAGATGATCCGCCGAGCGAATCTGAGACAATTTCCATTGTAGCAGTTCCGGCGGCAAACAGCCTAAACCCGGCTGAATAAACTAGTTTTTCGCCTTCCTGAAAAGGCATCTGGGAAAAAATAAACCCCAAAAGAACAGGAATTATTTTAATGATTCGATTCATTTCTTTCTTTAAAAATCCTATTAATAATAGATAGTGAACTTAATGGATGATCAGTAACATATTGTAGTGTTTTTTTCTGATATTGAATTCTGGTATTCTCATTTTGAATTGAATTTAACAAACGTACGAAATCTGATTTTGTTTGCACCATAAATCCGATTTTACTTTCAAACAGATCAATTGCTTCATCAAGGATTTGAATATTGGGTCCAAATGAGACGATACATCCATGAACTGCAGGTTCAATAACAGAATGAACACCAGCTCCAAATCCAGCACCCACATAAGCAAAGAAACTGTGAAAATATAAATCTGCAAGTATTCCCACCATATCCACAATTAAGACATCAGGTGTCTCCTCCGCTAATACTTGTGAATATCTTTTACTCTCAAGATTAAGTTTTAATAATTCTTTTTCGATCTCTTGAATTGCGTCATTTCCAGTTTCGTGAGGGACAAAAATTAAGCGTTGATTTTTTAAATGCAATGAGTCGTGTCCATTCGGAAATTCCTCACCCAAAGAATTGAAAATAATTTTGAAATCAGATCGAATTATACTGCCAAATATGAGATTGACAGATTCAGTATAACTTTCAGAAAGAAGTGTTCCAGAATAATTATTCTTCCGCTCGAGTACCTGATCAAAGCGTGTATCACCGCTAACAATAATTTTTGACGACTCCACCAGTTTCACTAAATTATTTTCAAGTCGTTTGGATCCGGTAAATACCAGGTTAAATTTTGAATATATCCATCTATTCGCCGAGATTAAATATGGACTTAATCGAATTGATTCTTTATATAGATTTGCATTAATTAATATTGAATTAATATTTAAAATATTTGAGATGACCAAATGATTAGGCCAGATATCGTGACGAGTAATTATATAGTATTCGGGACGGGTAATCATAAAAAAATATAAAGCCGACCAGGGGAAATCAAATGGGTGATAACAACAGTCATCAAATAATTCTGAGTCTTTTTCTTTCAAATAAATAGTAGGTGAAAAAAAAGTCTGAATAATAAAATATTTCTCACGATCCATTTTTCCAAGAATTGGTCTTAGCTGTTCAAATTCACCTGCGGAGGCAGCGTGAAAAATCACAACTGGTTTTGCATTAGATCTAAGATTATTTTTTAGTTTTTTGTAGGAAGGAAATTGAGAAAATATATGAGTTCTTATTTTAGGAAATATCAAACCAAATGTATGTAGTAATACCCAGAGAACTGGAGACAGTAGAAAGTAAACAAGATAGATGACCATCTACAGAAATATTATTTAAATGATAGGATTGTATCGACAAATTCCCGAAAAGCGCCATGCCCTCCTGCTCTTGAAGTGATAAGGTGGGGAGTAAATTGACTTAGAATTGGACTGCTGGAAGGCATTGCTGATATACCAACTTTTCTCAAGACCTCTAAATCATTGAGATCATCACCAATGTATGCAACGTTTTCTAATGAAATATCCAACCGCTTACATAAATAGGTTAATCTGGACAATTTGTCCTTTTCACCAATATAAACGTATGGAATTTTCAACTTATCAGCTCTTCTTTTAACTATATCAGAGTTTTCGCTGGTTAGGATTGCAGTAGGGATGTTGTTCTCTCTAAGTAATTGCACTGCCATTCCATCGTAAGTCGAAAACCCTTTTAGGAAATCACCATCTGCAGAATAATACATTCTTGCATTCGTCCAGACGCCGTCTATATCTGTACCAACCAATTTAATGATTTTGGATTGTCTTTTAAATATTTCTTCGTTCATCTTGTTTTTCTATTTATAGAAATAATCTGAAAACACATTACAGCATATCACCATCTCTTAGAATTTCATCTTCATCAATATCCCTGGATGCAATCGAGCCAATCACCTCTGAAATTCTCATTGGTGAAATTCCATCCCCAGGTCCCTTTGTTGTTAGTATATCCCTGGTTATTTCTTTCCCCTTTTTAACTGCTGATAATAATACAATACTTTTGGAAAGCTTTTTAAAAATAGGTAATTCAGATTTTTGTACTTCTTTAATATCACTCCCCAAAGCTCGTTCGATATGCCTGATATCTCTAATCATTTTTGAAAAACCTTGTGGCTCAAGGGATGCAGCATGATCCCCACCTTTCATGGTTCTGTCTAGTGTAAAATGTCTTTCAATAATTCGGGCACCTAATGCAACTGCAACTGGTGGTATTACAATTCCAAGTTCATGACCTGAATATCCTACAACGGCATCAGGGAATTTTTTTAAATATGTGGATAATACATTTAGGTGAATTTCATCAAAACTGGATGGATATGTAGACGTACATTGCAGTAATGCAACCTGATCATTGATACCTGAAACCAAAGAATAGGCCTTTTTTACCATGTCAATACTTGCCATACCAGTTGACAAAATCATTGGTTTCCCTTTTGCAGCAGTATGTTCCAGCAGGGGGAAATTTGTCAAGTCTGCTGAAGCCATTTTAAAAAATATCATTCCAATTGAATCTAGAAAATCGATACTCTCCTCATCCCAGCCGGAGGCGCAGAATATTAGATCTCTTTTTTCTGAATAGTTCATCAATAGATGATAATCTTTTTCAGACAATTCTAAAGCTTTTTTATGTTCACCATAGGTAGCGCCAAAACTGTTTCTATTCAAATACGGCTGGTCTAACCCTTTTTTAGTTAAAATACGGCTAATTGATCTTTTTTGAAATTTCACTGCATCTGCACCACAATCGTGTGCTTTGTCAATCAACTGTTTAGCGATATTAATATCACCCTGATGGTTGATACCGATTTCAGCGATGATAAGGGTAGGATTACTTTCGCCGATAAGTCTATTCCCCAGTTTTATAACACTCATTTAGTTCCTTTTTTCCTCTTTCTAATGTTGAAATTTACAATCAATACTATCTTCAGTTATTTTATTAAAATTGAACAGTATTCAAGTTTTTAAAACTGAAGTATGAATTCTGTAAATAACTTCGGCAGCGTTTTTGAATTTCTTCTAACATAATTGAATCATCTATCAAAGTCTGACCATTTTCAACACTAAATTTATACAAGTATTGTTGCTGGTTTAGGATTTCCTTATAAACATAATTATCCTCAATCCAATAGACCTGATCGTTTACAATTCTGCAGGCAAATCCCGATTTTTTTAATAACGGATTTGACCCTTTTAATTTAATTCTGGATAGATCTATATCTGTCATCCCAAGAATAAGCGGCAGGATATCTGCCTGACTACAAACCTTATTAACAGTAGTTGGATTTTTAATAAGACCAGGGCTATAAACGACTAATGGGATTATTGCATTTACAAGGTCATCCCGGTCCCGATAGTTATTTCTCAGACCATGGTCAGCTGTAAAAACAAATATTGTATTATCAAACCAATCCTCATCCTTGGATTGCTCGATAAAATCACCGATCACTTTATCTACATAATTCATTGTACTCATTGTCTTTGATCGGTTGTATTTAGAGTCTTTAAATTCTTTAATGTTAATGTCGAATTCCTTTGGGACTCTCCATGGCTGGTGATTCGTAGTTGTAAAGATTACTGAGAGGAAAGGTTCTGTCATGTTTCTATGAAAATTTGAAACTGTTTCAAAAAGTATATGATCATACTTGCCCCAAGATGTACCGGCTGAATTATCGGGAAAGTCATTTTGATCTAGAACATTCTGGAAACCATTTATTTTTGCAAATCCTTTCATATTATCATAATTTGCATCACCTCCATAAAAAAAGGATGTTGTATATCCCTCCTCCTGAAAAATGCTGCCGATTGTCGGCAATCCATTCAATGCTTCTACTTGATAAATTAGCGGTAATCCCGGCAAAGTAGGTAAGCCTGTTAAAATACTGCCAATACCATGGGCAGACCGATGGCCTGAACTGTAACATCTGGTGAAAGAAATACCATTTTTAGCCATGTCATCCAGACGGGGTGTGACGTTCTCATAATCAGAATCCAAGTATCCGCATAATGCACCTGTATGAGATTCAAGAATAATAATCACAATATTGGGATTATCAAAGGTGAGAGTATCGAAATTATTACTATTATCTACATTATTCAGAATGTGGTTTGTGACTCTTTCTGACTCCTCCAACGTGTAATATGATAGCGTTTCAGAAAGATTCTTTTCAGAAGATAATTCAACAATTGATCTCCCAAAAAAGAAAATACCATTTAGTGCAGATTGATTTACATCCATATTCTCGCTAAATATGGCATAACCCCAGTTAATGGGTCTTTCCTGCCAACCCCCACGACATGCAAGTACAATACCTGTGAATGAAAGTAAGATCAACGCAGTCTTTTTGATAAGAGAAGATTTGAGTTTATAAGGAAACACGCGTCTCAAGTACAGTAAAAGTATTGAAGATATAAACAATATAATTATGAGTAAAATAGAGTATCGAATTAGCGGGTACTCATTCCAGAAAAATTTCCATATTTCTTCCTGATTTCTCATATTATGTAATATCATAAAATTGATATGCCCGCCGAATTCCTTATAAAATTGTAAATCAAATAGATGAAGGAATGATATTAGCACAATGGCAAACATCATATATATCTGATATACTATTTGATATATTTTTGATTTCCAACCGATAACCGGAAGAAAGATACTAAAGAACAGTGGGATGACAATATATCCAGCAATAACCATATCTAAACGGATACCCAAAAGCAATGCCTTGGAATATAAGATTAGGTCGGTGAAATTAGTAATTGATCCATGGGTAAAAACAAAAGCGATCCGCCAGAATACATTAATTAGTATGATGATTAAAAAAGAAGCAGACAAAGCATAGAAAGGGGCGAGGGAATAGTCTTTTCGATTGATAAATCTGAGCAACGATTTAAGCAAATTAAATGGAATTTTCGAGGAATAATTGTTCCAAGATGGTCAAATCCAGTTCTGAGTCAATTTCCATGCTATATTTTTCAGGAAGGATATGATATCCAATCTTTCCCCCGAGTCGATTCTGGGTTTGCTCAAAGTGCTGACGCGTAAATATATAAAATGAGCCATTTTCTACATATCGAATATCTCCGGGTTTCATATTCTGTCTCATGGGACGGTTTATAAAATCATACTCTGCTATGGCTTTGCCACCGTCGGTTTTCCAAAAGAATCTATGGGTAGGTGAAATTGTTAACAAAGAATCAAAATTTGATTTCATAAAGTGAGACAATGCCTCATGAAGAGAATATTTTGGTCTGTAAGGACTCGTTGCCTGTAAAAGAATAATAATATCTGGTGAATCATGGCGCTGTTTTAAAACATTTAAAAAATGATCAATTGTTTCTTCAGTGGTAGCATTATCTCCGGAAATATTGTCAGGACGTTCAATGATTTCAGCTCCATATTCTTGCGACACTTGGGCAATATTATTATCATCAGTTGAAACATAGACTTTATCAACAAGAATTTCTGAAACCGCAAAATCAATAGAATGTGCAATAAGAGGTTTACCAGCAAATGAATTGATGTTTTTACCCGGTAATCCCTTACTTCCTCCTCTCGCTGGAATAATACATACTATTTTACTCATAGCAACTCCGTTAATTGTCTGATGTTACCAGATTGGATAAGGGATTCGATATAATTTTTTTCTGCCCCCATATCATGTTTATGTCCCTTTTTCATGATGCCTTTCTGAATAAGCCAACTAACGATTGCTGTGTCATTATAGTGTGCTTTTGAAGAAATAAAAAAATCGAATCCATGGATAAATATTTCTTGAAAATTTTCGAGTGCCCAAATAATTGAAGATGTTCCTGTTGTGGGACGAATAACACCACATAATTTTTCATATCTCTCCATATCTGAATATGACGGCATCTCATAATCACTCTTTGATATTCCTAATCTTCGCTCAACTCTAATATGAATATTGTGGCCTTTTTCTTTTAATATAGATGCAGGGATGAGAACAACTATATGTGCTGGGGTCTTATTTCGTTTTTTGAGATTCTGATTTGCCCCATTAAACCAAATATCAGTTTTTGAGCCGATATTTTTTTTAAATCCATCCAATGAGTAATTATTTATTCTGCCAACATTAGGAAATTGATCAATAATTTCACCCAATTTATAATTGAGGATAGATTCTCCATTGGCAATAAGACATATTTTTTTTGAACTAATATTATTCTCCAACTCTGAGATCGAGTATTTGTCCAGTGAGATGTCCATGGCAATATGAGGTAGATAATTCCGCGACGCGGTCAGGTGACAGCATTTTAGTAGGATCCTCACCGGTGAAAACGGATCTCATTTTCGTCATGGTCCTTGATGGGTTGATACAATTTACCATGATTTGCATATTCTCAAACTCCTCAGAAATACTCTGAACAAAATTAACCAAGCCTGCTTTTGCAGAAGAATATAAACCAAATTTGCTACGTCCTTTTTTGGCAGACGAAGATCCGATAAATAGTAAATGTCCACCTTTTTGCATTGTTTTAAGGGCTAGTTTCGCCACCAAAAATGCTGATGTCAGATTGATTTTCAATCCCTCATCCCATTCATTATAAGAGAGATTATCCACCAATTCAATTATTGATTTATTGCCTACCTTCATTGCGCCCATGCTGTGAACAATGATATCCCAGTCTTGATTCTCAAAAATGGTTAATGACTCAGGATTCTGTACTTTTATCTCAGAACCGGCAACAACGACTTTGGCACCAAAACTACTAAGTCTACTTGCAATGGCTTTACCAATTCCTGACGTTCCCCCTAAAATTAAGGCATGTTTCCCTTTTGCATCAAATGTGACAGGATTAAGATATAAATTTGACCTCATCAGCTGTTCAGCAAGGTAGAAATCCATTCGTTTGGTAATTTTGAAATTAAAACTATCACCGTGAAAGAAATGAACCCTGGAATCCGGATTATGCATATAAACAAGACCGATTTCGTCGGTTGTGACTAAACCTGATTGCTGGGCATCCCTGAGGGCATCAATTCTAAAAGCCTGTGGTGTCTGTACTGCTTTAATCCGATCACGGTTAATATGCCCTGGTATTCCGTCATTAATAATTATTAATGAGTCATTTGGTGCAAGGATTGGAGCGGCACCATCATATTCAGTAAGGTTTTCAATGCATTCGTTAATAATTCTATCGGTTACAAATGGTCTTGCAGCATCATGGACTAAAATATTTTTTGTTCCTTTTTGAGCAGCATTGAGTCCTGCAGTTGCAGAAGCCTGCCTGCTATCCCCACCGAGTATAACTCTGCATTCTGGATAATCATTTTTAACCTGATCAAAATTATCTTTAGAAGTTGTGATGATGACTTCGTTTATGAGTGGATGTTCAGAAAAGGTCTTTACAGAAAAAGACAGCATCTGTCGGCCGTCAATGGTCATGAATTGTTTTGGTATATTGCTTTTAAATCTGCTTCCCTGTCCGGCGGCGAGTATTATTGCACTATTCATTTATGCCTCTAAATAATTATTCTATGGGGTTATATCAATATGATAATCATTGATTTATCTATCAAATCTGTACTCGTTTACCAGTATCGATAAATATTTTAATCATTTCTGCTATTCTGGGTATTGTTTTTCCATCAGCCTTCCAGCAGCATTGCTCACCCCAGTACTTTCGTTCTTTTTTATATTTATCTGGATGCTGAATCGCATCCGAGATTGTAGTCAGTAAATTTTCTGGTTTGGTAGTATGGCCCACAACCCAATCCTCATCAAGGTAGGCAATTTTAAATGGCCTGGTTGAGCGATCAGTATTTTTTTCTTCATAATCAATAATATCAGAATGTACCCAACTACCTTCTTTTCTTTTATCATAATTTGGAAAACATCCTGGATAGGACGAGAGAACTAGTTGAACGACTGGTTTATTTATCGCTGCCGCTTCCCCAATAATTGATGAAACATCACTGACGATTAGGTCAGATACTTTTATGATTTCATTTATATTACTTTTAATTTCTGGTACAATTGCGTTAAACTTTTTGGCATACTTATAATCACTTGAATGGGGTGCAATAATTAGATTTTGAACTCCCTTCATATATTTGGCATTTCTAATCCCCCAGTGTTTACTGTCTTTACCTCCCCATGTTGGGGCAAATAGAATGATTGGCTTTACAGGATTAAGATCGTACTTTTGACAAAATGTTAATCGATCAACCTTTAAATTTATCAATTCATCCATTTTGACAAATCCACCCAGTAAACCATTTTTAAAACCGGGGTTCACAGCCTCCATTTTTCGTTTGAAGACTTCACCCTGATAAAATAATAATGCGCAATCATGAAAATATTTGTATCTATACGCATAATATTTAATTGGACCAACACCATGATCTACATAAATAATTTTTCCAGACCAGTTTAGTTTTTCTAAACGCCGTATGGGAATATCATAAGCAGCAACGACAAATGGTGCCAAGTTCTTTATTTTCTTCAAATTGCGAAATTTGTGTTTATGAATTTTAACCAGGTCACATTCCCAACCTAAAGTAAGAAAGTAATCATATATAGGTTTTACACAGGCGAAATCCTTGAAGGTCGTCCAAATAAAATCAATTCTTTTCACGATGCAGTGTCCGCAAATTGCATAATATAAAATTGTTTGTATATCTCACCTGTGGCCATGAGAGATTCATGGGTGCCAGATTCCATGATGTGTCCATTATCAAATACAATTATTTTATCTGCCTTTCTTATGGTGGAAAGTCGATGAGCAACCATTATAACTGTTTTATTTAAAACAAGATTGTCAATGGCATTCTGTACTTTTTGCTCTGATTCAGTGTCAAGAGCAGATGTGGCTTCATCAAATATTAGAATTGCTGGATTTTTTAAAATGGCTCGTGCAATGGATATTCTCTGCCGTTGGCCACCGGATAATCTGGAACCTTTTTCACCAACCATTGTGTCAAATCCACTGGGAAGATCGCTGATAAAATCAAAAGCATTAGCGGTTTTAGAAGCTGAAATAATTTCGTCTGCACTAGCTGATGGTTTACCATAGGAAATATTATTGGCAATTGTATCATTGAATAAAATGGTTTCCTGTGTGACAATGCCCATTAATGATCGCAGTGATTTTAATGATATGTCTTTGATATCCTGACCATCAATCGAAATAAAACCATTAGTCATATCATAAAATCGCGGGATGAGATCTACAAATGTTGATTTTCCGGCTCCACTCCTGCCAACAAGTGCAACGACTTCGCCTTTTCTAATATTGCAATTGATATTTTTTAGTGAAGGTGAGGTACCTGTTTCATATTTAAAGGTAACATCGTTAAATTTAATTTCATCTTGAAATTTGATAATTGTCTTGGCATCTGCTTTATCCTCAATGGAGATTTCAACATCCAATATTTGAAAAACCCGATCCGCAGAAGCAAGCCCTACCTGAATCTGGGCATTTACATTTCCTAATTTTTTCGCAGGCTGCATCAAAGCAAATAAAAGTAGGATAAATCTCATGAAATCATCATGATTAATGCCTCGGCCTTCAAGCACTGCCACACCTCCAATCCATAATAAGACCATGCCAATTATGACTGCCACCATTTCGTTTATCGGTGTACTTAAAAACGTAAGTTTAGCCTGTCGGAACACCAAATGGAAGAATTTTAAATTTTCTTTTGTAAATCTTTGAATTTCAAATTTTTCCATTGCAAAAGCTTTTACTATTCTGATCCCGGAAATTGTTTCCTGTAAGATATCGGAAACTCCAGCAATTTGTATGCTGGATCTTTTTGCTTTGCGTCGAATGCTTTTCCCTAATTTTGCAATGACAATACCAGATATAGGAATTATGATCAGGGCAATAAAAGTCATTTTAATGCTGATAATAAAAAGCAAAATAATAAACATTATTATACTGATGGGCTCAACAATCAGCCTCTGAATACTCTGGCTGAAGGCTGTTCGCATCGCTTGGACATCACGGATCATAATGGTTTGTATTTCAGCTGATTTGTTTTTATCGAAATAAGAAATAGGCAGGTTATTTAAGTGAATAAATAGTTTATTGCGGATATCGGTTATTATCTTGTTTTGTATAAATGCTAAAACGACATTATTTATATAGAAGAAGATGTTCTTAATAAAGAATATTAATAATAACCAGATGCAGAGGTTTTTCAATTGTCCAATAGGAGACTCATTTCCGATTAACTTCTCAGTCCAGTTTTTAAGTATTTGATTAAAATTTTCATCTGGGACATCCTTGACAATATCTGAAAATTCGCCTGAATTACTTGAAATAATTTTATCCATCAAAGTGCCTACCATCCACACTGATGTACCATTCATCACGGCAAATACAAGAGATGCCACCAGTGAAATTATCACCAGGTATTTATATGGCTTTATAAACTGGAGTATTCTTCTAAAAGAACTCATAAAGGAAATATTCCATCACCCTGCCTGACAATTTGAGGAGGATCTACCGAATAGTCGATAATAGTTGATCCCAAAGATTCCTGAGCGTCCTGATCTTCAAAGATAGTAACGTGGGGGAATTCCTTCTCCATTTCGCTAATGAGAATAATTGGTTCCGTGCCATGGCGGTTAATACTGGTGGTGATTATCGGTACATTGTTGAGTTTTACCACTTCAATGGGGAATGTGTGCCCGGGAATCCTGATCCCTATCCTTGTGGAATCCAGAGTGACACTGGGTGAAAGATCTGTTTCTTTCTTATCAAGCAATATGGTATATGGCCCTGGCAAGAGTTTATTGAGCTCGGTCAGCAGTGAAGAATCAAAATTAGCATATTTCTCTAGCATTTCAAAATCAGATACAACAATTGTCAGAGGTACACTTCTTCCTTTGAGACGATTTAATTTTCGAATTGCATGCGTATTTGTAGCATCGACTCCAAGACCGTATAATGTATCGGTAGGATAAACGATCATATCACCTCCTTTGATTAAATCAGAGGCAAATTGATAATAACTTTTTGAGGCAGGATAAATCATATTAACATGTTTTGATTAAAACTAAAATTATTTATTTGAGAATCACTTAATATATTAGCGCCATTTCCTATGAAACCATAAATATTGTTGTGGATATTTGATGATCCATTCTTCAAGTTTATGATGATATTGTTGATTTAATTTCTGGATTTTTTCATCATTAGTCAAATTTTCATCAAGTTCTAATTTAAGCTCTTCCAAATGTAATGTGTATGAAAAGTCAGGGTTGAGATATACAATACAAAAAAATATTGGTGCCCGAGTTTTTAGATGAAATATTGACGCGCCTCTGGGAGATCTGGTTTCTTTACCAAAAAAACTTATGGGTATCCCATTCCGGCTACTGTATTGGTCACTTGCCATTAGTAAGAATCCATGCTTTAATGATGACATCATTTGCCGAGTGGATCCCTTTTTATATATAATCTTGCATCCGGAAAGTTTCCTGCCCCACATCAGGTATCTATTCACACCTATATTTTTTTGCTTTCGGGCTATCGCAGAAACGGTATGCCCATATTTACCCAGGGCATGTGGAATGATTTCCCAATTACCTAAATGTGCCGACAGAAGGATTCCGGATGAATTGTTCGCCAGAATATCATTTGCCTGGTCAGAGAAACTAAGAATTTTATTCAATTTTCTTAAATTAAGAAATGGAAAACGCAGGAAATCAAAAATAACCATGCAGAAGTGTTTATAAAGTGATTTAAGAATTTCGATCAGTTTTTGATCACTGATTGATGGATATGCAATCCTTAAATTTCTTTTAACAACTTCTTTTCTATATGAGAAAAACATATACAGAACTGTACCGAGAAAGGCTCCCAGTCGGAGATTGATCTTGCGGGGTATATGTCCCACAATCCAACTTAATTCCCAGAGGAAATAATATGTTAGTTTATCTATTATACTTATCTGCTAAAAAGATGACTTATAATCCTGCGAAATTTACTTTACACACAATACAATATATACTGATTAAATAGAATAATATCACCATTATTTATATGGATTCTGTCCTTTAATCTGCCTGCGATAATTATGGTTTCCAATCCACATATTTTGTAATTTTAACCTATGAAATACCAGCGATTATTTTTCATTATACTATTTTCTATAATTATTCCCCAAGAAGGCAAAATATTTTCAATTCCAATTCAAGGCGATATAGATATGGGCCTTCCATTTTATATTGAAAGAGGGATTGATCAGGCCGAGAAGGAGGGTGCTGATTTCATATTATTCGAAATTGATACCTTTGGCGGTAGACTGGATGCAGCCACAAGAATAAAAGATGCCATTCTGGATACAAAAATTCCAACAGTTGCTTTTATCAATAGACGGGCAATATCGGCAGGGGCATTAATTTCACTTTCCTGTGATTCAATTTTTATCGCCAGCGGAGGTACTATTGGAGCTGCTACTGCTGTTGATCAATCAGGGAAAAAGGCATCTGAAAAGGTGATCTCATATATGCGTGAGGAAATGGCATCCACTGCCGAGGCCAATAATCGTAATCGGGATGTTGCAGCCGCCATGGTGGATGAAGATATCGAAATCCCTTTTGCCATCGATACTAAGAAGGATACACTTTTTGCAATTGAAATTAGTGGATTTAAATCCGGTAAACTAGTCACCCTTTCAACTTTACAGGCCTTAAGGCTTGGCATCGCCGATGGGGAATATGATAGTCGATCTGACTTACTCCATCATCTCTACCCTGGTGAATACATATTAGTCACAGTGGATGAATCATGGTCCGAAAAAATGGTACGATTTCTTACCAGCCCTACAGTTGCCCCTCTTTTAATGACACTTGGAATGGTAGGATTATTTTTTGAAATAAAATCTCCCGGATTTGGTTTCCCGGGTTTGTTCGGCCTGTTATGTTTAGCCTTATTTTTCGGCTCGCATTTGCTGGTGGGGCTTGCAGATGTTTTCGAATTGATTTTGCTATTTAGCGGTTTAACTCTCATTTTTTTAGAGGTATTTGTTATTCCAGGATTTGGAGTGACGGGAATCTCTGGAATTATTTTGGTGTTGTATAGTATGTATAAAATGCTTCTTTCTCCCCATCCTGGACCTGGTGAGGCCTGGGATGCAATTTATGGCTTAAATATCGGCATCATTGTCATGTTTATTTCTTGTTTTGTGCTTTTTAGAGCATTGACAAAAAGTAATTTTTATAAAAAAATTGTTCCTGTGGAAGGTCAAAAGAAATCAGAGGGTTACTCCATTTCAAAAGGATATGAAAAATTAATTGGTTTGTCAGGCAAAGCAATTACCGACTTACGTCCAACTGGAAAAGCGCTCATCTTAGGTAAAGAATATCAAGTGATGACTCATGGTGAATATATCATAAAAAATACTGAAGTCATTGTCGATGGTGTGGATGAAAACCAGGTCCTTGTAAAATCATTAACATAAATTAATTGTAAGGAATTTAATATGAACTCAATTATCGTAATTGCTCCTATTGCCATCGCTGTCATGATGGTTTTTCTATATTTTGTACCAGTGGGACTATGGTTTCAAGCTGGAGTTTCTATAGGGTGGTCCAAAGTTGGTATGGTGAAATTAGTTGTAATGAGAATGAGAAAAATACCGCCAAAACTTGTTGTGGATGGTATTATAAATTTGCATCGGGCCGGTTTAGACTTTGTACTCAGTGAAGAATTGGAAACCCACTTTCTAGCCGGGGGCAGAATTAGCCAGGTTGTTGACGCATTAATCGCCGCAGACAAAGCTAATATTGAACTTGATTTTAAAACAGCCACTGCAATTGATCTGGCAGGAAGAGATGTGAAGGAGGCAGTCCAGAATAGTGTATATCCAAAAGTGATTGACTGTCCCAGAGAAGGCAAGGTGTCTGCAGTTGCAAAAGACGGTATCCAGCTGTTTGCCAAAGCAAGGGTAACTGTGAGAACAAATATTGAACAGCTTGTCGGTGGTGCCACTGATGAAACCGTCATTGCCAGGGTTGGGGAAGGCATCGTCAGCGCCATAGGTTCCTCTTTAACATATAAGGCTGTACTTGAGAATCCAGATAATATTTCAAAAACGGTTCTTGCAAAAAGCTTAGACTCTGGTACGGCATATGCTATTTTATCTATCGATATTGCAGATGTAGACGTTGGTAAAAATGTTGGAGCTCATCTATCTGCAGACCAGGCAGAAACTGACAAAAAAGTGGCTCAGGCAAAGGCTGAAAGTCGCCGGGCAATGGCTGTAGCCTCTGAGCAGGAAATGACAGCAAGAACTCAGGAAATGCAAGCAAAGGTTGTTGAAGCGCAGGCAGAAGTTCCCAAGGCGATGGCAGAAGCTTTTAGGGAAGGAAATCTTGGTATCATGGATTATTATAGAATGCAGAATATTCAATCTGATACTCAAATGAGAGATTCTATATCCAAAACAGATGACACAAAAAATGATGATCCTCATAAATAATAGAATACAATGAGTCATCTGGCTGGATTTGAGCCTGGAATTATCGGTATTGTTTTATACCTGATAATCACTGCTCTATTTAATAATAAAAAGAAACAAGCAAAACTGCAAAAAAAGGGGGAGAGTAATACCTCTTCCCCAATGCGGGGGAAAGTATCCAGTCTTTTTGAGAATCTACAAAATGAATTAACGGATAAATTCGAAAATATAGATAATATTATTAAACAGCATGAGCTTCCTTCAGAAGAAAAATCGATAGGTGGCGGCTTTACAATTGCATCAGAGCCGACAGTATCAGAAACAATTTTACCAACAATAAATAATGGTATAACTGCAGATGAAATTATAAATGATGATTTCTTCCAAAAGGAGAAAGAATTTTATGATAAATATTCTGCTGCGGCAGTTGTTGAGTCTTCCAGAAAATCAGTCGAACAGTTACCTGTGCTTCGCTCAATAAAAAAGATGAATGTATTAAAACAGGCAATCATCTGGCAGGAAATTATTGGTAAACCCATTTCCTTGAGAAAACCAGACCAAAGTTAATGACATATAAGTATATTCCACCCCATCTTGAGAAATATATTGTCGATCAGGACTACTCCAGATATACTGCAATAGATCAAACATGCTGGAGATATATACTACAGATATCCAAAGACTTCTTTAAGAATTATGCCCATGACAGTTTTCTCGAAGGCCTGAACAAATTTGGAATTTCATCAGACAAAATACCAAAAATAGAAGAGATGGATCAGAAACTTGCCCAATTTGGCTGGGGGGCAGTTTGTGTTAGAGGATTTATTCCGCCTGCAGCTTTCATGGAACTCCAATCCTTACAAATTCTGGCTATTGCCGCTGATATGCGGAGTATTGCCCATTTGATCTATACGCCTGCACCTGACATTGTCCACGAGGCCGCCGGGCATGCCCCAATAATTACCGATCCAGATTATGCCGAATACCTAAAACAATATGGATTAGTTGCCAAAAAAGCAATCGCCTCAAAGGAGGATACGAACGTATATAATGCGATTCGAGATCTTTCTGATTTAAAGGAATTCCCAGATGCCACCGAAATTGAAATAAAATCAGCAGAATTTCAGCTTGTTGAGGCAAATAGAAGGGTTAGTTATATCAGCGAGGCAGCTTATATGACCAGAATGAACTGGTGGACGGTTGAATATGGATTAATTGGAGAAATGGATAAACCCAGGATTTATGGAGCTGGACTATTATCCTCAGTAGGGGAGAGTTATAATTGTCTAAATGATGAAGTAACGAAAATTCCATTTTCTGTCGATTGTATCAATTATCCATATGATATTACCGAGCCGCAGCCCCAACTTTTCATCACACCCGATTTTAAAAATTTAATAAATGTTCTCAATGAATATTCAAAGACAATGGCCTATCAGGTTGGTGGAAAAGACGGATTAGATAAAGCCTTACAGGCTGAAACGGTAAATACATGTGAATATGAAAACGGTCTTCAGGTGTCCGGTGTTCTTTCTCAACTACTATTGAGTGATTCTGGCAATCCCAGTTATATGCAGTTTTCAGGCCATGTGCAGTTAGCATACAAAGGACGTCAGCTTTCAGGTCATGGCGGTGATTATCATCATGAAGGATTTGGATCACCAATTGGTGATTTTCTCGGAACTAATACTTCCACATCTAATCTGACCCGTGATCAACTTGAAAGTTTTGGTATTACTCTTAACTCTCAAGTCCAACTTGATTTGCAGGGTGGTATAAACCTCAAAGGAATCTTGTCTTCCTTTTATGAAGTTGATGGAAAGATACTTTTATTGTCATTTTCAAATTGCTCCGTAAAAGAGGGAGATAGATACCTGTTCAAACCTGAGTGGGGGGTTTTTGACATGGCCTGTGGATCCCGGATAACATCTGTATTTGCTGGACCATCAGATATAAAGGAGTATGTTGCTTATTTGGAGGAATTCAAACCAAAAAATGAGCCGCCTCATGGAATAACAGAAGTATCAAAAAATGACAATGAATTAATTCGATTATACGAACGAGTAGAGCATGCACGTTTTGGTAAAAACTACAATCTTTCTGAGTTAAAAGAAATTTCAGATATTCTTGAAAGACACCATCCGGATGACTGGTTATTAAATATGGTGATCCTGGAAATAGTTCATAAAAATAATTTGGAATGGGTAAGGAATATTCGAAAAAAATTAGAAGATAAAGCCGGTAATGAAGAGGCCATATCAACAACTATAAAAAGGGGACTTCTCCTGATAAATGGAGGTTAACTATAACCTGGCAAATCAAAATTGCTTTATTTCAATCTGATCCTTACTTTATATTCAATCCTTTATAAAATAATTCCAATCTTTCAATAAAACTCTCAATTGATCCATCATTATTTATAATTTGGTGGGAATATTTTTGTTTCTCTTCATCAGTATACTGCAATTTGATTCTAGTGGAGATTTGTTCAATAGATATATTTGCTCTTTTTTTGGCTCTTTCGATTCTGATTTTAAGGGGTGCCGTAATGAGTAATATTTGATCAAAAAAATGCATAAAATCTGCTTCAATCAGCAGTGCAGCATCGACAACAAAAAGTTTAAATCCAGATTTAAGAGCCTCTTTAAAAGAAGATTGAATAAGAGTGTTAACTTCCGGCCAGATAATTGAATTCAACTTCTGTTGATTAATTGAATCCGTGAAGGCTGATTCTCCTAATTTTCTAAAATCGAGTCTACCATCAGCTGACTGTACATCAGACCCAAAACAGGCGATCAATTTATTTTGCAGTTCATTGGATTGAAAGAGATGTGATTTGGATTTCTCATCAGCATCAAAAACAAAGGCATTTTTCTCTAAAAAAAATTTTGCCGCAGTGGTTTTTCCTGAACCCAAACCTCCAGTCAGTCCAAGTTTAATCAATCTCATCCAATATTTGAAAGATTTCCTCTGAGATACTATTTATACCCGACTCTCCATTGATAAATACTGTCAGATCCAGCTTTTCATAATAATTAACAAGCGGTTCTGTTTGCAGTCGATAGATGTCAAGCCGTTTTTTAATTGTTTCTGGTTTGTCATCTTCCCGCTGAGTTAATTCTTCTCCGCAAACATCACATTTGTTATCATTTTTTGGAGAATTAAACAGGAGATTATAAATCCTGCCGCAATTATTACAAGATCTTCTTGAAGATAATCTTTTGATGATAATTTCATCGGATGCCTTTAACACAATGACCCGGTCAAGTCTTTTATCGGTATTAGACAATAGTTTTGATAATCCGTCAGCTTGAGGGATTGTCCTTGGAAAACCATCGAATACAAATCCATGAAAGCAGTCATCATCTGCCAACCGACGACTTACCATGCCTAGAACATCATAGTCAGGAACCAATTTTCCCATATCCATGAATGTTTTTGCATGTATTCCAAGTTTTGTTTGTTTTTTAATATTTTCCCTAAGAATTTCTCCTGTGGAAATATGGGGTACTTGATATCTTTTGATGATATTTTTTGCCTGAGTTCCTTTACCAACACCAGGGGGACCAATTAAAATAATATTCATATGTTTACCTGAATTATGATAATGTAATTATTAATTATACAATAAAATTCCAGCGATAGTTGCAGTTAGAAAAGAAGCTATAGCGCCACCAAACATGGCTTTTAACCCAACTTTAGCCAACGCACTGCGTCGTTCCGGTGCAATGGCACTGATACCGCCTATTTGTATTCCAATGGATGAAAAATTTGCAAATCCACAAAGAGCATATGTAGCAATGATAGCAGCCCTGTCTGAGAGAACGCCCTCGTTTATATAAGTACCCAGCGTACCATATGCTACAAATTCATTTAAAGACAATTTTATTCCAAGGAGATTACCAACATTTGAGGCATCCTGCCATGGAACACCCATCATAAATGCTAGAGGCTGTAAAATTGTCCCGAATAGTTTTTGGAGTGAGCCAGGGAAGAAACCGGCAAATTCACCACTGACTGGAGACATACCACTGGAGGCATAAGATGCATAAACACCATTTAACAGGCTCCCGTCAATGATGCTGTCCATCCAGTTAAGGATCACATCAATAACTGCAATCAGGGCAATAAAACCGATGAGCATAGCACCAACATTTACTGCTAATTTTAATCCATCGGTAATGCCATTAGCAGCCGCTTCAATAACATTTTCTCCAACAGAAATTTTGGGAAGTTCAACATCTCCTGCCGTTTCAGAATGCTCCAATTCGGGATAAATAATTTTACCAATAACAAGGGCGGCAGGGGCGGACATGACACTGGCAGCAACCAGATGACCAGCCGGGACGCCCATTGAAATATATCCAGCGAGTACACCACCGGCAATCGTGGCAAAACCGCCAACCATTATGGTGAGAAGTTCGGAATGAGTCATTTTATTTAGAAAAGGTTTGATTAACAGGGGGGCCTCAGTTTGACCGACAAATATATTTGCCGAACATGACAAAGTTTCCGCTCCGCTGGTTCCAATAGTCCATTTCATAAATTTGCTCATTGCCTGAATGACTTTCTGCATTATTCCAAGATAATAGAGAACGCTCATAAATCCACCAAAGAATACAATCGTTGGCAGAACTTTGAAGGCAAACTGGAATCCAAAACCTGGCCACATGGCATCTGGTCCGGGAAAGAAATGAGCACCATTTGCCAGATTACCAAATAAAAATTGTGCACCATAGTCTGATAGACTGAGAAAGCTGGCAACACTATCACTAAATGATTTGAATATAACTCTCCCATATAAATCATTGGTCATAAGATATGCAATCCCGCTGATGACAAAAATAGCTCCTGCAAATCTCTGTGAAGGTTGGTGGAGTTGGAAAATAGAGTTGACAGCAATATATATAAGTGCAGCGATCATGACCCAATAGGTAGCTACCGGAATATAATATAAGACAACACCTGTCAGAATACTGCCAATACTCATAATGATCATTGACTTCACACCGCCACCGAGAAATTTATCATCCTTTTGCATTATATATGTGACTAATAATAATCCGAGAATGATCATGCCAAGGAAGCTAAATTTATCTTGCCGAAGAATTATCAGTGCAAATAGGAACTGAAGTCCCAATCCCCAGAAAATGGGTTTCAACTTTATACTACTTTTATGATACGATAAGAGCCAAGCAATGCCCAGGAGGGTAAATAGGCCTCCGATACTGACTAAATTCATACATTCTCCCCTATGTGATGTTTATTTAATTTTTTGTATAACAATTCCGGCATCTCGCCTGATATTTGTCAGCTTCACCGACAAGTACTAAACCATTCTCTTCACTTATTCTTTGACTGAAATTAGCTGGATCACCACATTGCACACAGATAGCAAGTACTTTAGTGATATATTCTGCTTCGACAAGAAGACCAGGCATAGGACCAAATGGATTGGCGAGATAATCTTTTTCCAATCCAGCGACAACGACTCTTTTACCGGAATTGGCAATCTCCCGGCAAATCTCAATGATAGAATGATCAAAGAATTGGGCTTCATCAATCCCGATAACATCTGATTCAGCAACATGGTCTAAAATATCTGATGGTTTTATTATAAGGACAGATTTAATTTTTCGATTATTGTGAGAAACAATGTAGTCTTCAGAATACCGGTTATCAATAGATGGTTTAAATATTGCAACATTCTGTTTTGCAATTTGAGCACGGATTAACCTGCGAATCAATTCCTCGGTTTTCCCGCTGAACATTGGCCCGCATATGAGCTCAATCCATCCACTGCTCCTTGGTGTTAAAGTCATGTTTTGTCTCCAATTTTATATCCGAGCAGTACAGATAATATTTTTGTCCTGATTAAATCAATTGCTACGGTATTGCGGCCGCCTTCAGGGATGATAATATCAGCATACATTTTTGTCGGTTCGACAAATTGTCTGTGAGATGGTCGTACTGTCGTATAATATTGATGAATAATGGACTCGAATGTTCTGCCCCGTTTTTTCATATCCCTTTTAATTCTGCGGATAATACGAATATCATCAGCAGTTTCAACATAGAGCTTTATATCCATCATGTCCCTGAGTTCAGGATCGAGCAATACTAATATTCCATCAAGTATTATTATATGGTGACGACCTATTTTTCGCGATTCACCACTACGTGTATGTGTAGAATAATCGTAAATGGGAACATCTATTGGACTCCCATTTAGCAAACTCTTCAATTGTATTTTCATTTCTTCAAAATCAACTGCATCAGGATGATCAAAATTGACTTTTTCACGATCACTAAATGGAAGATGTACGAGGTCTTTGTAATAGGAGTCCTGTTCAAGCAATGCCACTTCAGATTTTCCGAATTGAGCTGATAATGCTTTTGCAACGGTTGTTTTTCCGGAGCCTGTACCGCCGGCAATGCCGATCAAAATTGACTTTTTCATAGTGATGTAAATGCGTATGGCAGGAGTTCCTGCATTGAAAGTAATTTATAATTAAGATTTAGATCAGAGATGTATATTGGGATATCGCCTATATATTCTGCCATAATCTGCCGACATGCACCACAGGGCATTGCTCCATCATCAGTTACAAGTGCAATTGCCTTGAAGTCCTTATGACCTTGGGCGATGGCAGAGAAAATCCCAACCCGCTCGGCACATAATGTTGTTGGATACGCTTTTGATTCTACATTGCACCCATGAATAATAGAATTATCTTCCGTAAGTAATGCAGCGCCGACACGGTATTTACTATATGGCGCAATAGCTTTTTCTCTGGCCTTGATGGCCTCATTAATTAAATCGATGGGGATATTCATGTTCTCCAGTTGAATTTACCTCTTGAAATTAAAAACATTAATACAAGTCCTGCAACAAATCCTCCAATATGTGCAAACCATGCAACCCCGCCTCCAGTTTGATTTAGATTTGCCATTCCATTCAATACCTGGGTGCCAAACCAAAAGCCTACTACTGCAAAAGCCGGAAGCATTATGGGAAATATAAAAACTAAAGTAAGGATTTTCGCTTTATGATATTTTACCAGGTATCCCGCCATCATGCCCGAGATGGCACCAGATGCACCAATTAATGGTATAGTTGATTCAACATCAATTAATGCTTGAGCAAAAGTTGCTGCTACACCGCAAAGTAAATAATAAATCAGGAATTTTTTATGTCCTAATATGCTTTCCACATTATCAGCAAAAACATATAGGAATAACATATTTGAGGCAAGATGATAATATCCTCCGTGAATAAAAATTGAAGTAAAAAGACTGAGAAACGGTATAATTGGTGAATAGGGCAGGCCGACTGGAAGATCACCGCCGGTAATCAAAAAAGGAGTCGCTCCATATTTCATAAAAAAGTACGGATCTGACCCTGCAAAAACTTTTTGTAAAACAAATACCAAAATATTCACAGCAAGTATTGACCATGTAACATATGGTATTAGAATTCTTGGATTTTCGTCTTTTAGAGGGATAAACATTTTCAGTGTGTTATTTTAAATTTGCTTTCAATATATTTTCTGTTTCCAACATTATCAACTACCGAAACACTAATTTTGTGCTTACCAATGGTCAGTGGATCATACAATGTATATTCAACCGTATTGCGATATGAATTATACTCGAATACAATTGCAGCTCGATCAAGGCGCATTTCTATATTCTCTTCATCAATAATGCCTGATAATTCATCCGTTACTTTACAGGATATCTTCTTAATACTTTTCCCATCATAAATCCCGTCAGGTGCTGGATATATTTGACTGATTTCCGGAGCGTCGGTTTCTTTAATTACGGTAAATAACTCTCCTGACAATATCATCGTAAATATATCATTTCCCCCCGTTTCCGAATCCATAAACTGCCAACTATTTTCCTTTTTATCAAAGTAATAGATACTGCAATTCTCAGGAGAAAATCCGTCGATTCTGAATGTAATTTTTATAGGGTTTTTATAATGGAAATGATTTGGACCAATTTCGTAAACCGATGATACTATGGCTCCGGTTTCAGGCGTTTTAAATTCCCCCTTCTTTTTAATCCAAACAAGACAAGTATCCATGAAAGAATCTTCTTTTCCAGAAATTGAAAATAAATTATCAGATGATTCTAATTTAAAAGATTCTTCGGGGTAGACTGTAACTCCGGAAAGCGCAAACTGTCGTTCGGATTCATCATCCAACATAATCATTTCGTTGAATGAAGGAGAAAAATTATGCGACATAATTTCCGATATAAAATAACCATCTTTTATTTGAGCCAATGGTAATAGAATATTTCCAACAGTCACTTTCTTAATAGTCTCCAATTTATTATCAATTTTATCAAGACGGTATACATAAGTCATTCCATGCTCAAATTGCATAATTGAAATTTCATCATTTGCGAGATTCTCTAAATATTTGTCGGGGATATGCTTAAACGTTCTCTGATTAATTGTATTGGTTTCCAGAGTTATTTGAAAAGTGCCATTAATTTGACTCTGGTTATTATTGAAATCCCTGGCTGTTATGCGAAAATTATAGTAACCGGGTTCAGAAGGTAAAGCGTCGCTTGAGTATTGTTTAATAAAATTATCTCTAATTTGATCTTCATGACGAAAAAGTCGATAGAATTTCTCACCATAATTAGAATATAGTTTGAAATCCCGATGAAAAAGTGCATTTCTTTCATCTGAAAATGGATAAACATCATAGAGAACTCGATACCAGATTGATTCATTTATTTCTAAGGTAATTTCATACAATCCAAAATTATAGGGTTGGTCATCAATTTTATCTTTTATATTGACAGCCAACCCATTCAAACCGGAAATTGCTATTGTATCATTTATCACATACAAATCTTTTGCTTTTTTTGTCACATCCAGAACAAGTGGATAATTACTTGAATTCACGGTGGATTTTATCGAAAGAGGAATAAATGCAACATTATATGCAACAGGAGATTTTGTATCGGGAAAAGTCAATCCGGTATTCAAGGGATTCATTGGGCGTTCATTGGAGTCTCTTATTTCAAAGTGCAGATGTGGACCAGATATTGATCCTGTATCGCCGGAATAACCGATGATATCTCCCTTTTTAACCGGATATTTATCAGGCGGAAAATATTGATCTAAATTGTATGAATTTTGGTTTATCTGTAATTTATTAATAACCCTGTCTATCGTTTCAGTAAAAGATTCTAAATGGGCATAAACTGCCGTATTCCCATCACTAATAGTCAGGTAAATAGCTTTGCCATAACCTTTTGATCCAGTCCTGATCCTGCTAATATATCCATCACCAATTGCATAAATCTCATATCCGGTTAATCCCCAGGTTCGAATATCAAGCCCGGCATGAAATCGACGGGGGCGCATTTCACCAAAGACTGCAGTTACCGTTTGGCTTGCATCCGTAGGCCATATATAATCCTGTGAAAAGGATGAGTTTATGGAAATAAGTAATATTATCAACAAAGTTTTAAACAATTAATCCTATATCCTTTTAATTTATACTCTGTGAACGGGTACAATAATATGATTATCCCCGGTCATAAATTATTACCTTATCATGACAATGAATCTGAATTTAGTTGGGACAAAGACAAGAATATTATATTATTCTCTTACAGGAAAAATTGGCGCCATGGCATCTTCTATGGAATTTCCATTGACTCCAACGTCCATGAAGAGTATTTTGATATTTTTCCCTATTGATGAAAAGTCCTTCCAGGTTGCGAATTATAGTTTTAGGAATTTAATTAACAGAAAAAATGATCGCCTAAAGATTTCATTTATGATTCCCAGCATGTATAAGGAGCAGGTAGCAAAAACAAGTAATGAATTTATATATTATAAGCAAAGTGAATTAAAAGTGACACCAAGAGATATTTCATTCGACATGGTCGTCGATCTAAATCCAAAATTTGATTTTGAACTATCAAAGTTTATTAGCCATCTGGATGCAAAATATACAATTGGATTCAAATCGGACTATAGTGACAGATTTTACAATATACAGTTGGATGTTCCTCCATCGGGATTTCTTGAAAGGGGCTATAAACAAATGTACAATATTATTCCCACATTATGAATTATATACTATTTGAAGATAATAGACATAAGAATTTCAAACCATTTTCGCTTACCCATGCAATATATGAAATCCGTACGGGAATATTTTCAAATATTCAGCGAGTCGTCAATTTCATGGGTGAGGACGATACTCTAACTCTCCTTGTTAGAGATGAATTAACTGAAGTGGTGAGAGAACGATATCCGAGTTATGCTGTTAATCCAGAAAGAATACCACCAGGAATTTGGTTAAATGGCAGCTATTTCTGGTCATTTGACTATGTGGACAAACTAGAAAAAAGCACTCAATACCATACAGCTGGCGGGTTTCTGGCAGCATTTGTATCTGGTAATGCTGAAAAGAGTGGAAAATTTCCGAATCTTGAAAACTACTATCAAGAGACAATGCAGGTAGAGGGACTTGATTTTATTTGGGATGCCGTTCACCTGGCTGGAAAATATATCAAACAGGATGATATTTCATCCCTCAACCTATCATCTATTGACAATTCTGGTAAAGGATTTAAGACGGATTTGGATATTGGAGGACATATTCATCCTTCTGTAATCTGTGTAAAACATAAAGAAATTTATATTGGTGAAGGCTGTGAAATATTGGCTGGCGTAATAATGGATGCCTCAGGCGGACCGATAATAATAGAAAATAATGTAAAGGTTGATATTGGATCCATGATTAAGGGTCCCGTTTATATTGGAAAAGGTTCGACAATAAATCCAGGGACAAAGATCCGTGAGAATGTTTCAATTGGTCCTTTCTGTAAAATTGGAGGGGAAGTAGAGGACAGTGTTATTCACGGGTACAGCAACAAGCAGCATGATGGATTCCTTGGTCACAGTTATGTGGGGATGTGGGTAAACCTTGGTGCGAATACTAATACCAGTGATCTTAAAAATAATTATGGATCTATCAGGATAAATATTGAAGGCGAAATTATTGAAACCGGGCATAAATTTCTCGGTTTATTTATCGGTGACTATAGCAAAGCAGGTATTTCAACTATGTTTAACACTGGGACGTATGTTGGTATAGGTGCGAATATCTTTGGTGGAGATTTCCAACCAAAATATATTCCATCATTTTCCTGGGGTGAAAATGATGTTACTGATCTAAAAAAATTACTTGAAACATGCAGAGTTGTAAAATCACGGCGAGGTCATTCACTGACAAAATCTGATATACAATTAATTACCTACCATTATCTTTTAGAAAAAAATTGCTAAACCCAAAATAAATCGTTTGAATCGTTTTATAATGGAAAGTATATTTCTGCCCCTGAATAACGGAGAAAAATATGCAAGAAACATCGTTTGAGGGACTAATTTGTCCCGCTTGTTCCACACCGATTGCCGAAGAACATTTGGCAAAAAAATTGGAATGTCCCACATGTAAGAAAAATTTGAAACATAAAAAATACCTAGCATTTCTGGAATTTTTGATGATGCAGGGCATAGTGCGCAATTTGGATTTCTTTGATAAAAAACTATATGGTGATGAAATAAAAAGGAAAGAAGAAACCTCTGAAGAATTGAAGGATGAGACTGATCCTGATGAGTTTGAGAATAAGAAAGAAAGATTCGAAAAATATGAAGATGAAATGGGCCTAATCATTCAAACTGAAGACATTGATGTTGCAGAGGATTGGGCACATGTGGATGATGACTGGAGAGATTTTAATAGAAAACACCGAGAAGAAGACGACAAGAAAAACAGTAAAAAATAATTATTAAACCTGTTCTATCTATATTATGGAGAATTAATGGAATCTGATAATAAAACAAAACAAAAACAAATTCAAATTGAGTTGGATGAAAAGACATCACAAGGGGAATATGTAAATTTTTCCATTGTAACTCATTCACCGGCGGAGTTTGTAATTGATTTTGCCAGAATGCTGCCAGGGATGCCAAAAGCGAAGGTTAAATCAAGGATATTAATGACCCCGCCACAAACGAAAACACTTATGCTTATCTTACAAGATAACATCAAGAAATATGAAGGTAAGTTTGGTGAGATAAAAATGGTCAAAACTGATGGACAGAAACAGTTTAATTTTAAAATCCCAGGTGACACACTACCAAATTAAGAATTGAACAATATGACAGAAATAAAAAAGGGGGATATATTATCCCCCTTTTTTATTTAGAAGCTTTATTTTCTCAAATGCAAAAATAATTAATTTTGAGATTACAAGTCCAAGCAAACCCCCTGCAATAATATCTGCCGGGTAGTGGACACCAATATAAATTCTGGAGAACATCACAATTGCTGCGAAAATCCAGAAAATGCATCTCGGTTTTCTGACAAGATATGAAAAAATAACTGCAAGGGCAGCAGCATTTGCAGCGTGATTTGACGGGAATGATTTGTGTTTACCTCCGGATCCACCCAAATGGTTTACCGTACCAGTCTCCTGACCTACCCATGGACGAGCTCTCAGCTCAAGTTTTTTAACCGCTAAACCAGTTTGATCCACACAAAGTATTGTTAACGGTACTAACAGAAGAATAAATAACTTTCTGGTTTTGGTTTTAAAAATTAGATATATCCAAAGGAGAATAAATGGTAGTAGATATGGACCTGGTTTATCCAGCACGGGCATAAACCAATCAAAAAATGGATTGGACAGATTTCCGTTTATAAAAAAAAAGATGGTGTAATCTAGATCCAATAAAAAATTATACATGAGATATTATCAAAAGATCTTTATTTGAGAATTGAAATTTTCAAACGTATTTAAATATGTGCTTCATTTTGATTCCAATAATCCTAAAAAAATGATTTGAACTGACATAAGATGCTGGTGTTTATAATTTTGCAGACAAGCGCATGACGAATTGACGACCCAGTTTGGCACCGCCGATAAGTTCTCTATGAAAATCATCCAGCAGGTTCAAGCCTGAGACATTAAATGTCAAATGATGATTGATTTTATATGAAGTATGAATATTCAGGATGTTATAAGGACCGATTGTACCGATCCATAAACCGTCTGACCATTCAAATGAATCTACATGTCTCAGACTGCCGGAAACAGACCCAAAACTTGTTTCCCATTTGGCTCCGATGGTCCATTTGTATTTTGGAGCATTGATCGGATCATGTTTTTTTGTGAGTTCATTATAGAAATTTGTTGAATTATACCAGGAAAAATTCCCATTAATTGAGACCGAAGAACTGAGGAAGTGGGTAAAACTTAAATCTAAACCCTGAATCCAGACCTTACCATAATTTAATGAGCTTAAGACAATATGCGGCGCTGAATAGGCCGTCCCTGGTGTTAAAGCACGAGTACCATCAGCTCCGATAACTGCACTAGGCACCATTTCCGCTTCATTTAAACCAGTGAGTTTGTGATACTCATCTACACCAACAGCTTCCCAAAATTGAGAAGGAGTGTCATATTCGGGTTTAAACTGATTTCCTATTTGAAATACTTCCCAAGGTTCGTATAGAACATAACCCGTTGTGTCATTATTTGAATCCACTTCCCAGGCCACAAACCCCCATTCTCCCGGATCGGCAATATCACCCCATCCAAAATCATCGGACCAGGTCTCCCAATCATCATCATCATCAATGCCATTCCAGGCAGTACCATAAGGCGGGTTAGAGCCTGAAGCATCAGCAGGGAGAAGTCCAACTATTTGATGATCATCTATGGTAGCTTCACCCAGATAATTGCCCAATAGGTCATAATTATAGCGCAGAACAACTGTAGGAGTTATAATGGTGGCAGGGCTAAAGAAATTTTCATAATAATTGACATAATAATCAAAAGTTAGGAAAGTCTTATTGTTAATAAATCCCTTGTATCCCAGTTCAAAAGTCTGAAGACTTTCAGATCTTAGTGGATCTACATCAGGAATATTATGAGTCTCTTCCGGTGTATATAAAACCCCATCACCATTGACTTCAGGAACAAAAATAAGATATCGTGAGGTATCCAGGGCTATCCAGTCAGTGGGAGCAATGGGATCAGCGATATTAAAGAAAAATGGTGCACCATCTACCCTCTCAGAATAATCATCAAAATATCCTTCATCAAACAGACCAATTTCAACAAATCCCAATTCATCATCATAACCGGAATCACCTGGACAAATAACCCCCGTACCTGGATTATAACATCCACTATAACCTGGTGAGTGCACAGGATTGTCAGCGCCAACCCGGGCATAGGGTGTTCCATTAAGATTCCCTTTGGAGTAAACATCAAAGAGGAAATTTTTCCCTAAATAAATATCGGTAAACAGGGCAGTAGTGGTAGGAGTATTGTAAGCTTTTCCATAGGTCATACGCCATGATTTTCTCTCATTCGGCTCGTATATGACTCCGATTTTTGGACCAAAGAGCAAACCTTCTTCAGAAAGTTGATCATGGTGATCTAACCTGGCGGCGGTGATCAATTTCCATCTTTTATCCCGGGTAAGTAAAGTAGAACTTTGATAATAAACGCCGAATTCATTGGCATCTACATTACCAAATTCATCTGGTTCGTCAATTCCTTCGTTTATTTCGTCTATCTCGCCGTCATTATCGTTATCTATACCATCACTAATGAGAAAAATATTATCACCATCATTGTCATAACCATTGGGTCCGTCATTTAAAATGGTTCCAAATGTTTTGGGCATAGTCCTAAAATAATCGACTCCCCATATTAATTCAGATGTATAAGTTTTGTCAATACGATATTTGTCATTATGTTGTAATTGCAATGCAAAATTTGATGATTGATCGGTAATTCGATCGCCAAGATTATATCCCCTTGTATCACCTGAATGACTTTTATTAACATATGCCTGGAAAAACCACTTTTTGTATAGAGCCCTCCCCTGATAAAATGTTGATTCCCAGCCATCGGCGATATATCTGCCAATACCAGTAACTTGTTGAGTTTTTGTGAATGAGTACCCACCCTGGAATGTAAATGATAGATCGCTGTTGTAGCGATAGTCCATTCGAACGTCTACTTTTCTATTGTCAACCTCAAAATCAGGATAATCCACTAGACCATCACCGTCAGTATCTTGAACTACCTGGAAGTTTTCTCGATAATCATCTTCACAGCCAAAACAGCCATCGCCAGTATCATAAACCAGATCGCCTTCATCAATGTCGAAGGGAATTAACCCATCGCTTTCACCAGCATCACCTGTATTGGGTAAACCATCTATTCCATAATCATAAATTTGTTCTCCTTCATCCCAAATACCGTTTGGGGGAGGCCAGACATCTAAATAATTATCTTCTGTAAAGGTAGGGTTATATCCATCAACACCATCAATATCTACCTGATCATTTCCATTTGAGTCTAGCCAGCCATCACCAGGCTGCCAAATCCCATCAGACTCACCGAAATCACCAGTATTTGCGATGCCATCAAGACCATTATCAAAGAATATCCATGAAGTACCTATGCTAAAGGCATTTTCACCTTTTTGAAATTCACTATCTCCTTTGGAATCATCAAATGGATCCCCGGGTAGTCCATCTAATCCATAATCAAAAATATAATTATCAAATAACATTTCGGTATCATCTTCAGAATAGACAAAATCGCCTCTTAGATGTATATTGTTTCCATTTGCATCATACCATGGATTGGGATCTCCGTGGATTGTTTCAGAACTTCTGCCTTGGAATAAAATTATATTTTGTTCTTCAATATTATGAGCCCACTCAGGTAGGGCAAGATCAGTATTACTCACCCTTTCGTTTGAATCATCGGCACCGCCAGTCCCGTCATTATCAAAGCCGTCGTACCAAATATCATTTGTCAGATCTATTCTCTCGTCGATATCATCATTCATTCCATCCCAGATACCATTGCTGTTCCAGTCTTCAAAGGGTTCACCCAATGTATGCTCACCATCTCCATTTGAATCTGTAAATGGTTCAGAATTATCGATGTTATCCGCAAAAAAGTAGTCTTCATCAACAAGTCCGTCTCCGTCATCATCTATACCGTTAAACCAATCCTCTCCAGCCAGTCCATCACCATCAAGATCACCATGGTTTGCCTCACCGTCTCCAATCAAGAGAGTATCACCATTGATATTTACTCCCCAATTGGCATTTGCCCGTGTACCACCAGTAGAAGGAATTCCTGATCCCCAGGGATTATTATCTTTACCATCATTAGCGCGATCGGGGAATCCCACCCATGGATAGCTATGTGCTTTGTATTCCCGTTCTGAGACATATTCCCATTCCTGGGCATGGAGGTAGGAGGCAGATACTTTCATACTGAAGTCATTAAATTTCTTTGCCCATCTCCCGGATATTTTTTTTAATTCTCTTTCATCACTACTACCTGAGAAATTCATAGTTAATCCTTCAGAATCAGCAGGAGATTTAGACGAAATATTTATGACTCCACTATGGGCATTAGCACCATATAACGCAGTTGCCGGACCCAATACAACTTCAATTTTTTCCACATCTTCTGTTGATTGCGGAATAGTAGAATAATTAATTACTCTCAAAGCAGGTATATTGGCAATTCTGCCATCTGTCAAAGTGAGAAGCCGAGAGCTGAAACTACTATTAAAACCGCGGATAGATATACTATAATTGTTTATACCGCTGGCGGTAAAGTCAACCCCTTTTAATCCCTTTAGATAGGACCCAATATTTGTGGTATTTTGTCTTCGGATGTCCCTATTGCTTATAATTTCTACAGAGGCGGGAGCTTTTGTAACTTTATCCTGCCGTTTTATACCAGTAACCTGGGCCCCTTTGACGCGAATTGCTGCAGGTATGAGAGCGAAATCAAGGGTGATAGATTTTCCATCGAGTACTTCTAAGGTTAGTGATAGTTGTTCATACCCAATATATTTAGCGGTGAGTGTATAAATGCCAGGAGGAACATTAGAGATTGTATATTGACCTTCAATATCAGCCGCTCCGCCCATGAATGTATCTTCCACAATAACATTGGCACCTATTAGCGGGGAATCGTCAGATTTATCAGTAATTTTTCCGTGAACACTTCCATTCCTGGCAAATAATATCGTAAAAAACGTAATAATGATGATTATCTTTGTTATTGCCATGGAAAAATCCTGTTGTTTAATCGCTGCTTTTGATGTGAAACTCTTATAAAAATAGATATTAAATCTAAAAGTATCCGACGGTATTTACAATCAAAATAAATATACCTGTTTATATGAAATTAAATATGTTATAAATAGATATAAATAAAAAAGGGGGCAATATTGCCCCCTTTTTAAAAGTCAATTTGTGAAAACTAACTATTTCAATAGAATAAGTTTTTGAGTGTAAGATTGAGAATTAAGCATGGTTTTTACAAAGTACATACCGCTTGGCTGTGTGGAGGCATTCCAAGTGATATCATAGTTACCAGCATCTCTATATTCATTTACCAGCGTTGAAACGATCTGTCCCTTGATATTAAAAACTACCATTGAAACATCACTTCCAACATCCAATGAAAGTGTCATTTGAGTCACCGGGTTGAATGGATTTGGATATGCTGGACTGATTGAGAACTCTGTAGGGGTCTGAATCGTAACATCGATATAATCACTTCCAGAGGCAGCAAGAATACTTTCGATTACAAAATCACCTTGAGCGGTAAATAATTCATTCGAATTTGGTGCAATAATCATTAAGTGAGTCGAATTTCCATCGGTGCGATAATCGGACACCAATGCATTAGATGTTAAATCTAAAGAGAAATTTTCACTATGTGATAAAACCATTTCAATACCACCGACCATACCATTTGACTCAAATGATACTGAATTATTATCGTTTGTTATATTAAGGGCAGAGGCTTGATCGGATATTCTTGGTGTTAGAATATAAGAAACCATTTGAACTATATCAAGAACGGTAACATTCTGATCACCATTCATATCAGCATTACAGAATTGATCCTGATCAAGATCATTGTTTCCAAGAATATATCCTACAGAAGCAACAATATCGGTTACAGTTAGGGCACCATCACCATCGACATCACCATCATGAGCGCATCCGGCGTTGATATCACGGAACTCAAGCATAACAAGACGGGACTCATATTCAGGCAGACAAGTAGGAGCGAAATTCATCACCAGTCGACCATCGACGCCATTGAAATCGTGGTCACTATCGTCAGCTAATAATCCTGGTTGATTAGTGATAATATAATTTAAAGCATCTTCATAGCTGAAGCCCTGTAACATCAACGCTTCAAGTGTTCCACTAAATACAACTCCATTCATGGTAAGGAAATTACCCCATGTGGCAAACTGGGCATCCATGAGATACATATCGTTACCAACAGAAACTTCTTCAACACAGGCACCAAGTCCAAGATCTTCAAACACGGCAGAAACATCGCCGGCAATCGGGTAATTAAATCCGCAAGCTGCGCTCATATAGGTAACCGTAACATAAGGTAAACCAAAAATACGATCATAATCACCAGTCAAGCCATCTTCATCCTCACCAACAATATCACCAAGACCAGACTCAGATATAGGACCATCCAAAGCATGCCATTCGACATACATATCAGGATAAACCCCCATAGATTGGTTGATGTCTGACATTGAAACCATACCAGCATCTTTTTTTACATATCCGCAGGTCGTCCCAGGAACATTTGTTCCAGCGGGAACATAGACGTCAATATTGCCATCAGGTTCAAAATCAATGAAATAAGCTGATGGAAGGGTTACATTAGTTGGAGTTGCAGGGAAATAATCCAGTACAAATCCAGTTGAGAGAGACAAACTACCGGAATTATTGCCAGCATAAATACTGGGAGATGGATACCCAATCATATCAATTGCAGGGATAGTCAAATCGGCATCGAGATTTGAGGAATACTCCATATCATCAGTAATTGGCAATACTTGCACTTGAGATATACAGTCAACGGCATTTACATCCGGATAAAAACTACCTTCAGTAATAGAACCAATGCCGTCAGCACCAAATGAGACATTCAAGTTTATACCTGTTGCAGTCAATGCTGCTTCACTATGGGGTCCATTATATGTATGATAAAAAACATAACCCTCAGGCATAGTAGAAATAGGGATAGTAATGCCCATACCATATGTATCAGTCACAACCAAATTTGTTTCGGATCTGATTATATCATGATAGACGACATATAGGCCATTCATTTTATAATCACCGGCAATATCCTGTGCCATCAAACCGACAGTACACAGCAATGTTAAGATCACAATAAACGAGTGCATTTTTAATCTCATTACAACTCTCCTTGTTTTGTAGTTATTGATTTTAATTTATTTTATTGATTGAATTAAATTCTTTTGATAGTGTGTTATCGCCACAACCTACGTCTTTTTGCGTATATTTTCAAGAGATTATTTTGTCAATTGATCTTGCTGTTTACGACCTCAGCAATGTCAAGAATTTTGATTTCTTCTTCCTTGCCATCCACACGCATTGCATCATCCATCATAATGAGGCAAAAGGAACAGGCGGTAACAATGGTCTCTGCACCTGAGGAAACTGCTTCTCTAAATCGGACAACGTTTACTCTCTCACCTTCATTAATTTCGTGCCACATATTGCCGCCTCCAGCTCCGCAACAGAAACTGTTATTTCGATTGTTTTCCATCTCAACAATCTTGTGTGCATCGGTGGAATTCTGCAATATATTCCGGGGTGTATCATAGATGTCATTGTATCTTCCCAAATAACATGGGTCATGATAGGTAATAGTTTTCAAGTCAGATTTCGTTACAGAAATACTTTTTGATTCCATTAGATCATTTATCAGTTCAGAGTGATGAATAACATCAAAATTACCGCCAAAATCAACATATTCATTCTTGAGAGTGTGAAAGCAATGTGGGCATTGGGTAATTATTTTACTAAATTTGTATTTCTCTAAGATTTCAATATTTTGCAACGCCATTGTTTCAAATGTGTATTCTTCTCCCAACCGTCTGGCAGAATCTCCTGTACAACTTTCTTCAGTGCCTAACACTGCAAAATCAAGTCCGGCAGTATTCATAATATTGATAACAGCACGGCTCACTTCCTGATTCCTGGGGTCATAGGCTCCGGCGCATCCCACCCAATAAAGGTATTCAGCAGACTTCTTTTGAGAAAAAACCGGTACATCCAGTCCTGCATCAGAGGCCCATTTTAGTCGATCTTTTTTTGGGAATCCCCAGGGATTGCCATTCTGCATAATTTTTTCCAGGCTTTCTGCTGCCTGCTCAGGAGGTAAACCTTCTGAGAGGACAAGGTGTCTTCTCATGTCAACAATTGTCGGAACATGATCAATCAATACTGGGCAAATATCCATACAGGCCCCGCAAGTTGTACATGACCAAAGTTCATTTTCTGAGATTAATCCACCAATTAGTTTTTCAGATTCAATATTATGCACATGTGTATCATACAGACTTTGTCTAATATCTGTGATAATTTTCATAGGAGATAGCGGTTTACCAGTCAGGGCAGCAGGGCAGACAGTCGTGCATCTGGCACATTCAGTGCATGAAACACTGTCGAGTAATTGTTTCCAGGTAAATTCTTCAACTTTACTTACGCCAAGGGAAATATTCTCAATATCAAGATCAGGATCTTCCAAGATTTTTGACACATGCATAGTACGAACTTCACCTCGCCGAGATCGATTGGTAAAGACAATATTCAGAATGACTGCAATAGAATGCATCATTTTGGTAGTGGGGAGGAGGGCGATAAATAACAATGACGTAATTGCATGAAACCACCATAATGTCGGTTTCAAAGTGATCCAGGTCGACAACGACAACATATTTGACAGGGGATAACCTATCCACGAATAGCCGGCATCAACAGGTTGATCAACGGCAATCCTCGCTGCTTCTGAAAGATATCCACCAAATACTAATAAAAGCAGAAAACATAAAATCCCGGTATCACCAAATAAATTTCCACGTTGAGTCAGATTTGAATGAGGAAGTAATTCCGGTCGATCCATCATTCTACGGTATAAGGCCATGACCAAACCGATAAATAATAATAAGCCACCTGTATCATTCAAAAATGCAAACCAGGGCTCATCCATCCCAGGTAAGTATTCTAAAAAGAATCCCCTGGCAGTGGCAAAATCCACCGTTGTGGCAAACAGCAGTTCAAAAAATCCCCAGCCAAGAAAAAAATGCATTATGGTTGCATAAGAAAATCGTCTGGAATATATCCCTCGCTGGGCAATACCGAATGTCAGGAAATTACCAATTTGCTCAAAGATATGTCTCGGTTTTTTTATTTCAGATTTGCCTTTAAAGATAACAAATATCCGGCGAGAATTGTAGACCATGTAAGCCATGGCAAAGAGGGCGATGATATAAAATGATATAGAAATATGATGGGTCTCAATCATTAAAGAAATCTCCTGATTTTAGAAAATAAAAATACGATTTTAAGAACGTGACAAAAATAGGGAGTGCTTGCTTAAAAGAATTTCATTTCAAGCAATTATATAAAACAATATAATTTTTCTTTTTAAGAAAGGGAATTAATCTTCTCCGTCAATTTGGGAATGATTTCGAATAAATCTGCAACCACGCCAAAATCGGCGATTTCAAAAATGGGCGCATTTTCATCTTTATTCAAAGCGATAATATTGTCTGAGCTCTTCATACCAACCTGATGCTGGATTGCCCCGGAAATACCAATAGCAAAATATAATTTAGGGGAAACGGTTTGACCCGAAGACCCAACTTGATGCTCATGCGGGAGCCAGCCATAATCTACTACAGGGCGGGATGAGCCAATTTCAGCGTTTAATGCTTTGGCTAATTCCTTTATAACATCCATATTCTCTTCTTTACCAATGCCGCGACCCACTGCAATAATGACCTCAGCCCGACTCAGATCCACTGACCCTTTTGCTTCCTGGAATTTCTCTCCCTTTCGAATACTCTGAGAAATACCCGATAGATCAACTGTGAATTCCCTGGTGGAGGCAGACCCACTTTTTAGTGAATCAAGACGAAATGCTCCAGATTGGATAGATATTATTGTTAATCCTGTGGTCTTTACATCTGAATTAATTTTACCCTGATTTATTTGCCTTGTAAAGACAAATTCATCTTCGTTCTTAAAACCGATACAGTCTGTCAAAAATGGAATATCCAGTCTGGCGCTTAACCGAGGTACCCAATCTCTTGTTTCATAAGTATGACCAAATACGACCATATCAGGATTTTCAGCATTAATTAAATTTTCGAATGCAGAGACATATGCAAGAGGATTGAAATTTTCCAATTCGACATTTTGTAGTTGAATGATCTCAGCCAAATCGTAATCTGTAATTGTCTCAATATTAGATCCGAATACAATTGCGGATACACTGCCGCCTGTTTGTTCCGCCAGTTGTTGGGCAGCTGCCAGTGCTTCAAGAGAATTTCTGTTTGGCTTCCCGTCATTTTGTTGCAAAAAAGTATAGATTTTCATTGTAGCCCCTATAATACCTTAATTTCGTTGGTGAGTTTTTCTATGAGCCCATCAACAACCTGATCAGCCGATCCTTGAATAAAAACGGTTTCCTTAGTTTTCTGCGGGATGTACAACTTATGAACAAAAGATTTACTAGAAGTATTTTCAAGATTTAGTTCAGATACTTTTATAGATTCAAGAGGTTTTCTTTTCATCATCATAATCCCTCGCAACGAAGCATATCGGGGTTTATTTAAGCCGGATTGAATGGTGATTGAGGCTGGTAGGTCAAGTTCAGACCATTGAAACCAACCGCCTTCCAATTCTTGCTTGACTTTTATCGTTTTTTCATCAAGAATCTCAGTACCCATAACCAGAGAGGCATGAGATGTATCCAGAAGTTCTGCCATGATCAAACCAAGCTGAGCATTCCCAATATCATCCGATTGCAATCCGGAGAAAATTATATCAAATTCTTTATCTTTTAAAACATTGACCATCACTTTGGCTGCCGAGAGAATATCCAAATCTTTATAATCATCATCGTCAAGATGAATGGCTTTATCGGCTCCTTTTGCAAGGGCATCCTTTAAAACCTGTTGACAGGATTCACCGCCTAATGATAAAACTGTCACTTCCCCCCCCTGATCTTCCTTCAATAAAAGAGCCTCTTCAAGCGCATATGAGTCACTTTCGTTGGTTGCCAGGGTAATTCCTTCCATCTCAATACTTTTTTGATCGTTAGAAATTTTTATGACTGAATCGGTGTCTGGAACTTGTTTAATTAATACACAAATCTTCATGGTTACCTCAAAAAATAAATATTATCCTGATGCCAGTTGATACATTATTAAATAACTGGAAATTCTTTTGTGGAAATTACGATAATAAATATCAATATTAAGAGTTGATAATCCCCATATTGATAAATATCAACACAAAACACATCCGATATATATCCAATTAAACGTATCGATTCCAAATTATTAAAGGACGAATTATGTTACCAATATTTACAAATTCAGATATTTATATTCCTGTAAATTATTCTTATTATTATGTTAAAGTTGTTCAGATTACCGCAATATTATTTTATTCTGACCTGTTTGGTTTTTCCCAATGAATACCCTGGAGAAACAAATTCCCTTAATTTAGAACCGGTAATCTCATTTGAAACCGGACAATCAAAACAAATGTTGGCAACGCGAACGCCCCACCCACCCTTAATTGACGGAAGTATAACTGATGATATGTGGAGCTTGGCAATCCCTACGAGGGATTTTATTCAAGAATCTCCAGAAAATCTTGTAGCTCCGACAGAATCAACTGAGGTCAGGATATTATATGATGATAATTGCCTCTATGTGCTTGTCCAGATGTTTGACAACAAACCGGGAGGAATAAAAAAAAGGATAGCGCGACGGGATGACTGGATGCGGGGGTTTGAAGGATCATCTGACTGGTTTACGATAGATTTAGATAGTAGATTCGATCACCAAACGGCTTTCATTTTTGGTGTGAATGCAGCTGGGGTCAAAGTTGATGCAGTTGCCTATGATGATGCTGATTATGATATGGAGTGGAATGCTGTATGGCAGGCTGAGGTAAGTGTGAATGATAAAGGATGGATTATCGAGTTAGCAATTCCTTTTTCTATTTTACGATTTGACGATATTGGAACCATGACCTGGGGTATAAATATGGGTCGGTATATCCAAAGAAAAAACGAACATATTACATGGATTCCTGAACCGAGAGGAGTACAGGGAATTGTATCCAGATATGGAATTCTCACTGGATTGAAAGATATACCGCAACCCCGACAATTAGAAATTACGCCCTATATAATATCAGGAAATCTCAACAGGAGTGGTCAGGAATTAACTGAACCGGACTGGGACCCATTCGCACACAATTCACTTGAAAAACAAAAAAGAATCTCTAATATGGGTCTGGATCTAAAATATGGTCTGGGATCAAATGCCACCATCGATTTAACCATCAATCCCGATTATGGTCAAATCGAAGCAGATCCAGCCGATATCAATCTCACATATTTTGAAACATACTTTCTGGAAAAGAGACCTTTTTTTATTGAAAATTCTACTATTTTTGATACTCCCATTGAAATGTTTTATTCCAGACGTATTGGATCAGATGAAAATCGCATTCTTGCGGCAGGAAAATATACTGGCAAAACCGCCAATGGATTAGGTTTTGGATTGCTCAGTGCTGTGACATCAAACCGAAATTCATCAAATTGGATGGATGATTTTAACCAAAATCATATCACCAGTTTTTTTGCAGGAAGAATAATCCAGGATGTCCTAGATGGAAATTCTTATATGGGAGGGATGGTCACATCTAAGATATTTAATAATTATTCTGCCACCAGTTTGTCCGCCGACCAATTTCTATACTTGGCAAATAATAGAATAAATCTTGATCAGCAATTTGCCGTGAGTGATACAAACGGTATTGGCGGCTGGGCTTACTCTGGAGATATAGAATACCATAATCAGAATAATTTTACTTCATATATAAATTTTGAGCATTTTAGTAAGAAATTTTATGTTGATGATCTCGGGTTCAACAGTCGAAACAATGTGGAATATATTAGTACTGGGTTTTCCTATTTGCAGCAGGATCCCGTTGGATTTGTACGTTATGGTTCCGCAGGCATTAGCTTTGATTATGCTGCCAACCTGGATGACCTCATTCTAAATCGAACTGTGAATATAAATATAGAATTTACCAATGTGAATTATTGGAGCACCTCTTTTGGTTTTAGTCGATCATTTGAATATTACGATGATAAACTCACATATGACTCTGAATTAAAAGAATTAGGTCCTGATGTAAAATTACCTGAAACAGATGGGGCATATTTTACACTGCAATCCGATTATACTAACCCCCTTGTATTCTCAACATCTCTGGTTTACGGGAGCAATAAACTTGGAGATTGGGGCAGACATTATTCAGTCAATATCCTCTCAAGATTATTCGATCGACTGGAATTATCATTAAATTTTAACAGGAATAGATCATTTGAGAAATTTCATTGGTTGGAAATTACTAATGAAGATGTGATAAGTAACGGTAACCTTCAGACATACCAGCATTTTATGTTTACAAATTCAATGAATAGACTGGATATTGTCACATTACGTGCATCTTTTGGTCTCTCAACAAATATGAGTATTGACGCTTATTCTGAATATTATGTCAAGCGCAATTCATTTACAGAGAATACTTTGTATGAATTACTTGAACCTGGTCAATATCCTGAAATTACAGATTATGATCCCTATAGTAATGAACCTATGGAAGATGGTGAGGAATTACTTCATCCAAATCTATATGTTGGATTATATCCAAAATATACCAGTCTAAACTTTAACTTTGTATTCCGGTGGGAATTTAGGCCAGGGTCAACATTTTATCTGGTTTACACAAATTTTAAGGATATAAACGGAATGCCTACATCATCAATATTTGATTTCTGGAACAATGATGGACATGGGAAATGGATTGAATATGAAAAAAATCACTCCATAATGATGAAGATAGACTATTGGTTCAATATCTGAAGATAATTTGAATACTGCGAGGGATTATTAATTCACATAAATTTTGAAATCTGCCGGATTATAGATCTTCCCGATAACCATGCTGGATAATGTTTTTTTACTCTTCAGGGTAGCTATTAGATCTGCAGATTTTGATTCGGGAACAGATATAAGTAATCCACCGGATGTCTGAGCATCGGCGAGCATGAGTTTTTTAAATAAGGGGAAATTTCCTGAAAAACTGGTATGAGGTTCCACATGTTTTAAATTTGTTTTTGATCCACCAGGCACTACTCCTTTTTGAGCCAGCTCAAATACCCCTTCTAAAAAATCTACCTGATCAAATTCAATAACGGCAGATACATTGCTTCCTTCACACATTTCCAGTAAATGGCCTAAAAGCCCAAATCCCGTTACATCAGTGCAGGCGCTAACACCAATTTCAGTCATTGCATCTGCAGCAGTATTATTTAAAGATTTCATTGTGTCAGTAACAGCTCTTATAATCTGAAAATCGGCAATTTCTCTTTTGATTGCAGTCGTTATTATGCCGGTGCCAAGCGGTTTTGTCAGAATAAGGACATCTCCGGGTTTTGCCGTATTATTTCTGGTGATTGTATTTTGATAGGCTTCCCCGGTCACGACTAATCCATATTTTGGTTCTTTGTCTTTAACGGTATGACCGCCGAGTATTGGGATTCCGACTTTTTCGGTGACTGACAGTCCGCCATTCAATATATCTGTCAAGACAGAAAGGGGTAAATCCTCTTTTGGAAATCCAACAATATTAAGGGCAAATAACGGTTTTGCACCCATAGCGTAGATATCTGACAATGAATTCGTTGCGGCAATTTGACCAAAGGTAAATGGGTCATCGACAATAGGTGTAAAGAAATCCACACTTTGAACAATTATTCTTCCGTCAGGTAACGGGTATAATGCAGCATCATCTAATGATTCATATCCGATTTGGGAATTATCAAGATTAACAGGGTTGAGATTACTCAAAACTTGAGCAAGGTCAGATGCACCTAATTTGCACGCTCAGCCCGCACCAGATGACATGCTGGTTAATTTGTATTTTTTAGACGTCATATAGATGCAGAAAATTAAGGGCGGTACATGAAGCTTGGAAAGTTATTAATTCGTATTTATTATAACTGTCTCTTTATTGACAAATGATGTATGGTAAATAATTAATTCAGATTTACAAATCTGAAAAGATTGCGACATCAGAAATTTTAATAATGGAGTATAAAGGTCCGAAATAATAATCTGGTTAGCCTAATAATAAAATGATTCAAAAAAATCCACAAAATGCTATGAACCTTATCTCGAGGACTGGTCATTAACCAGTTTACTTTTCTATATTGATTACCGCATAGAAAGTTATCTTTTTAGCATTAAATATATTGGTGTCTAAATAAGGCTGACGGTAAATTTTGGACTCTGGTATCTAAATAATATTTATCATTGAAAATATGATAGATTTTTATTTTATAAATGAGATATTTAATTATTTTAATTATTAATAAGGTCAAACAACACAAATGACAAATTCAAAGACAAATGTTACGGAACTGACCGAGGTAACTATCAGATTTGCAGGAGATTCCGGTGATGGGATGCAGCTGACTGGTACCCAGTTTTCTGATAATACTGCAATATTCGGTAATGATTTGGCAACATTTCCAGATTATCCTTCAGAAATTCGCGCTCCGGCCGGCTCTCTTGCGGGAGTAAGTTCATTCCAGATCCAATTCAGTAAATTGGACATCCATACTCCGGGTGATGATCTGAATGTGCTTGTCGCTATGAATCCTGCCGCCTTGAAAGTACATCTTGGAGATGTAAAGGACAATGGCACCGTAATCATTAATGAAGCTAATTTCACAAAGAAAAATCTGAATCTGGCTGGTTATGATTGTAATCCGTTGGAAACAGACTTGTTAAAAAACTTCCAGACCGTTAAAGTTGATATGACAAAACTAGTCGGTACTGCCACTGAAGATCTGAAATTGGCCCCTAAGCTAATCGCCAGAAGTGCCAATATGTTTGCATTGGGGTTGGTGTATTGGTTATACGGAAGGAAAATTGATAACACTGTAGATTTCATTCAGAAGAAATTTGCTAAAAAACCTGAAATAGTTGAAGCAAATCTCAGAGCACTTAAAGCTGGATATAATTATGGAAATACGCTTGAATTGGTAAAAACTACTTATCATATACCAAAGGCAAAATTTGAACCGGGTTGTTATAGGAATATGATGGGAAACCAGGCTTTGGCGTATGGGTTTATGACTGCTGCCGAAAAATCTGGGTTGGAATTATTTTATGGTGGATATCCCATAACACCAGCATCTGATGTTCTTCATTACCTATCCGGTTATAAAAATATGGGTGTAAAAACCTTTCAGGCTGAAGATGAAATTGCCGGGGTAGTAAGTGCCATAGGCGCCGCTTATGCCGGTGACCTGGCTATCACTGCAACCAGCGGACCGGGTGTGGCCCTGAAATCTGAAGCGATTGGTTTGGCTGTAATGGCAGAGTTACCTCTTGTGATTATCAACGTGCAACGAGGTGGGCCATCAACTGGACTGCCAACCAAAACAGAACAGTCTGATCTGTATCAAGCGGTATGGGGAAGAAATGGTGAAGCACCATGTGTTGTGATTAGCGCATCTACACCGGCTGATTGTTTTTATACTGCAATCGAAGCAGCAAGGATTGCCCTTAAATTCATGATACCAGTTATTTTGCTGAGTGATGGTTATATCGCAAATGGTTCTGAACCATGGAGAATACCTGATGTAGATTCGCTCCCAGAATTTGAAAATCATAAAACATCTGATCCTGACGGGTATGAACCTTTTGATCATAGTTCTGAATTTCTTGCAAGGCCATGGGCAACACCTGGAACACCAGGGCTTGAACATCGGATTGGTGGATTGGAAAAATGGGATGGTGCCGGTCACGTAAGTTATGACCCTGAGAATCATGACCACATGTTAAGACTAAGACAGAAAAAAGTTGATATTATAGCAGAAGAAATTCCCGATGAAGTTCCATATGGAGAGGCTTCAGGCAACCTTTTGATAATCAGTTGGGGTGGTACGATGGGTTCGGTCCGTTCTGCGGTAGAACATATTCATCTGGAGAACAAAAAAGTTTCCCATGTCCATTTGAGACATCTGAATCCATTCCCAAAAAATTTAGGAGATATTATCAAAAGGTTTGATAAGGTATTAGTCCCTGAATTGAATTTGGGACAGCTTGCAACTATGTTAAGAGCGAAGTACCTGGTACCGACTATTCAAATGAATATTAACCACGGAAAACCATTAAAAACTTCTGACGTGCTAAACAAAATAAACGAAATTTTGGGAGAATGATTAGATGACTGAAACAATAACACAACCAATAAAAATGACCAGAAAAGATTTTGTATCTGATCAGGAAGTTCGATGGTGTCCCGGTTGTGGTGATTACGCCATACTGGCTCAAGTGCAGAAAGTGATGCCGGAGTTGGGAGTGGCTAAAGAGAATTTCTTAATTGTGTCTGGTATCGGCTGTTCAAGTCGTTTCCCGTATTATATGGATACCTATGGATTCCATAGCATTCACGGACGAGCCCCAGCATTAGCATCAGGTGCAAAAATTGCCAATCCTGAGCTATCGGTATGGGTAGTTACCGGTGATGGTGATGCAATGAGTATTGGTGGAAATCATCTTATTCATACATTACGTCGAAACATTGATATGAATATTCTGATGTTCAATAATCGGATTTACGGGCTCACTAAAGGACAGTATTCTCCAACATCAGAATTAGGAAAAGTAACAAAATCATCGCCAATGGGTTCATTAGATTATCCGTTCAACCCTCCTGCATTGGCACTTGGAGCTGGCGGAACATTTATCGCCCGTGCCATCGACCGTGACCAAAAACATTCTATGGAAATGATCAAAAGAGCTCATGGACATAAAGGAACCTCTTTTATCGAATACTATCAAAATTGTCTCATTTTCAATGATGGCACTTTTTCTGATCTAACAGATAAAACTACAAAGGACGAATCTGTCCTAAAACTGGAACATGGCAAACCCATGGTATTTGGTGTCAAAAATTCCAAAGGTTTAAGGCTTGTGGGTTCACAGTTTGAGGTAATTGAGTTAAATGGTGCTTTTAATATTGACGATGTCTTTGTCCATAACGAAAATGATAAAAACCTGGCGATGATTTTAAGTGAACTCACCTATGTGGATCACCTGCCAACTCCGGTTGGAATTTTTTATGTGAAGGATGAACCTACGTATGAAGATATGGTACATAGTCAAATCCAAGAAGCGGTTAGCAATAAAGGCAGAGGAAGCCTTGAGCAATTATTTAAATCGTCTAATACCTGGACAGTAGAATAGGAGATTAATATGTTTGATGTATTATCAGATGAATATCAACAAATGGATGAAATTTCAAAGAAATCAAAATCCAAAATCAGCAATGCCGTGTCATTGGATGATCCGATAAGTGTTTTAAGCGGAGAAGATTTTGCCATGGTGAGTGAAAAAACGTCCCTGGCTAAAATCATAAAAATTCTCCAGGACAAACATCTTGCCTGTGTTGTCGTAGAAAAGAAAAATGTTTTGACTGGAATTTTTACTGAAAGAGATGTTCTTAACAAAGTTGTCGGATACAAATTGGATCTTGAAAAAGAAGTCGTCTCCGATTTTATGACGCCAAAACCAACTAAACTACTATTGGAAGATTCTATCGCATTTGCATTAAACAAGATGACAGATGGCGGATACCGACATATCCCCATCGTCAATAAAGCAAAGAAGACTGTTGCAGTCGTCAGCATGCAGGATGTAATCAACCATTTAGGTGAGTTTTTCTTTGATGAAATTATAAATCTTCCTCCCAAACCACTACGCCGTCAACATTCAGTTGAGGGTGGTTAGAATAATTCATATATTAATATAGGAGAAATCCGATGCGTACTGAAAAAGATTCAATGGGTTCAATGGTTGTTCCTGATGATGCTTATTATGGCGCTCAGACTCAGAGAGCAGTAGAGAATTTTCCAATCAGCGGTATTTATATGCCGCCGGCAGTGATTCGTGCATTAGGCATAATTAAGCGATCGGCTGCAGTGGTAAATGCTGACCTCAAACAATTGGATGATGAACGTAAATCTGTTATTATAAAAGCAGCCGAAGAAGTAATTGACGGCAATTTTGACAATCAGTTTCTCATAGACATCTTCCAAACTGGTTCCGGTACTTCTAGCAATATGAATACCAATGAAATTATTGCCAACCGGGCAAGTGAACTAATGGGCGGGACTATTGGCAGCCGCGAGCCTGTTCACCCTAACGATCACGTCAACATGGGACAATCCAGCAACGATGTAATTCCAACGGCGATTCATATTGCTGCCAAAATTGAAATTGAGAACGAACTGATTCCTGCCCTCGAAATGCTCCATCGTGGTCTAGATGAAAAAGCGAAAGCATGGGATCATATCGTCAAAATAGGCAGAACCCATCTTCAGGATGCCACCCCGATCAGACTGGGACAGGAATTCTCAGGATATGCTGCTATGATAAGAAGTGGAATAAAACGTCTGGAGTTGGCAAAAGATCAATTGGAAGGTCTTGCCCAGGGCGGTACCGCAGTTGGAACAGGAATTAATACCCATGTAGAATTTGGTGCAAGAATTGCAAAAGAGGTATCGTCTTACACTGGTGTTGTATTTAGCGAAGCGGTTAATCACTATGAAGCACAGGCAACACAGGATGCAGCTGTCCTTGTTTCTGGTGTGCTAAAAACAGTCGCAGTATCATTCTTTAAAATAGCCAATGATATTCGCTGGCTGGGATCAGGACCAAGAGCAGGACTCGGCGAATTAATTTTGCCTCCTGTTCAACCAGGCTCATCAATAATGCCCGGGAAGGTGAATCCGGTCATTTGTGAATCCCTTATTCAGATTAGCGCTCAAGTTGTTGGCAATGATGCGGCAATTACCCTTGGCGGTCTTGGCGGTGTATTTGAATTAAATCTGATGCTGCCGCTTATTGCGCATAATCTACTTCAGTCAATTGAAATTATGAGTAACGGTGCAAAAATGTTTAATGAGAAATTATTGACCGGACTTGAAGTCGATACGCAAAAATGTGCAGATTATATTGAAGGCAGTCTGGCAATGTGTACATCCCTTGCACCTGTTATCGGATATGATAACGCCGCTGCTATAGCACATGATGCCTACGAAAGTGGGAAAACTGTTCGGCAGATTGCCCTGGAGAAAAAGGTGCTGGATGAAGCACAGCTGAATGAGTTATTGGACCCATTATCAATGACAAATCCAAATAAATAAAATCTTTGACAAAAAAGAAAAAAAGAAAATCTAAATCTTGGGGAAAGGTGTTCTTAAACACCTTTCTTCTTTTACTGGCAGGAGGACTGTCAGTCATCATCTATTTAATATTCCTTGCCAGGGATCTTCCCTCGTTGGATGAACTCCAGCAATTCAGTCCTGACACCATCTCAAAAGTCGTTGCTGCCGATGGAAAGCTAATCAAAGAATTGTACATTCGCAAGCGGGATATTATCAGAATAGGCGAGGTGCCAAAAGATCTTATTAATGCCCTTATCTCCATGGAGGATCACCGCTTTTATGAGCATTCGGGCATAAGTATCAGGGGGATTGTCAGGGCCGTAATTGTTGATGTCATTACCATGAGTAGTAAGCAGGGTGCCAGCACGATAACCCAGCAGTTGGCGCGCAATATGTATAATTCTATCGGTTTCGAAAAGACCATTACCCGGAAGCTGAAAGAGTTTCTAACCGCTATCCAGATAGAAAAAACATATACGAAAGCAGAGATAATGGAACTGTATCTCAATTCAGTTCACTTTGGCCATGGCAGTTATGGAATTAAAGCTGCCACAGACATTTATTATAGTAAGGATGTATCTGATCTAACATTGGATGAGTGTGCAGTACTTATTGGGTTACTGCCAGCCCCGGCGCGATATTCTCCACGCACTCATCCTGACCGAGCTCTCATTAGAAGAGATCTTGTCTTAAAAGTGATGCATAGAAGAGGATATATCACAGAAGAATCAAAATTAGAATATAGCCGAATTCCGCTCTCGCAAAAAGAATCAACCGGCGATACCGGATGGGCCCATTATTTTGCAGAATATGTCCGCCGTGAACTGGAAAAAATTGATGATGAACTCAATATAGATTTATATAAAGACGGATTAGTCATTCATACCACCCTGGATTCAGATATTCAAAATATCCTTGAGGAAAACTTTAATAAAAGTATCAATTTAAATCAGACGGTCCTGAATAAAGAATTCCTAAAAAATGAGAAGAAACTGGCATTTGCCATATCGCAGGCACGTACAGAAATTTCAGCAGACTCCATAAAAAAAATCTTAGATGAAGATCTCACAATACCACCTGAACTGAGATCACAATTTCTTGTCCAGGGGGCAGTTGTTGCCATTGAGCCAAAAACGGGGAAAATCCTCGGTATGATCGGCGGCCGGCAAGAAGAGGAATATGCCGATCATTATAATCGCTCGACACAGGCAAAACGTCAGCCGGGATCGGTCTTCAAACCCTTTGTATATATGACAGCATTGGAAAAAGGATACAAACCGACAACGCAATTATTGAATCAACCCATTGAGATTTGCCTGGATGAAGGCTGTATTGATCGTTGGAATCCACAGAATCATGATGGCTCAACAGGATTACTCACTACCCTCCGGGAAGGTATCAAAAGATCACTAAATTTAATCTCCGTAAGAGTAGTGCAGGAATTAGTGGGACCAGCTGCAGTTAAGAAAAATGCCCAGTTGTTTGGATTATCAACATACATCCCGGAAGTTGATGCAATTGCACTTGGTGTTGCAGATGTTATTCCCATGGAAATAACCACGGCCTATGCGGCTATTGCAAATAACGGAATATTATCTAAACCCTTTGCAATCACCAGGATTGAAGATCGCTATGGAAGGGTGATAAAAGAATATACTACTGAATCCCGTGAAGTCAAGGATGAAAACCTCATTTATATTTTGCGGGATATGATGAGATCGGTTATTGATGAGGGAACAGGTGGTTCAATTCGCTGGAAGTATAAATTTTATCGACCGCTTGCCGGTAAGACTGGTACCACTAACTCTAAGGCAGATGCCTGGTTTGTTGGATATACTCCGCAAATTGCCATCAGTGTATGGGTTGGTATGGACGACCCGGGGATATCGCTGGGAGAAAAACAGTTTGGTTCACAAGCGGCGCTGCCAACTTTTGCAAATTCGATCAAAGAAATATACGATTTGAAGGATTATCCGGAAGCGGATTGGGAAATGCCCGACGGTGTTACCCCATTGTTAATATGCACAGATTCATATGAATTGGCCACCCAATGGTGTCCACAGGAAAGTCGAATAAACGAAATATTTTTAAGAGTTCATATGCCCAGGAAGGAATGCAGTATCCACTCAAATCCTTTCCAGAGATTTAGAGATAAATAATAAAGATTTTTTGAATTGCAGGAACTATTAAAGTATCAATTGCCGTTCAGGAGCTTTTTCTTCGCTTATTGTGATTGAAGACTTAATGGTCTGAACTGCTTTTTTTAATCGGGCTTCATCCGCACAAAATGCCTCACAAATAATCTCACCATTTTCAACAGGATCACCTGTTTTTTTGGAGAATACAATACCGGCGGAATTATCCAGACTATCCGCTTTTGTTAATCTGCCGCCACCCATCTCAATGATGGAAATTCCTATTTTGAATGTGTCCATATTTTGGAGGTAACCGGATTCATCAGCTACAATAATTTGTTTGTTATTTGGTGAATAGGTTTGTGGATTGTACAATAATGACAGATCTCCGCCATGTTCATCAATCATTTGTTCAAATATTTTGAGAGCGTCACCATTGTTCAATTTATTTTCCAGATAACTGATATGATTGCCTGTTCGTCCTGCCTGGATGAGGGCTTTTTCACATAATTTTATAGTAATATATTTTAGGTCATCAGGACCACCGCCCTTTAATATATCAATACTTTCCATAACTTCAGTCCAAATTCCTACAGAATTACCAAGGGGCTGATTCATATCAGTGATCAGATAATCCACCTTTAGTCCATAATCATTGCCAACTGTTTTAAGCAATACGCCAAGTTCTTCTGCTTTGGATTTCTCATTCATAAATGCGCCGTTTCCACATTTTATATCCATTACGAGTCCACGAATACCTTCAGCAATTTTCTTGCTCATGATACTTCCGCAAATGAGATGCAGGGATGCCACTGTAGATGTCACATCACGAAGTGCATAAATTTTCTTATCAGCAGGACAAATATCGGCAGTTTGACCCATAATGGAAACGCCAACTTTTTCAACTATCCTGGAAAATTCAGAAACAGATAAATCGGCATTGTAACCGGGAATCGATTCAAATTTGTCAAGTGTGCCACCAGTATGACCCAAACCCCGTCCGGATAACATAGGCACATATAAACCACATGAAGCCAGGAGTGGACCCAATATGAGGGAGACCTTGTCGCCAACACCACCTGTACTATGTTTGTCTACAACGAAATCAGGGAGATAGGAAAAATCGAGTTTCTTGCCGCTCTCAATCATGGCTTTTGTATAATGACGAGCTTCGCTTATGTCCATTCCGTTAAAATATACAGCCATGAGCCAGGCGGTCATTTGATAGTCTGGAATATCACCATTGGTAAAACCATCAACAATATACTTTATTTCTTCAAAGGAATGTTGCCGATTATGTTGTTTATCGCGGATTATCTCAACTGATGATTTCATACTATTTTACCCACAGTTTGAGGTTTGCATTTTGGATTTTGCAATTGCTGAATTTTGTAAATCTTTGCATAATCCATGTAGTGGCGACTACTTTCGATAATATCCTGGTATTCTTCATCAGTCACATCACGTACACTTCTGCCCGGTGAGCCGAGAAATAATGATCGGGGTGGTATAATTGTTCTTGGTGTAATGAGGGCACCAGCGCCAATAATACTGCCTGAGCCAACAACCACATCATCCATTACAATGGCGCCCATTCCGATGAGACATCTATCTTCAATAGTGCATCCATGGAGCAACACATTATGTCCGCAGACTACTTCGGCACCGATAACAGTAGGGGAGACAGCAGTGGTGACATGAATAGTTGAATTATCTTGAATATTGGTTTTCTCACCGATGCGAATAAAATTCATATCACCGCGTATCACGGTTCCAAACCAGATATTTACATCATCACCCAGTTCCACATCACCGATAATATCTACACTTTCAGAGATATAACATGAATCAGGTATAACGGGATTTTTATCCTTGAAGGACAGGATCATCTTTTTCCTTTTTTGCGAATTTAAAAAATGACATCCATTCCAAATTGAAAAATCGTTGTTCACGTGAGGTTCTGTAACAGAAAAATAATCCAACAGCCCCGAGGATAAAATTTGGAAGCCACATGGACAGAAATGGAGACAACAGGGAGCGGTCGGCAAATTCTTCCCCAGCAATAAGGAAGGCCCAGTATATAATAAAAAATCCAAGACTAAATGCCATACTTACAGCAAAGCCGCCTTTTTGGGCCATGATGCCGAGTGGTGCGCCAATCAAAATAAAAACGATACTGGCGACAGGGATTGAAAATTTCTTATGAAGTTCAACTGAATATTTATTGATAGATTTCCCATAGGAGCCGATAAGTTTCAAATCGCTGTTAATTCCCCTTTTGAGATTTTTTAACCGCCGGTTAAATTTGGCTGCGGCGGCCTTATCCTCCATATTATTTAATGAATCTGCCATGCTTAATTCATAGGATTCTAATTGGTATTGTATGACTTCAGGCGAATGTTGTCGAAGGATATTGAGTTTCAATTCGGTATTTAGACGTTTATCAATCCGTTCCCAAACATTTATAATTTTGTTTTCGTAACCGGCTATTTTCTCACGAATCATCTCATAAGTCATTTCACGATCACCGCGTATCTGACTATCCTTTCGGGTAAGAATGAGGTTATCAACTGGGATAACGACTTTATATTTCTCGAAATAAATTTCACGATATTCTTCGGGATTGTCGGAAAGTTCATGAATTACGCCATCATTTAGATTAAGAATCACACCGTCGCTGATGGTTTCTACTGTGCCATTATCTGCGAGGATTGTGCGTTGACTAACATTATTGCCGTCATTAAATATGGTAATATTGGTAAAAACATCATTTTTCTTACCGCCAATTAAAATGGTATTTCCAGGTAGAGCATCCACAAAATAACCGGGTTCAAACTGCATATCAGGTCTTTTCCGGCTGATATCTGCGGAAAGTTTCCTGGCTTTATGATTCATATCAGGGAGAATCCAATTATTGAAAAATATCATCAGGGACGTAATGATAATACCAAAAAGTAAAGAAGGGAAAAGGAGAGAGCCGTAACTAACACCGGAAGATCGCATGGCATTGATTTCATTGTCGGCAGAAAATCTACCAAATGCCATAAGGGTTGCAACGAGGACAGCCATGGGAACGGCAAGGGCAAGAACCCAGGCAAGGTTCAGGAACATGAATTCGAAAAGCACTCCAATATCCAGACCTTTTCCAAGGAATTTATCAATAGTTTTTAGAAGAAAGTTTGCCAGCAGTACAAACATAAGCACGGCCAGGGCGTAGACAAATGGAAGCAGATGTTCTTTAAATATGTATCTTGAGACAATTTTCATAGCTCTCAATTTACGAATACTGATATTTAATATTTTATTACAATTGCTTGTATTCGAATTCCTACTTTTCGTAATTTTATAAGCTTTTTTAGAATCGTTATTCTATACATTAACAACAAATCAATCGAGGTATAGCGCAGTCCGGTTAGCGCATCCCGACGTTTACAGTCGGGAGGGTCGCAAGATCGTAATGATAATCCGTGATTGTTCCTTTATATTGTTAGCTATTTGTTAGAAGTTTTTTATAATCGAGGTATAGCGCAGTCCGGTTAGCGCACCTGCTTTGGGAGCAGGGGGTCGCAGGTTCGAATCCTGCTACCTCGACAGGTGGCCGTTCCGACCGAAGCGTCGGAACTACCTCAATACATGTGGGTGCTCGTCCTGACACCCTTTTTCCCGACGTTAAAACACAATTAATAATGAACCGCTGATAACAGTTGAATTATAACATCTATCCATTTTACTTCCTTGTTTTGTATTATGATGAATAAATTATTGGATGCAATAATTTCTGATAGTGAGATATAGATTGAATAGATATGTGTGACAAATTAACAATTTCAAATCCAATTGTGGCAAAAATTATATTCACAATATGATATGTGTTGCAATAAATTATCGAGCTATTATTGAACATAATAATGACATTTGATTGTTTTTTCAATGTCTTTAAGTATATTGAAACAATTAATGCGAAAGTTTGGTCAATATTAGCACAATGGTGGCTGTAGTTCAGCTGGTTAGAGCACCTGACTGTGGCTCAGGATGTCGTGGGTTCGAATCCCATCAGTCACCCACTTCTTGCCTTCGTAGCTCAACTGAATAGAGCATCTGACTTCGGATCAGAATCTATTAAGACGAGTTATGTAGGCATTATTTTATGTATCTTAATGCGCCCGTGGCTCAAATGGATAGGGCACTAGATTTCGGCTCTAGCGATTGCAGGTTCGAGTCCTGCCGGGCGTACAACTATAAATTCCCGTTCTTGAATACAGTTTATTGAAGGGGATTTTATGGTTTAATTATGTTTGATATGATTGAATATTTTTGTGTTTTAATCTGCAGGGACTACTCCAAAACTCCTTTCAAAATAGTAATATACAATTAGTGATTTCCTCTATTGTTTTTGTAATCCAAACTTCATCTCAAACTGGCACTACGGGACGAATTTCCAGTATAACCGATCAAATGTGTAAACTTATTGAGGCTGTATTGATGCGGTTGACACCAGAAAGTTCGGTGGCAACAATTATTGTGTGATGTTCGATTCGCTTTTTGAAATTATCTGAATACCATCCTGCCTGTGATGCAAAGATGGTACTGAACAAGAATCTATCAAAATCAAATTACAGGGTCATCAGATTGGACTATGACTTTTTGTTGCCTCCAATAAAGGGAATCAGACCAGGCACTTTTGCTTTGTAATTAATATATTGTTCTCCAAGATTTAGTATCAAGTCGCGTTCTTCCATTCTAACGCCGAACAAAATATAGCATGTCATTGCCAGGGAAAAAACGAGATGGCCGGTAGACATCAATGGTGTAAACCAAATTCCAATCAAGATACCAAGCATAATTGGATGACGGACAATAGTATAAAGAAATGGCTCTTTAAAGCTAATTGAAGGGATTGATTTTTTACGCAGGTTGAACCAGATTTGCTGTAATCCAAATAATTCAAAATGATTGATCAAAAATGATGAAAGTACCACAAGAGCCCAGCCGCCCCAGAAAATTACAGTGATCGCCAGCTGTGCTGTGCTATTCTCTACATTCCACAGGATGGATGGCATTGGGCGCCATTGCCACATAATTAGCGATAAAACTACACCTGTCATAAAGACAAATGTGCTGCGTTCTGATGCTGCTGGAATAAACCTTACAAGAGCCTTTTTAAAATTCATGCGGGCCATAATGGTATGCTGTATTCCAAACAGGGCAATTAAGGAGATGTTTATGACCAGGGATGTAGTAAATAGACCTGCCGGGCCAGAGTCGATGGTTTTTGGAAGAAATGAAAGATTTCCCATAAATCCAAAAAAGTAAATAAGGGCCCCAAGTCCAAATAAATATGAGATCATTCCATAAATAAAGACTAATATACGATTCATAATATCTCTTTCCTTTTTGCCAATGTTTTGTGGTGTGTTTTTGTTCTAGTTTACTTAATAAAATATTTAATTACCGTATTAAGAACAGAGGCAAGATAGATAAATATTAATATATATAACAATACATATATAATTTGATAGTTTGATAAACATATCAAAAGATATTTAATGTAGTTGAAATCGCAAGGTTTACTTAATTAAGGCTTAATAATAGTGTCATTTCAGAAATTCTCAAAAATCAGCAAAAAGGAGCAGGAGTAGTATTCTTTGCATATAGCACATGAAGGGATTTCTGTAAAAATCCTTCTATATTGTTACTTAAATATAATTGTCGTCTAAAGGTATACTTTTACATATCCCTAGTCGAGAAAATACGCAGTCAAAATTAATGAAGATATGGTATCTGGATGTTTTTTGTTTTCACCAAATCAACAATATTAATCCGTATATGGTAAGCTGAGATAGACCTCTCCGAGTTCGGTCAATTGCCCAGGATTCGGTCCTAAGATATCTGTAAAATGTTCTGCCGGACCACCTCGCCCATAAAACCAGGCATAACGGAAGACATCATCACGATTTTCACAAATGGCTACCATTTCTTCCATCTGTTCAATCTGGTCATCATAGGAAGTAATATTTATATTCCAATTAGCCATTTCAGTTATCCAAATTTGTTTTCCGTATTGAGCAAGACGATCGAGCTGTGTGCTGAGACCATAATCATACCAGTGAAAAGCGAGGTAGTCGATTTGTGGATCGTTTCCGTTATTGGCATTTTGATAGGCCTGGTAGAAGTCATCCAACCAATCAACCGGGTCTGAATACCCGCTCATTGTTCCCCAGTTCATTGCCGGACCAACAAGGCAAATAGTCCGACCCAGGTCGGCAAGATCCTCGATGACTTGTTCATAGACAAGCCAATCACCTGCTGCCTGCGAAGGTGTGCGGTTAGCCTGATCGGTTAGATTCGGTTCATTCATGACTAGCATATATTCAATTTCAGGATGATTTAGAATATATGTTTTAACACCGCTGATATCACTATTAACAGTATTGCCACCCCATAACATTGGCATAAAATCCATAGCGTAATCGGAATAATAATTTTCCGGTATATCAGTTTCGTAATACCAATTATACCACCAGGAAATTCCACCAGAAATTGCCTCAAAATCAGCCCCGTTACTGAGATCAAAAGCAATACCCCTTTTAGCGCTTTTTTCACCATAAACGCAATTACCTTCAATTGTCGCATCTGGATTATAATTGACTGCTAAAGGATCCAAACAGCCAGTGCATGAAGCATTCCAGTGATTGCTGTCATTCACCGGATGATAACAATCTCCACAATCGTCAATTTCAAATGACCCTCCGCAGATGCCCGTACAATCTACAACTGCATCTCCGCCACAATTACCAAAGCAATCGTTAGATAGACAACTTCCATCATCTTCATTGGCGTCACTATTATAGTTACAGGCCTCCTGATCGGTACAGCCGCTAATCAATGAAGATGAGGTTGAGCCTTTATCACAACTGTTGAGGATCATTAATAATGCAAGTACCAATAATTTTAGTGAATTTGGGATGTTAATTCGTAGGTTCATGCTTTTCCTTCCGATTTCAAATTTTAAAAATAAATATGCTGATGTCAGGCTTTTAAATATCCAAAAATTACAAAAATAACTCAATGAATTACTAAAATCATATTCCAATAAAAATATTCAAATTTGATTATTAGAAAATATATAAAAACCAGTTCATTATAATGTGTAAAGATAATTTTATAGTATTACTACTTGCGATATGGGCTTTTGTAGTCTCTTTAAACTTATTAAATTCATGGTGATGGAGATTCTAATTTTATTTCAATTTAACAGATGAGAGGCATGGTATGAGATACAAAATGATTATACTATTTTTCGTTTTATTATTTAATCAGTTAGCTGCTCAGGATGAAACACTTTTCACGGGTGATATAGAGAGTGGGCGATATGTGAGTCTACTATCTCAAATTGGTCAAATAAATAATGAAACAGGCATTTTTGTTGGCGGGCAGGGGGGATGGATTATAAATCATCGCTTTGTCATTGGCGGTAGGGCATACGGATTGGTAAATGAAGTTGACATCAGTGATTTCCAAAATTTAATATTGGACTTTGGTTGTGGCGGTTTATTTTTGGAATACATCATATCATCAAATAAATTGCTTCATTTCAGTGTTCAAAGTATGATTGGTGCTGGCGGTGTGCGTTTTGCAGTAAAAGATTATAAGACCAATCACGATGATTTTGAATATTCAAATGATCGCTTTTTTGTTGTGGAACCTGGCATCAACCTGATTTTAAATATCCATAAAAAATTCAGATTAGGGGGTGGAATTACCTACCGGCATATTAGCGGAGTTGAATATGAGAACTTATCTGACTCTAATTTAAGTGGATTATCAGCTCAGCTATTTTTAAAATTTGGAAAATTTTAATTCAATTCATTTATTGCATCTTGAACGAATTACAGCTGGGATTACAAAGATGTATTAAAATGTGTAATTAGGTTGATCGCGTTCGCTTTGCATCATATTTGTTGGTAATTTATCATTCATATTTGGATTCAATTAAATGTTATTATTCGATCATATAAAATTTTTAGTCAAGTTTAGAAATAGGCAATACTATAAATGAGTATAAAAATTATACTTGCTGATGACCACAAAATTGTTCGTGAAGGCTTAATCAGTCTCCTGAATCAACAGGATGATATGAAAGTGCTTGCTGATGCTGCTGAAGGATTTTCAATTATCAAATTTGCCCGAAAGTTCAAACCTGATGTGGTTATTACTGATATCTCAATGCCCGAATTAAATGGGATCGAGGCCACTGAAGTAATACATAAAGAATTTCCGAAGATGAAGATAATCGCCCTTTCCATGCATTCTGAAAAACATGTAATTCTACGAGTTTTGCGAGCCGGTGCAAATGGCTATCTCCTAAAAGATTCGGCGTTTTTAGAATTGGTTAAGGCTATCCGATCTGTTTTGAAAGGTGAGATATATCTCAGCTCAAAAATAACCGATATGGTTGTCAATGAGTATATAAAAAAAATCAGTGAAAACGAATCAGATCTTGATCTTCTCAGTGTCCGCGAAAAAGAAGTGTTACAACTAATTTCCGAAGGGAAATCCACCAAGGAAATTGCCGCTTTATTATTTGTGAGCATCAAAACTATTGAATCGCATCGCAAACATCTCATGGAGAAATTGGGTCTCTTTACAGTTGCGGATCTCACCAGGTTTGCTATAAAAGAGGGATTGATTTTTATCGAGGATTAAACAAACTAGGTTGTTTTATTAATTTAATATATCCTTATTTGCTTCTTTCCATATAGGTTATCAGGTATTTCGAGCCTTAGAATCAGGGATGCCCCTATTGTTATTAATTAGATAATAAGAATAACATACATAACGTAATTGACAGGATATCAGGTGAGATGGTAGTTCAACTCTTCTCTGGAAATGTCCAATGGTGTACGTTAAGTGAGTCAATTAATATGTAACCGGTAACTTGTTATCTTATCTCAAAAAGGAATCTAATCATGAACTCGCCAAAGGTTAAAAATCCAAAAAATAAACAAAAAGAGAATGGTTTTGCATTTGCAATTACCGTACTGGGATCATCATTAATTGTTGGTTTAATTGTTGTTTTTATATTTAATACAGTAAATACTGGCGCGACAATTGCCGGAAGAACTATGGCTGCAAGGATTGCATACTGGAAGGCTCTTTCCCGCATCAGTATGCTGGATCAGCTCATCAACGATTATGGCTATGACGATGTATCCGAGGGGGGACTTTTGGAAGATCTTACATTTGAAGAGATTGATGACTGTAACAAGCGAATTGTCAGCGTTATTAATATTTCAGAATTGACACGAACAGTTGAGGGTGTACTTCACAATAATAACTGTGATGTGGAGACATTTCCCAATTACTCAATGATTTATCGTGTCAGTCAAAATTGGCAATATGAAAGAGGTAACTCTCGGGGTTGGCGTCACATAAGTGATGGAACCTGGCAATGGCATCATGGACAGGGGACAAATCAGGATATTTGGGGCTGGCATTGGAATGTAGTTGACCCAGATGGCGGACCAGGAGCTGATGACAGCCTCTCAATTGATTATGGTAATTTTCTTTTTACCGGATGGGAAGGCAGATTTGACGGGAATATTTATATAGGATCTAATATTGAATTTGATGTTGTTAACTTTGAGTCGAAACCAGAAATCGGAAAAAATCCCGATTATACAACCCATATAATGGTCCCCGATAACGCTGCAGTGGTGCCTGAGAACCCTTTTTCTGGTAACCAATACACCTGGGAAACCGTTGAACGAATGGATTTACCTGATTTTGACCACACTGCATATGACAGTTTGCTTAATGTTGCTGCAAATGTGGTTCATAATCCCAGTCAAGGGAAATATATTGGGGATATCGATTGGAACTACGATGGTGAATTTGACGAGACGACGATATTTTATTTACATAATTATCCGCAAAGAACACTATATGTAAATGGTGATGTAAGGATCAATAATGCCACCGTATTGAATGTCAATGGCAGCGCTTCGAATCCTGGTATTATCGTCGCTACCGGAAATATAAATATTGATGGACCTGCAGGTAATTCAATCCCGGATAATATAATACTTGTGAGCGGTGGTAATGTAGATCTGAGGCACACAAACTTTGGAACAGTTATGGATGAATCCTTATGGTCGACAGTAGTAAATGAAGTATATGCAAGGGGCCAAATAGATATTCAGGGTGACATAGCAAACAGAGATATTTTTGCTCAACTATATGCATTTGGTGGTGGTGATAACCATAAAAGTATTAGCTTCTCATCTGCAAATATTTATGGTATAATGTATGCTCCAAATCATGAAAGCTATGTTGAATATGGAAACGATACTATATTTAAAGGTGCAATGTATATCAATCAAATAATGAATAATACATTTAATAATGATACGATTGTTATAAATCATAAATTTCCTTCAAAATATTTTAATGGAGGATTAGTAGGACTGGAAGGATTAACTGAATCCTGGACTCTTGTTAGTGGTTCTATCAGGGAGATTTGATCCAAATAATACTGCAACAAATGATAAATTAATAAAGACGGTCGGGGTTTCCTGACCGTCTTTTATTTAAGAAATAATTCTATCTTCATTCACAAATTGTAAAATCTATTTCGTTTATTTAACCATTCTGTTGTTCATAAATTTTAGGAAATTTTGTAAAACGATTTCAACCATTTTAAAATATCAAAATAGCAATTAAAAGGAATAAAAATGAATCCTTCATTAACACTTGACCAAATTAAAAATTTTAGAGACCGATTTGAATCCCAGCCTCAAAATCTAATGGTGAGAAATGCCTTATCACGGGCTAAAATAGAAGACATAGCCATGAATTGGGATGCATTTAGTACTATTGATCACACCTATTCAGATGCTGTGAAAAAAGAAATGGAAGTTACCAACCAGAAACAGAGTGGCAGATGTTGGGGATTTGCTGGATTAAATCTCATGAGACTGGCATTAGGCGAAAAATATAATATTGAGAAATTTGAGTTTTCACAAAATTATTTCATATTCTGGGATAAACTCGAAAAATCAAACTACTTTCTTGAAAATATCTTAAATACGATAGATGAAGATCTGGAAAGCAGAATATTAATGTTCCTATTAACAGATCCGATCCAAGATGGCGGCCAATGGGATATGTTTGTAAATCTTATTGAAAAATATGGTTTGGTCCCGCAGACGGTCATGCCGGAAAGTCAACAAAGTAGTTTTACCCGTGATCTGAATCGACTACTAACTCGAAAACTTAGAGAATTTGCCTTCGAGTTAAGAGAAGCATACACTTCAGGACAATCATTAAATGAACTCAGGAAACTGAAACCTGAAATGATGCAGACAGTTTATAATTTGCTTTGCATGTTTCTTGGCACACCACCAAAAATATTCGACTGGCAGATACGGAATAAAGATAAAAAATTCCAACGTTTTACGGGATTAACACCATTGAAATTCTATAAGGAACAAGTTGGAATAAATCTTAGGGATAAAATCTGCCTTATTAATGCACCCATGAGAAATAAAAAATACGATACGCTCTATACGGTAAAATTTCTTGGTAATGTAATTGAAGGAAATATTGTCAAATATATAAACCTGCCGTCAGAAAAACTAAAATCTTATGCGATTAAATCCATTCAGAATAATGAAGCTGTCTGGTTTGGATGCGATGTGGGCAAAATGTATCATCAAAAATTGGGTGTGATGGATATGGAATTATATAATTATCCCCTGGTTTTGAATACAGATTTTTCATTGGATAAATGTAGCAGACTTGAATATGGTGATAGTATGATGACCCATGCTATGTTATTTACAGCGGTGGATGTACAAAATGATAAATCAACAAAATGGCGGGTTGAAAATAGTTGGGGTGATAAATTGGGGGATAAAGGTTACTTCCTCATGACAGACAGCTGGTTTGATGAATATCTATATGAAATAGTCATCGACAAAAAGTATTTATCAGAAGAATTAATAAAATTATATGATACTACACCAGTTGAATTAGCGCCTTGGGACCCTATGGGTGCCCTTGCCTTAAGAAGGGAAAAGATTTAGTCAGGATGCGGCTAAATCAGGTATTGAATTGTCTGGGATAATTCAGATCTAAAAAATCTACTCCACGCTTCTTTAAATAAATCCATCTATTTCATTTTGTCTGAAATAGATGGATTTTACTTTTAAATGTAATCGCTGAAATTCAAGATTGCTATCGGTTCAATTGATATATCCTAAAGGCAACAAGTAAAATATAAATTCCAATTCCTATTGCTATTGTTGAAAGAACGGCCACTAGTAATTCCTTTAATAAAAGAATTATTAAGCCTGCCACTATAAAACCAACTCCCGTTTTTGCCACCGGTATCCATGTAGAATGAGAGTGAGGGGTAAAGTTTTGCGAAAATGCATCATAGTTAAATTTTATCATATAATCTCCATTTAATACGATTCTATGGACAAATAGTTTGCCAAGCAGGAGTCATGCCATCATGACATAATTTTAAAACCAGGAATTTACATCTGAATCAGAAGGGAATCGGCCACTTTCAAATTTTGAGAAAATCTGTTTTCCATCTATGGTTATCTCAAAAGCGCCAGATCTTGGCGGTTTTGGATTACCGGTTATTTTTGCAGTTGATTTGGCATTTTTGATAAGTTTTGACACACGGTCAAAGTCAGGTCCATAATTTCATTTTACACAATATTCAATAATGACATTCATAGCATCTCCATAAAAGTTTCAAATTTTTTAATTATTTGCAGCCATAAACTATAAATTCCTTCCACTAGATTATAGAATTATTAATAAGGGAATTACATCGAGAAGATATTCGCAAAACATACGACATGCTACTTACTTTTTATGAACAGAAGTTTATATCGCTTTTGACTACCATCTAACTTTTCAAAACAAAGAATATCGTTTTCTTCCAGGGATTGATTGACGATAAACCATGACTTCATGCCTTTTGTGATATATCCTTCATGATTGATATGGGTCTGGAAGTTGCCTGCGTTCGTCTCTAGAATGAAATCGGTTAATGATGGCGGGAAAATATATCTGTACTCAATCGGTACATAAACCTTACTGCGCATGTTCATTGTCATCGTTTCGGAGGAAAGAGCGTATTCAATCGTTGGGCTGATTTCATAATCTTTTTCCCAAAGATTTGTCTGAGATGTTAATTTTGGATTCCGAATAGATATTTCAATTTCATCTCCATCGGATAATTTTGAATCCTTAACTAAAGTTTTTGGAAGCTTTATATAATGCTTTCCCTTATGTTTTTGTATCTGAACTCTAATAAATTTCATGTCTAAATAAATATTTATGGAAAGAAGTTAAAAAGATTCATCGTCTTAATCAAATACTAATTATGTTACATGTACTCGAAAATTAAAAAAATAGATAAATACTTAATCACAAAGGTTATCGATGGTGACAAGGATGCCCAAAAACATTTTGTTGACCTTGGAGGGAAATATGTATATGGTGCCCTGAATCTGTATCGGGGACTGAATCAGCCGGAGATTTCAGATCTTTTTCAAACGGTTTTTTTAAAATTGTTTGAGGATGATATGAGAAGAATCAAACTCTGGAAAGGTGATTCAGAATTTAGTACTTATCTCTACAGAATGGTTATCAACCTGGTAAAAGATTATTTTGGCTCTGCATATTACCGTCGTTCAAAATTTCAGGGACAGAATGATTATGATAGCGAGGGTTTCATAGAAAATAATCCCGGAATTGCCAATGGCCCCCAACCGGAATCAGTTATTCAATCCATAACGCTGATGCATATGATTTCAGGGTTGAGAGATATCGAAAAAACCATCATCCATTATTATTATTTTCAGGGTTATAAGGAAAGAGAAATAGCTGAAATGATGAAATACCCTTTGAACACCATCAGCAGTATCAAAAACAGAGCACTAAAAAAATTAAAAATCAGTTGGCAGGCAAATTAAAAATGATGCCAAATTGTTATGAAATGAGGATAAAATGAATATCGAAAAACAATTATATGAAATTGGTGAGTTAATGTTAAAGGATTCATCCAAAACACCCATCACAGAAACGGATATTTTAAAATTTTGTGAGGATCGACTGGAAAATGATAAAACGGGACAACTTCTAAAACTAATATCTGAAGATCCAACTCTGTATCAGGAACTCATGGATTTTCGACATTTAACCATTGCTGCCCCGCAATTAGAACCGCCGGTTAAATTACAGAACCAGGTTCTAAAAAAACTTAAATTAGTCGATTCTTTTACTTCAATAGTGATAAAGAGGACAAAAGGATTGTGGGAAATAATCGAAGGGAATCATCTGGTTTATCAAAATATTCAACCCAAAATGGCTTTTAGAGGCAAGATTGGAAATGAGGTGGTTTTCAAGGTAGATGAATCACCTTATTTTATTTTGTGTACATTAGATTACAGTAACGACCTTCCAAATATTTACTTTAGTCTTGAAACGGATAAATCGGAGCGAGTAAAGAATGGGAGATTTACTTTCAGAGAAGGCAATAAGAACATTTTTGAAATAGTCACTGATAAAATGGGTGTAACAAGCCGGGAGTCTTTGGGATCTGGTGAATATGAAATCGATGTTGAACTGAATAGGGAAAAGCTCGGTGTCATAAAATTAAATCTTCAAGAATAATCCAGGGTCGGGCTGAGAGTGAATTACTATCAAAAGTAATTTAACTTTTTCTCAAAGTATGAATCAACATAAATGCAGATTGGTCGCGTAAAAACAATCTAATTTTTAGGGCTGATGTTTGTTTATGATATTCCACATTGCCGAGTATTGTAAGTTCACACTTGTCAAACAAACTCAATCGTTTATCTTCCCAAGTATTGAAATTCCCGATAATTCCATTTTGTCTCATATATCTGCCAATCTCTAATATTAGCACATGGTGCAACTTGAGGTTCAGAAGATTGATAATACTCAGCTACGGATAAATTTATATTACAAATCTGAAGTTACAAAAGCCATTCAGAAATATATCACCATAGACTTTCCACAATTAGAACCAATGGTCCATGAATTAACTGTCAGAATTCCAAAATTATTTTTAGAAAATGGACCTGATGTAGATTTACTGGAAAAACTCAAGATAGAAGGACAGACACTATTTCAGGCAATGTTTGGTGATATGGGTTCTATCCTGAGGAAACTTGCTAATCCTATAGAACCGATGACGATGATTATTATTTCTGATGATGTGATAAGTAACATCCCTTTTGAAATCCTTTATACTGGTAAGTCATTTCTCTGGGAAGGTTTTTACATCAGCCGCCAGATCGCCACCCACGGTTTTACAGATGCTGATGAACCAAAAAAACGAAGAAAGATTAAGAAACTGATTATCGTCGGTGATCCGTCAGGTGATTCAGAAATAGCAAATTCTATCAAGGATGAATTGTATGAGATTTCGGAATCTTGGGAATCCACTCTTGATGTTTCAGGACCATATTTTGGTCCTGCCACGAATCATTACCGCCTTGGGCAATATTTATCAACCAGTGATATATTCCATTTTTCAGGTCATTATGAAACCAATCATAAAGGTGTGAGTGGATGGAGAATGGATAGGGGGCGAATATTCTCGGGTAAGGAAATATCATCCCTTTCTCAGCTTCCGGAATTTATTTTTGCAAATACTTGCGGCGATACCCAAAGTACTGGGCAAGGTGGTTTCATCCGGGAATTTTTGGATAAGGGTGTTCGAAGTTTATTAACAACAATCGGCAATGTACCTTCATTGCAGGCCAATTATTTCAGCCAGCTCTTTTATGCTGGATTACAATCCGGATTACCGGCAGCAGAGGCGGTATATAAAGCACGCAGTATGTTTATTAAACGGTTTGGTCAATCAGATATCTCATGGATGTTTTATGTTCTCTACGGTGACGGAAATTTTACCATCCAGATATCGCGCCGTGTATCTCTGAGTAAAAATGCAAATACGATTAAACTCGGGCTTAAAATTGCAGGAATTTTGCTGCTTGCATTGCTGGGGAAATATGGTTTCGAGCAGGTAAAATCTCAGGCCATTGAGATATCAACAACTCCAAGCGGCCTAAAATTGACCATCAGCGGTTCAACCCGTGGAGTAACACCAATCACCGCTTTTTTATCCCCAATGGATGATATCGATATTTCTGCCAGTAATTATGATGTGTCTAAATTTGAACTAGAGAAAATTAAAGGGGAATGGATACTTGTCCCCGAAATTCAAAATGTGTATATCCTTGCCGGAGGGGAATTATCTCCCCAATCTACTGCCAAACCGGGAAGCATGCATGCAAATTTGATTAAAGTGAAATACAATTACATCACTTTCAAAAATGTAAATACTACTAATTCCATCATTATGATCCAGGGCAATGACACGAAACTCACTGGCGACGAAATCATGATTGCGGTTGATAACCAGAAATACCGTTTCATTATTGAACAGGATGGAAATACTTATGATAATCATTTTAGTGTGGATGAGGACATTGAAGTGAATGTTGCAGATCTAACAGAAAAATGGAATAAAAATAGATTTAAATAACCCGGCGATAATCAACCACCGGGTTATCCAATAATAGTTTTATTAATTTTGATGCGCCAGAAATCAGGGTTATCAATTAAGTGAGGTTGATAATCCATCTGGTTGGGATTTTATTTCATCTTCTTTTTGATTTTTGAGATCGTCTATAACTTTGAATTGCCTCTCGGCAAGTACTTTTCCTTCTTCAGTTTGTATTTCAGCAGTCCATTCACCTAATCGACTTTTTTCGATATATTTAGAACTCCATGTTCTCCAGTAGGCAGATTCACCCACTGTGAGCGGCACCCTGGCAACTTCTTTTCCTTCATATTTATAGACATGAACAATTGTTGTTTCATATTCGGAACTGACAACTGTAAAAGTGTATACCCGGCCAATGGAAAATGGGACTACTAAAAGGTCATCAAAGGGTATGCGATCTTTCACACCACTTGATATTACCAGTTTTACAATTTCCAGATCACCCTCCTGATCACTTACAATATCATTGGTATCAATGGTTTCATTTGCTGTTTTGTGGTTATTGTCAGCATCTATTGATTTTGACACAGTATTTTTAATTTTATCCTTGATATGGGTTGTTTGATTTATTTCATTCTTCTGGTCTGTCTTTATTTCATTTTGGTTAATATCGATCCTGGAAACTGGCTGTGCACCATTTTCATTATTGTTACAGCTGCTGAAGAAGATGATTCCAGCAAGAATGACGACGGCATTTTGCCCGATTTTGTTCTGATTTAATTTTAAAAATCTCATAATATCCTTTCAATTTATTATTGCTGTATTTATGACGTAGGGCTGAATATGATTCTTGCAAATAAAATTGACTTAAAGATAATTACATTAAAAAAAATATAGTTGAATAGGGTGTAATTTTGGACATTATCCCATAAATAATTTTATAGAAAAGGAGTAATTATATGGCTCAGGGATTTGAATTCAAACCAGGTGACTTCCAGGTACCAAATTTACCGATAAAAAGGATAATCATCTTTATCGTAGCAATTTTGGTAATTGTGGTTCTCACATCATCATTTTATACGGTAAATGCCAATGAAAATGGCGTTGTACTGAGATTTGGAAAATACCTGACAACAACAGAACCGGGTCTTCACTTTAAAATGCCATATGGCATTGATAGAGTATATCCAGTTGAAGTCGCATACCAATTTAAAGAAGAATTTGGATTTAGAACTGCATCAGCAGGTGTCCGCACAAGGTATTCCTCTAATAATTTTGAAGAGGTATCATGGATGCTTACAGGTGATCTAAATATCGCCGAGGTAAAGTGGATTGTCCAATATAAGATTGTCGATCCAGTTGCATATCTATTTAATGTAAGAAATCCCCTCGAAACAATACGGGATGTTTCTGAGGCAACGACCCGCTTGATTGTTGGTGATCGTTCATTCCATGAGGCTTTACAATCAGAAAGAAGAAGTATTGCCGATAAAGTGCGGGTACATATGCAATTAATACTTGACAAATATGACAGCGGTATTTCTATTCAATTAGTCCAACTTCAGGATGTCCATCCGCCTACACCGGTGGCAGATTCATTCAATGAAGTAAACCGTGCCAAACAGGATCAGGAAACTGCAGTGAATGAAGCACATCAGGCCTACAATAAAGAAATTTATCGAGTTCAGGGTGATGCTCAAAGAATGTTAAATGAGGCTCAGGGTTATGCAATTGAAAGAGTAAATAACGCCAAGGGTGATGTGGCATTATTTGATGCTGTATTAAGAGAATATTTGAAAGCACCACAAATTACCCGGGATCGCATGTATCTTGAAACGATGAATAAGGTTTTATCAAAAATTGAAAATAAGGTTGTTGTAGATGCAAAACTGGAGAATATTCTCCCACTCCTCAATCTAGACGGGAAAGGTGGTAAATAATGCAGAAGATAATATTACTTGTTGTGGCTTTTCTTGCGCTTATAGTCTTTTCTGGTTCGTTGTATACAATTAATGAAGCTGAACAGGCGATTGTCATTCAATTTGGAAAACCAGTTGGAGAAAATATCACTGACGCAGGTCTTCATTTCAAACTCCCGTTTATTCAGGATGTTAGAAAGTTTGATAAACGTATTCTGGAATGGGATGGCGATGCGAATGAAATTCCAACAAAAGATAACAAATACATTTTTATTGATGCCTTTGCCCGTTGGCAAATTTCAGATCCCCTGGAATTTTATAAATCTGCAAAAAATGAAAACCTGGCCCAATCCAGACTTGATGATATCATTGACGGAGCCGTCCGGGATGAAGTTTCAGGCAGAGTAATGAATGAAATCATTAGATCAACAGAAAGAACTATGTTAATCTATGATACAGAATCCACCGATGGGATCATTGGTAAAGATGCCGTGGAAAAATATGAAGAAACCAAAATTGGTGCGAGATTGGACATTATCGAATCTATTATTAGCTCGGTTACTAAAAAACTTAAAGAACTAAATATGGGTATTGAAGTTGTCGATGTCCAGCTAAAAAGGATTAATTATAATCGTCAAGTTCAGGAAAAAGTATTTAATAGAATGATTTCTGAACAGAATAGAATTGCTGAGAAATATCGTGCTCAGGGACAAGGTGAAAAACAGGGAATAATGGGTTTGCAGACTCAAAAGAAGAAAGAAATTCTATCCGATGCGTATCTTAAATCGCAGAAAATCAAAGGGGATGCTGATGCTACAGCAGTAAAGATTTATGCTGAAACCTATGGTCAATCCATTGAGTTTTTTAATTTCATTCGTACACTGGAAACCTATGAAAACACTTTGGATGCATCAACACAATTAATACTATCAACAGATAATCCGTATTTAAAATATCTAAACAAAAAATAATATTGCAAACAGAGACGGGGATATCATCCACGTCTCTGTTTACTTTGGTTAACATTTAATATTGACACCTAAAACTTTGAATAGATAAAAGGAATTTATGAAATATAGAAGATTGGGAAAACACGGTCTGGAAGTAAGCGAATTATCCATTGGCTCATGGGTAACATTTGGCAATCAGATAAATGAAAAAGTGGCAGATGAACTGCTAACTACAGCCTATGATTCCGGTATAAACTTTTTTGATAATGCCGAAGCATATGCAATGGGTGAATCAGAAACCGTCATGGGTAGAATACTTGCCCGAAAAAAATGGCCGAGACATTCATTCGTAGTCTCAAGTAAAGTATTTTGGGGCGGAGACGGTCCCAACCGTAAAGGTCTGAACCGGAAACATGTCATGGATGCCTGCCATGAAGCCTTAAAACGTCTGCAAGTAGACTATTTAGATTTATATTTTTGCCACCGTCCGGATAAGCATACTCCTATTGAGGAAACAGTGTGGGCGATGAACACACTCATCCAACAGGGCAAAATCTTATATTGGGGTACATCAGAATGGAGTGCCCAGGAAATCATGGAGGCCTACCATGTCGCCCGACAAAATGGACTGATCCCACCCTCAATGGAACAGCCTGAATATCATATGTTCCATCGTCAACGTTTTGAAGAGGAATATGCTAACCTGTATAAGAACATTGGCTTGGGTACAACAATTTGGTCACCACTGAATTCAGGACTGCTAACGGGAAAATACCTCGATGGAATTCCTGAAAATACCCGTCTCGCCGATGTAAATATGTCATGGTTAAAAGATAAACTTCTTGGACCAGGCAGTGAAGAAAAGTTTGAAAAGATCAAAAAGTTAAAAACAGTCTCAAACGAGCTTGGAATCTCAATGCCGATTATGGCAATTGCCTGGTGTCTGAAAAATCCAAATGTGAGTACAGTTATTCTAGGAGCATCTAGGAATGAACAATTGGTTGAGAACCTAAAAGCAGCAGAGGCCGTTAGTCTTTTAACTGATGATGTTGTAGAAAAACTTGAGGCAATACTGCAGAATAAACCAGTAGATATTGACTGGTAACATTAATTAAGAAGTATTATCGAAAGTCTCTGGCGATGAGTGATAGAAGCCTGCAATATTCTTCAATCACAAGTCTAAAATTGATTATTGACTAATATTGTGTTTGAAAATAATTGATAATCACTGGTATATCTTTAAATAAATATCTGCTCATGATTGGCAGATCGACATTAAACATCAATCAATTCAATTATTTTTCAGGTTCTACTGGAGGCTCTTTATTTCCTTACAATTATATACGAATCACTCATCAATGGATTATGTAAATTTAACGATATGAAATCTGCAATTATATTCTTTGTATTTCTTTCTTTCTCATTTCTGCAACCTGCTGATCAGAAAGAATGTGGCACAGACCATTATTTTTCAATGGAAGAATACACCAGGAACCTGATTGAATATCAGCAGGCCATTGATGAAAACTTCCAGTTTAATTCCCGCGAAATTATGTGGATACCTGTTGCATTTCATATTGTTCGCAATGACAATGGATCCGGCGGTCTTCCTATCGAAAGAATCGATATTGGGCTGGATGATTTGAATACACTTTTGGGCGAATCAGGATTTCGATTTTACCAATTAGGTGAAATTGATTTCATCAATAATTCCAACTATTATTCAGACATTGATTCTTATGATGAAATAAATGATTTACGTCAAATCAATCAGGTAGTCAATACATTAAATATATATTCCACAGCTGTACTCAATAACGGCAATTATGATCTGTGTGGAATATCAACATTTTCCTGGTACAATTCTGGTTCTCAGGGTGTGGTGATGGCTAATAGCTGTTTTGCCACATCAGACAATCATTCCACTCTTGCTCATGAAGTCGGTCATTATTTTAATCTATATCATACACATCAAGGCTCATCAGATTCCAATGGAGACGGCATAATTGATGGTGAGAATGCTGAATTTGTAGATGGTACCGATTGTGAACTATTAGGTGATGGTCTTTGTGATACCGTTGCAGATCCTGTCCTTTCTGATGTGGTTAGCGGCAGCTGTCTGTATACTGGGAATTATATTGATGGGCATGGAGACCAATACGATCCGGATACATCAAATCTTATGTCCTATTCAGTAAAAAACTGTCGGGATTTCACCTCCCCAGAACAATTTAATCTAATGACTTTTACGTATGAAACGGACCGACCCTGGCTAAATGTAGCACCCTCTGAACCCAATATTGTCATGTCAGGGTATACTATAAATGAATCTGATGGCGATGGTGATAATGTTTTCAATCCGGGAGAATTTATCGAACTTACTGTCATGATTGAAAATCATCCTGATTGGCCTGATGCCGGTGATGTGGAATTATTTCTTTTTTCATCAAATGAAGCTATAAACCTTATTGATGATTATTTTTGGTTCCCGGAATTAATCTCAGGAGAATCATCTGATAATTCTGCCTCTCCTTTTACAATTGAGATTGATGACAATGCAGAACTTACTGATTACGAACTGTCACTTGTGATATTTGCAACTGGGGAAAATGATGCCATTTTCAACCGGTCATATACACTTAATCTGCAGATATCTCTGCATCAACAGCATTGGCCGGTGAGAACATTATCCGATTCCCTGAATCAAGTACAGGGTGTACCGCTTGTATATGATTTAGATGGAGATGCTTTTCCTGAATTCATATTTGCTGATTATAATGGGATAATCTATTCAGTGGACCGATTTGGAGAAATGATTGATAGCGATATCTTTCCATTCTCGGCAGACAATTCATTCTGGGGTGATCTCGCCTCAGCAGATATTGATAATGATGGAAACATCGAGATTATCGCTGCTTCAAAAGATAAACATTTATATATCATTGACCCTGTAGAAGACATTCTCCAATTAGATTATAATAGTAATCAATTTCTTATAAGTGCCCCGGCTTTGGGTAATATTGATGATGACAGCGATTTTGAAATATTTTTTGGTGGATTTTCAAACAGTGGGATGGTATTTGGTATCAATCATGATGGATCAGCCGTTGATGGATTCCCCGTCCAGATAAATGGAAAAATTCGTGGTGGTATTGCCCTTGCTGATATTGATCAGAATTCACGAGTTGATATTCTTACAGTTACGGAAAGCAACCAGATTTGGCTCATTCTGGATAATGGTGAAATTGCCAATGGTTTTCCTTTTCAAGGAGGTGACAAATTCAAAGAAGCTCCTGCATTTATTACTGTCAATGATCAGCACATGATTTTAGCTGGCTGTGAGGATGGATTGATTTATTCACTTGATACATCCGGTAACCTCAATTTTACCTATGATACTGGAGCAGCAATATCAACAGGGTTTGGTTTTATAGATTTAACTGATGGTCCGGCGATATTTTTTGGCAATGAAAATGGCCAGTTATTCGCAATTGATATAATGGGAAATGATCTTATAGGCTGGCCGGTAGATGTTAATGGAATTATCAATTCTACGCCGGTATTTACAGATTTGAATAATGACGGCATCCCTGAAGTAATCAGCGGTACATCTATCGGGGATTTGCTGGTATTTGATATTTATGGAATGACTTATCCTCATTTTCCTTTTCACTACGGATATCAGTTTATCAGCTCAGGAACCATCAGCGATATAGATATGGATGGTGACAGCGAGATAATCATGGGCAGCACCCATAGTGTTGTCATGATGGATATTAAGGAACCTGGAAATTCATTCGGTTATTGGGATACTTTTCAGGGTAACCCGCAAAGAACTGGTCATTTTGTTAGCAGTCTGAATGGTGAATGTCCAAATCCGATGCTCGGGGATTTAAATTGCGATGGAATACTTGATGTATTGGATATTGTTCGACTGGTCAATATTATAATCTATCCTGAAAATGATGAACCTGGCATTTATGAATTATGGGCTGCCGATTTAAATGAAGACTCCGTCACAGATATCCTGGACGCAGTTATTTTGGTCAATTTGATAATAAACTAGAGGAAAACATGAGAAAAACAGCATTATTTCTAATCATTGGATTATTGGTATCAATGGGCATTTCACAAAGCGATAAATCGGCTTCATTTAAATCCAAAGTTCCACCACAGAAACAAGAAACAGTAGATGTAGATGTTGAGCTTGGCGTCGAATCTATCACCAAAAATCAGGATGGTACTTATAGTATTGCCATTTATATGATGAATTCATCACCAGTTGCCGGGTACCAAATGGATTTTGAACCAGATGCCAATCTGAATATAATAACCATGCATGGTGGTAAAAGTGAAGAACTGGGTTATTTGATGAAAGCCAGTGAAAATGGAAAAGTTCTGGGATTCTCCATGCAGGGTGCTTCAATCCCTGTCTCCAGTTCAGATAATCTCGCTGAAAATATAATTTTTGTGCTCATTGCCGATATCAAAGCGGATCCGGGAAAAACAATTGGAATCACTTTAGAAGAAACGGTTATTGCAGGTGTTGGTGGTGTAAAACTGGAAGCTGCCGTTGATTCATATAATTTCGCTGTTGAAAAAAAATAATTGATTGTAATGCCGGAGGTTATTGCATTTTACTTATCTAACGGCAATTAATCATTGGTTTGAATATCACATTCAGCCAATTCAAAATTGTAAGGTTGAAGGCAGGTTGAGATTTAATAGATTCAATCACAGGGCTTCCGATCTCAAACAAATTATATCATTATAACAAAGAAGATTAAGGTAACATGCAGATTTCTACTGGATTATGCTTTGACATAAAAGTTAACAGAAATCCATCCAGAAATCACTCTATGTAACAGTATATTACATCTTGATAAAAATTTAGAATACTTCAAAATCTTATAATAGATTTTTGGAATGACTATGACGAGAATTTATCAATTTACTCTCAAAAAAATTCATGCAGAGAGATGCCATCCCTGGCAATTCCTCTGGAAATTTCCGAAATAACAAAGCAAAGGAGAAATAGTATGTTGCGTTTTCTTAAGAAAAACGTAGTTGGATTGTTAGTTTTTACTACCAGTATAATGGCTGCAGATGTTTATGTAAGTATTACAGAAGTTGGAGACGATAATTTATCTGTGTATATGGTAAACACAGTTGATGTTGGGGGTTTTCAGTACACAATAAATGATGATCCCAATGCATTTGATGTCACTGCGGCATCCGGCGGATCAGCACAAACAGCTGGATTTCTAATGTCCACTAATACAGCCGGTCTTGTATTGGGATTTAGTTTATCCGGAGCAGTGATTCCAGCTGGAGAAGGCATTCTCAATGATGTAACCCTCGGTAATTTCAGCGCTGAATATTGTCAATTGATTCTAACAGATCTTATTTTTTCGGATGCTACCGGAACAGCTTTAACTGTCGAATTTGATCAGGAAGGCGGATTTGCCGAATGGGGTACTCCTCAACAGGAAGATATGGCTCATCTCACCATGACCAATGGCATTGCCGAATCAGGGAATACAGGGATTGTCGATATTCTCCTTGAAAATACTATGGAAATTGGTGGATTTCAATTTACTCTGGCAGATAATCCAGATCTGGTCACCCTATTAAGTGCAGCCACTACCGATCGATCAGCAGGATTTCTGTTTTCGACAAATCCTGACGGTTTAGTATTAGGATTTTCTCTAACTGGTGCGACAATTGCTGCTGGTGATGGTCCAATTGCTACACTCACATTTGATACCGGAACTTTAGGTGGTGTTGCTGATATGGAATTTAATGAACTTATTTTATCTGATCCTGATGGAATTGCTTTGGAAGGTACATTTGAAAACGGTACGTTCACCGTTACAGGTGGCCAACTTCCTGAACCGGAGATAACTATTCTCTCACCTACTGATGGTGCTACAATTATTGGAAATGATATTGATGTTTCTGTTTCAGGAGACAATATGGTTGACGGTGATCATTATCATGGATATGTAGACGGCAGTATGACTGGCATGTACTACTCTGATGACTTTACTATCTCAGATGTGCCTTTTGGTACCCACGAACTCACCGTTACTATCTCAGATGGTACGCATGTGGATTATGAGAACGAAAGTGCATCTCAGACAATTTTATTTACCAATACAGATGTACCGCCGGTTGATGTTACCACATTGTATCTTGGAGAGGCGACGATAGTTGCCCTTGAAGAAGGTGATCTGGCTCTCTCAATGACCAATCCGGAAGAAATAGTGGCAGGTTTCCAGCTGACATTACTTGATTTCCCCAATTTCGTGGATATTGTCGCTCTCAATACAACAGAAAGAACACAGGCATTTTCTCTGACATTTAATGAACAGCCTGACGGATCAGCAATAATTGTTGGATTCGATTTAACCGGTGTTGGAATATCCACTGGAATGGGTCCGATTATGAACATTACATATTTATCAACAAGCAATTACAATACAGAAATCACTGTATCTATTGGTGAAGCGACAAGTATTATTTCCGATCCATCCGGATCTGCCATTGATTTTGAATCTGAAAGTGGTCTGATCACCATCGAAGGGGATCCCCATCCAGGTATTTTCCCTCCACAAGATGTATCAGCTATCCCTGGATTTCAAATGATCAACCTTTCATGGACACATCCAGAACCATGGGATGTTGTTGGATATTATATTTCACGTGATGATGCAAATGTTGGTGAGTCCGAATTACCCAATTGGGTCGAGACAGATCTTGAAACTGAAGCTGAATATTGTTATACAATCCAGGCATATAATGATTTTGTCATTTCCGAACCTTCTGAAGAAGTCTGTGCGACAACATTGGCACAGTATTTTGAAGAGCCGGCGAACTTATCCGCTCAGGAAAATGGCTTGGAAATCACTCTGAACTGGGGACCACCTCCAAGTGTGAACGCCTGTGGCAATGATGCCATTACCGGTCTTCCGTTTGAAGGCGAAGGTTCTACAGTGGGTGAAACCGATGATTGGTTGGTTCAAGGAAGCCAGGGAGCTGATTTTGCCTATTTCTATAGCGTATCAGAAGCAGTAGTTATTGATGTGACAACCTGCCACCCGGCTTCCGATTTTGATACCAAATTAGAAATATTTACCGCTGACGGTGACTGTATTGAAACTACCACTGGAAATTACGACGATGATGATACCTGTGAATTCAGTAATTTGAGATCTGCACTACATGCAGTATCTCTCACCCCAGGACAATACTATATTGTTGTTGATGGTTTTGGAGGTGGTACTGGAAACTTTGGAATTTATGTCACAGAAAGTGGTCAGATGGCTGAAGGTCCAGCGGATATAAACGATTCTATAAGCTGGGAAAATGAAAAAGCCGGTACAGATTATAACATGGAAACATGGAGTATGTCAGAATTATGGAGTCCAACCAATACTCGCGAATTTGAAGGTTATGAAGTCTATCGTGATAACCAATTATTGACATACACAACTGCAAATACTTACGTTGATACTGATGGATTATGGTATTTGGAGACCTACTGCTACAATGTGACTGCCGTATATACAGATGGTACTTCTGGATTTTCCAATACAGCCTGCGAAACCCCACAATTGGGTGAGCCATCCGGTTTATCCGCATTCGGTGAAGGTGGAGCTGTTGCATTGGAATGGAATGCCCATCCTGATAACGCTCAATCCAGTTTTTATGTCTACAGAGAGGGTGTATTTCTCGCTGAAACGACTGCAGCATCCTATAGTGATGCAACTGCAGAACATGATGTTGAATATTGTTATACTGTAACAGCATTTTATGAAAGTATAGGAGAATCACCTGAATCTAATGAAGCATGTGGGATGTGGATGATCCTACCGCCAACTGCGCTTTCTGCGGAAGCGGGTCCACCCAATATTGATCCAAATACCGTTCATCTGGAATGGATGCCACCAGGTTCTGAAGTGACGCTCACCGTAGAAATACTCACGGATATTTTCTCAAATGAAACTAGCTGGGATTTGTATTCTGAGAACGGTGAGATGATTTTCAATATGCAGGATGCATTGGAAGACAATATTACGTATACCTGGGATGTAACCCTTACACCGGGAACATATACCTGGACAATTCATGATTCATACGGTGATGGGATATATGTGCCGGGTTATTATACACTTGCTATCGATGGTGTAGTTTTCGCCGAAAATTATGACTTTGGCGGTTCAATTGAGAGCGTAACATTTAATACAAACAATTTATTACTTTCTGTCAGCAACTGGGAATATCTCAATCCCGCTCCGTTTGAAAAGGACATGATCATTACCGATGAAATGATCGCTGAACAAGAACTTGCAGACCCAACCATTACCATTTATCAGAATACACGTGAACTTGAAAGTTATAATGTCTATCGTGATGATGAATTCCTTGTCAACCTTCCACCGGAAACCTTATCATATGACGATACCGGCATCCCAAATCTGGTTGAATATTGCTATACAATGACATCCGTATTTACTGAAGGCGTATCTCCAGAATCCAATGAAGCATGCGCTACTCCAACTCCTGGAAATGGCCCATTGAATCTCAGTGCCCACGGTGAGAATGATTATATACTGATGGACTGGGATGCACCCTTGTTAACGGAAGGTGATGTTGAATTTTACATTATTTACCGTGATGGGTCACAGCTTACCACAACCACAAATCTTGCCTATCAGGATTCCGAAACCGTTCACGATACTGAGTACTGTTATACAATTACTGCAATGTATCCGGCAGGTGAATCTTTTGGTACAGAAGAAGTTTGTACTATGTGGGAATTATGTCCACCATCAAATCTTGATGCCGAACCGGGTGATAGATTTGTTGACCTCAGCTGGCAGGAAACATCCTGCGGTGATGAAGTATTTATGCAGTATGATGATGGCGTGCTTGCCAATGCTTTCTACTTTTATGATACCTACGAACTGGGTTATGCTCATGGTATGAGATTCGATGTTGGTTCTACTTTTAATGTTGAAGCAGCGTCTTTACATATCCTTTCTGAAGGCGATGCTTACTGGCCATGGCCGGATGCAACCCATGGACCGGTACGTGTACTGATATTTGACGATAATAATGGTCTGCCCGGAAATCTATTATTCGAAGATGAAGCCACTGCCGAAGATGGTTGGGCAACAGTGTATCCAGGTTTGACTGGGTTAAGTGGTTCATTCCATGTCGTAGGAACACATCAAGAGGGCTGGACCGATCTTGAAGGTTTTGGTGTTGATGGCGGTGTAGATCACCCCGATAATATGGTCACCATGCAGGCAGGTGCCTGGTCAACTGGTGATGTCCTTGGTTATGGCGGTGACTACATGATCTCTGCCCTTGTTTATGCCCAAGGTGGACTTGAGCCCATGTCATTTGGTGATCTTCCAAGCGATCCATTTACAGATTTGTCTGTAGTTGAGTCTATTCCTGAAAATATACTTGGAGATGAAGTTGGATATGAAAGTCATCCTGACTATTATCCTGATGTAACTCGTGAATTATTAGATTATACTATGTATCGTGATGGCAATGTAATTGCCACTTTTGCACCTGAAGAATATTCCTATCGTGATGAAGATGATTTGGTTAACAACACTGAGTATTGCTACACCATGGTGGCCAACTATACAGAAGGTCCTTCACAGCCGACCAACGAAGTCTGTGCTACACCGTTTGTACCAGCGCCAACCGAATTAACCGCAACCCCATTGTTGGGCCAAATCCACTTAGATTGGATGGTACCACCAGAAGGTGGCGGTGAAATATTTGAATATATTATTTATCGTGATGGCGATTTCCTTGATTCATCCGATACAAACTCATATGATGATGGTAGTACCGAAAATGATATTAACTATTGTTATACGGTAACAGCACTTTATGATGGCGGTGAATCTGCCCCTACTAATGAAGCATGTGCTATGTGGATGATTTTACCTCCAGCCGGTTTAACAGCTGAAGCCGGAGACGAAGTTGTACACCTTGAGTGGCAGGAAGGTGTTTTTGCACCATGTGCCGATGAAGTCATTAACTCATTACCTTTTACTGCTGAAGGATCTAATATTGGTGAAACAGATGATTGGGATATTCAAGCCAGCGATGGTGCCGATTACTCATACGGCTTGACGATTTATGGAGATACATTTATTAATGTAAATACATGTTGGTCAGGTGCAGATTATGACACAAAACTTGAAATATTTACAGCAGACGATGAATGTCTTGGAACTACTACTGGTAATTACAATGACGATTCTGGCTGTACAGAAACCGGTGAATTGGTATCAGCATTAAACGATGTATTATTAAGTGAAGGTACATACTATATAGTTGTTGATGGTTTTGGTGGACAAGAAGGAAATTTCCAGATTTCTGTTTGGGAATCTGAAGGCGCACAAGATAGCAGTCCCATGAGTGAAGAAGAATTTAATGCATCAGTACTTGAAAATCTTGCTTATGAATCAGAAAAAATTGGTATTGAACTAACTTTAGATGATTATAATGGATCCCCTTTCTCTGATGGTCAACCAAATCTAACTCAGAATCGCGAATTATTGTCCTATGATATTCAGAGAGATGGCTCATTCCTGGTTTCAGTTGAACCTGGATTATTTGAATATGATGATACCACGGTTGAAAACTTTACGGATTACTGTTATACAGTTTCTGCTGTATTTGATGAAGGCCAATCTCCAGATTCAAATGAGGCTTGTGCTGAACCACTTCCGGGTATAGCACCAACAAACCTTGTTGCTCTTGCAATTACAGATCATATAGAACTCACATGGAATGCAGGTGGTCCCGGTCTATTGAACTATGTGATTTATCGTGATGACATTCAACTTGATACCACAGGGAATACAGATTATACAGACAATACTGCTGAACATGATACCAACTATTGTTATACCGTTACTGCAATGTACTCAAATGGTGAATCCTACCCATCAAATGAATTTTGTGCTATGTGGGAACTGGGCAGTGTTACCGCCTGGGTTGAAACAGAAGGCAATGGTTTTATTGAAATAAATTGGACTGATCCTGCTGGTGGCGGCGGTGGCGGTGGTGGAAATGGTGAAACCATTGAAGAAGGAATTCTAATCACTTCCATCCCGTTTGATGATTCTCGGGATACAAATGACTACCTTGATGACTATGATGAGGTTTGTCCATATTCCGGTAGTCTGGCACCTGATGTCGTCTATACATGGATTGCCAGTCCCGGCCAATATCATGTTGATATATGTAATTCTGAATATGACACAAAATTGTATATCTATGATGAAAACCTGAATCTCGTTGACTGCTCTGATGATTCATGTAATTCCCCTGATGGCAGTCCATTCCGTTCAGATATTAATGTGAACATTACCACACAGGGTTTTTATTATGTAATCGTTGATGGTTATAGTAGTCAGGCAGGTATATATAATTTGTCTATTACAGAAGGATTCCTTCTTTCAGAAGGTCATGACAACCAGCCTGAAAAAGATGATGCGATTCCATATGTTGAACTTGGAAACGGCGGCGATATTGAACCAGCCGAACCAAGAACGGAATCACGGGCACTATTGGGATTCGAAATTTTCCGCGATGGTGATAATATTGATTATATTGATGATTCTGAAGCTCGTGCTTATGTTGATATGCCGGTTGAAAATGGCATTGAGCATTGTTACGTGATTGTTCCAGTTTATGATGAAGGTCCTGCCCTGCCGTCAAATGAGGTATGTGGTGCCGGTGATGCTGGTCCTATGTGTCCACCTGAAAATTTTGATGTGGAAATTGTTGATGGCCTTCCATTAGCCCATTTGACCTGGGATGTTCCTGGAGATTGTGATGATGGTGGCGGCGGTGGTGACGGCAACGTCCTCGTAACAATTATGACTGACACCTGGGCCAATGAAACCTCCTGGAATATAGTTGACTCCGGTGGGACCTGGGTTGATGGAATTGAAGGTGGCACATTGACAGATTTAACCTTATATACATGGGAAGTAGATCTTGCAGCTGGTTCATATACATTTAATATTCTTGATTCATTTGGTGACGGTATCTATTGCTCAGCAGATGGTTATTATCAGATCGATGTTAATGGCACTACTATCGGTGGAGGACCTGGTATCGGTTGTGATTTTGGTTCTGGCATGAGCCATGATTTCACCACAGGTGGTCAATTGCTCTCAAGTTCTGAATTCCAATTTGAACCTCCTATTCAGGGTGAAAAAGATCAAGTTGAGTATGATATGACTGGTATTGAAAATGTTGAAGTTGTTGTTTATGTCAATGAAGATACAAGAACCGAAAGATTGAATGGCTATCGTATTTTACGGGACGATGAAGAAATCGCTACCGTTGGACCGGACGAAACTGAATATGACGATACAGAAATGTCATTTGGTGAAGAGCACTGTTGGAGAATGGTGGCCATCTATGATGAAGGTGTATCCAACACAACTGAGGAAATTTGCGGCACCGTCGTCGATCCTGGTTTAATCTCACATCTGTATTTTGAAGAAGGTACAATGGAAGCTGGTGGTTCTGAGTCATTTAATATCTCCCTGACAAATGCAGCAAATGTGGCTGGATTCCAGTTCACTGTAAACAATGACCCGAATCTGCTGACAGCCATCGAATTGGTAACAACTGATCGAACAGAAGAATTTTTAGTTGAATTCAATGTCCAGGGTGATGGATCAGTTATTATTGTCGGATTTAGTTTAACTGGAGATGAAATCGAAGCTGGCTCAGGTCCCATCCTTGAACTAACCTATGAAGCAGGTGGCGGTATCCTTGAACCTACAGATGTTGAAATTAGTTTTAGCGATATTTACCTTGGTGGTCCATTGGGTGAACTCATTATCACATTTGGACATGATGGCAATATTATGGTTAATCCTGCCGGTGCCAGTGAACTTTCTGTTGGTGACGGTTACACATCACTGGGTGGAACTACCTCTATTGAAATATCTCTATCAAACGAATTCGAAATTGGCGGATTCCAGTTTGACTTATTATTTGATCCGGAAATCGCCACTCTGGTTGAAGTATTACCAACAGTACGAACAAGTGGATGGTCCGTGAGCGGTGGTTCTGATACTGGTACCATTATTGGGTTCAGTCTTATGGGAATCCCAATCGATCCAGGTGAAGGTCCAATTGTTGAAGTTGTGGTCATGGGTGATGCAGAAGGCATTGCCCAGGCATGTCTCTCTGCAATCGTAATATCTGATACCGATGGTATGCAGATACCGGCTTCGGCAACTTGCGGAATATTTACCGTAATACCAGGTGAGGATGTTGATCCTCCTGTGATTACGGACATCTCTGCTGGTTCAGATCAGATAGATATTGACTGGACATGGGAAGCACCTGAAAATGCTCCAATTGATGAAGATATTAGTAATTCCCGTTCAACAGTTGATTTATCATTTGAAAGTTATGTTGATGGGCAATTAGGTATATTCATGACTAATGAAATTAATATTGCCGGATTCCAATTTAATCTAGATTCTGACAATGCTGGTTATACATTGAATGGTGTCAGTGGCGGAACAGCTGCTGAAAATGGCATGCTTATGTCAACAAATACCGGTGGCCTCGTACTTGGATTTTCACTGTCTGGTGATGTTATACCAGCCGGTGAAGGTGTCCTGGTTTATGCTGATGTTACCTTTGACGGTGACGAAGCATGTTTCTCACTATCTGAAACCATATTCTCAGATGCCGATGGTGAAGCAGTTGATGTGGATACAGGTGAAGAATACTGTGTTGGTGGAGTTGAAGTTCTTGGATGTACTGATCCTGATGCCTTTAACTTTGATCCTGAAGCCACTGTTGATGACGGCAGTTGTGTATATGAAGGCTGTATGGATCCTGAAGCATTGAACTTTGATCCTGATGCAACTATTGAATGTGATGAATGCTGCGAATATCCTTTCGAAGCGACATTTAATGTCTATCGTGATGGTTCGTGGCATGACACTGTTGTTGGAATGTACTCATACTCCGATACTGGCCTTGGTGGTGGTGAAACATATTGCTACACCGTTACTGCAGTACTTGAAGATGGTACTGAATCAGATTATTCAAATGAAGAATGTGCCACAACCGAATCTGGTTGCGCTGTTGAGATGTACTCAGATCTACCTGACCCAACTGGTGAATTCTCACTAATCATCGTTTCTGATGTTGTAGGCATCGAAATCAGTGAATGTGATGAGATTGGTGTCTTTGATGCCAATGCTATTCTCAATGATGGAAACTGTGAAACTGAGATAGGTGAACTGCTTGTAGGTTCAACTGTATGGACTGGTGAGCAGGCTTCTATATCTGCTATCGGGTCTCTGGATTATTGTGCCTTTGGTGGTGACCAGTTCCCAGGTTACGTAGAAGACAATCCGATTGTTTATACATACTATTCATCAGCCGATGGAATGGAATATGCTGTTGAAGCTGAATACTCTGCTGGTAATGGTACGTTTGGTCAATTAATAACCACAGCTGTACTTCATATAGTTACTGATGTAACACAGGAACTCACACTTAATCAGTTCCAGAATAATATGTTCTCAACATATGTTCAGGCCGATGATATGACTACTCCTACCCTTCTTGGTGATGATATCTTTATGGCCTGGAATGATTCTGGTGAATTCTATGTACCGAACTTTGGTATTGAATCATTAGATATGATTCTGAATACTGAAGGTTATGGTGCTTTCATCGCTGGAAATACACCACTTACAATTGAAGTAACTGGAACACAGGTTCCATATGATACACCATTCATGATCAATCAATTCCAGAACAACATGATTCCGTATC